>Ga0207657_10000584_pt1 | contig 38781 bp, 27 predicted proteins | sample KBSC33metaG_FD_184316 | JGI IMG/M metagenome (GOLD analysis project Ga0207657, IMG submission 184316) | Corn rhizosphere microbial communities from Kellogg Biological Station, Michigan, USA - KBS C3-3 metaG (SPAdes) (version 2) | ecosystem: Host-associated > Plants > Roots > Rhizosphere > Soil ... | reverse complement strand
GAACTTCCCCTCAACGGACGCGACTTCGGGAAGCTGGTGGCGCTGGTTCCAGGCGCAACGGTTGAGCCTTCCGGGGTGGCCGGAACTCAATTCGGCTTTGGACAATTCAACATTAACGGGAACCGCGACCGCTCTAACAACTACACGCTCGACGGCACTGACAACAACGATCCCTTCTTCAACAATTCAGCCTTGAACCAGGTTGGGATCACGGGGGCGCCGGCGACCCTGTTGCCAATCGACGCCATTCAGGAATTTAATCTACAGTCGCAATTCTCGGCGGAATACGGACGCAACAGCGGCTCGGTAGTGAATATCATTACTCGCTCAGGCACGAACAGCCTGCACGGCTCGGCTTTCGAGTTTCTGCGCAACAGTGCCATGGATGCACGCAATTTTTTCAACAGCGGCGCGCGGAAGACCTCATTTCAGAATAATCAATTCGGGGCGTCGCTCGGCGGTCCAATCATCCAGGACAAGACGTTCTTTTTCGGTGCCTACGAAGGCCAGCGGGAGCGGGTTGGATCCGATTTCCTGCTCGGCGTACCTACGCCACCCCAAATCGCCCAGGCCAAGCAACTGGCGCTGAGCACCGGTTCCATAAGCACGATCAATCCGGCGCTCGATAACATCCTGGCCTTCTATCCGCAAAACAGCACGGGCCAGATTCCTGGGGTCGTTCGTGACAAAAACGATTTGGATAACTTCATTGTGAAGATCGATCACAACCTGACAGACCGCCAGCAGATTTCCGGACGTTATGCCTTCGGCCGTAGCAGCCAGGTTTTCCCATTAGGCAACAATGGCGGCTTCGGCAAGGGATCTCGTTTGCCTGAATTTGCCCAAACTTCGCCCACACGCGTGCAGGTCGTCTCCTTAAGCTGGCTATCGACGCTTAGCGGAACCAAGATCAATGAAGTGCGCTTCGGTTACAGCCGTTATCGCACCTCATTCAGTTCTCTGGATGCCAACTTCGATCCTTCGAGCTTGGGTCTTAACTTTGGAACTAACAAGCTTGGCTTGCCGGAATTCGACTTCTCTACGCCGGAACTCGAGAATCTCGGCGCGCAAGGGTTCAGTGTGCCTCGTGGAAGGACCAGCCAGACTTACCAGATTCTCGACAACTTCACGCTGGTTCACGGGAAGCACACGTTAAAGTTCGGCGGCGAATTCCGGCGTGCTTCCATCGCCAATTTCAACGACAACCTGGAGCGCGGCATTCTCTCTTTCAGCCCTGACGCCAGTGCCTTCCCCATCTGCGATCCTTCGAATCCCACGCAGCCTGCTGCTTGCAGCGATAACGTTGCTCTATCGCTCGGAAACTTCTATCTAGGCAACTTCTTTCCGTTGGTGCTGACCGGCAACACCCACCGCAGGACCTACAACAACGGACTCTCGTTCTTCGGACAGGATGACTTCCGCCTTGCGCCGAACTTCACTCTGAACGTCGGGCTGAGATGGGAGTACTTCGGCCCCCTGAGTGAGAAGAATAGCCTGCTCTCGAATGTGGCGGCCGATGGCACTCTGGCGATGGTTGGCACGCATGGTCTTGATGGCGTTTACGAACGCGATCTGAACAATTTCGGGCCACGTGTTGGCTTCGCCTGGAGCGCGCGGCCGAATACCGTGCTGCGAGGCGGCTATGGTCTCTACTACGATTACGTGCCCCAAGATCTGCTGATCGCGAATTTCACCACCTCGGCGGGGGTAGCAACCAATCCAGTCGGTCCGGTTCCGGTGTTTCCCATGAATCCCGATTCCACTGCTTTTAACGGCACGAATCCCGGTGCGCCGATCTTCAGCGTGAATGCTACCGGCCCCTTCGCGATCTTCGCTGTGCCGCGGAAATTTGCAACTCCCTATACCCAAAACTGGAATGTCAACGTTCAGCAGAAATTTGCTGACGCTGCGTCCCTGGAGATCGGTTACGTAGGAAGTAAAGGAACGAAACTGGTTCGCTTATACGACGCCAACCAGCCTGACGCTGATTTTAATTTCCCAAATCCTAATTTTCAGAATATCGACGTGCTCGCTCCCATCAGCGCTTCGACGTACAACGCGTTGCAAACCTCCCTACGGTTACAGTCGCTGCACGGCTTTTCTGGATTTGTGAGCTACAACTGGTCGAAGTCACTCGACGACGCTTCGGATGGCATTGACTTCACGGCCGGGGCCGCCTTCCCGCAGGATTCGACCAACCTCAAGGCCGAACGAGGAGCATCAACTTTCGACACTCGGCATCGCTTCACGGCTGCCGTGAGTTATCAAATTCCCGCTTGGAATGCGTTGCCGCATGCGCTTGGTTCCGGTTGGGAGTTGAACTGGATTGCGAGTGCGCAAAGCGGCCGGCCGATCCCGATCATCAACTCCAACGACAATTCCTTCCGATTCTATTTCAATCAACGTCCGAACTTGGTGCCCGGAGTGAATCCCATTAACTCGAACTGGAACCCGATCAGCGGCTATCTTAACCCGCTCGCATTCCAGCAACCGCTCGATGGTACCTTCGGCAATCTGTGCCGAAATTGCATTTACGGCCCGAGCTATTGGAACATTGACTTCTCTCTTGCCAAGAACACCCAAATCAGCGAGGCACTTGCCGTGCAGTTGCGCGCCGAGTTCTTCAACATCTTCAACCATCCGAACTTTGCATTACCCAATGGCAGTATCAGCCCGGGGTTGGATCAATTCGGCCAACCGGCATGTGTTCCGTCGCAAGGTTGCTTCGACGGCCAGATCAGCCAGACGCCGGATGTCGCACAAGGCAATCCAGGCCTGGGTGGTGGAGGACCAAGGGTCATTCAGGTGGGTGTGAAGTTTCTGTTCTAACTGGCCAGCGCTCAACGGCACACCGTGCTAGAGATGCGTGCCGCGCGTGCAGGGCGGCTTGATTCGTAAAGGCCGATCGAAGACGCGGCCATGCAATACGCCGCGCGAGGCGATGGTGTAGCCTCTATCGTCCAGCGCCTGCCTCTTCCACGTCCTCCGCGATTCTGGGAAGCACGGCCCTGACGAGCGCTGTAAACGCGCCTTTCACTCGCTCACCGGTTTCCAGAACTTCTTCGTGGGTCAGAATCTGATCGAGAATCCCCGCCGCCATGTTGGTGACGCAAGAGACGGCCAATACCCTCATTCCCATGTGGCGTGCGGCGACGACTTCAGAGATAGTTGACATGCCCACAACGTCCGCGCCAATCGTCCGCAGGAAACCGATCTCCGCGGGTGTCTCGAAACTCGGCCCGAGCATGCCGGCGTAAACGCCTTGGTGTATTTCGATTCCAAGTTTCTGCGCCTCTTCACGCGCAAACTTGCGATACGGCTCCCAGTAGGCCATGGTCATATCCGGATAGCGGATTCCGAAACACTCGTCGTTCTCTCCGACCAAAGGATTGTGGCCCTGCAGATTGATGTGATCGCTGATGACGACCAGTGCTCCCTGCTTGTAAGCGAGGTTGATGCCGCCAGCCGCATTCGTAAGAATGACTGCGCGAATCCCCATGCGGCCGAACACGCGAATGGGAAACGCGACCTGCTGCGGAGTGTAGCCTTCGTACAGGTGCACGCGCCCCTGCATTGCAGCGATTGGAATCGCGTCTGCGTTCCCGATCACCATGTGACCAGCGTGTCCGATCGCCGTCGAGTGCGGAAAACTGGGAATTTGCGAGTAAGGAATTCGGACCGATTCACTCAATTCGTCTGCGAATCCGCCCAGCCCGGAGCCGAGCACGATGCCGACTTTTGGGCGAAGTGGTGTCTTCGAGATCAGAAACTGCGCGGCGGAGTCGGCTTGGTGAAACGCTTCGGAAGGCATAGAGAAGAAATGTGGAAGCCCTTAAGTAGGGCGTCAGATTCGAAGCTTATTCACAACAACATGCCCGCAATGCTCGCGGACATAAGATTCGCCATGGTCCCCGCGAACATTGCGCGTATGCCTAATCTCGCCAGTTCGCCGCGTTTGTTCGGGGCGAGAGAACCGATACCACCGATCTCGATCCCGATATTGCCTAGGTTGGCGAATCCACATAACGCATAGGTCGCGATGGTGTAAGAGCGCGGATCGAGGCTGGCCCTGATCTCAGCCAGGCGCGAGAACGCCACGAATTCATTCAAGATCATCCGCGTTCCCAGCAGGCTGCCAATTGCGGAAACGTCGTGACGCGGGATTCCAATCACCCAGGCTACAGGCGCGAACAGCACTCCAAAAATTTGTTCAAAGCTGCCGGGGAACCCGCTCCAGCCAAGCCGCGCAATCCCATTATGGACGCCGCCCATGATCCCATCGGCGAGCGCAATGAGTGCAAGAAACGAGATCAGCATGGCCGCAACATTGAGCGTCAGATAGAGACCATCTGTGGTGCCCTTTGCCACTGCGCCCAACAGGTTCTCGCTTTTGTCCTCACCCATTTCTTCGTCGGTCATCTCGACACGCCCCGCTGTTACCGGGTTCTCCGTCTCAGGGACCAGCATTTTGGAGATCAGCAGTGTCCCCGGCGCTGTCATGATCACCGCGGCCAGCAGGTGTTTGGCTTCGATACCGAATGCGATATAAGCGGCCATCACAGCTCCGCTGATATGCGCCATGCCGCTGGTCATGATGGTCATCATTTCAGAGCGAGTCAGCCTGGGCAGAAACGGTCGAATCGTCAGCGGCGCTTCGGTGCAGCCGAGGAAGATACTGGCGGCAACATTGAGGGATTCGGCCCCGCTCGTTCCCATAAACTTCATCATCACCCGTGCCATCTGCCGGATGATGAACTGCATGATTCCGTAGTGATAGAGAATCGCGAAGAATGCAGCGACGAAGATGATCGTCGGCAGCACCTTGAATGCGATGTACACCGGCTGCCCCGGCTTTCCCAAATCACCGAACAGAAAGGTCGATCCCGCATAGGAGTAACCGAGGAACCTCGTGATCACATCGCCAAGCCAGGCGAACACTCTCCTGCCAAATTCCACGCGCAGCACCAGGAAAGCGAAAATGATCTGGAGTGCGAGTCCCCATGCTACGGTTCGTGCGCGGATGGCTTTTCGATTGGTGGAGAAGAGATATGCCAGGCCCACCATGCTCAGCAGGCCGAATATGCCGGTCAGACGACCCAAATGGATATCCTCTTAGGATCAGATGGAAGGCGAATTCTAACACTCAGGCTTGTCACCCCCTTCGGTTGCTCAGAACTGCTTTTCGAAATTCACGAACTCCGTCTCCAGCCTCCATTGCATACGGGCACGCTCGCTGCTGTCGAGAAAGTGGCGGCAACCCGGGCTGGTTAAACGAGCAGGATTATCTGACGCGCAGGCATTCGCGCGACGCAGAGCGTGGGCATCCGCCCACAGACTCACGCCGGATAAAAAGCTGTGCTCCAAGCTGGTGCGAGCCAGCGTCTTCAATTCCAGATAAGAGAGTTTGTAGCTCTGCGTGGCCCGCAGGTACTCAGTTGTCATATCGGCGCGTGAGACGCCCTGATCATCGGTTGCTAGAGACACCGGAACACCATATTTGCCATAAATCGGGAAGGGGTGATCCTCGTTGCGGACGCCGAGTATCACGTCGTTGCTGGTGAGGCAAATCTCCACCTGGACATTGCGCTTTGCCATCTTCTTCAACAAGCCCACCGCATCGTCTTCATACATGACGCTGGTGCCGTGCCCAACGCGTTCTGCGTGCCCGCGCTCGACGGATTCACGTATGTGAAACCGAAGTCCCTCGGGTGGAACCAACCCCGGAGCCAATTCGCCTGCGTGAAGGCTGATATGAATTTTCGGGTACACCTGGTGCAGGTAGTCGAGCATGTGCATGTGCAGATCGAAGTCGTGCATTGGCACATACCAGTCTTCCGGCATGACAAGGTTTAGTCCCACGAAACGTGGGTCGGCTTGAGCAAGCTCGAACCCAAGCAGGATCTGAGCGAACACCGATTCGCGCGGCAGCCCTCGCAAGACCTGGTATAGGTAACGCACCTGGACGGCGCACCCGGGAGCGGCGTCCTTGGTGTCACACTTTAGAACCGAGCGCATCTGCGCTTCGTCTCGATCGAGTTTTTTCCGGGTGTCTGCTATCACTCCCTTCAGACCGCCGACGAGTAACTTTTGCCGCATGCTGGCGAGATCATCATTCCAGGCAAGCTTGGCTCCGAGATTGGCCGATTCCATTGTGTCAGCCGTGTGCATCAACTCCAGGTACTGCAGGTGATCCCCCGCTGCCCTGGACGCGGCTTCTGCCAGCTCCTCACCCACATGGTTCAAGGTTGCAAGCAGGAATTTATCAAAAGTACCGAAGAAGTGATCGTGTCCCGATTCCTCGCCACGATTCCAGTTCCGCATCGACCAGGCGTCGATAATCTGGTTGTAGAGCACGTGGTCACGATAGGCGCAGGCGATCGCGGGCTTGCTGGCGTACTTTTCGCAAGGATCACAGGGCGGTGCAATCAGGAACGAAGTTGTATGGTCCACGCACAGTCCATCTTCGGCGGCGAAATCGATCCATGACTCGGCATAGATCGCACCCGAAAGATGGTTGTGCAGGTCTCCTCCTTTTGGCATTTGGCGCAAGAAGGCCAGCAACAGCGGGGGTTGGGTGCGAACCGAATCCATGTATCGTGCGGTGCGCTGCTCCGGTGTCAATCTTGACTGGCCAAAACTGACGGAGGACACCAGCAATAGTACACACAGGCTCAACCGGGTTATCCGGAGCGCACTGAAGACTACGAGCACAGAAACATCCTCCCAATGAAAAATCGCATTGTAACGCCTGGGAGTCTTTCGTCCCGATCTCGCAGACACGGTGAGCCGGCGGAAATGCTTTGAGGAACGAACCCCGCATCTACCGCTATTTCTGACATGATTTGCACAACAGTCACACTGATCTGCCGCTTCACGCTAGGCGATCAGTACTTTGAAGTTCCGCGCAAATCACGCGCTAAAGTTCGCAGTGCTCGCGGGTTGCGCGGACTATTGCAGAATCACTGCACCAATTCTGGTCAGGCCCTTGTGGACGAGCTGCACTCGATTGATTTCAAACAAGATAAAAAGTGCGGTTTTTGTTTGACTGTAAAAGCAGAAAGAGTAAAAACACACTCGTTCTTTGACAACTTCTGATGTTTTCCCGGTTGGTGTGGCGTCCGGGACTCAAGCAGAGATCACCCTTTCAGACCGCGAGGAATGAAGGGAAGGTCGGCAAGGGTCTATAGCAAAGCGCTGGTCGAGGAGAACAGGAAACATTGTCGAAGGCAATATAGAGTCCCAAGGCGTTGAACAGATTTATCCAGTTGGCGGTAAGCCCGGAGCCCAAGTACAAATCGCGCTAACGCAACTCACAAGGAAGCGAAAGCAGCAGGTTTGGCGAGGGTCTAAAAGCGAACTACTGGCTGAGACGAATGGGTTCAACAGCACCTTGGGACTCTTAACTTTTGCACACTCCAGGGGGGAAGTCTGCCATTCCACCTCTCATCCTGAGCGGGCGAAGGACCTCTGCATTTAACTCTCACCTGACTACGCCGTTATTCAATTATTACTGGAGTAGTTATGGTGGAAAGCTGACGACCAGTGGCTCGGGGGTTTGCACTCGGCTCCTATATATCGCGTGCCTGGCCGATATCTCCGCGATCGCGTCCGCGTGAACCACATATCTCCCCCGTGGTAGGGTTGAGCTGAACGGAATCTCGATTTTGAGGTTATCCGGCTTCAATTCGAACCGCTGATAAGCGAGCGCAAACGCCTTACCATACTCATTCACTGCGACAATAATCACGGTCTGATCAAACGCGTCCCTGGTGCCGTTGGCGACCTTGACTGCGCCAGAAATCTTGTCCTGGTCTACGTGCGGCTCAGTGGACCACTCCAGCGACAACGCTTCGACTGAGCCGATAGCAAAGTTTCGAGTAGCCGTATGAGGCGGCTCCGCTGAATCACTTACTGTGACCACGAATTCAAACTGTCCCGTTTCGGCAGGAACGCCGGATATCAATCCAGTCGTCGCATTGAGGTCGACACCGTTGGGCAGTTCGCCACCGGTCACTTCCCAGCGATATGGCGGAACACCGCCCGTCGCCTCCAACGTAAAGTCGTACTGCTGTCGAGGTGCGGCGGTAGGCAGAGCCTGACTCGTGATAGTAAGGGTCGGGCCTGTAGTTCCGGGCGTCTGACCGAACGCGGCGGAGATCAAGAGTACGGCGACAAAAGCGGAGATGATCCGTCGAACGGCGACACTCTTTTTACTCAACGGCTTCATTTTGCCGAGACCGGTTCGCCTTGCCACGTCATCGATTGCCATTCTGACCTCGCGCACGAGTGGTCACTCTAAATATGCCACTTCTATGTGTGCTGCGCCTCCGCGGTGAGCTCTTTGATGCCCCCTGTCCCCGAGTGCCGTTTCGGTAAGTATCCTGCCTCAAGGTCACGTCTCCCCTCGACGCCTACTCTCTCCTCAAGGTACTCTATCTAGTTTGCTTGGGGGCGATAGCATGCGGGAGGCCGTTGAACGACTCTGGCCGGAGATTAATTGGATTCAGAACCCGACGTTGCGCGAGCAGGTAACACAATCCTGGATCAAAGCCCTGGAGCGCAGTCCGCTTAAACCTGACGACCTCAACCAGATTCCGTTCACGCTGCTTGTTCCTAATTGCCCCATCACCTTCATGGAGCACAAACGCTGCGTCGTTCACATTGCTCGCGATAGCGCGAGGGCTATGCGCGATTTTATGGGTCGCGCTCTGCCGATTGACGAGGATGTCGTAATCGCCGGTGCGATCCTGGCCGATGTTGGCAAGCTCTTGGAATACGAACTGGGGCCCGATGGGCAGAGCCGCCAGAGTGAGCGCGGCGAGGCTCTACGTCACCCGTTTACCGGAGTCGCACTCGCCATTGAATGTGGGATACCTGACTCCGTCTGCCACATCATCGCAGCTCATGCGGCGGAGGGCGATCTGGTCAAGCGCACGACGGAAGCTTTTATCGTGCATCACGCCGATTTCATGGCATTTTTACCTTTCAAAAATCCTAAGAACGTCCGAGTGAAGTAGTAAGGAGCGCCCGTGTCCGCTAAAGAAGCCGTCGCCACTAAAGAAACCATCACCGCGATGATGTCTCGTTGGGCTGCGGGAGTGAAGTTCCAGGACCTCTCGAAAAACGCCGTTTACCAAGCCAAGCGTTACCTGCTCGACTCCGTTGGCTGCGCTCTCGGCGGCTACCAGCAGCACGATGTAAAGATCGCGCTCGAAGTCCTCGATGAGATCGCGGGACGCGGGCCCGCGACCGTCATTGGCACAGGAAAGAAGATCGATCCCGTTTCCGCGTCGCTCGCCAACGCCTTGATGATCCGCTGCATGGATTACAACGACATCTACTGGAAGCAGGATCCCTCGCACCCCTCCGATATTTTTCCTGCGGCAATGGCTGCGTGTGAGCGCGCCAGGAGCGATGGTAAGGAACTGATCGTAGGCTTTGTTCTGGGCCATGAATTTGAGATGCGCCTCTGCGAAGCGGGCTTTCCGGGCATCCGCGAACGTGGTTGGCATCACGCGACCTTGACTGCTTTCGTCTCGCCCATTGTGGCGGGTCGCGCGCTTCATCTTTCCTGGGAGCAGATTCAGCACGCCATTGGCATCTCCGCCAGCCGTCAATGCACGCTGGGTGCAGTCACCGCGGGAAAGTTAACCATGATGAAGAACACCGTGGACCCCATGGCAACCCAGAGCGGCGTGATCGCAGCGCTGCTTGCGGAAAAGGGCTACACCGGGCCCGAGCACGTCATCGATGGCAAAGAGGGACTCACGCACGTCTTCGGCCCCGAGTGGAAGCTGAACCTGCTGACCGACGGTCTAGGTGATTCCTGGCGTATAACTCAGTGTGGAATGAAATTTTTTCCCACCGAAGCGCTGACGCACGCTCCTATTTCCGCCGTCCTCGATCTGGTAAAGGACAATGACCTCCACCCAGACAATGTGGAAAAGATTCAGATCCGCTCCCTGGCTCGCGCCGCCGACATTCTTTCCGATCCCAGCAAGTATGATCCCCATACAAAAGAGACCGCCGATCACTCTCTGCCTTACGTCATTGCCGCCGCACTCGTAGATCGGCAGGTCACGCCGGTGCAGTTTACGATGGAAAAGATCATGGATCCTAACATTCGGGCGCAGTTGAAGAAGGTCGAAGTGGTTGCCGATCCGGAGATCGAAAAAGTTTTTCCAGCGCTGCAGCGCGTAGTCGTGAACATCACCACTGCCGATGGCCGTTCGTTCACGAAGCAGCTTGACTATCCCAAGGGTGATCCGCGCAATCCGCTCAGCGATCAAGAAATTGACGAGAAGTTTTCGGCTCTTGCTGAAGGCGTGCTCTCACCGGCTGCACAAAGAAAACTGAAAGATGCCATCTGGAATTTAGAAAAGGCCAGTTCGGTAAGTAAGCTTATGGCGCTCATGAAAGCAGATGTAAAAGGCAAGAAGTTCTCGCGGGCCAAGCCTAAAGCTAAGGCAAAGACCGGAGCCCAGCGTAAGAAGGGCCGATAGGTCAGGCCCACGTACTCACAGGTGCCCTCACCTGTGCGGGCGAGCTAAACTCGCCAGGGTCGTTTTTGGAACAGCCGAGGGCGGCTGTTGGTAGTGTCCCGGAGTATTCATGCCGCAAACCATAGTCGAAAAGATCGCGCAAGCTCACCTCGCAGAAGGACCTGATCGACCTTTGCGCACCGGAGACTTCGTCTCCATTCGCCCCTTCCACGTGATGACCCACGACAACACGTCTGCGGTGATGAGCAAATTCAAAGCCATTGGCGTGAAAAAGGTTCACGACCCCAGGCAACTCGTATTCGCTCTGGACCACGACATTCAAAATCAGGACGAGGCTAATCAAAAGAAATACCGCGCGATAGAAGCGTTTGCAAAAGACCACGGCGTTGACTTCTACCCCGCAGGCTCCGGCATCGGACACCAGATCATTGTGGAACGGGGATACGCGATTCCCGGCTCGTTCGTGGTTGCTTCCGATTCTCATTCCAACATGTATGGCGCGATCGGCGCCATTGGTACTCCGATCGTACGAACCGATGCCGCTGCAGTATGGGCCACAGGTGAATTCTGGTGGCAGATTCCGCGCAGCATCGAGGTTGTACTCGAGGGCAAGTTGCCCGAGGGAGCCACTGGCAAAGATGTAATCATCACGTTGTGCGGCCTCTACAATCACGATGAAGCTCTCAATGCGGCTGTGGAGTTCAAAGGCCCGGGCGTGGCTTCTCTGTCGATGGACGCGCGCTTTTCGATTTCCAACATGAGCACGGAGTGGGGACCCCTGGTGGGCTGGTTCCCTGTGGACGAGATCACGATCAACTACCTGCGTGCTGTTCACCAGAGCCTAAAGGCACAAGGTCTAGAACGCTTCACGGAAAAGCAAATCGAGGACTGGAGCAAGAACCCCCCGCGTCCCGATGGCGACGCTTCTTACGCCGCACGCATCGTGCTCGATCTGTCGCAAGTCACGCCTCACGTGTCGGGACCTGACACTGTTCAGGCAATGCAGTCGCTCGCCGAAATTGAGCATAAGAAAGTAGCCATTCAAAAAGCGTATTTGCTCTCCTGCGTGAATTCGCGCCTGGAGGATCTCGAAGCTGCCGCGAACGTGTTAAAAGGGAAGAAGGTCGCTCCCGGCGTGCAGTTCTATCTCGGTGCGGCGAGCGCTTGGGTACAACAGGAAGCGGAGAAGCGCGGAATTTGGAAAACGCTGCTTGATGCAGGCGCTAATCCTCTCCCTGCCGGGTGCGGTCCATGCATCGGCCTTGGGGTGGGATTACTGGAAAAAGGGGAAGTCGGCATCTCGGCCACGAACCGCAATTTCAAAGGGCGGATGGGATCGCGAGATGCCCAGTGTTATCTGGCCAGCCCCGAAGTGGTCGCCGCATCAGCTGTTGCCGGCTACATCACCGGCGCACACAAGTTCGCCGCTAGCACTCCGTCCCGCACATATCAGGAATTCGAATCAGGTGCTGCGGCCGAAAAAGTTGCAATCCTCCCCGGTTTCCCGGAACGCGTTAAGGGCAGACTAGTTTTCATGCCAAATGACAACGTCAACACTGACGCGATCTATGGAAAGGATTACACCTACCGCGACGATATGAGCCGCGAGATGATGGCACAAATCGTAATGGAAAATTACGATCCGCAGTTCGCCTCGCGAACCCAGGCCGGGGATGTCATCGTGAGCGGCTTTAATTTTGGCACTGGGTCAAGTCGTGAGCAGGCGGTCACTTGCCTCAAGGCAAAAGGTATTCCCCTGGTAATAGCTGCGAGCTTCTCGCAAACGTACTTGCGAAACGCATATAACAACGGCTTTCTCTGCGTAGAAGTTCCGGAGTTGGTGAAGAAGCTGCGCGAGCAGTTTGCGCCGCAAATTGCAGCCAAAGAGAAAACAATTATTCCGGGAGACGACATCGACATCGACTTCACCTCCGGCACGATTGCGTGGCGTGGCGAAGAGTTCGCGTTCCCGCCGCTTGGCAGCGTGCCGCAGTCGCTCGTGATCGCCGACGGAGTGGAGAACTTGGTAGCGAAGAGGTTGGGACTGGCTTGATGCCCGTGTGGGCCGGACGCCCTCTTCCGGCCAGGGCGAGCGAAGCTCACTTGCAACGAACGCTCTATAGCCGCGTTGCACTCGGAGGCAGGTGAGGGCATCGTTTCGACTTCGTTCACGACAAGTCCTGCGCTTAACTAATTCATCGGGATAAAACGTCGTATATGGGAGAAATGGAATCATGGCGAAATACACGGTAGTCACCATGCCGGGCGATGGCATCGGCAATCAGGTTCTGCCCGAAGCCTTACGGGTTCTCAAAGAAGTCGGTTTTGACGCAGACTACGTTCACGGCGACATCGGTTGGGACTTCTGGTGCAAGGAGGGCAACGCCCTGCCTGATCGCACCATTGATCTTTTAACCAAACACAAGCTCGGGTTGTTCGGCGCGATCACCTCGAAGCCCAACAAGGAAGCGCAAGCCGAACTCGATCCTAAACTCAAGGGCAAAGGCTACGTTTACTACAGCCCGATTGTGACCATGCGGCAGAAGTTCAATCTGGATGTTTGCATGCGCCCTTGTATCGGCTTTACCGGGAACCCGTTGAACTATATTCGCAAGCGTGTCGACGGCGGCTTCGATGAGCCGCAGATTAACACGACCGTGTTCCGTCAGAACACCGAAGGCATGTACGCCGGAATCGAGTGGACGAACCCACCGGAAAATGTGCGAGCTGCAATCGCAACTCATGCCAAATTCAAAGCTTTTGCCCACATTCCCGGGCCGGATCTGGCTGTAAGTCTTCGCATCATCACTCGTCCTGCAGCCCGCCGGATCATCATAGCGGCATTTGAATATGCCCAAAGAAAGAAATTCAAGGCGGTCACCATTTGTGAAAAGCCGAACGTCGTACGCGAAACCTCCGGCATGATGGAGGAGACTGCCAAGGAAATTCAGAAGAATTATCCCGACATCCAACTGTGGAGCACGAACATAGATGCTCAACTCATGTGGTTGAACAAGAACCCGGAAGACTATAACGTGATTGTGGCTTCCAACCTGTTCGGCGACATTCTTTCGGACGCATTCGCTGGACTGGTTGGCGGCCTGGGCTTCGCGGCCTCGGGAAATATTGGCGACAACGTGGCGGTTTTTGAGCCCACTCATGGATCAGCGCCCAAGTATGCGGAATTGAATCCGCCGATCGTAAACCCTATCGCGATGATTTTGTCCGCCGCCATGATGGTGGAACACGTCGGCGAAGTGGAGAAAGCGGAGCGCATCAAGAGCGCAGTTGCGGCTGTAATCAAAGAGGGCAAAGTTCGCACCTACGACATGTTGCGGATTTCCGGCGGGGCTAAATCCTTGAGCCAGGGCGCGGTTAGTACTAACCAGATGACAGACGAAATTTTGGCCAAGCTAAGCCGCGCTCGCGCGGGCGGAGCAACGGCATAGGATCTCAACAGTTCGCGTAGTCCGAAAAAGCAAATTCCTCCCGGGCTGAGCCCAGTCGGAATGACGAAAAATATGGCCAATGCAGAAGCGCAAACCAAACGCGTAGGCGAGGCGGGACACTGGGGCAAGGATGTCCGCTCCGACGCCCACGTCTGGATCGAACCACGCGACCGGGGCGGCATCGACATTGTTCTGGAATCGCGAGTGAAGCCGTACTACGGCGAGGCGATTCGCAATCAGACCGAATCTGCGCTGGAAGCTCTCGCGGTGGCTCACGCCCAAGTACTGATTCACGATGAAGGGGCTCTACCGTTTGTTATTGCGGCGCGCATCGAGACGGCGGTAAAACGCGCCGGATTGGCTAAAGACAAAAATGCTCTGCCCGACGCCAATCCTCTTCCTGAACCCTCTGCGCGGGATCGCATGCGCCGGTCGCGCTTGTACCTTCCGGGAAGCGAGCCCAAATACTTCGTCAATGCGCTGCTTCACGGGCCTGACGCAATCATCCTCGATTTGGAAGATTCCGTTCACACCACCGAAAAGGATGCGGCTCGTCTGCTCGTCCGCAACGCTCTGCGCGCGGTTGATTTCGGCGGTTGCGAGCGCATGGTGCGAATCAATCAACTTCCACTTGGCTTGGAAGATTTGGACGAGATTATCCCTGAATGTCCTGATCTCATCCTCATTCCCAAGGTCGAAGGTCCTAATCAGGTCATGGAAGTGGGCCAACGTATTGAGCATCTCAAAATGCGGCATGATTTGAAGCGGCCGATCTGGATGATGCCGATTCTTGAATCCGCGGTAGGAATTGAGAATGCCTACAAGATAGCCAGTGCCAGCGCTCAGATTGCCGCGCTCACGATAGGCCTGGAGGATTACACCGCCGATCTCGGCGTGCCAAAAACTGTCCTCGGCACTGAGTCTCTATTTGCTCGGCAACGCTTGGTGAATGCTGCGCGAGCCGCCGGTGTGCAGGCGATCGATTCAGTTTTCGGCGATGTTGGCGACATAGAAGGCTTGCGCTGCTGGGGCCTCAATGCCCGAGCCCTGGGCTTCGAGGGCATGGGTTGTGTGCACCCCATGCAGATACCTGTTGTGCACCAGGCCTTTGCGCCAACCCAGGTGGAGGTCGAGAAAGCACTGCGCATCATCGCAGCCTTCAACCAGGCACAGGAGAAAGGACTGGCGGTGGTCAGTTTGGGATCGAAGATGATCGACCCGCCGGTTGTGCAGCGCGCGCTGAAGTTGATCGCCCGTGCTGAGTCCATGGGTTTGGTCACAAAGACCGCTTAACATTCCGGAGCCAATCGACATCAATGACACAAAAACCTGAGCTGGCGCTGAATGCTGCCGGACGCATGGTTCCGGCCATGGTGAATGGCCGGCCACAAATTCCCTACATTGGCGTCGCCAAATACCAGCCACGCGGACGCAAAGCCGCCCCTCCTCTGCGTACCGCCGCTAACTATCCCGAGGATGGCAACAAGATCGTCGCTGACCTGGAGACAGCTCTGCGCAAATGCGGACTGCGCGATGGCATGGTAATTTCCAGCCATCATCACCTTCGAGATGGCGACAAAGTAGCTCTGATGGCACTCGAAGCCGCGTCTCGCATTGGTGTGAAAGACCTCACCTGGTTCCCCAGCGCATCGTTTCCTTCGCAAAAGGGTGCCATCGAGTTGATGGAATCTGGAGTCATCCACCACATCGAGGGCAGCATGAATGGCCCACTCGGGGACTATTGCACGCAGGGCAAGATGCGTGGCATGGGCGTTCTGCGATCCCACGGTGGTCGTTGGCAAGCGATCCAAGATGGCGAGGTTCATATCGATGTAGCCGTTATTGCCGCCCCCACAGCGGATGCGTTTGGAAACGCCGACGGGTCGCATGGGAAATCGGCTTGTGGATCTCTTGGATTTGCGCTCGCTGATTCCACGTATGCGGATAACGTCATCGCCGTCACCGACAATCTTGTCCCGTTCCCGTGCATCCCATGGCAGATCCAGGGCAACAATGTTGATTACGTCGTGCAGGTGGACTCCATTGGAGATCCCGAGAAGATCGTCTCCGGGACGACTCAGATCACCCGCTCGCCAGATAGGTTACGCATCGCCGAATTCGTAGCTCGTTTTCTGCGGGAAGCGGGAATTATGCGTAATGGTTTCTCGTTTCAGGCCGGGGCAGGGGGCATTGCGCTCGCTTTTGTCGACTATCTGAAAAGGATGATGAAGGAGGCAGGCGTGAAAGCCCGCTTCGTGCGCGGCGGCTCGACGAAATATCTTGTTGAACTGCTCGAAGAGGGATTAACCGACTACATCCTGGACGGCCAGACGTTCGATCTCGATGGCGTGAAGTCGATGGCCAACAACCCAAATCACGTGGCCACCTCGCCATTCACTTCCTACAACTACCACGGCAAAGGAAACTTCGCCTCACTGGTCGATGCCGTAGTCCTGGGCGCCACCGAAGTGGACGTCAACTTCAACGCCAATGTCGTTACCCACTCCGATGGCCGCCTGCTGCACGGAATCGGGGGATGGCAGAACTGTCTGGCATCAGGCTGTACGATTCTGGCGGTGCCGAGTTTTCGAGATCGCATTCCGGTGATTGTGGATGAAGTGACGACTTTGACCGGTCCAGGGGAGTTAATTGACGTAATCGCCACCGAGCGGGGAATTGCCATCAACCCTCGCCGCCGGGATTTGATCGACGCCGCCAAAGGTTCGGGTCTACCTATTCGACCGATTCAGGACATCAAGGCTGAGGTCGAAAAGATTTGCGGCGGAAAGCCCTCACGTCCCAAATCTGGCGACCGCCCCGTCGCAGTGGTGAAGTGGGTGGATGGAACGGTACTCGATACCGTCTGGCAGGTGGGATAACAAGGCAAAGACCGAAGCTTCTGAACTCGCTTGAACCCTGGGTTGCTTCGAGATTCAAAGAACCGCAACAAATTCCAAGACATCCACCAGAGGACACGAAGTATCACAAAAGGTCTTGCCATTGAGCCTTTCGTGGTCCTCTATGTCCTTGGTGGTAAAAATCGTTGGCTCGTCAACACATGGCTCCGATGGCTAGGCCCTTTCTACGTCTTTCAGTCGCGCGGCCTTGCCCCTCAACGCACGGAGGTAATACAACTTGGCGCGTCGCACCTTCGAGGAGCGCAGCACATCCACGCGATCCACCACTTTTGAATTAACAGGGAAGATACGCTCAACGCCTTGACCGAAGCTCATCTTGCGCACGGTGAAATGGGCCTGCGGACCGTTGCTCTTGGAGATGACGACACCCTCGAAAGCTTGCAGGCGCTCCTTGTCACCTTCCTTGATCTTTACCTGTACGCGCACGGTATCACCCGGCCGAAAGGTGGGAATGTCGGTGCGTTTGGTTTTCTCAAGCAATTTATCTATGACTGGGTTCGACATGTTCGTCTTCCTTCTCTAGATTTCTTTTCCCGTAATCTGGGCGAGCATTTTCTTGTCTTCACTGTTGAGCGTCACTCTCTCGAGTAAATCGGGCCGGTTGCGCACAGTTTTCTCTAATGCCGTTCGCCGCCGCCAGCGCCGGATCTCGTCGTGATTTCCCGAGACCAGAACCTCGGGAACGCTCATTCCTCGAAATTCAGCCGGACGCGTGTAATGCGGATAATCCAGCAACCCACCCGAGCCACACGTCGAATCCGGCGCATCGCTCGAGCCAACCTGTAAATCCGCCGTGAATGACTCCTGTCTCGTCGAAGCTTCGTTGCCGACAGCCCCTGGTATCAATCTCGTGATCGTGTCCAAGATCACGGCCGCGCCCAACTCTCCACCGCTGAGAACGTAGTCGCCGATGGACAGCTCACGATCGGCCAGGAATTCGCTTACACGCTCATCCACGCCTTCATAGCGGCCACAGATAAGTACGATCTGATCCAGCAGCGCCAACTTGCTGGCAGCGCTTTGATCGAAACGGCGTCCTTGCGCCGAGAGCACCGTAACGCTCTGCGACCCGCCTTCGCGCAATCGCTCACTCCGCGGCAGCACATTCAAATTCTCAATGCATTCAAAGATCGGTTCCGGCTTCAGGACCATGCCTTCGCCGCCGCCAAATGGGCGGTCATCTACCGTACGGTGCCGGTCGCGCGCAAACGTCCGCAGGTCGTGAACTTCAATCCTTACCAGCCCCGCTTCACGCGCCCGCCGCACTATGCCGTAGTCGAGCGGCCCGCGAAAGAACTCGGGAAAGATCGTTAAAATGTCGACCCGCATCAGCCGTCAGTTCCTCGGCTTCCGTCCTCAGCGCCTGCGACTGTCCGCATCAAGAACTACTGACCACTACTCTTCTTCTGCAGCTCTTTTTCCTCCGCCGTCATGGGAGCATTTACCTCCAGCATGCCTTCCGGCAGAAGCATGTGAATCTCTTTCCCACGTACGTCCACGTTCCCGAGGAATGCATCGGCGAACGGAATGTCGTACTCTTTGACGCCCTTCACGATCAGCAACGGCGCTTCACCGGCGCCGAACTGCACATCCTGGACGAGTCCGATCTGGCGATCTCCGTCGAAAACCGCACATCCCACAAGATCGCTCACGTATGCTGACCCGGGTTCCAGCTTGGCCCGGTTGCTGGCTGGAATCTGCACTTCACAACCAACCAGAGCTTCGGCGTCCGAAATCGATTCAACGCCTTCGAACTTGAGAACAATCTGGCCCTTGTGGGGCCATGACGATGCCAGCTTCAATTCGCGGCGCTTCCCGCCTTCGGCGAGTGCGTAAAAGCGTCCACGCTCTTCGAACCGCTCGGGAAAATCGGTGTGGAGTTCGGCCGCCACTTCTCCCCGGCGACCTTGGGTCCTGACAACTCGCGCGACCGTTATGAACTCGTCGCCTATTCCAGAATCTCCAGCGTATAGCGCTTGTGCAGTTTCATGCCCGCCGCACCCAGCAGCGTCCGCATTGCTCTGGCCGTGCGTCCCTGCTTGCCGATCACTTTGCCCAGATCGTCGGCAGCAACCTTCAATTCCAGAACGGTGGCCTCATCTTCGTCGACTGCGTCGACAGCTACCTGGTCGGGGGCATCCACCAGCGCCTTGGCAATTTGTTCAATAAGGGCCCGCATGTCACCAGCCTGCTCCGCTGTCATAATTAAGAAGTGGCTCCTTCATGCGGGGTTCTTTCCCTTCGGGGCCGTTTGGACTAGGCTACCGACTCGGCAACGGCCGGCGCCGGCTTCGCCACCAGCTTGCTAACCCGATCGGACATCTTCGCGCCCTTCGATACCCAGTAGTCGATCCGGTCGCGTTTCAGATCAATGCTAGTTGGAGTAGTACGAGGGTTGTAGGTTCCCACAACTTCCACTGAACGGCCATTGCGTGCCCGGTCTTTTTCGATAACGACCACGCGATATTGCGGTTGTTTGCGCGCACCCGTGCGTGCTAGACGGATCATCAACACTGAACTTAGGTTCCTTTCCTACAGTCTCCGGAGGGGATAAGACAAACCATTATTATCGCGGAAGTTAGCAGGATTGGCAAGCACGGGGCCCTTCCTCGTACGACTATTATCCCGGTCAAATTGCCACAAGGAAGTTGTGCTCCACTACGAGCACCACGACGACTGCGTTGTGGTTGATATCAGTGAAGTTCAACGCTCGAATACAATGTGAGGAAATCGCGAGTGTTTCTGCTTTCCGGTTCTACCCGAAAAGGAAAGCGAAGATCCGTTGCGGCGGGGGCCACCCCCCGTACACTTGAACTGCAGGAATCTACGCCCTCTTCGCTCCCTTCAACTCCGATCTGAGATCCAGGTTGCGAATCAGCCGGTGCAAATAGTTCGGATGAAGCCCCAGCGCTCGCGCCGCCTCGGTGTAGCTGCCTTTGGCTTCCTCCAGCGCATCGACGATGAGCTTCTTCTTCACGTCTTTCAGTGCGGCATGATATTTGGCCGAACTCATTCCCGCCGGCGTCGCTCTTTCCAGCACCGACTCCGGAAGATCTTCGGGCAAAATCGTCTCGGCTGAACTTAAGACCAGCGCGCGTTCGATCGCGTTCTCCAGTTCGCGGACATTCCCTGGCCAGTCATAGTTCATCAGGCAGGCACGTCCCTCTTCCGACAAAGGTCGCGGTTTCACCTTGCATTTCTGCGAGTGTTTGTTGATGAAGTACCTGGCCAGCAACGGGATATCCTCTTTTCGCTCCCGTAGTGAAGGCATCGTAATCGACACAACGTTCAGCCGGTAAAACAGGTCCTGGCGAAATGTGCCAGCCTTCACGCACTCTGCCAGGTTGCGGTTGGTGGCGGCGATCAGACGTATATCGACCGAGATCTGCCGAACGCCGCCAACGCGTTCGAACTCTCTCTCCTGGATTACGCGCAGCAGTTTCGATTGCATAGTGGCGGGCAATTCGCCAATTTCATCGAGGAAGACCACGCCCCCTTGCGCCATCTCCAGCTTGCCTTTTTTCTGGGCGAAAGCGCCGGTGAAGGAGCCCTTCTCGTGACCGAATAGCTCGCTCTCAAGCAACGTTTCTGTCAGCGCCGCGCAGTTGATGGCTACAAAGGGCTTGTCCGCCCGTGGGCTGTTGCGATGAAGAGCTCGGGCCGCCAGCTCTTTGCCGGTGCCACTTTCACCATCGATCAGCACCGTGGAATCGGCCCGCGCAACTCGTGCCAGGAACTGGTACACGTGTTTCATGCGTTCGCTCTCGCCTACCAGGCTGTGATCGAGATTGATCTCGGTATTTAGACGCAGATTCTCTTCCTTCAGCCACTCGATGTGCCGGGCATTTTCCAGCGCCACTGCCGAGATACCTGCTATGGCCGTAACCAACTCCAGATGATCCTGATCGAAGCGAGCCATGGCATTGCTGGAGTCCAGATAAATGCAGCCGATTACCTTTTCGAAAACCATCAGGGGCACGCAAAGCAGAGAGCGCACCTGTGAAATAACGATACTTTCTACAGCGTTGAAGCTTTCGTCTCGTGTAACATCACTGCCCAGAATCGCCACCCCTTGCTCGATAACCTGGCGGGCTACGGTCCGGCTAACCCGAACCGATTGTCCATCTCCCATCCGGTTCCGCGCATAAATCGACGCGAAGTTCTTGGGATCGCTCCCATCCAGCAGGATGGCTCCGCGTTCCGCTGGCGCTACCTCAAAGATGAGGGTCAGAATCTCCGCCTGTAACGCCTCCAGATCGCGGATTGAGTGCACAACCCGGCTGATCTTGAGCAGCGCATTCAAATTCCGCGCCAGCCGGGACGTGGCCGGCAACTCGCTGAGAATTTTGTCAGGCTGCAGATACAAAACATCGGAAGGCTGTATGCGGATCGTCGACCGCACCATGGAGTTATCTTCGAATTCCACGTTCCCGAGAAAAAGTGTCTGTTCACCTTCATGGAGGAGGAACACGAAAATGGAATCGCCTACCGCGATTTGATCTCCGTGATGGAGCTGATCGATCTGCACCGGTGTCCCATTCACCAGTGTGCCGTTGCGGCTATCAAGATCGCGGACCATGAACGTCTCGCCTTCACGGCTCACGATGCAGTGACGGCGGGAAACGGAGGGATCTCCGACCGGCAGGCGGTTGGCCGTGTCCCGCCCGATCGAAAGCTCCCCCTCCGGCAGAGCGAAAACGGAGTCTTTCAAAGGTCCGGCAATGGCCACCAATCGCGGATTCACGCGGGCACCTCTAATTTTTTTGTCCTACGTTCTTAACACAGTTGAGGCAAGGTGTGCACGCTATCGAGGCTAACGCGTTTGTTACTCAACCCGACTATCCGGTCAGATAACGCTATCTCATCGGATAGCGTTTTTGAAGTTCTACAGGACGGCCGTCGACCGAGCCATTTCCAGCGGTTCAGGGTTGATGCCGAGCAGCATCAACAACTTACGGACCCGTTGGTCGCCAGAGTCAATCTCAATTCACTTTGGCATGCGGACTGCCTATACAGAAGGCAGCTACCGTAAGAAGCCTGAACGATAGCTGCTCCGAGACGAAGTATGCAGGAACTAAGTAGAGGGGGACGTCTTCGATGCAATCCATGGCGAAGAGGAGGAGTCTATGAAAAAGCAAATTGTATTCCCTCTGCTGACGATGGTTTTGTTGATGGCAGCGGGGTCGGCAAACGCACAATTAGGTAGCGCGCACGCAGTTCGCGCCAATGTTCCATTCGACTATAGCGTCGGGGACGCCACGATGAAGGCTGGGAGTTGCACAATCAAGCCGGCCGGCAATGCTGACGCTCTTGCCATCCGGTGTGAAGGATCCCAAACAGCACTGGTCCTGACAAGGTCGGTCAGTTCCAAGCCCGCAGCCGCCACCAAACTCGTGTTCCGCAAATACGGTGAGCAGTACTTCCTATCCCAGATTTGGGTCGAGGGAGAAGAAACGGGCGCGCAACTGCCCAAGACTCGTGTTGAGAAGGAACTCATGAGCAGGGTGACGCCGGATTCAGTGGTGATTTTGGCTCAGAAGTAACGGGTTCAACGGACTACTCCGGAAAGAGGCGACCTGGGGGAGGCGCTTTGAGATTGCACCGGGTAGTCGCCGTCAGGGAACCTCGATTATTGAAGGTTTCCCTGACGGAATTTTTAAAGCTTGGGTCCAACGATCTTTAAGAGACTGGCTCGGCAAAAAGCGAGGGGAAGCGCTTTTAAGAAGTTTCGCCGGGCGGTAGCCGCGGGGAACCCGAGGAACCCCTCGTCGGGTTCCACGCGGCTTTTTACTTAGCGTCATTCGGGGTTTCCAATGCAGATCATGGTTGCCAACAGCGGTGTGTTTACCTTCGTGACGGTTGCGGTATCAGCGGCGGGGACTGAGTCCGAAGCTGCCAGCGTTGTAGTTCCGTTTGATTTCATGGTGGGCGAAAGGGTACTTCGCGCTGGCTGCTATGCGGTCGAGCCCAGTGCCGTTCCTGGCAATCTGCTATTTCACAGCCACGATCCCGAGGCACAGCCGATCCTGGTTCAGACCATCAATAACAATTCGATCGAGTCGACAATTCCGGAAAAGCTGCTGTTCCTTGTTCAGCAGAACACGTATTACCTGGGCCAGGCACTGATGGCGTCTTTATAGGTTATCTAACCGGACGAGCTCACAACTTTCACGTAGGCCCAGACGTCCTCGTCTGGGGAATCGAACGCAGTTAGGCATCTGCGCCACTTGAGCCTGATTGGCTTCGCAGATACGGACTCGATTTGGCAGGTGAGGACACCAGCCCCTACGTGACGAAGTTGTGCTATGGCGCGATTGCTGCGGAGGCTGAGCATCCAGCCGAACATCCTTCAAGTTTTTTTCGAAGCTTTCTGAGCCTCCACGGCGCAGGTGCGGCGCTATATAATCGCGCGCATGAGAATCATTTATCGTGGACTCCCATTCCTTCTAGCTATGTTGGTGTTCGTTGCGATTGGAATTGAGGCGGCAGCCAAGGCGCAGGCGGCGGCACCGTCAGACGACGTCCAGGGACTCTTAAAGCAGGGGCAAAAGCTCAATAGCGAAGGCAAGCATGATGAGGCTCTGAAGCTCTATGAGCAGGTGCTCGAGAAGTCGCCGAATTCATACGAGGCCCATCTACAGTCGGGCATCGCGCTGGATTTGAAAGGCGACTATACGGCAGGACGCGAGCACCTGAAGAAAGCCATTGAGCTGGCTCCTCCGGACCAGAGGAATCGCGCACTGAGGACAATGGCTGTTTCCTATGCCTTTGAGAGCAATGCCAGGGAAGCGGAGAAATACGAGAAGCAGGCATTTGATGCGCTCATGGCTAAGCCGGACTTGGAGGCGGCGGCAGGAGTGGCCAATGAACTGGCGCGCATCAAGCTCGAGTCCGGCGATATCGATGGTGCTGCGGACTGGTACAAAACCGGCTATGACACCGCTATGCAGATACCCAGCCTGAAGGACACTGACAGGCAACTGTGGGCATTTCGCTGGGCGAACGCCCAGGCCCGCATTGCCGCGCGCCGTGGGCAGCGCAACCAGGCTCAAAAGCAGGTTGCCACGGCCAGAACGGCGCTCGACAAGGCGAACAATCCGGATCAGGCGCCCTTCTTTCCGTATCTCACCGGATATGTGGCTTTCTATGCTGGTGACTACAAGACAGCCATCACGGAACTGGGCAAAGCGAATCAGGAAGACCCGTTCATCCTCTTGCTACTGGCAGAGTCTTATGAGAAGTCCGGAGATACCGCCCGTGCCAAGGAGTACTACGCCCAGGTGATGGCTAACAACGGGCACAGTCCCACTAACGCGTTTGCGCGTCCGGTGGCCAGGAAGAAGTTGGCTGGCGGATAACTATTCCGCAAAGAGCTTTCCCGAGGCTAATCTCCCGCCAGCCGGAGCGCTTGCTCTTCTGCGACCGCGACCCCGTCTCGGAAGGTAATCGTCTTTCCTGATATGGCGGGCACGCGCTCTCCCGGGACCAGTATCCCAACTAGATTCAAGGGATCGGCTGCAGAAAGGGTGATAGTCTCGCCGCTGGGCTGAAGATTCCGCGAGGCACGCAGCGACTCAACTGCTACTGGCAGCGCAAACTGTTCTCCGAGGAAACCGTCGACGAAACGGCCACCGCGAATTTCTCCTCGGTCTTCCAGACGTCGGAACGCGATTTGCAACTCCCGCCACTTCGGCAGAATGGTTTCCCGAGCTAGCAGATCGCGGAAAACAATGCCGTATCGTTTCAGCAGCATCCAGCAGGTCGCCTCCACGGCTTTGTTTTTGTCACTGGCCTCCCCTGCATACAAGAGGGACCACCGCCCCGAACTGTGCCTCGGTCGCGAAGTCCGACCACTGCCCTGGCCAGCTCGACGCTTCGGATCAATCAGCGAACGCAGGTTGTCGAACCCGTCTGCGGTAACGATTCCTGCCGCAACTAGTTCCCACAGCGCCGTCTCTATCTCCGATTTCAGTTTGCCTGTGCCGCGCACGATGTCGGCAAAAAACGAGGCACCGCGATGGCGCAGGAAGTCCAAGGTTTGTTGTGCACCCGCGCTCAACCACCGCGTTTGTTCCGGCAACTCCGTCGCTGGATGCCGTGGTGTCATCCAGTCCGCCTCTTCGCGTACGAAGAAAGTTATGGGCGCGACGCTGGTCGGAATAACGCGGCGCTTCCCTTCAGCGCTGTCTTCGAGCGTCGCTGGATGCGGCGACAAACGTCCCCAGCCCACTGCCCCGGTCAGGCATAGACGGTCGAGCACTGCGGGATCGTAGCCGCCCACTCGCCGCCCAAGGACTTGGCGTTCCCACGCATTTGCGGCCACCTCAAACCCTTGCAGTTGCCGGAGTACATCCAGCGTGCCGCGCTCGCCCAATACCTGCGTTCCCGCAGCGACATGCTGCCAGCGCAACAGCCATCGCATGAACTGCGCCGCGGTCACCGGCTGAATCTGTTTGCGCAGAGTCCCGACTGTAAGTCGGTGAATGCGTGCCAGCAATCGACGATCGCACCATTCAACCTGATCTTGCAGCGCGGTCTGATCCTCTGACCCGACGACTCCTGTCCGCGCAGTCGCATCAGTAAACCTGCCTCGCAAGATGGATCCTGCAGCCTCCATTCGCAAGAGGGCCCTGTTGATCTCGCCCTCCGGCACGCCCAGCAACTCGGTTAGTTGTGAAGACGAGATCGGTCCCACGTGTGCCATCCAGCCTTGCAGGGACGCGAGCAAAACATCATCTGAGGATGGCACCACAGATTCTGTTGCCATCATTGATGGTTCCAACCGGGCGTTCGGAAAAAGGGCTGAAAAGCTTTTGACTCTCTCGCTGGCTACCCAGTAAGCGCGAATGCCATGAACAGCACGTCCGGCGCGATGATTCGACCGAAGTTGCTCAAAGAATTGCTGCCATTCGCTGATCGGTGTACTGGCGGTATCTGGTATTCCCCCGGCCACGCTCTCCGGCAACGCAATCAGCGTCAGCAGTAAGTCGTGCAACTCATCGGCATCCCGCAAATCCGGCCAAGCCTCTTGTCTAACTTGTGCAATCGCCGCCGGATCTAACTTGCCCACCTCCTGCAGCACGGATTCCGGCAGAATCCGCCGCATCTCGACAGCTCGTGCCCGCCGCTCTTCTAACGGCGCATCGTCCAGATAAGCGTACGGGTTCGCATTCAGAATCTCATGCGAGAACTGCGAGGGAATCGGAGTGTCGACTGCAAGGCAACGGATTCTCTCGTCCGCAATGCCGCTCAAAACGCTTTTCAGTCCATCCAGATCCATCGCCTCGGTGAGCACGTCCTTCATTACCTCGCGAAGCAGCGGATGATCCGGAATTTGAATGTCTCCTACGATGTTTTCCTGGCAGGCCGCCACATCTGGAAATACCGACGCCATCAAGTCGTCGGACCTCATTCTCTGGATCTGCGGAGGAACCTTCTTGCCGCCCATGAAGCGCAGCAACGCAAGGGATCGGTTAGCATCCCATCGCCAGCGCGTTCCGAAGATGGGTGAAGCCAGCGCCGCCTGCTCGAGAATCGGCTGCACCGTTTCCGGTTGCAGGAATTGAAAAACATCGGGGAGCGGGAAGCTATGCTGCTCGGCTAGCGCAATATTCAGACCGTTGTCAGTCGCTGCCGCTTGCAACTCGAAGTTGAAGCTGCGGCAAAAACGCTTGCGCAGTGCCAATCCCCATGCCTTGTTAATTCGTCCACCAAATGGAGCATGGATGATCAACTGCATCCCGCCGCCTTCATCGAAGAAGCGCTCGGCGATGATGGTCCGCTGTGTAGGCACCGCTCCCAAAACGGCGCGGCCCTGCAGGATATATTCGACAATTTGCTCTGCGCCTGCATCATCCAGCCCACACTCTTCTTTCAACCACGCTATCGTTTCCGCGACCACCGGCTGAGTAGGAGAAAAGCCTACGGGAGAAATATTGGGGAGCCTATCGCTGATCTCCTGTCGCAAGTCCGCCAGGTGACTAGACAATTCGGCCGTCCGTGCTGGAGCCTCTCCCAACCAGAACGGCACTCCTGGGGGCGCTCCGTGTGCGTCCTCGACAATTACCCTGCCGGTCTTGCCTTCAACTCGCCGTATTCTCCATGAAGTATTACCCAGCAGCACCACGTCTCCCGCAAGACTCTCGACCGCGAAATCCTCATCCAGGGTTCCGACCATCGTTCCTTCAGGCTCGGCTACTACGGTGAACAGGGCCGTTTCGGGGATCGCTCCGCCGCTGGTAATAGCAGCTAATCTCGCTCCTCTGCGCGCCCGCAACCGTCCGTTCACCTGATCGCGGTGAAGGTACGCGCCATATCTCCCCCGCCGCGAGGCAATCCCATCCGACAACATCGTTACGATGGAGTCGAATGTCTCTCGTGAGAGTGCGCGATACGGATAAGCTCTACGCATCAGCGCAAAGAGATCATGTTCGAGCCACTCTTCTGCCGCGCACGCGGCCACAATCTGCTGCGCCAGAATGTCCAGCGGACAATCCGGAATCATCAACCGATCAAGATCACCCTGCCGGATAGCTCGCACTAGGGCTGCGCATTCGACCAGTTCGTCGCGAGTCATGGCGAAGAGGCGTCCCTTGGGAATCGCACCCCTCCAGTGACCCGAGCGTCCAACTCTTTGCAGAGCGACGGCAATTGCTCTCGTCGAACTCAATTGACAGACCAGGTCCACGGTGCCGATATCAATTCCCAGTTCCAGTGACGCTGTCGCTACTAGAACCCTGATCTCGCCATTCTTGAGTTTTCGTTCCGCGTTCAGGCGGAGCTTGCGCGACAAACTGCCATGATGGGCAGCCACCGCCTCATCACCCAGGCGTTCCGCAAGGTTATGTGCAACCCTCTCCGCCAGCCGCCGCGTGTTCACGAACACCAGCGTCGAGCGGTGTTGTCGCACCAATTCCGAGATTCTTTCGTAGATCTCGTCCCACATCTCATTGCTGGCCACCGGTCCAAGCTGGCTGGCCGGCACTTCGATAGCAATGTCCATCGGTCGCTTGTGCCCGACGTTGACGATGACCGGATCGCGGCGCCCGCTGCCGGTCAGAAAATGTGCCACCAATTCGATCGGCTTTTGCGTGGCCGAAAGGCCAATCCGTGCTGGAGCCCGATTTGCCAGTGCTTCCAATCGCTCCAGGGAAAGCGATAAGTGTGCCCCACGCTTGTCGTCGGCCACGGCGTGAATCTCATCAACGATCACGGTCTCAACATCACGCAGGATGGCTCGGCTCTTCTCCGCCGTGAGCAGAATGTAGAGAGATTCAGGTGTGGTGACGAGAATATGCGGAGGCCTCTTCAGCATGGCCCGACGTTCGTGCATCAGCGTGTCGCCCGTGCGCACCGCTGTGCGAATTTCGGGCATGAGAAGGCCCCGCTCTCCAGCCATTTGCAGAATCTCGCCGAGAGGCCCTTCCAAATTCTTTTGAATGTCGTTGCCGAGCGCCTTCAAGGGCGAGACGTAAAGGACCTCAGTGCGATCTTGCAGATCGCCCGCCAAAGCCTTGCGAACTAAACGATCAATGCAGGCCAGAAATGCAGCCAGAGTCTTACCGGAACCCGTTGGGGCGGAGATCAGCGTCGTGTGCCCCTCAATGATGTGAGGCCACCCCTGCTCTTGCGGTTCCGTGGGTGTGCCAAAGCGCCCGACAAACCACTCCTGCACGAGTGGGTGTGCCCACTCCAGGCTAGCCGGAATCAGTGGTAAAGGCAGGGCGGACATTGTTGATTATTCTACTTGGGAAATGCCGTCTTCGCAAATTGTTCGCCCGCCGTTTATCTGCAGTTTATCTAATGAAAGATCCCCGCTTGAAGCGAGGTCACCCGTCTCGCATCAACAGCTTGTGATGCCGAGGCTTACCCGCCGGCATCGCGTCGCCCGAGCTAGCCGAGCATCTGCTCTCCGCGTCCGCGCCCCGGAAAGACGCCGACCGAATGCTAGAATTCCGCATGTCCAAAGCCCGGGCCAAGAAAATAAAACTGCTCTTGTTCGATGTAGACGGAGTTCTCACTGACGGCAAAATCTGGATTTTCCCCGCGCCCGGCGGAGCCCAGCTCTCGACGCAAGAACACGCGGCCAAACATTCGGGGCAAGGTGGCTTTGGTTTCGCCAGCCAGACCTACGTCGAAGCCAAAGGCTTCAACGCTCACGACGGTACCGCTATCTCGCTGGCCCGTTTAGCAGGCATCAAGATGGGCCTGATCACCAAGCGGATCTCAGAGACCGTAGCGCTTAGAGCCCGTGATCTGAAGTTGGAGCATGTACATCAAGGCATTCAGGACAAACGCACGGTTTTTGAAGAAATTCTCGCCCAAGAAGGCCTGCAGCCTGAAGAAGCCGCTTACGTCGGCGATGATGTCATCGATCTGCCTGTAATGCGCAATTGCGGCCTCGCCGTGGCCGTTCCCAATGCCCGTGAAGAAGTTAAGGACGAAGCCCATTTCATAACCGACCATGCGGGCGGCGACGGCGCCCTCCGTGATGCAGTCGAGTACATTCTCAAAGCTCAGGGAAAGTGGGACGAGGTAGTCGAGGAATACATCAGCGAGCGCAGTCCGAAAAAGGTGGACAGTTGGCGGGAACAATAACAAAAGTCAAGCGCTTCCGCCTGGAGGTCCGGTTCCACTGCGAACCAAGAATTGCAGCAACTTAAAACGAAAACTCAAGCGCGTTGAAACAATAAACCCGCCGATTGCCTTTGCTTGGGGCGTGCTCGGGTCGGCAATCGGCGGGGTACGTTTCTCCTTACTCACCCTGTTGTTTTCAGGAGTAGTTATGATATGAGAACACAATACTCAGGAAAAAGTTTTGTGAATTTCTAGTTTTTTTTCACCAACCAGGTAACTTGATGCGTACCTAAGACTTGCACCCAGTTTATTCCGGAATGGCCACCGGTTGGGCCGCCATCAATTCAGTGAACCGCGGATCTTTGCGAAGCGTCGAGAACTCCGCGTCTTTGTAAACCATCTTGATCTCTTTGTAGCCTTCCTCCATCGATTTCCGCAGGTATTGCAGGGACCGCTCAAAAGACCCCATACGGGCATAGAGCTTGGCCATCACGTAGTCGTATCGAGCCCTATCCTCGGGGGAGGGCAGTTGGGCCGCCACTCCGGTTCTCGAGGTCCGCTCGAAAATGTCAGGATCCAACTGAATCGCGCGAGTATATGCCAGAGTAGCTTTCTCAAATTGTTTCTGCGAAAAGTAGGCTGCTCCCAGGTTGCTGAAGTAGGAAGCCGCGTTCTCGTCCAGCGCGATAGCCTTGCTATAAAGCTTGATCGCCTTCCCATACTTCTTTAGTTCGTAGTAAACCACGCCCAGGTTGTTGAATGCATCGGCATGACTCTTGTTCAGTTTTGTGGCGCGCTCGAAACATTTCTGGGCTTCTTTCAGGTGGTAGGTCTGCAATTGCACAATGCCCATCTTGTTGTAGATCTGCGCGCTCTTGGGATTCTTCAGCACCGCCGCTTTGAAATAGTCTAGCGAGTCCAGGTAAGCCTTTTCCGAGCGCAGTTCATCGGCTCGTGCTTCCAGTTCGTCCGCTGTTGCCGTGGGCGAGGGCGGCTCGATGCGGCGCACTGGGGGGCCAACTTGCACCTGCTCCGAAGGCGCGGCTTGCGCGAGACCACGAAGATGAGGGAAAAGAATCAGCAGAGAAACTGCAAGGACGTAGGCCAGTTGACGACGCATGACCGCACCTCCAAAGCCAAAACTATCTTCCCCAAAACCCGATGGCGCTCCTAGTGAGGGTTATTATCCCCGTTTCCGGCGTCGCTCGGCTGTTTCGCCGGAGAGGAAGAAGATTTGTCGTCTTTAAAGATACCCGCAATTTTGCCGAAAAAACCCTTTTTCTTTTTAGACGCGTCCTGCTGGTCCCCATTGGGCTGCCCGCTTTGGGAGGTCTGCGCGCCTTGCGGAACCTGTCCTCCAGGAGGAGGCGGTGGAAGCGGTTTCTCGCCCAAGCCGAAAATCCGGGAGAAAAACCCACGCACTCCCGTCGCTTGATCGCATGTGTCGCGCGGCTCGGTGCCCGCCACAAACGCAGCCGTATAAGTCTCTGGGCATGAAGGCGTCGCGAGCCGGTTCGTGGCCTTGTCCAACTGCACGTCGACTACTCCCGAGGGCTGAGAGAAAGATCTCATTTGCGAATATTGGGGCAGCTTGGCGGCCTTCTTCATGAACTCTGCCCAGATCGGCGCCGCGGTTTGGGCCCCGCTCAACCTGATATCACTATAATCGTCGTAACCTACCCAGACGATACATAACAGGTTGCTGGTGTATCCCGCGAACCACCCGTCATGCGAGCTGCCCGTCTTACCCGCGGCGGGAGCGTCGAAGCCACGCACCCGAACCGCTGAATAGGCCAGGCCAAAATTCATCACTCCTTCCATCATGTCGGTCATGATGTAGGCGATTCGCGGATCGAGAACGTCTTTTTTGTCTGCCTTGAAGTCTTCGATCACATCGCCGTGAGCATTGCGTAGAGAATTGATCAGAAGAGGAGACAGGCGACTGCCGCCGTTAGCGAACACGGTATACGCTGAAGTCATTTCGAGCGGTGTCGCATCGTAAGCCCCCAAGGCCATCGCCGGCGTCGCCTTCACCGAGTTAATTCCCGCAGCTTTCGCCAAGTCCGCGACCTTGTCGTAACCTACCTGTTCCGCGAGTTTCACGGTCGCGTTGTTCAATGACATCGCCAACGCGTATCGCGCTGTGACTTGCCCGTGGTACTCCTCTTTGTAGTTTCGCGGCTCGTAAATTTGATCTCCGTACGAAAAAGTGGTGGGCGAATCGTCTACCGTGGACGCGGGAGTGAATACGGCCGCCTGTCCATCCGGCATGGCCACGGGATTCAGAGCCGTGTTCATCGCGGCAGCATATACGAACGGCTTGAAGATAGACCCTGTAGGCCGCTTCGCCACGGCATGATTCAACTGGCTGAACCCGTAATTGCGTCCGCCGACCAGAGCCAGCACTGCGCCCGTATGGGGATCCATGGCGACCAGTGCCACCTGGGGAGTCGGACCCGGCTTGACCTGAGTCTCGTACTTACCTTTGCCAATCTTGATCTTGCGTGTCCGCAGTTTTTTGACCTGCTCATCAACCAGAGTGATTCCGCTATCGACCGCCTGTGCGGCGGCTTTCTGCAGATCCGGATCCAGCGTCGTGTAAATGCGATAGGTCTGCTCATTGAGTTCGCGCTCGTTGTACTTGCTGGTCAGCGTGTCCCGCACCAGATCCACGAAGTACGGTGCGTCACTGGCCTCCACGTTAGGCGGGGCGAGCTTCAGTGGAGTCGCTTTGGCCCGATCTGCTTCTGCTCTGGTGATAGCGTGGGTCTCAACCATCGCGTCCAGTACCAAATTGCGCCGCTCGAGCGCTCGTTCAGGATGGCGATAAGGCGACAAGAAGCTGGGTGCCTGTACCAGACCCGCGAGCAATGCCGCCTCAGGAAGGCTAATATCTCGCAAATCTTTATTGAAATAGGCACGGGATGCTTCCGCGAAGCCACTGATCGTAAAAGAACCGCGCTGGCCCAGATCCACCCAGTTGGTGTAAAACTCAAAAATCTGCTGCTTGCTGAATTTCCTCTCCAGCTCGACAGCGATCAGCATCTCGATCGCTTTTCGTTTCACCGTCTTTTCTGGAGTCAGGAAGAAGCCGCGCGACAGCTGCATGGTCAGAGTAGATCCACCCTGCTCATGTCGCTGGTGGGTCAGATCCACCCACACCGCCTCGCCGAGACGGACAAAGTTTACCCCGCTGTGCTGAAAGAAGCGCCGGTCCTCAATGGAGGTGACAGCGTCTACCAAGACCTTGGGAATGTCCTGATATCTGACCACCTGCCGCTTTGCGCGTTGACCGGCATCGAATAAAGACGTGATCAGTTCCGGCTCAAGTTCGTAGGCATCCAGATCCCCTGTTTTTCCGGCGATGCTCTCGACCTTGCCTTCCGAGATGTGGAGCCGCGCTGAATCCGGGCTGTGGTACGACTCCGGCCCGGGGTTAATCTCGATAGCGTCGCGCTGCATCCGATAGGTGCCCAGGGCTGACGACCCGCCTTCGGTGTATCCCGCCCTCTTCAACTGTGCGGCGATCTCCTTCAGGTCGATCTTTTCTCCGACGCGAACCGTTTCTGGCTGTGCGTAAATGCGAGCCGCACTGCTAAAGACCTGCCCGCTGAAGCGGCGTTCGATAATTCGGTCGTACTTCACATAAAAGTAGGAGAAGAACCCAATGACCACCAACGATATGGTGACGAAGGCCAGCAGCGCGGCCTTGAGAACAGGATCGCGAGGGAAGAGTGTCCGAGTTCCTTTCGCGCCGTCCTTGCTTTTCGGAATCTTAAGTTTTATAGCCACAGTTTGATAAGCGGAGTAGTACCCATTCAGACGTTGGATGGCTTATAGAAGTTTCCCTGAGCTGAACGTTTTCCGGTCGCATTTGCGATCTTTGCCGGGTCGGCCTCCTGGCATTCAGACGCTCAGTTTATTTTAAATCACCGGACCGGTTCGCCGCCTCGTACTCTCCCTGCCTGCTTAGATGCTCGTTACAGTCTTTTCGCTGGTATTTCGGTGCAACCGTGGCGCTTTGTAGGCGCCACGATGACACCCTGAACAGGATGGGGCTTCAGCCCCGGGAAGCCGAGATAATTCATCGCTTCACAGCAGAATCAGTAAATGCCTTTGTTTTTTGTTGCGGCGTGAAAGTCGAGGTCAAGAGGATAACCGGGCAGATCGACATGAACGGTGTAGTTTGCCTCGATGGCCAGCGTTCCCGTGCCTTGGGACCCCGCACGATGGACTTTGATCTGCTCCGGCGCTATGGGAATATCCATCTCCTTGGCTTTCTTGAACACAATCCCGCGGATGTCATCATCACTCTTGCTGCTGTACGTGGCGGCGAGCGCTTCTGTGTTGAGGGCGTCCTCAAACTGGTAGTTATTAAAATAGGGTGGAACGACTGCGACGCCGACGCCTATCAGCCCTACAACGAGCGCAATTCCGAGAATCATTTTTATCGTGCCCATAGCATGGTCCGGCGACCGGGCACGCCTAATTCTTAGCGCACCGGCCGCAATAACTTCTCAAAATACTCACTGATTGCGCCGATGCTAGCATCCTGCATTTCACGTGTCGAGCGATGAACGACCTCGACAGTGCCTTCGGTAACCTTCTTCCCCACATTGACGCGATACGGAATCCCGACCAGGTCCGCATCCTTGAACTTCACTCCTGGTCTCTCGTCGCGATCGTCAAGAAGTACATCAATTCCCAAGGCTTGCAGCTTGTGCACGATATCGATTGCCACCGACATCAGTTTCCCATCCGACGCATTGGTGGGGGTAACTATTACCTGGAACGGCGCAATCTGCGGAGGCAGCCAAAACCCGTTTTCATCGTTGCTCTGTTCAATTGCGGCAGTCAGAATGCGTTCAATGCCTATCCCGTAGCAGCCCATGATCGGCATCACTTCCTTGCCATTACGATCAAGCACACGAGCGCCCATGGACTCGGAATATTTGTATCCGAGCTTGAAGATATGGCCTATTTCCACCGCCGTGTCGACCCGCAGAGTTCCATCGCAATTCGGACAGTCCTCTCCCGCCGTTACGCTGCGCAGGTCGGCGTAAGCTGTCGGGTGGAAATCTCTGCCCGGAGTGATGTTCTTCAGGTGGTAATCCTCCTTATTCGCGCCAGCAATCAGGTTGGTGCGGCCCTCGAGTGCCTGATCTACCAGCACAATCAATCCGTTGCTGAAATGACCGTCTTTCTCCGACGCAACATCTTGCAATCCTATGGGTCCGAGAAATCCCGCCGGCGAATGAAAAACCTGCTCAATTTCATCTGGCTGCATGGGACGCGTCTTCATGCCACCCAAGGCCGACGACAGCTTGGTTTCATTCAGTTGATGGTCCCCGCGCACGAATACCACCACCGCACGATTTTTCGACTTGCCATTCTTCCCATCCGTCTCCTCTCCGGTGAGCGCAAGCGTCTTCATCTTGTTCTTCGGAGAGACCTTCAAATACCGGGCTACATCCTCGATCGTCTTCAGTCCCGGTGTGTGTACTTCGAGCGGTTGTCCGTTGCCCTCGGAAGGGAGATCGTCAACTGCGTCAATCTTCGAGGTCGCCTTCTCCATGTTGGCGGCGTACCCACACTTGTCGCAGCTGACCACCAAATCTTCTCCGGCATTGGTTCGCACCATGAATTCATGCGACTGCGAACCGCCCATCGCGCCCGAGTGCGCCTCGACCACTACGTACTTCAACCCGCAGCGATCAAATATCCGGCAATAGGCGTCGTAATGCTTGAGGTACGAAACGTCCAGTCCTGCAGGGTCGATATCGAACGAGTAAGAATCCTTCATGATGAATTGCCGCACTCGCAGCAATCCTGACTTCGGCCGTGGTTCGTCCCGGAACTTGGTCTGAATCTGGTACCAGATCTGCGGTAGCTGCTTGTAGCTACGCAGCTCCTTTCGCGCAATGTCGGTCATTACTTCTTCTTCCGTGAAGCCCAGACACAGTTCGGCACCCTTACGGTCCTTGAGGCGAAACATGTTCTCACCCATTACCGACCACCGGCCACTCGCCTCCCACAACTCCCGTGGATGCAACGCGGGCAAATAGAATTCCTGCCCGATCTTGTCCATCTCCTCCCGAACTATGGCAATAATCTTGTTAAATGCGCGATTGCCGAGAAACAGATAGGAGTAAATCCCGGCAGCTAATTGGCGGATATAGCCCGCCCGCACTAGAAATTTGTGACTGGCGACCTCCGCATCCGATGGCGCCTCTCGCAACGTGGGTATAAACAGTTCCGACCAGCGATACATGATTTGTCTTTCGTCGTACAGGGAATTTAATATTGTAATTGATCAGTACGGCGCTCACGAACCGCAGAACGTCGCAGTCGTGAAAGCCGCCGTCACGGCGCTGTCACTCCGCTGCTTTTCCACAGTTTCCTTCGGCGAGAAACTCTGCCATAATTGATCGTGCACCCCAGCCTGCACGAATTCAAACCAACAATTGAAGCGAGGAATCGATGTCGGCAAAGTACATCTTTGTGACCGGCGGTGTTGTGTCTTCATTGGGCAAAGGCTTAGCAGCAGCCTCCATCGGATGTCTGCTCGAAAGCCGCGGGCTGAAGGTCAACCTGATGAAATTCGATCCTTACCTGAACGTGGACCCAGGCACGATGTCGCCTTTTCAACATGGCGAGGTCTTCGTTACCGACGACGGCGCTGAAACCGACCTCGACCTCGGACACTACGAGCGCTTCACCCACGCCAAGCTCAGCCGCGACAATAACTGGACCACCGGCCGCATTTACGAGCAGATCATCGCCAAAGAGAGGCGCGGAGATTATCTCGGCAAAACCGTCCAAGTCATCCCTCACGTTACCAATGAAATTAAGAGCGCCATGAAGAAAGTGGCTCAGGACGTGGACGTCGCCATCGTCGAAATCGGCGGCACCGTCGGCGATATCGAGTCTCTGCCGTTCATGGAAGCCATCCGCCAGATGCGCCAGGAACTGGGCCGCGAGAACACCTTGTTTGTGCACGTCACCCTCGTTCCCTTTATCGCCGCGGCTCAGGAATTGAAAACCAAGCCGACCCAGCACTCCGTCAAAGAGCTGCTCAGCATCGGAATTCAACCTGACATTTTGCTCTGCCGCACCGACCGCTTCCTGTCCAAGGACATCAAATCGAAGATCGCCCTCTTCTGCAACGTCGAGGAAGAAGCCGTAGTCACTGCCAAGGATGTCGCCTCGATTTACGAAGTCCCCGTCGTGTTCTCGCGAGAAGGAGTCGACACACTGGTACTCAAGTACCTGCACTTGCAGGCGAAAGATCGCGATTTAAGTCAGTGGGAAGACATCGTGCACCGCGTCTACAATCCGAAAGACGAAGTAAATATCGGCATCGTAGGCAAGTACGTTGAATACGAAGATTCTTACAAGTCGCTGAAGGAAGCGCTAGTCCATGGCGCACTTGCTCACAACCTGAAATTGCAGGTCAACTGGATTGAAGCCGAAGGCTTGGAAACGGATGACAGCAGTTTCGAAGCGCAGATCGAAGACTTTGACGGCATCCTTGTACCCGGTGGTTTTGGCAAGCGCGGCATTGAGGGAATGCTGCACGCCATCCGTTACGCCCGCGAAAAAAAGGTTCCGTATTTCGGGATCTGTTTAGGCATGCAGACCGCTTGTGTCGAGTTTGCTCGCAATGTGTGCGGGCTTGCCGATGCGAACTCCAGCGAGTTCGATCCGGCCACACCTCACCGCGTGATCTACAAGCTGCGCGAATTGCGCGGCGTGGAAGAACTCGGCGGAACTATGCGGCTTGGCGCCTGGACGTGCAAAATCGAACCCAACACCCTTGCTCACCGCGTGTATGGCAAACTCGAAATCAGCGAACGTCACCGTCATCGCTACGAGTTCAACCGTGAGTACGAAGGAACGCTCACTGCGGCCGGAATGCGCATCTCAGGATCTACCCCCGACGGCACCTATGTGGAAATGATTGAACTGCCCGATCATCCCTACTTCATAGGCTGCCAGTTCCACCCCGAATTTAAATCGAAGCCGCTCGAGCCACATCCGTTATTCAAGAATTTCGTGGGAGCGGCGTACGAGCATGGGCAACAGCGCAGAGCGGCGAAGCAGGCTGAAGAAGTTGAGATGTTCCTGCGTCCGGAAAAAGTCAGCCGCCGGTAAAGCTGCAAGACGACAGTAGCAGAAACGCGTGGACACCCCATCACCGTGGGAAGCGGCTTTAGGGTCGCGTAGCGGCGTACATGAAGAAGGACGGTTTAGCCGCAGCGTTGCTCCTCTGCGCTTCTGCCCTCTTTCGTGTGTTGCAGTGAATCGTCTCTGTGTGCCTCTGTGCCCTCTGTGGTTAAATCATCTTCATGGGTGAAGGGTTCCAGGTCGGCAATGCGGTAATCGGCGGAGGCAATCTCTTCCTCATCGCCGGTCCCTGTGTCATCGAGAGCGAAGATCACGCCATTCGCATGGCCGAGATCATCAAAGGGGTCACGCGGTCTTTAAGCTTCCCATTCATCTTCAAGGCTTCCTACGACAAGGCCAATCGTACCTCTTTGAAAAGTTTCCGCGGACCCGGTGTAAGCGAGGGCGTTCGCATTCTCAACCGGATCAAAAAGGAAGTAGGCCTTCCCGTCCTAACCGATGTTCATGAAGTCGCCGACGTGCCTCGTGTGGCTGAGGTGGTGGACATTCTGCAGATCCCCGCATTTCTATGTCGCCAAACCGATCTCATCGTCGCTGCTGCCAAGAGTGGCCGCGTTGTCAACATCAAGAAGGGTCAGTTCGTTTCTCCATGGGACATGAAGCACGCGATCACGAAGTGCCGGGAAGCTGGCAACAATCGCGTCTTCGTGACCGAGCGTGGATCAAGCTTTGGGTACAACAATCTAGTTGTGGACATGCGCTCCCTTGCTATCATGCGCAGATTTGCGCCGGTCGTCTTCGATGCGACCCACTCCGTCCAACTCCCCTCGGCTTCGCATGCCGACGACAATGGCGCTGCCGTCAGTGGCGGCCAGCCGGAATTCATTCCAGTCCTGGCGCGAGCCGCCGTAGCGGCCGGGGTGGACGGCGTCTTCATGGAAGTGCACGACAATCCCCAGCAAGCGAAATCCGATGGCGCAAACGCGCTGGAGTCGACTAAACTGCGCGGCGTACTGAAGGAATTGCAAGCGGTACAACGTGCCTTGATGGATGCAGCTCGCTCCGTATAACCAATCCCGAACAATGCGCGGCGAAGCTGAGCGATGAGAGTTCGAGAGGGCACGCATGGCTTGTTCGTCAAGCGTGCCCTTTTCTTGTCTGAGAACCTAGCTCTTTTTGGACGTTACAGCAAAGAACGCTTTCGCTTCC
>Ga0207657_10000582_pt1 | contig 38829 bp, 23 predicted proteins | sample KBSC33metaG_FD_184316 | JGI IMG/M metagenome (GOLD analysis project Ga0207657, IMG submission 184316) | Corn rhizosphere microbial communities from Kellogg Biological Station, Michigan, USA - KBS C3-3 metaG (SPAdes) (version 2) | ecosystem: Host-associated > Plants > Roots > Rhizosphere > Soil ... | reverse complement strand
CGCCAACCGCGCACCTGCTGAAAGTGCAGGGGGGCGCGGAGACGTCCATTGAAAATGGTGGAGTTATGTAGCACCAAACGTGGACAAGGGGTAACTAGTACCTACAATTTTGACTACAGTTGCGGCGCGATTTTTAGGGACGGAAACCGCGCGGCGAAATACACTCGGGCGTGGTCGTAGGCGGAGGCTGGCGTTAGGTCGGTACCGTGGTAAAGGGAGCGTATGAATCGTGAAGAACTGAGTGCATACCTAGCTTCTATCGTGAACTCCATCGACGACGCCATCCTGAGTACGAGCCGGGACAGAATGATCGAGAGCTGGAACCCTGGTGCCGAGAGGCTCTTTGGATATTCCGCCAGCGAAGTCATTGGCCGCTCAGTAGCGATGCTATTTCCTCCCGAATCTACCGACGAAGCCTTCGATGTCCTCGAGAGAGTCTACCGAGGGGAGACGGTCGCCAGCTTTGAGAGTGAGAGGGTTCACAAAGACGGGCGGCACATCCCGGTGTCTCTGACAATTTCTCCGGTCAGGGACACAGATGGGCACGTTTCGGGCGCATGCGCGATTGCCAGAGATATCAGCGCCAGCAAAAGAGCGCAAGCGGCGTTGCGGCAGAGCGAAGCGGAACTCCTGGAAGCGCAGCGTGTGGGCCAGGTGGGCAGCTGGCAGTTCATTCCGGACACGAATACCCGAATCTGGTCCTACGAGACTTATCATATTCTCGGCGTGGATTCCGCGCGGTCGCCGCTGAGCCCCGAGGAACAATCGCGGATCTTCACAGCGGAGAGCTGGGCGCGGTTGGTTGCCGCCATGGATCGCCTGCTTAAAGCCGGAATGCCTTACGAACTCGACCTTGAGTTTCGCCACGCGGACGGCAGCCAGAGATGGCTCACGGCACGCGGGGAAGCGGTTCGCAACGCCAGCGGCAGGATCGTGATGCTGAGAGGTACAACGCAAGATAACACCCCGCGCAGGCGGACTGAGGAAGCACTGCGAGAAAGAGATCGGGAACTGGAGGAGGCGCAGGCGATCGCCAACGTGGGCAGTTGGAAGTGGGACCCGAGAACCGACACCGTCATCTGGTCGCAGGAACTGCACCGAATCTTCGGCCACGATCCGAGCCTGCCCGCGCCATCGTTCGCCGATCATCCGGCGATCATTAGTCCCAATGCCATGCCGGAGTTGGGAGCTCTGGTAAAACGAGCTCTCGACACGGGACACCCGTATGATTTCGACATGGAGATCCTGCGGCCGGACGGCGCTGTCCGCTGGGTAGTGGTTCGCGGACTGGCCGACCGCGACGCCCTCGGCCAAGTGGTCGGGTTGCACGGAACGGTCCAGGACATCACGGAGCGCAACGCGAGTGCGGAGGAGCTTCGCAGGCTGAATGAGAATCTGGAACACCTGGTCGCCGAGCGCACCGCCGAGTTGCAGGCCATCCTGGATGCGGCTCCGATTCCCATATGGATCGCGCACGATTCGCAGTGCCGCCGGGTCACCGGCAACGTCTATGCGGATCAGATGGTTATGCAGGCTCCAGCAGGCGCCAACATTTCGGCCAGCGCCTTGCCTGGGGAAGCATCGGTTTCCTACAAGGTGTTCCATAAGGGTCGCGAGATGCGGCCCGAGGAATTGCCGGCACAAGTGGCTGCGGCCACTGGCAGGCCCGTGATCGATCAGGAGGTTGACCTCCTGTTCCCGGACGGCCGTTCCGCCAGCCTGCTGTTGTTTGCCGCGCCCCTCTTCGATGCGGAGGGTCGAGTGCGCGGATCGGTGGCCGCCGGTGCCGACGTTACGGGACTGCGGACAGCGGAGCATCTCCGGGATTCGCTCCTCAAGTCCTTATCGGACAGTGTTGCCGTAATTAGTTCAGAAGGTACGATTCTAATGACCAATGAGGCCTGGGACCGTTTCGCGCGGGACAACCATGCCTTTCCACTAACCGCAGTTGCGCCAGGCGCGAACTATCTGCAGATCTGCAAACAAGCGGCAAGCCAGGGAGACTCCGATGCTCAAGCGGTCGTGGACGGCATCGAAACCGTGGTCGCTGGCTATCGCAGTTCCTTCCAATTTGAATACTCGTGTCATTCCTTGACTGAGCGGCGCTGGTTCCTCATGAACGTATCGCCCCTCAAAGGACCGAAGACTGGCGCAGTGATCACCCACACGAACATCACGGATCGCAAGCTCGCCGAAATCGCCATCAGGACAAGTGAATCCACCATTCGTAGTCTGCTGGATTCTTCCACTCAGTCCGTCGTCGCAGTGAGCCCGAACGGAAAGATTGTGCTCGTCAATGGTAATACGCAGACGATGTTCGGGTACACCAGAGAAGAGTTACTGGGGCAAGCGATCGAAATTCTGATTCCCGACGGCTTTCGGGCGAAGCACGCCGTGCACAACAAAGGGTACTTCGCCAACCCACAAAACCGGCCTATGTGGCGCGGCCTGGATCTCGAAGGTCTGCGGAAGGACGGCACGACCTTTCCGCTCGAAGTAAGCCTGAGTGCGATCGAGACGACCACAGGGAAGCTCGCCGTGGCCTTCATAAACGACATAACGGTACGGAAGCGGCTGGAGCAGGCAGAACGCGCCCATACACAGGAGGTTCAAGCTCTGGCGGCCGGTCTGATGACGGCCCAGGAAGAGGAACGCAGAAGGGTGTCGCGCGAGTTGCACGACACAATCTGCCAACAACTGGCTTCCTTGGCCATCGATATCGCTGAACTGGCGGCACACCCCGCGCCTCCGCCGAAAGAACGCCTGCGTCGTCTTAGAGCGCTGGAAGCCCGCGTGGTCAAGGCGTCGGAGGAGGCTCGTCACCTCGCTTATGAGTTGCACCCGTCTGTCCTCGATGATTTGGGCCTAGTGTCCGCTCTACGGGCTCTATGCAAAGAGTTCTCCGCGAAGCGGCAGTATATGCTCGAATTTACCAGCGGTGGCCTGCCGGGCACCGTGCCCCGTGAGGTTGCCGCCTGCTTGTACCGCGTCACGCAAGAGGCTCTGCAGAATGCAACCAAACATTCAACTGCGAATCACATCTCGGTAGCGCTCACCTCTGGAGAGGGGACCGTGAGTTTGTCGATCGAAGACGACGGCGTGGGTTTCGATATTGAGCGCGTTAAGGGCCGCGGCGGGCTCGGACTGATCGGCATGGAGGAACGCGTGCGTATGGTCAATGGGAAACTTTCCGTCGCGTCACAAGCGGGCCGTGGCACTCGGGTTGCGCTAACGGTTCCCTTGCTTGGCGCCAACCTATGAAACGGGCTCGGATTCTACTAGCCGATGACCACTCGCTTACTCTCGAGGGCATTCGCACGGTTCTCGAACCTCATCACGAAATCGTCGGGACCGCGGCGGACGGGCGCGCGTTGCTCGAAGCGGCACTCCGCTTGAAACCCGAATTGATCGTGTTGGACATCACCATGCCGCTCTTAAACGGCATCGATGCCGCAGTCCAAATCAAGAAGAGTTTGCCCGAAACTAAGCTGCTATTCGTCACGATGCACGTCAATCCTGCGTACCTCGAGGCGGCGCTAGACGCGGGAGCTACTGGATACGTCCTGAAATCCGCTGCGCGTAGGGAGCTTCTGGAGGCTGTAGATAGCGTGCTGAAGGGCCGCATCTATATAACGCCGAGTCTTTCCGGGGAAGACCTGGAACGGTTTCGGGATCCCACTCAGGCCGCGGCCGCTCTCCGCCTCAGTACAAGGGAGCGAGAAGTTCTCCAACTGATCGCCGAAGGCCATGCTGCTAAAGAAATCGCCCATGTTCTAAATATCTCCATTAGAACGGTCGCCTTTCATCGCGAGAACATCAAGAGAAAGCTTGGTTTACGAAGCACCTCCGAATTGACGAAACACGCAATCGAACAAAGGCTAATCTGACGTCGGGGCTGTGCGTTCCGTTTAAGCAAGTCCGCGCGTCTGCTCTTCGGTAGAACCTTCTATCGGGATGAAATAAACACTCACGTCAGAGACCCTGTAACTACTTACAGTTCCTTAAAGTGAGACTCTACGGTACTTTGGACTTGTCCCGGGCGCTTCGCGCAAATGCCACGATCCAAAGTGAGCCCGCGGAGGGCGTAGAAGTGGCACTTTAAATGTTTTATTTTAATCGGTCTGCATCTTGTATGAATGTCGCTGTCATGAATATCTCCTACTGCATCATGCTGCTAGTGTCGTTGTACACCAACGGGGAGTTTGCCAGTGGAGAGAAACTTCAAGAGTGCACTTGCATCGGCTGAAATGACGAATCGTGACTTAACTCTGCAACAGGTTGGCAACGCCCCGGAGCGCGCTGTATCTACAGCTCGCGCTGAAGATCCGTTCATTCGGGACGAGCGAGGTAACCCATTGATGATAAAGGGAACAGAAGCACCGGAGGAGGCCGCCACGAAAGTGGAGAATAAGATGAACCATGCCGGCTGAACAGATCGCGGCCCGAGATCCTAGAGATGGGGGAACGGAGGATGCCGTGACACTGGGGCGACAGGCGGGAGCGATACCACTGCTGCCTGCCCCGCCCCAACTGGGGGGGACGAAAGCGCGTTTTCGTCTAAACCTCCCCATGATGACCCTTGCCTTCAAGGACAATCATCATGCGGCAGTGATCATCCAGGCTGGGGAGATCATCGAGGTCACCGGTCCTGCACAGGATCATCGCTTTGTTGTGATCGACGTCAATGGAAAGCAATTTCTTGCGTTCGGCTGCGATTTGAAAGATCGCGGAGAACTCATATCTGACCGCAAGGCCCGGTCAAAGGCTCAGACCACGACTGGTTGAAATGCACTTGATGCAATCAGTAAGAACACATCGGAAATTCCCGTGGTCCATCGTTCGAGCGAGGCCTTCCAACCGAGGTCGGTGGTGCGAAGGAACCGCAATGCTGCTGATCTGCTGGTGGACGAGGTCATGAACACGGATCTTGCCTTTTGCGCCGAGCTGACGGACGGCATTTGGAAAAATCTATTCAAGACGTTGAAGGCGGTCTGCGATCGCCAGAATCAGCGAGCAGCTGGCTAGCAAGATTTTCTAAAGAGAGCGCAAAGGAATACAATGACGCGACACACACAACTGGACGTTGGCGGACGTGTTTCGGAGGAAACGTTCGCACACCTCGCGGGGGGTAAGGCGGGAGCGATACCAATGCTGCCCGTCATCCCCCGCCTCGGGAGCGTAACCGGCCGCGGGAACCGTTGGGGCGTGATTCTGGCTGGCGGCGACGGCGTGCGCCTCCGGCCCCTGACAAAATTGATCTGCGGCGATGATCGTCCAAAGCAGTTTTGCCCTCTCTTCGACGGAAGGACGCTGTTGGAACAGACTCTCCAGCGGTCGGAGCGGACCATCCCGCGGGAACAAATCCTCGTTTCTCTTACCAGCCGCCACAGCAAGTGGTACTCACGGGACCCGGCCCTGCGCCGGTCCCAGTTGGTGGTGCAGCCGGCGAACAAAGACACGGCTCCTCCCATTCTGCACAGCCTGCTAAGTCTCGCTCAGCTGGATGCCCAAGCCCTCGTGGCGATCCTGCCCTGCGATCATCATTATTCCGATGAGGAGTCATTTGCGTCGGCGCTGGAGTGCGCGTTCGAGACTGCGGCAGAACGGACTGACTCCGTTGTTCTGCTGGGCGCGAAGCCAGATTATCCGGAAGTCGAGTACGGATGGATAGAACTGGGTTCGCCTCTCGGGCACGAGGGTAGCGAACTGTTTCGGGTGCGAGGCTTCCGGGAGAAGCCCGCCATAGACGTTGCTCGAAGACTGCTTCAGCAAGGCTCCGTTTGGAACACGTTCGTGATGGTGGGGCATGTGCAGGCCTTCTTGCAGATGGTCCAGGCCACACTTCCCGATCTGCTCAGTATGCTCGGGTCCGCGCGCATGTGGAGGGGCAAGGAGACGCACATTGGGTACTCCCTTTACGAGCGCGTCCCATCCGTCAGTTTTAGCCGGCGAGTGCTTTCGGCAGAGACCGACCAGCTGGTGGTACTCCGACTGAACCAAGTTGGATGGAGCGATCTGGGCGATCCCGGGCGCGCATTCATGGCGGCGCGCGAAACCGGCTATGAACCGGGGTGGATCCAAGACTGGGTGCGCGCGAAAGGTGTAGCTGTCGCGGCCTTAGAGTAAGAAGCGGCTATGCTCCGGGCGGCTGTGAGCTGAGGCGGGGACGAGGGCTGCGCCCCTTTCCCCACGCCCCTTTCTCCGCACTTGGCTTCGCCGGTCCACTTGGCTGGTTTGTCGGCAAACCGTCGAAGTGGCCCAGAAATGCCGTTGGGGAAAGCGTCGCCATGCCATCAACGCGATACCTGTCGATAAATCCCTTAGCATTCACAACCGAATCCGTGGCGCCAAGGGCTCTCGCCAGGAATCGCCGCGGTGCCAACTACGGGGCTTCAGCGATATGCGGAGGTGTTCGGCGGACGCAAGCGCGTTTGTCGGTACTAATTCCGTGACGCCGACATCACGCGATAATGAACTTGCTCAACGACTCGCATTCCCTGAAACGTCATCGTTATCGCCGCAAATATTGGAATCCAAGAAAGTCTTGGCCGAGTTCAGTGCTGCCTTGAGGGATCTAAAGGCCCCAATCCGCGCCTCGCATTGGAAATGGCGGTTGACCTGGTCGCCGCCTTCTGGCACTACCAACAAAGGGAATATCCCGCGCCTAAATAGACGATCCGCTGCAGCATCGACTGCTGGCAGATCGCTCTCAATGGCCGGGTAGTGGTCTTCGATATTGATAATGACAACTTTTGTATTTCCGGTTCACCCTCGAGGATCGCGCTGACGAAATGAGTCAAGCCAACAAACGTCAGAGGACTCGACAGGTTGCAAAACGCAAATGCCTTTCGGAAAGCTCATCTCAAAAAAACCTTTGCGGCTCATTACACGCGACAGCGTGGGAGAAACTAGAAATCATACCTCGCCCTATCTTGCCGCGGGCATGCTTGCGAGTCCAGCGGCATCTTTGGGCCCGGACATGATTCCATTCCGTACCAGCCAATGCCTCGCAGACTTGTTCTGGCATGCGCGGTCGAAAAGCACCTATCCTTCGAACTTGATAAACATGCGATTATTCGAATATACTGGATCTAGATGGCCGATGCACTCCGGCAGTTCAAGAGCGAGATCTTTCAGGGCCTCGCAAATCCGACGCGGATCGCGATTGTCGAACTGTTACGTGATGGTGAGCAGTCCGCCGGGAAGCTGATTGAAAAGCTCGGTATTGAGCAGGCCAACGCGTCCCAGCATCTGGCTGTCCTGCGGGCCAAACAGATCGTCGTCAGCCGGAAGGTGGGCAACCAGGTTTATTATTCGATCCGCGATCATGCTCTGATTGAGGTCCTCGACATCCTGCGCCGCTATTTCTACGCTCAACTCAGCAGCACGGTAAACATGCTGAGGAAAGCCGCCAGAGAGGAGCCCAAGCCTCGCACTGGCACACCTCGATGACGGACCGCAATCAGTCTGAGCAGAGCCGTCTGGACAGATTGCTCCGCGCAGTGGAACACGCCGCGCATCTGCTTCCCCAGCAGGGGCCCATCGGTGTTTTCGTTCACCACAATACTCTGCACGCCTTCGAACATTTGCCATTCGAAAAAGCGGTCATCGAAGCGTCTCATCTATTTGGCGCCGAGCCCTACATGAGCGAAGCGGCATATCGGGCCGAGCTGGCGCGGGGGCGCATCCAGCTAGTGGATATCGATGCGGCGCTCGATAGTGAGCCCGATGCCCTCGTCTTCGCCCGCCTGAGCCGGGGCTCGCTGCGCAGAGCCATGATTACGCCGGGCGTAAGGGAGTTTGACGCTGCAACCATTCTTTGGCGCACCGAACAAGGCGACCTGGCCAGCGATTTCCGCCGGCCGGCGCTCCGCGCACTGTTTGATGCCTGCTTCGCTCGTGTCATAGCTCATGAGGAAGAGCCAGCCTCGCCTCGACCCGTGGATGAAGTCATCCACCCGTGGCTGATCCGGCTTTGTTCGGTGTTCTTGGATCAAGGCACGGCCTATTGGCCCATGCCGTACCGCGAGAGAGGTTTTTATGAAAGCGTCCGGATGCTACTAGCCCAGCGCGGCGGCGTCTTTCCCAAATATCTGGCTGGCTTGGACGAAGAATTCCAACGGCAAGAGCATCTTTCCTTTTCGGCGGCGGATGCGGTTTTGGATTACATGGATACCCAGTGTTTCCGAGAAGATGACTGGTGGAACGTTCTTCAGGCCGAGTTGCTGGCCTTGCCTGGCTGGGCCGGCTTGATGCGTAGGCTTGAGGAAGATCCCGGCTTGGCTCCGCATGAAATCCGGCCCTGTTCACTGATGGACTTCCTGGCTGTGCGGCTGACGATGTCCCGGCTAGCATCGCGTATGGGCGCAGCGCAGGGAGCGCCGGAGGAAAGCCCGCTCAAGACTCAGGAGAATCGGCGTTTGAGTCGCGCCGCCCGAGTCTACGACGCAGCCCGAGTAGTGAGGCTCTCCGCTGACGAAATAACCCGGCTTTCCGACACTGATTGGACAGCCTTTGTGAGCGAGGTCAAAGCATTTAACGGATTGGAGCGCCGTCGAATCTTCCAGTTGGCCTATGAGCGCTGGCATGAGCGCGAGGTTCTCCGGGGACTGGCGAGCCATAGGAAGTACCGAGGCTTATCCGATGGCTCATCCGATCTCCTGAGGAGACCCACCGCGCAAGTGTTCTTCTGCCTTGACGAGCGGGAGGAATCCATGCGGCGCGCTCTCGAGGAAGTGGACCCGTGCGTGGAAACTTTCAGCTCCGCTGGCTACTTCGGAGTGGCCGTGGACTACAAGGGAATCGACGATCCAGTCGCCGCGGCGTTCTGCCCTGTAGTGGTCAAGCCCGAGCACTCCGTTCATGAACAGCCGAAGGCGGAAGACAGCGGCTTGCTCGAAAGCCGGCTCTGGCGCAGGCGGCTACTTGGACTGCTGATGCGCAATTCGCTGGTCTCGTCGAAGACCTTGATGCGAGGATGGCTTTCTACTGCGGCGCTCGGATTGCTTTCGGCGGTGCCCCTTGTAGGGCACCTGCTGGCGCCGAGGCGCTACGCCCTGCTGCGCGATTGGCTCAACAATGCGTTTCTACCAAAGCCGCGCACCGAACTCACGTTGATGCGGAACACCGCGCAATCCCAGGGTGCCTTAAAGGGTCTGTTGACGGGCTTCGCTCCCGCAGAAAAGACAGATCGAGTGGCCAGCGTTTTGGGGCCGGCCGGCTTAGTGAGCGGTTTCGCCCGCCTTGTGGTGATTCTTGGTCATGGCTCGAGTAGCCTCAATAACCCGCACGAATCGGCCCATGATTGCGGTGCCTGCGGGGGGCGTCGTGGCGGCCCGAACGCGCGGCTTTTTGCCGCCATGGCCAACCGGGACGAAGTACGAGATCGCCTGCGTGAGCGGGGCCTCGACATTCCTGAGGATACATGGTTCGTCGGCGGCTATCACGATACTTGCAGCGACGACGTGGAGTTCTTCGATCTCGACGCACTACCCGCCACGCACGAAACCGACCTGAACCACATTCGCGCGTCCCTGGACATCGCCAGAGCGCGAAATGCCCACGAGCGTGCCCGGCGATTCGAATCCTGCCCACCACACGCGGATCCGGACGACGCACTTCGTCATGTCGAGGAACGCAGCGAACACCTTGCCGAGCCACGCCCCGAATATGGACACTGCACAAACGCTGTCTGCGTGGTCGGGAGGCGCAACCTGACGCGCGGGCTATTCCTCGACCGGCGGGCATTTCTCGTCTCCTATGACGCCAACCAGGATCCCAACGATCAGAGTCTCGCGACGCTCATGGCCGCTGTTGTTCCGGTCTGTGCAGGAATCAGTCTCGAATACTATTTTTCATTTGTCGACAACGACCGCTACGGCTGCGGCACGAAACTTCCGCACAACGTGACGAGCTTACTTGGCGTGATGGACGGCCACGCCAGCGACCTGCGCACCGGATTGCCTTGGCAAATGGTCGAGATTCACGAACCGGTCCGCATTCTCTTCGTGATCGAGACAACGCCAGAACGTCTGAGCAAGGTGATCGACGCGAGCGCCTCGCTAAAACAGTTGGTCGAGAATCGCTGGATTCGCGTCGCGACGATCGACCCAGCCTCGGGGCGCGTCCACGTCCGAAGAGATAGTGGCTTTGAAGAATTCGATGAGCGTCTGGAACGCCTACCGGTCGCGCTTTCCTCTGCCGAATGGTACTCCGGCAAGCTGCAGCATCTACCGATGGCCTGGATTCAAACTTGGTCTCGAACTACGGCGGGAGGCCCTGCCGGGTGAGCCTTTCGCAAGCCATTCTAGTTTTTGTTGTGTTGGCGCCGGGCGTGGTCTTTGGCTTACTGGCGCTGTTGTGGCTGCTCGGCTGGGTCCCGAGCGAACGCGTCGTTTCCAAGATCACCGGTCTGACATTTTCCGCCTGTGTGGCCGGACTTGCCGTGCTTGTGTGGAATCTCGCCTTCGGAGGAAAACCGGCTAGAGCCGTCGTGGTGACCTTCGGCACATGGTTTGCCGTGCATGATTACCGCTTTCCGCTGGTACTGATAGCGGACCGGCTTTCGACGCCATTCCTGGCCATGACGGCCGTGCTCTCGGGACTGATCGGCCAGTTCTCGGCGACATACCTCCATCGTGAGCAGGGCTTTTTTCGGTTCTTTCTCTTGCTGCACCTCTTCGCCTTCGGGTCTTTACTCGCATTCGCTGCCGGCTCGTTCGACCTGCTCGCCGGGGGATGGGAGCTGGTGGGCATCACTTCAGTATTGTTAATCGGGTTTTTCCAACTTCGCCCTGCTCCAGTCGAAAACGGTCTGCGTGTCTTCGCTGTGTATCGCGCATGCGACATTGGATTGCTGGTGGGCGTTTTCGCCATGCATCAATGGGCTGGAACGGCCTCGTTTGACGGCGGCTTTCCTATGCTCGCCGGCTCGCACGCGGTGATCGTCTGCCTTCTCATGCTCCTTGCGGCGTCAGGAAAGGCGGCACAGGTGCCTTTTTCGGGATGGCTTCCCCGCGCCATGGAAGGCCCCACTCCGTCGAGCGCCATCTTTTACGGCGCGATTTCGATCCACGCCGGCGCGTATCTCCTGCTCCGGATCCAACCGCTACTCGCGCAATCCATACTCGCTTCTGTTCTGGTGATCTTGATCGGAGTGGCCACGGCCATCCACGGCACCATCGTGGGCCGCGCTAGCGCGGACGCCAAAACTTCGCTCGCCTACGCCTCCCTTACACAGGTCGGCGTGGTCTTCGTGGAGATCGGAATCGGATGGACGTCAATTGCCGTGGTGCATATCCTGGGGCACGCCACCGTTCGCACGATGCAGTTTCTGCGCGCGCCCTCCATGCTGCATGACTATCACCAGATGCACTCCGCCATGGGAGGTGAAATCATACCCGGCAGGCAGTTCGAGGATCTGTTACCGGAGCGCGTTACGTTGTGGCTCTATCGTTGGGCGTTCGACCGCGGTCACCTTGACACGTTTCTGGACCGTTGGGTGATCGATCCATTGCTGTGGGTTTCCAGACTTTTTGCCAAGCTTGACCACATCGGAATGCCTCGAGGCGCGAGGCGGCCCACCGAGGTGACGATTTCCATGCAGGATCCTGCCGAACAGGGAGGCGACTAATGCCTGCACCCCCATGGATTCTCAGTGCGCCATTTCTAGTTGCTGTCGCAATCTATGTCCCTTGGTTCGCCTCTGTCCTGGTGGCCGCATATCGGCGACACACGCGAGTCATGGGTTTCCTGGCGGCGTTGGTGTCGGTGATTGCCAGCGCGCTACTTCTCCGGGCCGCGCCTAAGGGAGAGTCATTGTATGAAGCCTTGATGCTGCTGTTTTCTTGCCTCACGCTTGGAGCCACCATAGTGCTTCCGCGCCGCGATTGCACTGCGGGAACGATCGGCGGAATTCTCTTCATTCTTGGGTCCACGCTGCTGGCTTACTCGACCGAAAACCTGCTGGTGTTGCTCGCCGCCTGGATTCTGTCCACCGTCCCTTTCTTGCTAGCGAGTTGGTTCCGCGCCACCACATGGCGCCCGAGGACTGGTCTACTGCTCTCCAGCGTTGCACTCGCGCTTGCGATTACGCTGATCTGGGCCAGCGCCCACGCGATTTCGATCAGCAGCTTGAAGGGCCGAAGTCCCGGTGGGATGGCCGCGTTCGGGCTGCTGGTGATTGCCGTGATCTTCCGTAAAGGAATCTGTCCTGCACACGCCTGGGTGGCCGATGCGGCGGAGGGCGGCCCGCTTATTCCAACTGCCCTTTTGCTTAACGGTCATTTCGGAGCGTTACTGGTCGCCAAACTGATTGTCCCCCTGTTTCCGCGCACCACTGGCAATCTTTTTCCGGTGCTTTCGTACCTCGCCATGGCCACGGCGATCTACGTTGCTATCCGGGCGCTTACGGAGAATTCGCCGCGCCGACTGGTGGCCTTTCTTGCGCTCAGCCAGTCCGCCTGCATTCTGGCGGGATTGGAGAGCCGGACTGCTGAAGGAATCACCGGCGCGCTGGTGCACTGGTTCGTGGTTACCGTTTCGACCTTGGGTCTTTTTGGGATTCTACGGCTCCTCGAAGTCCGTTTCGGGGAGAACTTGACGGCGAGCCATCACCTGGGCTTAGCCGAGCACGCGCCCCGGCTGGCGGTGTTTTTTGCAGTATTCGGCCTGGCGTTGGTTGGCTTACCGGGCACGCTGAGCTTCTTCTCTCAAGACTTATTGATACACGGAACGCTGATGTCACACCCGCTCACTGGACTGCTGCTGCCCATAGCCACGGCTATGAATGCGGTAAGCGTATTCCGGTTGTTCACACGCTTGTTCCTGGGAAAGCGTCGAACCGGGTTCACCGTAATGGCAGATGCGTTGCCACGCGAGCGTTGGATCCTAACTGCCGGTGTGTTGTTCGTTGTCTTGGGCGGGTTGTTTCCAAACGCCATTGTGGCCCAGCGCTCAGCGGAGGCGGACATTGTCGGGCAGGTGATTAACAAACTCACACGCCGTGTTCAGGTTCCAACGCCGGAAGTGATCGGCCCAGCGAAGGAGCCGGGACGGTAAGAATTGTAGGGTGTGATGAGGATGGAGCCCCCGACTACGCTTCCCGGCGCCGAGAAGCGCGAAACTCAAATATGCAACCGCGAGGATTGAGACTTTTCGCATTTCCATCTGCAACGCCGTAGTGTCCAAGAACTCGATTCGCCGGTCGCTACTCCTGTAGGGAAGGATCTCGGCCGCAGGGCACTACGCGAAATCGCGACATTGGTAACGCCAGAGACACTGCTGGCGTGGCATCGAAGGCTGGTCGCTGAGAAGTATGATGGAAGCGGACGCCGAGGTCCGGGCCGACCCCGAGTGATGATCGAAATCCGTAAGCTGATCGTCACGATGGCGCGGCAGAACCGGAGCTGGGGTTACACAAGAATCCAAGGTGCATTGAAAAACCTTGGCCATTCGGTTAGCCGAGGCACGATAGCCAATACACTCAAGCAACACGGGATTGATCCCGCACCAGAACGACTCCGAAAAACGAACTGGCGGGAGTTTCTCGCTGCACACTGGGAGATGATTGCCGGAGCTGACTTCTTTACCGTAGAAGTCTGGACATGTTTCGGACTTGTTCGATTCCTGGTGTTCTTTGTTATAGAACTCGCCACACGGAAAGTTCACATTGCAGGAATCCACAGGAAGCCCGACGAGGCGTGGATGGAGCAGGTCGGACGCAATCTTGCGGATATACAGGACGGGTTCCTTCGGGGACGGAAGTATCTGATTCATGATCGCGATCCGTTGTTCACTCAAAGCTTTCAGCAGGCTTTGGCGGCAGCGGGAGTCAAAGCTGTTAAGTTGCCTCCGCGATCGCCGAACCTGAATGCTTACGCGGAACGCTTTGTCCGCACGATCAAAGAATCTTGTCTGGACCGGATCATCATCTTTGGGGAGCGCGGGTTACGGACGGCCATCCGTGAGTTCGTAACGCACTACCATTTCGAACGCAACCATCAAGGGCTTGGGAATCAGCTGGTGCTTTCTTCAGCGCAAGTGAATTCCACCGGTGCAGTGCGCCGACGAGATCGCTTAGGTGGCCTGTTGAACTATTATCACCGCGAGGCGGCGTGGAACGCGTGCGAACGCTGAATCGGTCTGCCATTATCGTGACTCCCAAGCAGCCCTTCCTGGAATGGCTACACAGCATTGATCCTTCGAGTCACGACCTGAAGATGACAGACCTCCGAAGCGACCCGTCAGTGTATTTGTTTCCCGAATGCAACGATGACAACGAGCTCACGCGATATTTGAAGGAAGCCTGCGAGAAAATCTTTGAACAAGAGCTCGAGAGCTGGGACCGAATGGAGGAAACATGGCCGAAGGATCGGAGCTTTGAGGCATTTCGGCGGTGGTTCGATTACAGCGTTCACTGGATGATCTTCGACCTTGCTGATCACCCCTCGATCTAGAGGAGATGTAAGAATTACCATTCCCGACTAAACGCTCAGCCGGTTTCATTTCTTGGACATTCCGGCATAGATTCTCCTACTTTATTGGAGCCTTCTTAAAACTTTTCAGGAGCTTTTCAGTCTCCTCCAGCTTGCGTATGACCTTGCTGATCGCTTTGGAGCGGCAAGAGTTGTCCACGAGTAGCGCTTTAGGCCAGCACCTAGGTCTTCAATATCCGGCCCTTCTCCGCGGGGGTGGGTCCCAGACGCTCGAGCGCTTTTTCATTTGTGACGCCTTGCGAAAGAAATTGATTGCGTGCAGCCGGATCTTTGAAGATCTGCGGGAACTCTCGTATATCCCCCGAACTAAGACACCACCCTATTGTTTGGCCCGGGCTTTTTGGTTCGCCACTGAAAGAGTGCGTTGGGCTATGGCCTTGGTGCCGGGATTCGGTGCTTTGCTCGCATATTTAGCAAGATCTTTGGACGCGGTGTCGTAATTGCCGACTTTGAGATTAGAAACCCCGCGGTAATAGTAGACTGTGAAGTCTGTACCGAGGTCAGTGTCTTTCAAGCCGTTAAATAGCGGCGTGGCGGTCTTGAAATCGCTCACCTCATAGGATGCCTTGGCAACGTTTAGACGAACATCGGCGGGCACCGCCACGCCTTTTGCCGACCAAGATGTGATTACGTTTGCCAGGTTGTGGACCAGCAGCGTGTGATCCGCCGTTGACTTGGGATCGGCTAGAGCGGTCCGAATACTATCCCACGGAATGGTTTGCGCAGAGGACAATGTCTGCTCGGACATCAGTTGCTGCTTGAGGTCTCTGCTCCCCAACAGCGGAAGTATGCGACCGACCGTCGCCGCATCCATAGAATGGCCGGCGGGACCTTGCGCCAAGACGGACGGCAAAACGAACCAAGATAGGATGGGGGACGGAACACCCACGTTCCTGGGCGATCGCTCCTGAGCGATGTCTTCCATAGGCACGCCTTCGCTGGTGCCGTTTCGCAGCAAGCGCAGGGCTCCTATCGTGTGTGCTGGATCCCTGGCATCGGGATCGTACCTGTAATCGAACGAGTACCCCTGAGCTCCCGCTAATTCGCTCAGCGGCACTACGAATTTCTTTCTCTGCGAGATGTCCCGGAGGTTCGATTGCGAGGGGTGGCTCGGGTCAAGGGGAACGCCAGACTCGGCTGGCACCAGCTCTTTAAACCGGTGGGAAAACACGAGTGGGACCTGAGTGTATTGGCCATCTTCAACAAGCGCCCAATTGACAGTCTCCTTGCTCGGATCATAAGGATCGGGCTGAGAATTTACGTAGAAACTCACCCCTCGTTGTTCAGGCGTCACCTGCTCATCCACGAACACCTGACCGGGGCTTTGAGGAGTGCCAGCCATTTGCGTCAGATTGGCGACGTCACCCCACAAAACGGTTTTGGGGCGATAAATGAAAGTTGCGTAAACCCAAATCGGAATGGCGATGGCGATCAAAACGTAGGTGGCCACTATGGTTCCCTTGTAGATCTTCATCAGGGAAGCGCGATCTCCTTCGGCGGCGGCTTTAGCATCCGCGAGGGTCCTGCGTTGCTGGTAAAAGAGGAAGAACACTACCAGCGCGTAAATACCATGGACAGCGAACAGTTCCGTAAGCTTGGTCAAGATCTCGGTGGTGGGCGTCTCGGCGAGGGCCTGAGCGAAGGGAAAGGATAGGAACATCATCCCTCACTTTCGCGCAAATTGTATCGTATCGCGCGTTGAGAGTCAACGATAAAATGGATTATTGTCGCTAGCACGTTGGACCAGACAACTAACAAATTAATTACACCGGACAACTCAGTACTGTGCCACTTGGTTCTTGCGGTCGATGTAGACCGACGGATAGGTTTCCGTTGCCGTCGTAGGTGAGATTGGTCTGGCCGGCCAGCGGATCGATGGTCTTCACAAGTTCGTTCAGGGCATCGTATTGATATTGCGTCACCTGACCCCGCTGGGCTTGCTGGCGCACCAGACGGCCCGCCAGATCCAGCGTTCGCCGGTGGTGTTATTTGTCGGGTCAGTGATGCTCACGCCGCTGAGATAACCGAACTGGGTCGTTCCCGCGAAGTTGGTGATGGAGCCGGGCTGACCATCGGCATTGGGCGAGATGCCGGGTTGCTTTTGGTTAACGCTGCGCCGTGCTAGCTTGATTCGGACTCGCCCAATCGCGGCGCCCTGCGTACCAGGCTTAACTAGTCGTTACTGGCACTTTGGCACGGCGATTTCGCATTTGCGCCCATAGATCACCAGGGCTGGAAGCAAGCCACCGTCGGCTTTGAAATGCTGGCCGTTATCTTTTCTCTCCTGTTGGAAAGCGGCCACAAACACTTTGCCGTTAGCCACAACGGGTGGATTGAACTTAGCAAAGAAGCCCACGTTGTCCTTGCCGGACGCCTCGCTGTCCCAAAGCTCGCCCTTGGAGACATCGGAAGCGTCAAAAGCGCGCAGCGCGCCTTGCACAACCTCCATATTGGCGTTGTCTTTGAAAGGCATCGTCGCCCAAACGACCCCGGTCGATGGATCCATTGCCGACGCTGATACCGTCAAAAATCCACCGGGCATAAAGATATCCCGGTGTACGTCGTTGATCATGTTTGGCGGAGGAAGACCCACAGTTTCTTTGCTGACCTTCTTAAAGTTGGTATCGAATCGCCAGCCGTTGGTTGTGTCCGGAACCAACTTGAATTGACGCAAATGATCTTCTTCACCCATGACGTAAACGAACATCTGCCCTTGAAGGGGCCAAATCACCGGCGCTCCATGAATATTCCAAAATGCGATGTCGCCCGCATTCTGCGGGTTTGCGACGCGATTGACGGGAGCCCTTGTAACCTGAAAGGACTGAAGCTCAGCCTTTGTTCCCTTGCCCATATTATCCCGGTCGATCAGGTACATCACGCCCTCTTTTCCGCCGGCAAGCACCAGATGGCTGTTCGGAACGAGGACCGCACCGCCAGATCCTAGGTCGGCATCAAAGGTCTTGAGCTTGTCTCGATCCATCGGCGAGAACCAATCCTGTAACTGGAACTTCCCAGAAGCCAGCTTGGTCTTTATCACCGAATCAGAAACCTCTGGGAAACTTGGATTTGCCGCATTGAAACTTCCGTCGCCGGTAGCGAAATAGATGCTACTGCCATCGCTGGCCAACCCATATCCGGACATCCAGATACCCCCGCGGCCGTTCTTGTCGTTTTGATCGTTAGTCCGCTGAGTAAAAGTCGTCGTAAATGCGTCTAGTTGATGCGGCGCGCTGGCATTCGAAACATCGTATGCAAATACCCATCCCCGGTAGTCGCCCTGGTCACAATGGCCCGCAAACGCCGCGTAAAGGACATTCTGATCCAACAACAATGCCGGGCGATTGAATTCATGGAGAGCATCGTAAGTGATCGGTCCATTCGGTCCTGTAACGGTTCCCTGGATTTGTACGCCAGGCCCCAACGGCTTCCCGTCGGCAAGGCTCAGCGCGAATAACGTATTATTGGCCTGGCCATTGGCCAATGACTTGGCCACGACGAAGATGACTCCCTGCTTCGGCGCAGCGCTTGACGTGAGTTGGATCACCGGTGTGCTGGTGATCCCGACTTCGGTGGTCGTGTCGGCGCAGCCAGTAGCGCCCAGTCTGCCATACAAGTCGAGCGTTTGAATGGAATTGCCTAAGCCGGCTGATCCGTCAGCCGCCGCTGTGGGACCACGCTGCCAAAGCGCCTTCGTTGTAACTCCGGTTGGCGGATCGGCGGATAGATCGTCGGCGTCAAACGCATAGACCTGTTATGTTCCGTTGCGACGATCACCACATTTACGGGATTCGCCCGGTTTAGAATCGCTGCCTGCGTAACCACCAAAGGTTGCGCATAGATATTGCCGTCGACATTGCGAAATGTGAGTTTGCCGAATGACTTGGTATTGACGTTGGATTTCTTGAGAATGGTCTCTTGCAGATTGACCCCGGAACGCGTATTGTCGTAGCGATGCGTCAGGCTGTCGATCTTTGGCTGCGCCGCGATCACCCCGGCGGAAACAAATAAGTTCAATAGTAGAGCCGCCGTTCGAAGCTGCATTTTTGGACCTCCAATCCAAGATTCGGTACCGGGCGCGTCAAAACGTGATAGTTACCGTCGCGCCGCCCTGATGCGAAAACTTCACAAGAACAAAGGCGAGCGTCGTGTCGAATTGCCACGCAGTGTTCGCCGCAGCAAAGGCTGCGGCTGAACTTGCTTCATTCAAGGCTGCGCCGTCACGCCGCACGCTTAAGGGACGCGCCGCGTGAATCCGCAACAGGAAGGCTCGTGCTGCCGGCGAGTTAGCAGTTACCGTCGTCGAACCTGCGCCAGCCGCGCAGGAGATCACCGTTCCATCGAAGACCTTGAAGCTCGAGTTTCCAGCAGGATAGATGCTAACTTCAAGTCCTCCATCCCATGTCGTCAAGCCAGCATTGTTGATGTAGTTCGGATCGCACAGCGTTTCTACCGCGTCGCCAAGAATCAGCGGCACGATCGCCCCGCTCCGCACGAACACGGGGATCTTGGACTTGGGCTGGGTCGGCGCAACTGGACTATTCCAGGTGACGTTCTGCTTGCCAGCGCGCTGCTCGTTCGTCCAGAAATCAAACCACGTGCCCTCGGGAAGATACAGAGAACGCTGAGTAACCTTTGGCTCGATCACCGGAGCTACTAGCAGATCGTCGCCAAAGTAGTATGTATGGTCGACCGCGAACGTATTGGGATCGTCCTGATGCATCATGACCAACGGCCGTAGGATCGGCACCCCTGTGTCCTGCGACTGCTTTGCATGGGTATAGAGATACGGAAACAGACGCGTATGCAAAGTAGTGTAGAACCGGTAGTTGTCCAAAGCTTCGTTTTGATCGATCGACTCTCCCGCTTGCGGGTAGCCCCACGGGTATTGGCGAAGGTTGGCCGGATTCACTTGGCGATGCATCTGCATGATAGGCGAGAAACAACCGAACTGCGCCCATCGCATGAACAAGTCCGCCGGCGAAACCGGGGAGAAAACGTTCCCATTCAAATAGCCGCCAACGTCGTGTCCCCAGATGGAAAAACCACTCATGGCTGAAGAAAGGCCAGCCACGATTACAGTCGGCAACCCGTCTTCCGTGCCAAAGTTCGGTTGGTTATCGCCGGCCCAACAACCCGGAAATGCTTGGGTGCCAGTGAATCCGCTACGCGCGAAGAGCAAACCCGTCTGCCCGAGAACGCTGTAGATCGTTCTCAAATACTCACGACAATAACCATTGACAAACTCACGCCCAGTACGGCCGTTGGAGTAGACCGCCGTGTCCGGGATATAAGTGTTGGTGCCATTCCCCGACTCGCCATCGTCGGTCTTGAAGCCGCCAATCGCTGGCTCCGTGCCGGTTTTCGTTTTCACCTCGCAAGCTTTGAGCAAAGCGCGAAGCTGCCCGGTGAGCCAGTTCGCTGCCTCCGGTTTAGTGAAGTCGACCGGGCTACCATGGCCTTTCCACCACGGCACAACCAACGGCGGACCATCGGGAGATTGCCGGACAAAGAAATTACCCGCCGCGCCGGGATCGTAATTCTGAGCCTTACCCCGATTTTGGCCCGCGACGCCTTCGTTGAAGGAGTCTATATCAACGAAGGGCGCTATCCAGCAAATGACTTTTAAGCCGGCTTGCTGCAGGAAGGTCATCATGTCCGCGAGTTTGGCGAACCCGGTGAAGTTCTGTTTCTCGAAGGTCCCGTCGAGCCCAAACTGAACCTCATTGAACGTAAAATCGTTGTAGGCGACCTCCCAGGGCGAATCAAATACAAATGCCGAAACGGGGATTTTGCGCTCGCGAAACTTGGAGACGGCATAACGCACTTCACCGCCGCTCCGCCAGACATCGGACGAAATCCAGGGTCCGAAAGCCCACGGCGGCGGCAGAGGTGGCCGGCCAGTCAAGCCGGTATAGTTGCTGACGACATCTTTTAGATTTGGCCCGGGGACAAGATGAAATCGCAGTGTGGAGGTTTGGCTGGAAAGGTCGTACCGTCCCCGTGCGGCTGCTCGCATATCGAACGAACAGCGCGCAGTGGAGTCGAGATGCAGTCCGTAACCCCGGCTGCTTACGAACCACGGCGCAACTTTGTATGCTCGGCCGCCCTTATTACCAGGGTTGTCGAACGTCAGGATGTCGACGACGTTACCGGCTTGATCCAACGAATCGAATTTTTCTCCGAACCCGTAGAAATGCTCCTGCCCATCCGATGCCGAGGAGATCGAGACGTTATTTGGAAGTGGGCCACCCCAATCAATGACCTCGTACCGAAAAACTCCAGGTGACGGAAAAGTAAGTTGAGCGCGAACTTGCTGGGGACCAAGTGTCTGAACCACCTCGATGCCGTTGGCGATAGGTGTCGACGATACTACCGGCCCGATCTGGAACTCGCGGCCGCCGATCTCAACCACCGGCGGCGCAATCGTCACGATACTGCTCAGCGGCTTGCCCGCCAAATCCGGGCCAGCCACCGCCACGTGACCAGAGTTCTTAAATATCCGGCCTTGAAAAGGCCCCGAATTGACTGATAGGAACGGCCCGCTTGATTGCAGCGGGAATCGGATGGCAAAGGTAAACGGATCCGCTTGTGCCTCCGATTCGTTCACTGTGGCGATCGATTGAGCATTCGTGCCGTGAAGAAACGTGGTATCGCGATCCGTGTAACCAATCTTGAAATAGTATTCGACTAAGTCACCAACTTGGAACGTATTCGGCGGGACCTCCGCAAAGAAGAATTTATCGTTACCTTGGGTCGACTGAAACTGCAGGGACAAGGGCTGAAAAGCTGGATTTCCCGCCTTTCGGAGCAGCAGCGCGCTGCCGGACTGAGTCTGGTTGCCGCCTGCGGCTCCTCCTTGGAATTGGTTTCCGTTGGAGATTGTTACAGCGGCACCAGCCTCAATCCCTTCTAGGGGAAGCCGCATACTGGCCTGACCCTGCGGCTGAGGATTGTCCGGTATGTGCCAGGCATTTCCGAGATTCGCCATCTTGTGCTCCGGATGTCGCTCGCGTCGACGAAAGATCGCGAACTGCTCCGCTAGTTGCCTAAGGCGTAGTTGACAAGATCTTTCAACCGGTAATCTTTTCCTTTCGGCGGCTGCCATTTCGGGTCGATCACCAGCATAGAATCGGGATCGCCGAACAGCATGCCCAGAAAGACCTCGGCAACAATTCTGCCGCCCACGGGGCCAAGCTTCGGAGTCGTAATCTGTTTGTTTTCGGTGACGGGTATCTTTACGGTCTCCTGATTCTTAGCTGCTTCCGCCAGGATGTAGGTCCATAATGGACAGTTTCCCTTGAAGACGCTCAGTGCGGGAATAGTGGCAATCGTGCCTTTCACATCGCCCTGCTCCGGCTGGTCCACCGCCTTGCCAATTACGATGTCCTTGTCATCAAGCGGTTTGATATGCATGGCTTGGGCAACGTCCTGGCCGTTCGGAAGACACAATTCAAAGGAGCGAATCAGATTTCGCTGTGGAAGCGATGATGGGTTGGCGGCAACCACCGCTGGCAGAACCGAAAGCGGTGTTACTACCGAGGTATCGATCCGGTAAGCGAATTGCAACCGCTTCTTGGTTGGGGCATCCGGCGGGTTATTTCCCGGGTCGGTGCCGTAGGAGCGGATGTCGAGATCGATAAATCGGCCCCAGTCGATTCCCCAAGCTGGAATCATCGGACGGAAACCAGTTAGACCTTCGGGAATGCCGGTCGGGGGATCGATCGCCGGAGGTATCGGGAAGATAGGCAGCAAGACATTGTCGTTCAGACGGTAGCCCGGACGAATCATGGAGTGGCCTAAGCGATACGCAGCGACCGAGAACTCCACGGGCATGAACGGTTCATTTTTCCAATGAAAGAACTTGAGTTTGTTGCGATCGAAGTAACCATCATCGTTTTTCAAATCCTTTAGCACGCTGGAGTGGACGATCCGCGGCAGGAAATCGTTCAGGACGACGTATTGATAGTGGAAGCGAACGAGTTGCTGAATTTTGTCGAAGTCCGTCTGAGGATCGATTTCCGGATGATCTCTGACTGTCCGATTGTGGAATCGTAAAAAAAGCCCTTGCAACTGGGAGACGATGGTGTTCTCGTCATTGCGCGGGTCCCCGATCAGAGCACGGCGGCCGTCCTTGTTGTCGCGGTTGTCTCTCGGCAGGTCCCTTGCGTTCTGGTCCACACCGCCCTTTATCGGGTCGCCAAGTAGAAACTGACGGCCATCGTACATGTAAGGTTGGTCGTCAGGTCCACGACCGTAGACATTATCGAGGTCCAGCGTAGGGGTGCGGAAATCGGTGAGCGCGGCGGGATCGCTGTGTTTCATCAAGCTGCTCATCGGATCGAAGGTGATATCGTGATCGATGAATTGGCTGAAATACGTATAGAGCGCGGGGATGCCGCTCTCTTCGGCGTCGGGCGCGTCTTTCGGCGAATCAAAATCCGACGTCATTAGAGTGCCGAGGTTCATCAAGTTGTTCCGGCTGTCGTTGTCGTCTTTGCCATATTTGGCGGACGGCAGCGATCGGAACAGCCGGCCGAAGCGCCCTTGGAACTGCGGCGATTTTGTTGTCGACGTCAGTCCGCGCAAAAGTGTGCCGTGTCGTGCACTCATTCGTGTTTCCTCCCGGTTAGATGAAGTCGTGTTGGCCGATCGGATGTCACCAACGACTTAGTTATTTCTACGTAGACACTACTCGGGGATCCGGCAACCCTCGAAACATCCGGCCAAAACGGCCGTGAAATAGGACCGACCTTGCGGTGGGCTTTTTTCCGCGCAAAGGCAAACCGTGTCGCGCACCCATTGTTGGATCCTCCGTTCTTCGGGCGAGCAGCACCGAAAAAGCACGACAGTAGCCAACTGAAAAGCAACCATGCGATCAGCTGCTGCAAGGTTGCTTGGGAAGAGTTTACTCCAGTTCAATTTCTCGTTCAAGGAAAAAATAAAGTGACACAACCATGATTAAAAGTCCAACGCCTAATACCCGGCGGCATGTCACTAATCTGGAATATATGTAGTCAAAATATGGGCAGCAGAAAATACCGAACTGCCAGCGTTAAATGCGCGCATGCGCGTAGTCCGGTTGGAGTCCGCAAAAATTCGGTCCGGCGCTAAGCAGCCTCCTTTTGCAGGCCGTATTCATGGTGTAACCCACCGAGAACCGGCGTTGACGTGACGCGGTGCCTGGCGGGAAGCTCGTGCCTATGGACGCTGGCCGGAACTTTGGCTGGGGGCGGCTCCAGAATTCCAGGTCCCAACGACGAATGTGGGCGATCCGCGATTGTAGTGGATCACGAACTCCTTGACGATCCTGGAGTGGTATCAGGCAGTCCAGGCATTCCCGCCGAATCGTCCCGATCAACCGTTCACAGAATGCGTCCGCCTTGGGCGCTCGGACCGGCGTCTCGGTTCGCGGCGACACTTGGATGCCCAACTTCAGCGATAGCTCACTGGCGATCCTCTCTTCGCCCCCAAGTCGGGTTTTCCTGAGCCATCTCCCGGACCAACTCACGTATGTTTTTCGGCAGTGCTGGCCGACCACGCTTACGCGACTTCCATCGCCAGAACATCTTGAACGCAGTCCGATGCCATCCGACGAACGTTTCGGCTTGACGATCACGAGCGCATCGCTTGGTCCGGAATGTAGGATCTATGTGGCTGCGCATTTTCGCCTATCGTTACTGCAGTAAAGACTGGCGAATCGAGTTTTAAGGCATGACCGTACGCCTTGCGATAGTTAAAATCTCGACTTCGAAGATCAGACCGCCAGTTCCGGCTGCCCCTCGCTCAGCTTGCAGCACAATTTCACATCCTCCGCCGCGGAATCACTGTTCTGGAGTCAGCCTGTTGGCGAGCCCGGGTGACGCACTCCGCCATCGCGGCAACGGTGGGCGATTCGAATATAGCGCGCAGCGGTAATTCGATATCCCACTCGCGGCGGATCAGAGAGACTAATTGCGTCGCCACTAACGAATGGCCTCCCAGATGCACAAAGAAGTCATCATTTACGCTCTGTGGACGCGCACCCAACGTTTGCGCGAAGAGATCCGCGATCCGCTGCTCAAGTTCTGTGCGCGGCGGAACCATCTCGCGGGCGGGCGCGTCGGTGGAAACGGTCTCGGGCAGCGCAGATCGATCCACCTTTCCCGAAGGCGTCCGCGGCAGATGGCTCACAACTGCGAACTGTGCGGGGACCATCCACGGCGGCAGCGTCTGTGACAGCCACAGCCGCAGCGCTTCGGGGTCGCAATCGGCGCCCGCATGCGGTGCGACGAAGGCTACCAGGCTTGGCTCGCGCCTTGGCTTGCGAGCCAGCCAAAGCGCGCGTAGCTTCTGATGAGGACCGGTCATTTGATCGCTTTGACCACGGCCATCGAATCGGCCCACCAATACTGACAATCGGCGGGCGGCTGCAGATCGCGAACCAGACTGACACCCACCGAAGAGAAATGTTCGAACAAGAGCCGCTGGTGACGGCGCGACAGAGAATCGATTTCATTGGTGTAGTACGTAAAGACGCCGCCCGGACGCAGGAGCCGGCTCGCCGTGGGAAAGAACGAGGCCGCAAAGGTGGGGCTTTCGATGACTTCGGCCGCATATTCTTCTTCGCTGGTCGGGTAAGTGTCGAAAAGGATAGCGTCGAACGACGCTTCGGCGGCAATCCAATCCTGCCAGCGCCTTGCTACCACGTCGATCGCCGCATTCGGATAGTGTTCGCGCCAGCGTGCCAGGGCGTCCAGAACATCCGGGTGGCACTCGACGATCGTGTGCGAGCGTACGCCGGCCTCCTGCAGCATCGATGCCGAGATGCCCATGCCAAACCCGATTTCGGCCACATCACCCCGCGTTCCTCCTGCTATCTCGGCGAGCGCCTGCATTAAAGGACGTTCCCAGGCTTGCATCACCTGTTGACCGTGGATCTGGAGTTGCTCGCTTGAGAACTCCGCTCGGCCGCGCCGCCAATCGGCATTCATCATCGGACGCGCCGATCCCCCGACGCACCTCCGCGCCGTCGCGTCAATGGTGCGCAGGTCGTCAACAGCTTCATCTAGCGTCCTGCGGAGAAGCCAGTTCTGTTGGGCGGGCGTAGGTGTGACGGCGAAGGCCGGTTCCTGGATCTGCAGGTACAAGTTAAATTCTGGAGTGTTACGCCACATGGTTTGCCTCCGCAGGGTTGAGTCGCCGGATTCGAAACGTAAGAGGAACTCGGCTTCCGCCGGGCTCAATTGATCCAGCCGCCATTGCCAAAGCGCAGCTTCTTCCTCCGGGACTGCAGCAACCGATCGAAGGACCACGGCCGCCTCGCGCAGCGCCGGATGCTTCTCCAGGGCACGCTCGATCTCCGCGGTTTCGATCCGGAAGCCGCGCAGCTTCACTTGGCCATCGTCCCGGCCTAGGTATTCCAGCTCACCGCTCGCACGAAAGCGCGCACAGTCGCCCGTCGCGTATAGGCGCCCAGGCCCGAACGGGTTGGCCAAGAACTGGCGGGCCGTTGCCTCCGGAGCCTTCCAATAACCGCGCGCAACGCCGGCCCCACCCAGAAACAGTTCGCCCCGCATGCCCACCGGCACCGGTTGCAAGGCGCGATCCAGCACGAATGCATAGTTGCCGGGAATCGGATGACCAATCGGCGGCGGCAAGGAGGAAGGGCGTCCCTCCCACCAGGTCGCTGTGATGGTTGCTTCCGTCGGTCCGTAGGCGTTGATCAATCTCGCATCCGAAAGGGTTTCCGCGCAACGCGCCGCCAGTTCCGCGCTGAGCCGTTCTCCCCCGCAGATCACCACGCGAAGCGAGGTGCAACGGCGCCACGCGGGATGTTCGACCAGAACCGCAAGCTGCGACGGCACTACATCCAGCACCGTTACCCCGGCTTCCCGGATGAGTGCGATCAAACGGTCCGCGTCGCGTCCCCTTTCGCCATCCACCAGCAATTGCGCCCCACTGCTGAGCGCGCTCAGCATTTCCGACAGGGCCGCGTCGAAACTAAACGAGTACTTCTGCAGCACCACGTCCCTGGGCGAAAGACGCAAGGTCGTGCGCAGCCATTCCACCTGGTTGGCCAGCGAACCGTGTTCGATTATCACTCCTTTGGGAATTCCGGTCGAACCGGATGTGTAGACCAGCGCGGCGAAGGTGTTCGCCAAAACCGGCTGCGGCATCAAGGGTGCGACCTCCGCCATCTTCCGGCGCCATGCCCCGTCCGCGGTCAGCGACACCCGCGGCGATGCATCATCTCTCAGGAACTGGAGCCTCTGCGGTGGCAATGCAGGATCGATGAAAACATAAGCGGCGCCCGCCCGCCAGGCAGCCAGGATCGCGACGATCGTTTCGACCGCATCTTCAAGCTCGATCGCAACCACGTCACCTTCACAGGCCCCTTGCTCCTGGAGAACAGCCGCCAGCCGTCCAACCAAATTGTCCAGCTCGCGATAGGATATTACTCCGCGCTCGTGATGAATTGCGGGCCTGTCGCTATCCCCCTGGAAGATCCACGGCGCACGCGGGGGCGCGCTGCTGCCCGCCCACTCCTCAAGAAGTACGTTGCGTTCTTCCGCCGTTGTTAGCTGTAGCACGCCGATTGCAAGGTCCGGTTGCGTGACGATTGCGTCAAGCAAGCGTTCCCAATGGTCCAGCAGCCGCTCGATGGTCGCGTCGTCGAAAATATCCAGGCGGTACTCCACCCGGCATAGAATCTCGGTGGCATTGGCCAGCAGATCAAAGGCTAGATCGGCGTTCGTGGCGGTTCGCTCATAACCGACCTCTTCGAGATGCACGTCGGTCCGCGCCCGCGCATGACGCGACCGCAGCATCTGAATCGTGGCTTGATACAGAGGATTGCGGCGTAAATCGCGTTGCGGCTGCAGGTGCTGCACTAAAACCGCGAACGGAAGTTGCTGATGCGAGTAGGCGCCGACCGTGGACTCTCTCACTGCCGCAAGTACTTCCGTGAAGCATTGCTCCGGCTCCAGCCGCACGCGTAGCACGATGGTGTTGAGGAAGAAGCCGACCAAGTCCTCCACTTCAGGCAACTCACGGTTGGCTACGGGCGTTCCAAATACTAAGTCACGCTGTCCGGAATAGCGATGCAGCAGAATCGCGAACGCGGCCAACAGTACCTGAAACAGCGTAGATCCTTCGCGCCGCGCCAACTCCTCGAGTGCGCTCACAAGACGCTCCGGCAGGGGACGGGCTCGCACGCCGCCGCGGTACGAATGGTTCTCCGGGCGCGGCCGATCCAGTGGCAGCATCAGCGGCGGCGCGCCTTCCAGATATGTGGACCAGAAGGATAACAGCTCGTCCAATGCCCCGCCCGTTAGTTGGGAACGTTGCCAGCGTGCGAAGTCCGCATACTGTATTTTGAGGGGCGGAATAGCAACCGGAACCTGCTGCCGCAGCGCACTGTAGGCAGCCGTTAGATCACGCATCAGCACATCAATCGACCATCCGTCGGCCGCGATGTGATGGACCGTGATCAGTTGTACCCACTGCTCTGGAAACTCCAACAAACATAGCCGCAGCACAGGGCCGTGCGCCAAGTCGAAGGGGATCTCGGCTTGTTCCCGCGCAAGCCGTGTAGCTTCGGCCCGCCTTTCATGTGGTGACAGGTCGGTAAGCGAGTGGACCGGAATGCTCTCTAATGCGGGCGCGTCAACCACTTGCACGGGTAATCCGTCACGCAAGGGAAAACGCGTTCGGAGCGACGACTGCCGCTCGATGACGTAGCGCCAAGCGTTGGTCCAGGCCCCCAGGCTCAAGTCCCGCTCCAAGGGCAGATGCATGTGCAAATGGTACGAAGAGTCCTTGGGATCCAACTGATGGAGGAACCACATGCGTTCCTGCTCGAAGGTCAAAGGAGCTTCAGGCTCCTCTGCCCGTTCGATACGCGGGGTCTTGGTCAGCCGCTCCAGCAGGCGTCGCTTTTCGGGCGATAAGTTGGCGACGCGCTGGGCGAGGTTCATGGCCGCGTTTCACCCCGTAATAACGAGCGAACTTCTTCCTCAGGCATATTCTCCACTTTGTCGAGCAGGTTCTGCAACGCATCACCAGCCTGCTTGCTGAGTTCCTCATCCAGTGCCGCGATAGTGGGGTGATCGAATAGGGTTCGGACTGGAACATCTTGCCCGAGCGCTTCGCGTAACCGCGTAATCACTTGGATCGCGAGCAGCGAATGACCGCCCAACTCGAAAAAATTGTCGTAAGCGCCGATTCGTGAGATGCCGAGCAGGTCGCGCCAAATTCCGGCAATCATCTCCTGGCGATCCGTCGAGGGGCCGACGAATTCAGTAGAGATTTCGGGCCTTTCGTGCCCCTCCTCCGCCTGCGCAGCAGCATGGCCCAAGCTGGCCTGAGCGGCGTGGGGATGAATCCATTTTTGCAGGCGCGCCCCAAGCTCGCGCACGGATACGATCACCTGGCTGAGATCGGTTGCCGCGAGAATACGGTCGAGCGCCTCCACACCATCTTCGGCAAAGATCAGGGGCGCGCTTGGATCCCCACCATTCGCTTCCAGCGACCAGCCATCCCAATTGATCGCGATCCATCGGGTATGCCCGCTGGCCGTCACGGCCATGTAATCGAGCATGGCGTTCGCTGCCGCATATGGTCCGAATCCAAGCCCGCCCAACACTGTGGAGATTGAAGAAAGCAGGCAAAAGAACTCCGGGGGATCGTCGCGCAATGCATCCTCCAGCGCCTTAGCTGCCTGGTATTTGGCGTGAAAGTGAGCCTCCGATACACTCCGGTTGATGGTTCCGAAAGGCGGAAAGTAGTCGCCCTGGGTCAAGCCCGCCGCGTGGAAAACGCCATGGATGCGTCCGGCTCGCGAGCGGGCGACTGCGACAACCGCGCCTATCTGGACGTGATCGGCAGCATCCGCCGCGTAGGTGAACACACGAGTACCCAGCGCTTCTATAGCCTTAATCCGCACCGCGCGTGGATCGTCCTCGGGTGGCGGTCCGCCGCGTCCGATCAGCACCACCGAGCGCGCCCCGCGCCTCGCCAGAAATTCCGCGAAGAGTAACCCAATCTTTCCCAAACCGCCGGTGATGATGTAATTGCCTTCAAGGTTGGTGGCAATTTCGGGGGGTGCCACTGCCAAGGGCGCTGGTTCATAGGTAAGCACCCAACGTTGCGCCCCGCGATACGCGATCCTCGGCGTCGGGTCCACCTGCAGCGCCTCGGTCAGGATTTCCTGGGCGTGACCCGCTTCGATCAATCGGCGCGCCGTAGCGTCGATCTCGATCACGCGGCAGCGTAGATTCGGGTACTCCTGCGGAGCGGCGATCGCCAAGCCCGTGGCGGCTGCATGTTCAGCACAAGTGCGAACCAGCACGAGTACATCCACATTCGTCTGCCGCTGGCTTAACGACTGCAGCAGTTCCAGCGGCCGGAAGTAACCGGATTCGAGCGAGGCCTCGCCCGCGCAGTAAATGACACGAGTCGCGCTGCGCTCCGTTTCCAGGCTCTGTCCCAGATCCTGAAGCGTTTGGATCAGGGGTGCCTGCAACGCCGGGTCATCTCCCAGCACCGCCCACGTCTCGGCCAACTCCGGGTCGGGAGGACTCAGTGGCCCGGTACGCACCCAGCGCGGCACATAAAACCAGTTCTCCAAAGGTTGGCGCGCGTTATCATCCTGCTGCGGAAGCGTGGATGCAAAGCCGGCAGGCGCGGCATCGATCCAGTACCGCTGCTTTTCGAACGGATAGGACGGGAGAGAGACCCGGCGTCGGCGCTCATGACGGTAGAATTCTCCCCAGTCGATGCGAGCGCCCGCGAGCCACAGCTTACCGAGCGTGTGGAGCAATGTGTCCTGGTCGCTGCTCGACGAATCCTGCACATGCCGGCAGGAAGACAGAACTGTGCGTCCCGCTGGTAATCCTGAATGCTGCCGCGCCAAGCCAGTCAGAGTTTGTCCCGGCCCAGTCTCAAGTAGTATCGTCTCCGAGTTTTGGAAGAGGTGCTGTAGTCCGCTCGAAAAGCGTACCGTAGCCCGCAGATGGCGGCACCAGTATTCGGGACTCTGCGCTTCTTGCGGCCTGATCCACGTGCCGGTGACGTTCGAAAGATACGGAATCGCCGGCGCGTTTAACCGAATACGCTGCATCGCCTCTTGGAGCAAGGGCAGCGCTCCGTCAACCAGCCGCGAATGGAAGGCGTGCGACGTGTGAAGCGGATGCACCGCGACGCCGTCCCGTTCGAGAGCTTGTTGAACCTGCCGCATGTGGTCGACCGGACCGGAAAGCACACAGAGCGACGGGGCGTTCACTGCAGCCAGATCCACATCAAAGCGATGACGCAGGTCGGCTTCCGGCAGGGACACCGCGAGCATCGAACCCACCGGCATCGACTCCAGAATCTCGCCGCGTTTCGCCATCAACCACAATGCATCTTCGAACGACAGAACACCCGCCAAACATGCGGCCGTGTATTCGCCCACGCTGTGGCCTAGGAGACACGCGGGCTTGACGCCCCAGCTAATCCATAACCGCGCGATCGCGTAGCTCACCACAAACACCGCGGCCTGAGTGAAGCGCGTTTGCCGAAGCGCGGCTGCCGGAGCGGAATGCAGCAACTCCCGGAGATCCAGGCCGAGTAGCGGATTAAGAATAGCGGACGCGCGCTCTACGATCTCCCGATAAACCGGTTCGCTTTCATACAAGCCGTGCGCCATCCCAGGATGTTGCGCGCCCTGCCCAGGCAACAGGAAGACGACTCCTTCGAATTTCCCTTCGCGGACAGCCGAAGTCACGCGGCGGGGATCTTTGGAGCGCAGCCAGCGGACCACGTCCGTCAGCGAAGGGCCTGGCGCCAGTAAGGTTCGGCGAAACTTCATTTCGCGGCGGCCAAGCTGCAACGTATGTGCGACATCGGCCAAGTCCATCTCCGGATGCGCCTCCAGATGATCCGCCAGGCGTTGTGCCGTCTGCTCCAACGCGCCTTGCGAACGAGCCGAAAGGACTAACAGTTGCGGCGTGCGCGACCGGCTTGAAGGCGGGGGCTCGGGAGCTTCCTCAAGAATCACGTGGGCGTTGGTGCCGCCAATGCCGAACGAACTGACCGCTGCCCGGCGAACCCCACACTCCGGTTCCCAATCGCGCAGCTCCGTGTTTACGAAGAATGGACTGGCGGTCACATCAAGCTTCGGATTGGGCTTCTCGAAATGGAGACTCGGGGGAATCTGACGATGGTAAAGGGAGAGCGCGCACTTGATGAGACCCGCGGCGCCGGCGGCCGAATCGAGGTGGCCCAGGTTGGATTTCAATGAACCCAGAGCGCAGTAAGAACGCCGCGAAGCCTTGCGCCACGCCTGACAAAGCGCGGTGAACTCGATCGGGTCCCCTAGGGGCGTCGCCGTTCCATGCGCCTCAAGCATCGTAATGGTGTCGGGATACACCCCCGCCATGGCCAAAGCCAGCGCGATGGCCTCCGCCTGGCCATCGACGCTCGGCGCCGTGTAGCCCACTTTCGCCGAGCCGTCGTTGTTTAAGCCCCAGCCGCGAATTGCCGCGTAAATCCGGTCGCCATCGGCAATCGCCTCTGACAAGCGCTTCAGTAAAACCACCGCCGTGCCGTTGCCGCCGACCGTCCCTTTGGCGCCCGCATCGAAGGGACGACAGTGTCCGTCGGGCGAAGCGATGCCGCCCTCTTCATATACGTAGCCGCGCTTCATCGGAACATTGAGCGTCACGCCGCCCGCAATCGCCATGTCGCATTGATAGTCGAGCAGACTCTGGCCCGCGAGACAGGTCGCAACCAAGGACGTGGAGCAAGCGGTGCCCAGCGTGACTGCGGGACCTCTGAGGTTCAGCTTGTAGGCCACGCGCGTGGCCAAGTGATCTTTATCGTTGCCAAGCAGAATCTGAAAGTCATTGACGACGCTGCCGAGTTGCGGATTGTTATAGAGCTGAAAGGCGTAGGTGCTCATGCTGGCGCCGGCATAAACGCCTATCGATTGCTGGCTGCGCTCGGGATCGCATCCGCCGTCTTCGAGTGCCTCCCAGGCGCACTCCAGGAATTGACGATGCTGTGGATCGAGAATCTCGGCGTCGCGCGGGCTTAGTCCGAAAAAGCCTGCATCTAAGAGGTCGATGCCTTCCACCACACCTGCAGCGGGCACGTAAGCCGGATGCTGCAGATCGGCGGCCCGAGCGCCGGCCGCCAGCAATTCCTCCTCCGTGAAGAACGTGATGCACTCGCGTCCGTTACGCAAATTGTCCCATAGCTCGCCCACGGTCGCCGCCTTGGGAAAGCGCCCGCTCATGCCAACAATGGCGATGCTTTCCGCTGGCCCGCTCAAGCTCCCCTCCGTTGCACTCGTTCCGCGCGAGCTTGACGCTGCCGCGCCATCCGTTCATCCACTTGACCCAGCCGGTCCTCTCGCGCATCTCCCGCCCCTGTTCGCCTGTTCTTCAGGTGCGCAGCCAGTGTTGCCACTGTCGGGAACCGGAACAGATCCACGATGGAAACCCGCCCTGTCCCGAACAGGTCCGTCAACCGGCTGTGGACCTGTACTAACAGCAGGGAGTGCCCTCCTAGATCGAAAAAGTTTTCGTGCAGTCCCGCGCGCTCAATCTGCAACACCTCGCACCACACGGCGGAGATAAGCAGTTCGGTCTCAGACTGCGGTTCGGCGAACGGTACATCGCCAGTCCAATCCTCGCTGGCTGGCGCAGGCAAGGCTTCACGGTCCACTTTGCCGCTGCTCGTGAGCGGGAACTCCCTCAACGGCACCACTACTGAAGGCACCATGTAGCCCGGAAGTTGTTGCTGCAAGTAGCGGCGCACTTCCAGGCCTGCGGCCGGCGACACATCCATCATGGCGTAGCCAACAATCTGTTGCTCGCCGGCAGCGGACCGAATCACAGCACAGGAGTCGTGAACCAGCGGATGCTGGCGCATCACGGCTTCGATCTCGCTCAATTCGATGCGGAACCCGCGCAGTTTCACCTGGCGGTCGCGCCGCCCCAGGAAGTCGAGCACGCCGTCGCCACTATAACGGACTTGATCGCCAGTTCGATAGAGACGGGTTCCCGACCCGGCGGGAGAGAATGGATCCGGCAAAAATCTTGCCGCCGTCAGTTCTTCGTCGCTCAGGTAGCCCACCGCCAAGCCGTCCCCACCAATGTAGAGCTCGCCCGGAACCCCCACCGGTACTAGCTGCATTTCTTCATCGAGCACATAAACCCGCGCGTTAGATATGGGACGCCCGATCGGCACGCGGCCCGGGAAGGAGTCGCCGTGCCGCATGCGATGGCATACGGCGAAGGTGGTAGTTTCCGTGGGACCATACCCATTGATCAGCGTGCAGTTGGGCAGTTCGTCTAGGAAGCGCTTAGCATGGCTGGGCGAAATAACATCGCCCCCCGCCAGCATTTGTCGCACGCGCCACAGCGAACCCAAGTGGCCGTCCACCATGTGATGAAACAAGCTCGCGGTCAGCCAAAGCGTGGTAATGCCGCTGCGTTCAATCAGGGCCGCGAGATCCTCGAGCGACAGCAGCCCCGCCGGTGCGATCTCCAGCCTTGCGCCATTGAGCAGCGGACCCCAGATTTCAAACGTAGACGCATCGAACTGCAGCGGCGCGAACTGCAGGAAGACGTCGCTGGCGTCGAACTCGCAGTAATTGGTATTGCGCACCAGGCGCACGACATTGCGATGCGTGACGCACACCCCTTTAGGCTTGCCGGTGGAACCCGACGTGTAGAGAATATACGCCAGCGTCTCCGGGCCAGCGACGGAAGCGAGCGGCGACGCGTCTTCCGGCAACTCAGGCATCTCCGCAAGGACCACGCGAGGTTGTGCGTCGCGAATCATGGCATCCAAGCGGGCCTGCGGGTAAGTAGGATCGAGCGGAAGATAGGCCCCTCCCGCCTTCACAGTGGCGAGCACCGCAACCACCATGTCTTGACCTCGCGGCAGCTGAATCCCCACAGGTTCGCCGGGCTGGACACCTTGATCGCGCAGCCATCGGGCCAGTCGATTCGTGCGTTCCTCCAGCGCTTGATAGGTTAGAACGCCCTCGGCCCCGGTCAGCGCGATGGCGTCGGGCGTGGCCGCAACCTGCGCCGAGAACAGTTCACCCAGGGATGCGTCCCGGGGGAAATTGCTGGCCGTACGATTCCAGTCGTCCAGCAGTAGCGACCGCTCGTTGGGCGGCAAAATGGGCAACCGCGTGACCACTGTATCAGGACTGACGGCGATGCTCTGCAACAACGTCTGCCAATGTGCGATGAGCCGCGTAATCGTATCGTCCGCAAATAAGTCCGTGCTGTATTCGAAGATCGCGGACAGCCCTCCCTCATCCTCGGTGATGTACAGAGTGAGATCGAACTTGGCGTTTCCGTACGAGGCTTCGCTCGGCTTGGCCGGTCCCCCTTGATAGGCCGGTGAGGGCGCCGGAGCACTCCTCGGTCCGATGCCGGTCTGCAGAACAAACATTACCTGGAAAATGGGATTGCGGCTAAGGTCCCGCCGCGGTTGGAGTTCCTCCACGACCCGCTCAAACGGCAGATCCTGATTCGAATATGCGCTGAGCGCCGTTTCGCGCGTGGTCCGCAGAAATTCCCGAAACGTTGGACGGCCAGCCAGGCGGCCGCGTATCACCAGTGTGTTGACGAAGAAGCCGATGAGCGGCTCCAGTTCCGGATGCGTGCGATTGGCAATAGGAGTTCCCACCACCACATCGTCCTGCCCCGAGTAGCGCATCATGAGCACCTGAAAAGCAGCGAGCAGAGTCATGAACAACGTCGCGCCTTCCTTCTGGCTCAAACGGCGCAGCCCCTCTACAATCGCCGGAGCCGTGGCCATGCTTTGGAAGCCGCCGCGATAAGTGGAAACCGGTGGACGCGGATAATCCGTCGGCACTTCCAGATCTCGATAGCCCTGCAGTTGGGTCCTCCAGTATGCCAGTTGGCGCTCCAATTCGGCTTGCGCGTGCGCCTGCCTCTGCCAAACCGCAAAATCGGCATACTGGATGGGCAGTTCCGGCAACGGCGTGGGTTGATCGCACGCGAAAGCGTCATACAGAACGGCGATCTCGTGCGTGAGCACATCCATGGACCATCCATCGGTGACGATATGATGCATCGTGATATAGCAGATGGACGCCTCATCGTCGAGCCGCGCCAGGGTAACACGTAAGAGTGGTCCTTGCGTTAGATCAAAAGGACGCCGCGCATCCTCATCGCAGAAATTCTGCGCTGCATCTTCCCGCTGTTCAATGGGTAGCTGCCGCAGATCGACGCTTCGCAACGGAACTTCAAGCATGGGGAGAACTCGTTGTACCGGTTGTCCCCCCTGGGAGTGAAATGTAGTGCGCAGGATTTCGTGCCGGCGTATGATTTCGGAAAGCACGCGGGCCCAGACGTTTTCGTCCACAGTGCAACGCAAAGGAATATCGATCTGCAGATTATAAAACGGATTCCCAGGCGCCATCTGGTCCAGGAACCACAAGCGTTCCTGGGCAAACGACAACGGGACAACGTCGGCTTCAGTTTCGATTGACAACGGCCACCTCCGGCCCCGTTTCAACAGGCTTTTACAGCGTTAGGAACCGCCAAACCCAGGTCCACGCAAATGGCTCGCTGGACCAAGACCGGCGTCTTGTACAAATAGAAATGGGCCCCCGGAAATAGCCGTAAACGGAAATCGGCGTTGGTGTGTCGCCGCCATCCGGTGAGATCCGGTCGTGTAACACGGCGATCGGTGAGACCGCCAAAACAACTCACCGGGCATGCCAGCGGGGGTTCGGCAATGTAGCGGTAGCGATCGACCACTTCCAGATCCGCGCGCAATGCCGGCAGCAGTGTCTCCATAAGATCGGGCTGCCGCAGCACTTCGGCGGGCGTTCCGTCCAGACGAAATAGCTCGGCCTTCAACACGGGGTCGGGCAGCTTGTACAGCGGAGGTCGGCGTTCGGGAAGATGTGGCGCACGGAAGGCCGAAACGAATATGCGCTCTGGTTGAGCTAACCCGCGGCTGCGTAGTGAACGCGCCAATTCAAACGCAAGCAAGGCGCCCATGCTGTGGCCCATGATCGAGAATGGTTCGTCCAGCATCGGCTCCATCCTCTCGATGATGTCGCGGAGAAGTGCGTCCATACTCCGCAGCGGTGCCTCGCTAAAGCGGCGCTCGCGTCCGGGGAGACCGACGGGCACAATATCCAGGCCGGGCATATGCCAGGAATGAAACAGCGAAGGCCCCGCTCCCGCGTGAGGAAAACAGAAAACCCGCATAGCTCAGCCGGCCTTCGCCAAAAGGTCGCGAATGTCCTGCTGTTTTTGCTCGATTTCCGCAATCAGGGGCCCAAGGCGATCTTGATGCTCCTGCCGAACCAGCGCGAATTGCCGGATCGCCTCCCGCCGGAGGAGAGGCGTGGTTAGCGCTCGATTCGCCTGCGGAATGCCAGCCCCCTGAATGGCATCAGGAAGCGACAGATTGAGCGCACTAGCCCTCAGAATTTCGTGGATTGCCCGCCATTGCCTGGCGTCCCCCGTTTTGATTTCGGGATAGGCGCAGAGCACGAGCGCGGCCAGCCCGGCGATGAAAGAACACGCGGCCGACGTCCCATCCCAAGCCGCATGTCCCGTGGGGACACTCGACACAACCGCTACGCCCGGCCCAATGTACGCCATTTGTGCGCCCGTGTTGCAGAAATTCGCGACGAAGAGGCCGCATTCTTCATTATGCAGGTCGCTCACCCGCAACCCGTGCGCGCTGTCTTCTGGGAAAGCCTTCGTGGAACCGAAAGCCGACACCGCCATCACCCCATCGTTCGCTGCCGGAAAAATCAAGGGGCCACCGTCGTTTCCCGCGGCGGCCACCAGCGTGATGCCCGCAGCGGCGACCTCAGCCAATTTCGCAGCCAGAATTTGGCTTGGATAAGGCACCCCGAGACTGATGCTGATCACATCCATGTTGTTTTCCATGCACCATTGGATGCCTTCCAGCAGATCGCTCAGCCGCCCCCCTGGAAAGACCTTTACTGAATAAATATCTGCATCGGGAACAACACCAAGCACCCCGTTTTTCGCATTGCGGCCGGCAATAATTCCTGCGCAATACGTGCCATGACCATTCTCGTCGCGGCGGAAGTCGGCGGAATCCTCGCCATCGAGCGCGTTGAAACCACCGGCCACCGCCAGATCCGGATGCTTGGCGATACCGCTGTCGAGGATCGCCACTTTGACTCCAGCACCAGTAAATGGAAAGTCCTCTGCAAGCCCCACCGCTTCCCGTCCCCATGCACCAGCCCCGGGTGGAATCAGAGGTGTAAGCTGTACCGTGATGGTTGCGCTGCCGCCGGGCAGAGCGATAACCCGCGACCAAAAGTTCGCGGCCGGCGAAACGATGACTCCATCGACTGACCTCTCAAAAACTCGAACAGTTGCCTTGCCGTCCTTACCGGTTGTGGCTTGATACGTAGCGCCGGAGCCGATGATGAATATGGTAACGCCGTCGATCGGCTTCTTGTCGGTCTCATTCACCACTTGGAACGAGTAGTTGCGGCCCGCCGCATCTTCTACGCGAAAACCGATCCCAGGCATAGGAAGCAGGAGTTGGAGTTCCTGATCGTCTTCGATGACCAGTCCCTCATACGCCAACTCGGCGGCTTCCTCGCCCGTGAGTTCGACCACGTGGAGGCCGGACTGCCCTTGGCGCACAATGCGGTCCTCGGGCAACGGCGCCACAATATCCGGCAAACCGAGTGCAGCCTCTTGAGGCACGGCCGTAGGAATAGTAACGATGTATCGACTCTTGCCAGGCATTATCTTCGTTACGCCGCTGGAATGAATTCGACTCGGATGATTTAGACCAAACCGAGCGCTTGCAGTTCGGCCAAGTGCGACTGCTCGACCTGTTCTAAGTGAGCCAGTTCCTCAGGAGAGAGGCTCTGCAGAGCCTGGGCGTCAGCCGCAGCCTGCGCATGCGCCTGAAGTTCCGCTTGGTAGAGACCGGCGCCTTGCTGATACGCCATCTCCTCTTGCATTGCGGCGTCTGCTTCCTGGGCCTGGCCGGCTTCGGCATGGATAGCAGCGATGTAGCTGGGCAAATCCATACCCGCCGCGTTCGCTTCCTCGGTTGCGTGCGCGTGCGCTACTTCTTGCTCAAGAACGGCACAGTAGGTCTCCAGATCCATACCCGCCGCATTCGCTTCCTCAGTTGCGTAGGCGTGCGCTACTTCTTGCTCAAGAACGGCACAGTAGGTCTCTAGATCCATGCCCGCCGCATTCGCTTCCTCAGTTGCGTGCGCGTGCGCTACTTCTTGCTCGAGAACGGCACAGTATGTCTCTAGATCCATACCCGCCGCATTCGCTTCCTCAGTTGCGTGCGCGTGCGC
>Ga0207657_10000581_pt1 | contig 38865 bp, 23 predicted proteins | sample KBSC33metaG_FD_184316 | JGI IMG/M metagenome (GOLD analysis project Ga0207657, IMG submission 184316) | Corn rhizosphere microbial communities from Kellogg Biological Station, Michigan, USA - KBS C3-3 metaG (SPAdes) (version 2) | ecosystem: Host-associated > Plants > Roots > Rhizosphere > Soil ... | reverse complement strand
CGCCCGCCCTTGAGGCGGCCGACTGCGCGTGCGGCCCGGGCCCCTGACGGGGGCAGGCGCCATGGCTTCGCTTGGCGCCTGGCCCGGTGGGCCCCGGGTTCCATTAAGAAGCGAGCACCGAAACTGAACAGGTCGTCGTAGCCAGAGGGCGCCCGGCTTTGCCGGCCACAAGGTCGGCGACCTCCAGAAACTTACAGCGCTCATAGAGCGCCGTCCATAGCTCCGGAACCTTAGGCTTCGGGCAATTACGTAATGATGCCCGAACTGGCGCGATTGGCACGAGTTACGTGGGCCTAAAAGGCCCGCGCCACGAGAATGGTCCCGTCGGCTGCCTAAGCGGCCTTAGGGACGCGCTCCGTCGAGTGCCGTGCCGGCTCGCTCATCGAGCCACACGCGCCGGCCGTCTTTTATACGGCCAAGGCGGATCAGCGATAGGACTTATCATAACCGACCACAGGGAGGTGGCCCTAAGCCCGTCAGCGGCCGGGTGGTCCTACTTAAGCGTGCCGCCCCGCGGCTTAAATGGCGCGGCGTCATGCCGCGCCCCGTTTGATCGGGGCCGGGCCAGGCGCCAAGCGAAGCCATGGCGCCTGGCCCCGTCAGGGCTTAAAAATTATATTTGTACTTAAATGCTCAATTATCAGTAGCTGAATCGTATTTAGAAGTGGTAGTAGAAGTGCTATTGAAACGAGAAGCATCGTTGAAATCGATATAAGATAGCATAAAAGTACCATGTCTGGTATGCACGAAACCTTTATCATTGAATAAAATGTTATTGAAAGTTCTATAAGTTAAGGCAAACCCAAATAAGGACTCAGAAGCAGCTAAGATTACAGAACTAGAGGTACTTGCTTCAACATGAGCCTCCCTAAATTTACATATAAGGACTATATCTTTTATTCACATTTAGTCTCTGAGGCCAACGGAGGCAGGCCGTTGACAGAGCGACGGCCCCTACAAGGCTTACGGGACCAAAATAGCCAAGCTACGATAAACCATTTGGCGTTGAGCTTGAATTTAAGGTATAACTATTGTAATTGTACCATTTGTAATAGGCCATAATAACCTCCAAATAAAAAGAAAATTGAAGCAATGATCCCTGGATTGTTTAAATATATAGATCCAATGACGGGGCCTGACGCCCAGGCTACGCTTGGCGTCAGGCCCGGGCACGAGTAACGCGTAGGGCGTGTTTGGTCCCGTAAGCCTACCTTAGGGTAGGCTTACGGGACCAATCTTTAACAATGAAATCAACAGGAAGGTAGCATCCTGCCAAACCGTAAAACTAGCTGTATTATTGCGTTTTATTTCAATAAGGTCCGCCCGGGCCTAGCCCAAAGGGGTGGCCCGCCCACAAGGGGGGCGGGCCTATTAATTCAAATTATTAAATGGGCCTGGTGCCCCCTAGCGCAAGGCCTTTCGGGTAATAAAAGGGCCTTTGGGTAAGGTGTCGTAGGCACCCTGTCCCCTTCGGCCCTCCTATACCAGCATATTATATTTATCAGCAAAAGCGGGTGCCTGTTGGCTCTGATTCCTTCTTTGGGGTGGACAAATGGCCTGCAAATGATCCTGTTCAAACAAGTACAAAGCACGAAGGCCAACCAACGGTGGCCCGTCTACGTAGACGGTCACAAAACCTCTTTGTGTAATACTATGATTACTTGAATTTGGACCATCATAATTGCACCTAATTGCATCAGGCTAAAGGTTGAGAACGCATCTTAGGCTTCGATTTTTATCTTAATATTGGTAATTTGCAAATTATAAATATAGAATAAGGCCCCCTAGCTGCTGATCAAGGAATAGTCCGAACTATCATACGATCACAATTTTGATCATCTTGCTGATGGTTATTGAACAATGTTTATAACCATTGGATTATGCATAATTCTTTTAATTTATCTTTTAGTATTGGTTTGGTATTAATTTATTTATTTATTACCAATTATTATTTGCTGATCTTTTACCATGATGCTTTGTAGGTCTTTATGGTTAACAAATATGCAGGTAATGATTGGTCTCCCTTAAATAGTCATCGTTCAAGGTTTGTATAGAATAATTATTGTTCTATGGGCCCGTCGGCCTTTGGGCCCACCCTCGCTCCAATTAATAAGATTCGCTCGTTGCACCGCCCTGCTTTGTCAGGGCGGGCCCGCACCTTGGTAGCGCCAGTGCCAAATTATTAAGCAATTATGTGGGGTAATGCATGGACTCATGAACTACCTGTTGATTGGAATTATAGCATTTGATAAATAATTAATTACCATTATTGGTTATAGGCCGTCACATTAAGATAATACAGATATAACTAGTGGATAATTTAACTTAAAGTGATAACATTATGATATCCAAGAATTCCTGTATTTAGTATACCCTATACTAAGTATTTGATGCCGTCGCTCAACCTCTGGGAGAGCAACAGCGGTGCACCCCCTTTGTCGGTGCAATTTTTGGATTATAATTACACATTACCTGACACACGCAGTCGGGGGCTGATCTTGTTGGAAGTGATATTTAGTGTAATTAATGTTCTATTCTTAAATGCTCATCCTAAAATTCCAAAAGTCCAAATAAATGGTGGTAAAAATAAAATATATGCTATAGTAAATGGTAATATATGTGCCCAACCTAATTTTAATAATTGATCAAATCTCAAACGGGCTAATGAAGCTCTTAACCAAATAAAGAAAAAAATCATTGGTACTGCTGATGATACACCAAAAAATAAGATAAAAAATAAGGTACAAATTACTAATATACTAGTATATTCCCCCTAAAAAAAATAAGCAAATGAAACAGCACTATGTTCTGTGAAGAACCCGGCAACCTATTCTGATTCCTTATTTAATCTAAATGACTGATTTGTAATTTTATTATAATAACTTCTATTAATACCTCTATGTCGTGGGATAATTGTTAATCCCACTCGTGCCTTATAAGATACGACAGGTTCATGGGACCGTACTCCTCCCAACCCACAAATTTGCTTGCTCTAGTAGCAGGTTTAAAAGTTTAAACATTATTTGCCCCGTCGGCCGACCGAAGGTAAGCCTTCGGTTGGGCGTCGAAGGCGCCCAACCCGGGTCCCAGGCGCGAGCGATGCGCCTGGCGTGCGGACCAGGCCAAAACCGCCTTACGGGGGCTTACGGGCCCAGGGGCGATTAGAACCACATAAGTAACAGGAAATATGTTTATGGGTCATTTTAAGTACAGTTTCATAAGTTAAGTATCCATACACGGGGATATAAAACCAACAGGTAACTTAACTAAAGTGGGTTTAGCTTATAGAACATCTCATATTCTATACATAGGATGATTAGAAGGCTCAGTCACGCGAGTTACGCGGGGACCTGGCGCGATTCACGAGCCGGGCGTGTTGATCATGCCCAAAGCCGCTTGAAGGGGCCTGACGCCATGGCCCCGACGCTCCGCGTCGTCAGGCCCGGCGGCGGACGGTACCAATGTAATACTATTTTGTACAAACTACATCTGTCTGTCTAAAACCCTCTTAGTTTACCATTAAATATCACGTTGTACAACGTGAATTTAGGAGACAATTCAATTAAAAGTTTATAATACGGTAATGAGGGGTAAACTTTAGAAGCTAAAGAAAAATAATTTTAAATACCATCTTTCTAAATAACTCCCTCATGAAATGGCTAATAGAAAGCCTCTTTTTAATCAACCCTAAGGTAACACTATGGTTCAGGCTAAGCCCCTCCATACGATCAGAAAGGGCAAATACTAAAAAATACTTAAAATATTACATGATTATGATTTTGGACTGAACCTATATAGCGTTGCCTTCAAAATTATAAACTAGACCATAAATACCACTACATTTATGAAGAAAAGGTCTTATAGTTCGAGTATAACTTTAACTATCATAATCGGTAAAAATCAGAAGAGGTATAGGTTACTAATTAAAATAAAGATACATTTTTAAATCCCTCAATTAGGCTAGCCTTGACATTAAAAAATTAAAGAAACCTTTATGTGCCCTTTGGGTGCACTCCCGTTAACTAAAAACAAATCAATAAAGAATATAATTTATATTCCAATCTAGGACTATTACTTTGGTTATTATAGAGGTAGTCTCTGAGGAGAGTAGCCCATACAAGCTGCGCGGGCTTGACCGCGCAGCTGCCTCCCTTGTGGGGGGCAGCTGGGCCCGCCATAAAGGCGGGCCCAGCCGGGGCGCTTGCTCGCCCCAGCTGGTCTTGTATGGGCAAGGCAGGCTTGCCCAAACTGGCCAAAGGCCTGCTCCTAGGCAAGAGGCCTGCGGAGCCAGTTCCTGCTAGTTAACTTAATACCCTTAAAATTGAGGTGTCTTCTAGCATATAGTATAATTTATTGAAGCCGAATCAGAATTTATTTAAGCCTCAGGAAGATCAAATGGCGCACGGTTGGTCTCTGCAACTGCTGAAATCATAAATAAAAGAGCCATTGGAAATAGAGCATAAAATAATCCAATGGGTTGTTGCGCTGCTAAGATTTCCTATAAATTTACTGTACCCTAAGTGAAAATCACGGTAAGTAAAATTAAACTTAAACTAACGGAATAACTAATCATTTGAGCTGTTGATCTCTATGATCCCTAAAAAGGGTATTTAGAGTTAGCTGCCCATCCAGAATATATCACACCATAAATACTTAGTTCAGAAATCGCAATTAAAATTAAAATACCCCCACCCATTAATTCGGATAATGCTACCCCATAATCTAATGGTAACACCACCCAATTAGCCTAAGCTAAATAAAAGGTAATAAAAGGTGCCCCTAGAAATAACCAATGACTGGCTTCTAAAGGTAAAACAGTTTCTTTAAGGATAAGTTTAATACCATCTGCAACATTATTCACTATGATTACTAAGGTTTGTATAAAATTGATATAACTATGATAAATTCCAGTATTAAGTATTGGTTTATAGTTATATGAGAAAATGATAGTTGAAAACTCCTTTTACATAAAGTAGTTTGTCCCGTATGACACCCTTTTGGGTTGCCTTTTAAAGGCTACTTTATGAAGAACGAATAATATAATCTTTATAATCCACATAGTAAACGTAACTTGTATAGAATTCAAAAACATAATCTAAAGTAATTTTAAGATACGTGACACCAAACAAAAGTTTCGTTAGTACCGGTTCAAGACTACTTATAAAAATTAATCAAGTCAATTCAGAATGAACTTTATCGAGTGGCTTTGGCCGTGGTCAACACGAAGCTCGCACCGAAGCCTGTTTAGCATTGGGTTAAAAATGTTTAAGTAGAGGTAAGCCCGAAGGTGGGCCCGTCGGACGCATCCGGCGTCCGACGGGCCCGTCAATGGTGGACCCTTCCGGTCCAAAACCACTTCAAGATATCCATCTTTGTGTATTGCGAAGATTTTAGAGTTTTTTGTGGTCATTATTCAACGAAAACCCTATGACCATAAGCTTAATTGGCCTAACATAGGTTACCACTTAGGAGAGCATACCGCATTGACAGAGTGTTGGCCCACCCCCGCCTAAAAGGGGGTGTACCAAGTACCCTTACGTTATAATACCCGCTATAAGGCTACGCCCTCACCCTTGGATTATATCTTAATTTTTACTTAAATGTCTCAATTATTCGGGCCGTCGGCCGTCCTTAGGACGGCCTTAGGCCCAATTAATCGATTACACCGAGGCATAATTCGTTGCATAACAGCTCGTTATTGACAAAATAGCCCTCCGACCAGTCTAACTTTAATACCTAATCTAGTAGATTCTTAAGGTGTTTTTTAGTGTACATGCCAGCCCAGGGACCAATGAGAGATATATATATATTTACCCAACCTAAAGGGCAGGTAAATAGTAAAACCATATAATAAACCAACGAAAAGGTTTACGGGTTTAATGTACCAGATTTTAAAGTGTAAGCTTTGGTCGTGGTCAACACGGCCGGCGCGTGAAATCGCGCATCATAATTAGTGAATGCCTATTGAAACATGTAATTTCCTTAATGTCTCAAAACTTAAAGCACTTATTAGATCTTTAGCCCCTAATGTTACGACAGGATAACTACATTATCTTAAAATCTAAATAAAGAATTCAATAAAATCATCATCTGCAAGACCAGGCTTGGCGAGCCAAGCCTGGCTCAGACAAGACCAGCTGGCCCCCCACAAGGGGGGGGGGGGTAGCGCGGTCAAGCCCGCGCTGCTTGTATGGGCTAGGCTCAATTTATAAATGATGCCTATTAATAAACTTATACTATCAATTTTATGGTAGTAACTCATAGTGTAGATCAATTCTTCATCATAATTATATTTGTCTAACGTGTGATCGTTGAGGTAGTATCCGGGTCGTCGGCCATTCATAGGGCCCTAAGGGCCTATGAATTATAGATCATATTGATATTACCTGCAGATTATCTTTTAGATGAACCGATCTAGAGTGATCTTTTGCTAAAAGACTTACCTGCATTTAGTTAGATTTTAATCAACCATTTGCTTTGGTCGTGGTCAACACTCCCAACGCGTAATGCGCGTCAACGGTTGTAATAATCCTAGATAACCAACTTTATTAGGGCCAATACGTCTTTGCATAGCACCCATGATTTTTCTTTCTGCAAGAGTCATCTAAGCAACTGATAATACTACACACTATACAACTATTAAAGTAGCTATCATATTAGATAAAATTTTCTGGGGGACAATATCATTTCTACTTTTACTTTAATCTTATTATTATTTATACCGGAGTGATTTCACTTTGGTATATTACGATTTAGATTCATAAATAAACATTCTAAAACAGCAGAATTAACGGGGTTAAAATATTAAATACAATTATAATGACTAAAATAGAACTCCCAAATCAACTTGATTATTTTGGGATGTGTTCTCATGAGTGATGGTGTTTTTTAGATCTGATTTTTACTTTACATTAGTGGTATTACATCAAATAAATTGTTTACTATCCTTATTTTGAAAATATAGTTTAATTTAGGGCAATTTGTTTTACCATAGGCACACAGCATGCAGCACTGGTACCTGGGGGCCCTGGTAGGGGACCGGGTCACACGCAAGTGCGGCCCTTTGCCGCGAATTTCGCGCCCGCCAGTTTGTCTGGCCCTGGGCAATCATGTCTGATTAAAATGGCGCGACAACCCACGCGCGGAACTAACCAAAAACAGCAAGTACCTATCCAATAATTAATAACTTTTATAATGGGGTTATCAATAGTTATTGAATGAGTATTATTATAGAGATAAAATAATAATAAATAAAGTATGAATTTCAAATTATATTGGTTACTTGGTTAATTCCTACTATTTATGGTATAATAAATGCTTGACTTGCAACATAAACCTTATTATTTACCATAATACAACAAAACCTTTATCGAGGTCGGGCCTGCCTAAGGCCGGCCGGGTACGCCTAGGGCGAGCCACCAACAGTTAAAATTTTGCAGGTGGGCTGCCGACAAAGTGGCGGGCCCCCGCCACCGTGGAGCCGTTGGTGTGCTAATCTATAATCTTGGAATTATAGATTAGCACATATAGCGATCGTGGCTGATACACGTGCAGCTACTTTAATTGCAGCTTTAACTGATTATATTATAAATTTAGGCCCATAAGTATTGGTTAGCATTTATTTTACCAATAATTCTAAATTATTCCGCTCCTCTATAGGTGTAGCATAGAAATTAATATCTGGTGTTGAACATTTGTTTTTAATTAATTTGAGCACTTATCCCTCTTTAAATGCTGTTTAGAATAAATTAAGATTCTTTCTTCGCTACATATGGTATTTTGACCCTAGTATGGTCCCTGCTTACTGTTCACAATTTGGTCCTGCCTTGTCGGGGCCATACGCCATGGCTTCGCTTGGCGCCTGGCCCGGTGGGCCCCGGGTACATGTGTTAACACTAGCTTAACGTCAAATAAGTATATCCCAAACAATCACTTGCATGATTCAAGCCATAAATAATATAACCAATCTTATCTGCAAAACAACGAACAGTTACACCACTAATTGGCCCGTCGGCCGGCCATAGGCCGGCCTTAGGGCCGAATAATGGAGATAGTGTGCCACAATAAATACAGGGATAATCTGAAATAGATGGAACTACTAATTAAGAAATATGTAGGATTGGCTGTAATAACTATATTTTTGCATTACTTCTAAATACTTATCGCCTATCCAATAGAGGTCAACTAGGTAAAAAAGTAGTTACATTGTAAAATAATGTGGTGATCCCAATGATATGTGTTCCATTACTATAATAGTAGTAATAAAAGGAGTATCTTTAGGATTAAAAGAAGTACCAGCAATATGTCCGGTAGCTGTAATTAAGTTAACCAAAGGTCTGGTTTTACTAAGGGTTTTAGATAAAATAACAGTAGAGCCTAAAGGTAAAGATTGTAATAATTGAAATAACACTTGACCAATTGAAAATCCAGAAGGAACTGCAAACCAAATTAAAATAGTACCATTAGATAACATAGCAATTAATACATAACCAAAACGACCTAATTTCAGATGATGTATATATACTTCTACAAGATCTTTAATAGGCATATTAGAGGGAATACCATAACGGAAAGTTGGTTTTAAGGCACTAGCAGGAATATTATTAATAGAAGGCATTTTAGAAGCAGAAGCAGAATCAGAATCAGAATCAGCAACACGATTTAAAGATCTAGAACCAAATGCTGATAACCATTTGTTATAAGGTGAATTAGGATCAGAATCACTATCAGAATCAAAATCAGAACCAGGTTCGTTATATGGTGAATCTATTCTTTTAAGATCTGCTATAGCTGCAGCCTGTTCAGGACCATCAATAGGTCCTTTTTTAGCTGTCAATAAGACTGGGCTTATAGCTAATAAAGTAGAACCAGAGTCAACACATAATGATATAAATAATATAGTTGAAATAATAATAATAAAGGCATAATGCATAATAAAACCCCCTATAGCTTCTATTCTGAAAGCCAGATAATGCACAACTCTAATAATACCGGTTGGTCCTATAATTCAAGTAGACCACGATCCCAATAACGGAATACTAAGTTCCCAGCATTTAATGCATTATGCATAATCCAGTGATTGTAAATATTGAAATGGTTCTAGATACCAGTCCATAAAGATAGTCTATGTGATCTCATTGTAGTAGGAGCATTATAATGGATTAAAGAAGAACTAATAAAGGCTCCATGACTAGTAGGGGTAGGTATCAGAGACAGTAGGATGAATAAAGTAGCAGGTGGTAAAAATTTCAACCAAGAGGGTGCAGATAAAGGTCCACCCAATAAAGTTAATATAGGCGCCTTCGGCTACCTGCTCCAATTAATGATAAACAAACCCTGTGGTCCAAATAGTTGCAGCCAATTATATACAGGTTGGACCTTATCCTTCATCAATTTAATTCAAGTTATCCACCACTTATTAAAGGTTAATATCCAATTAAATACCATTATTCTAGTTGTAGTAACATCATTACTTCCATCTAATACTAGTTTTAACTAGATTTAAGATAATTTAGATAAATACGTCCACCTGCTGCACATGGAACAATATCTTACTACCTATTTATAGTCAATAACTAAACTATTTGAGACATTCACTACACTAATCATAGGACGTATACCACCGGCCTTCGACATGAAACATTAGGTTTATATTCTGTTACAGGTTTCCATTTAAATAACTACCCGTCCAAGAGGTTACACCTGTAAATTCCTAAAATAAAGGGTGGTTTAAATGTGACCACAATCAGACCATTTTGATACCACTTCATTACCACTTTTTACCACTTTATGAACCCTATTATAAAGTAGGACTATACCATCACAAATCATGAATAGATCTCTAAGACTTTATTTTTTAGATTGAATGGGTACACTACCTCTAATAGTAGCAGGACCTCCACCTGCAGGTGGAACGTATGACTTTACCAACATAAATTAGATACTAAATTAGAGACATTATAAATTATAAATTGTCATAGTCCGAATGGCTGGAGGTACATTTTAAGTAATTGGCCCTAAGGCCGCCTAACGGCGGCCGACGGGCCGAATAAGAAAATATATTCTTAAAGTTTATAATTACTACACCGGGAACTCCATCTAATTTACATCCTGCCTAGTTACCAGCAAATATACTAGACCGTAACCTAATGAATTACACCAACAACAATCAAATCAACTAAATAAATAATTGGTAGATAGCACCAAATAGTGCTGCAATTAGATAAATCCACATAAAATATATTTCAAATTTAATTGGCCCGTAGGCCGGCCATAGGCCGGCCTTAGGGCCGAATAATATTGGTAAATTGAATGGATAGCCCATTTATACCACAAATAGAGGTAATACTGAGATTTCCCTTCAAATAACAATAGCATTGGAACACTATCACCCTAATAACTTGAGGTTAACCAAATCGGCAATAGGAATTAACATTAAATAATATTAAGTACTAATTAATATATGAGACACGTAAATCAATTAGATCTAAACCACTTTCATTTAAGCTAATAAAATTTAAGACATTGTGCGTCAAGGCCTAAAGCCAAAGAAGTAATAATATTTAAAGAAGGAAGAAAAGTGCTATACCTATCTGGGGTAGGTACCATAAACTACAGATTATTTAGGTGTCACCCCTTTTCAACCAAAAAAGAACAGTCTCATGATCAGCAGATAAAGTTTATCAGTAACAGCAAATTGGTGGCTGCCTGCGGCCTGACATATCTATCATTAGCCGATTTTAGATACTTAAACTCTAAGCGATGGCCTTGTTTCACTATCTTATTGGGTTGAACTAACCAATATTCCCCCTTTTAATAGCTGAAGGCCGTTGGTCCACTACTCAGTATTGTTAGTTAGTAAAAATCTTAGTAATGATGGGATCACTCTCTGAGCTGGCTGTAAACCAGTTGATAATTCCAATAGTAGTAGTTAAAGCAATTTAAATAAAGCATTTATAAATACCCGGAGTTAGATTCGAACTAACATTTTTGGTTTTGGAGACCAAAGTACTAACCATTATACTATCCGATTTATTCTTTTATTCTTTTACTTTATTCTTATTATAATTGATACCATAGTGAATTCACTATGGTATCATACAAATTAAACTTTGGAAATAAAACACCCTTTGGCGTTACACAATTAACTCATTTAACTGGGTCAAACCTAAGCCGTTTTCAGGGTGGTGCCCGAAGGGCCATTTTGCAAGACTATTGATTAACCTTCTACAATAGGAGTTATCCAATAAATAATCTTAGGTTAGTAAATTAACAATGACCTAAAAGGCACTTAATAATATTGTTTCCTAAGTAGCCGTAAGCCGCGCGGCCCCTTACGGTAGGCCTCATACTCCTAACTATGCTGGAAGGGCTAAAACGGTAGGTATATGGGTTTAAGCATTTATATAAGATTATCAGAGCTTAAGGTAACGGCGTAAATAACACTGGTAATCTAATTTTTTAACATAACCACCTCTTGCCTTTCTTGAAACTTGATCTTCATTTATGGTTTGATATTGTGTTTCGAGCTTACGATGGGAACAAATATTTAAATGAATATAATTATGGATCTAAAAGAAACTTTATGTTCTAGTTACATTAGCCTTACTTAAACTAAATCAATACATTATATTAATTAATAAAAGGCTATATCATAAATTTATCCAATTACCTAAAGGGTCTCGTCCACATTGTGTTATTTCTATAATTCACTTCAAAATGCTTTTAATAAAAAGGTCTCACAATTACTCAATTATTGTATTAAAGTAAATTATATGCGATGTAAGATCTCTACTTAAGGGTTTTGCTTAGATGTTTGGGTTAGCTATTATATCAGTCATAAACTAGTGTGCTATACCCTAAACAAGGCCACGTAAGAGGGGCCAATCATTCAAGCTACGGCTTGGCAATCAATACAATATTTTAATCTAATGACGGCCGCTCGTACCATCACACCAGCTCCCTAGTACAAAGAACACAGGCTACGGTTCGGTAGATCGGGCCGTCCTTCGGGCTGCTAGTAACCTAAGTACCAAGCCAATTAAAGGAAAAGACTCTAAGAGGGTTAACTATAATTATTTAGGTAGTGGCCAAATGGTGTGGCCTTTACCTAATTGATTTTATTGGGCTTAGTCTTTCAAGTAGATGTCACTAATGGTCTTACTCCGCCTTTTATGCCTTATTTATGACTTAAAAAGGTAATGCATCTAAAAATATAAGGTGAATTTTAAATTCTTAAAGATAAGGTGCAGCTCTATTCAAATGGAAGATAGTAACCCTGAGTATCCAAATAGTAGCCGTATAATAACCATTTAGTAATCAGATAGTATCCCTGCATTAGCCTTTCAATAACCTGATCATATACCTATAATATATTTTATGCCTCCATTCTATAGCCTTTTCGTTTCCTGTACGTAACTATTTCGTCTCCTTTTTGGATCCCAATTGCAGCACATTTAAGGCCTATTGAATCAGATTATAATATTAATAATACTTGGTTACCAGCATGATCATACCTACATTAACTAATTATTTATAGTTAAATAATTAGTTAATAAGTTATAAGTAGGACCTGAAAAGTAGTGTATAGTTGCTGCACTTAAAGTATTTACAAAAATTAATAATCGTTATTTAATAGACAATAGAGCGATTTATTTTCAAGGTACATAAAAGTTAAGTTATTGTACCCGATAGCTAAAAGATATTAAGATAAAATCCATTGGTTTTAACTATTCCTTGTCGATAATATGCCTAAAATTAGCATCAGCCAAAGTTTATCGGCAAGTAACCTTTTTTAAAAGGATTTTATTACTCATTTTTTGCAGCTGTAATCTATCTTCAATAATTATCGTATGGTATTACCTGCAGGTAGGCGGGGCCCACAGACTAGGGCTAAACCTTTAAAAGGCTTGGGGTGGTCTGTCCTCTTATTAGTATGTGTAAGTTTTCTTTGGTTTACAGCTATCTGTTGATTTGATCCCCTCAGCCGCGCCTTAGGTGACGAAGCACCATTATCTTTAGGCAGAGGGCTGCCTATGCTTAACCAGGCCGTGTACTATTTGTTTGGGGCCCCGTACACCCTAAAAAGTAGGTTCCATTGCCCTAAGATCTTGGTGGTTTAAGGGTTATTAAACTTATCAATATTTATTTGCAGGCCGGGTCAAGGTCTGAGAACCTAAAGGGGTAAATATAATTCGCGCGCCACTTGCCAAGTCAAGTTCCGCGCGGGACCCTAAGGCGGCTTCGCCGCCGACGGGACCAAGGTAGAGCCTTAGGCAGTCTATGCTTAACATAGCCGGCCTTTGGCCGGCTAGTCCCCGCCTTTAGGCGGGGACCCCTTTTGGTCGGTATGGTGGATTAATCTTCTTACTAAAATCCCCAAATGGTCTCTAGGACTTGGCCCCGGGCCAAAGGCCCGTCTTTATGGGCCAAGTTTTTTATATACCAAGGAGGGGATGGCTTATCTTAAGCCGCCCAATAGGCTGTGCTCGAAGAGCACGGCCTAACCAGGCCGGCCTTAGGCCGGTCTGGTCCTCGCCGTTTAGACAGCCCCCTGTAGGGGGCCTTGGAAGAAGGTCACATCAGGCCTAGACGTAGAGATAGTATATTCTTTGGAGGCCCCTCTTAAATAAACTAATATCTTGGCCCACTAAGACCTTTGGAAAACCCCGGGGGGCCAAGGTTACACCTTATATAACTAAGTTATCACAATTATTATTTTCTACAACCACGTCTGCAGATAAAGAGTATAAGGATTTAGTTTTGGTCCCGTCGGCCGCCCTTTGGGCGGCCTTAGGGACCCGCGCGATCTTCTTTAGGACCATCAGCTATGGCCAAAGGGGTCTACTTTCCCTAATAGGACCGCTCTACGTAGAGCGGTCCCGCCAAGCTTTGTCTTGGCGGTGTATGACCTATTCAACGCAATACCATATATTAAATATAAAGGTTAGAAACACTAATACTAAAGACCCCACGATAAGTTCTAATTAAACCCCCACTAGCTACGATAGAATAAAATCTATCTTTACCTACAGCTTCACCCAAAATAGCTTTAAAGTTACCAGAAAAATCCACACGGGAATTATATATATCCACCAAAGTACCAGAAACTAAATTTACTACAACCACTTTAAGAGGACGACGTTCAACAACAGAGCCAGCGGGAGCCTAAGCTTGTGAATCTGCTTCTGCATCATCCTCAGCATCCGCTAAATCAGCTTCTGCTTCGGCCTTTGCGATAGCTGCAGCAAGTGCTTCAGCTTAAGCTTCGGTTTGAGCCTCGGCTTGAGCTTTAGTTTTAGCTCCAGTAACTTTATCAGAAGCACCACCATTAGATTTTGATGATGCAGATCTGACTATAATTAAAGGTAAAACAGCAGTAATAATAGAACTAAAGTCATTCCATGTAAATAAAGTTAAAATAACAAATAATAAACCGCCCATAATTACTCTATCTTCTTAGAGCCGGCTCGGTATCGGATTACTTAGATTGTGCTCAAACGCGCCCGGCAGTTGGTGCGAATTTCGCACCGGAAGGGTTGAACCCTACCAGCGCCACCTAGGTTGGGCCGGTAGGGGGTTTATTTAGAACCGATGGCCCAGTCTAACTTTGAGGTACCTGGCGTGCAGCGCGCCGGAAACCTGGACACCATTGATAGCCATGGGCATATTCGTGCCCACGGCTTGTCAGCCCTTTGGGCAGACCGCTACAGGGCCTAGGCCTGACCGTACTAGTTTCGCAGGACCATACTAGCCGATCGGCCAATTTGGGTCGCGGTGGCCAAAGGGCCACTATTATGACCGCCCCTGAGGACACCTACGAAGCGACTTCATCCCATCTTCGTGATCAGTCTGCGAACAACCTGCCTGTACCATGTTTGATATTTACATCAGTGAGGCCATACACACTTTCGGCATCTCCTCAATTTACTTAAAAGCTCAAGAACCCCAATAATAATAAACCTAAAATACTAATAACCAAACTACATCAACTAAATGCCAATAATAAATAGCAAATTCTAAACCTAGATGATGTTCAGTTGTAAATGAATCCTAAAAAGCACGTATTAAGCAGATAAATAAAAATAATGCTCCTGCAATTACATGAAGAGCATGAAGTCCTGTTGTCATGTAAAATACGGATCCAAATACACTATCAGCAATAGTGAACTCTCCAAAATAGTATTCATTATATTGTAGAAATAGGAAAAATGCACCTAATAATACTGTGAAAAATAAACTAATTAAAACTAAATCTTTATTACCTAAAATAGTAGCATGATGTCCTAGGGTCTATACAAACCCAGAGGCCTATAAGACACAACTCCCTAATAAAGGAATACCCCAAGGATTAACGGCATTAATTCCAACTGGAGGCCATGAAGCACCTAATTCAATAGCCGGAGCTAAACTAGAATGGAAAAAGGCCCAGAAAAAGGATACAAACAACATAATTTCTGATAATAAAAATAGTAAAAACCCTAACTAGATTCCACGTTGAACTAATGTAGTATGAAATCCACCTTTAGCTTCACGAATTACATCACGCCACCATTGAAATGCAATTAATATAATTACAACTAAAGGAGGTAATAAATTAAAAGAATAATGACCTAACCAACTAACTAAATTAATAGCAAAAGATAATGCTGCAATTGACATTAAAAAAGGCCAAGGAGAAACATCTACTAAATGATAAGGATGACGAATCATTGTTAATCTTTATTCTACCAAGTATTTGAATTTTATCTACTTACCAAGTCTGCCTTACGAATGACGACCTTGCCTGCAGAGGAGGCCGGCCCCCTCGTGGGGCAGGCCCGCAAGGGTCGGCCTGTGCGTTTTGGTTTCGTCTAGATGCCCTACGCTCACCGTAGGACGCCGACAAAGGCGTACGCTTTGGCCCTATCAAACGGGCCGGCGCGTGTTTCGCGCCAGCGGCCGACTTAGCGTGCGGCTTTGGCCCTTTGGCCCAAAGTTACGACCCTAACGCTAAATTGTCGGGGGGGGGGCGGCCCCCTCTGGGCCGCGAACCAAAAGGGTTGGCCCGATCTAACGGGCCGGCGCGTTGGCCGTGGTCAACACGGCCGGCGCGTTACTCGCGCCACTCGCACCACCGCCCTTTGGACAAGGCTCACCAGCTCCCTGGTGAGCCTTGTCAGCCAAAGGGCCAGGTGTCTAGGGTACTAATTATTAATATATAAATTGATGATAAACCGCTTATGCTAATTTAGCCTGTTTTTATCTATTTCCTTTATGGTCTTTAGTTAATCCATTTTATTATTTATACCGGAGTAAATTCACTCCGGTATAATACAAATAGAGCCTGTTTAATCTCAAAGTAATAATTTTAGGTCAAAGCCTTCCTTTGACCTAAAATTGCCGTCCTGATGCTCATCGTTAATATTTTTCACATTATTAGTACTGGTATGGAGGCCTTCCTATTATTCGGCCCTAAGGCCGGCCTCTGGCCGGCCGACAGGCCAATTAAGTGGATTAATTTCCCTTTTAATTGGTAGTTTAGGCATGGGATCTCAATACCGTATTAAACGTTTCTTAGGTTATAGTGCAATTTCTCACCTAGGCTTTATGATATTAACTTTATATACACTGCACACTGCAGCTAGATAGTTACTTTTACTATATCTTCATTTACGGGTTAACTTCTTTAAATATTTTCATTATTTTATTAGCTATTGGAACTCCTAATATTGAGCTACAGTTTATTAGCCACTTATCTGGTCTTTATTCAAGAAATACCCCTTTATGTCTGGCCTTAGTTCTATCTTTATTTTCTTTAATGGGTATTCCCCCATAGGCCGGTTTTTTGCTAAATTAATAGCAATTCATTCCTTTTTAAATGTTGGCCTTTCTTTTATTGCTATTATAGCAATTGTAGCTTCTGTAATCAGTGCAGCTTATTATCTATCTGTAATTAAAATAACATTATTTGATCATTCTACTACATCAGGTTCTATTATTGTACCAGCTTCATTATCTTATTTAATTGCTACTATTTTTACTTTTACTATTGGGTTTTTCTTTATTGGTGATTTCTTAGGTTTGACTATTGGAACTTTAATAGCTATAATGCCTTTTAGTCTACGTGGGTTTGCTTCTAAATCTTCTGAATCTAATACTGCTGCATCTATTTTTCCTTCTAAAGCTAATCAATCTTCAGGCTCTTTTGGCAATTCTACTCCCTCAGATCCTGTACACGGACATGTACTTACCTAGGATTTAGGTAAAGAACGTGTATAGGTTGCTATGAATGGTGATGGTACTATTATTTTTTGGGTCACTATATCTGAAGGTTCTACTATTTCATTATCTAAACCTTTGGTTAAAGCCAAATCACATTTAAATCTTATTTCCGCTACTGGTCATATTGTTGGTGATAGTTTCAATCCGAAATCAATTCCTTTTATTTCTACTACTAACTCATTAAAAGCATTGTCAAAAGTTTGTTCTGATTTAGGTGCAGTTTTCGAAAATTTTGTTGGTAATCACTAACCTGTTGACCCTTTGTCATCGCTAATCTTTTTAATTGGGCATAGTTACGCCATGGTATTAAACCAAAAGACACAAGGTATAAGTGGAATAAACCTTGTAATAGACCACCTAAAACGACATTTGCAGGTGGTTTTACTATTAACTGTTGTCAGCATGAATGATTCCTCCGGTCAATGGGTTACTAAATTAACCATTATTATTTTACGATATTTGAAAGGGTTTAGATGACTAAAAATAAAATTACTATGACCTGCAATAAATTTTCTGTTACTTACTATAAATTTTCTGTAATTTACTAAAAATAATCTATGATTTTCAGAAATAATCTATGATACACTATGAATATCTTCTAACAGATTTAAAATAATTTAGAGTTACTATTTTAAATTTATTATTTACTACAGATAACAGGGTTTAACATGTATCCAATATGAGATATACCTCCCTGATTTATCCAGTTAATGTATGACATCTACATGCGACTCAATACGGATTTGGTCCCGTCAGCCCGAAAGGGCTTTCGGGCTTTCGGGACCTGCACGTGGCCGCCGAGCCTGCCGACGCGGAGCGTCGGGGCCAAGGCGTCAGGCCCCGTAAAGCGGCCGCGTACGGACGCCCCCATAGGATGGCCCCCGCACGTGACGCCGCGTCATAAAGACGCGGGGCGGCACGCTTTAGTCGTGCCACTCGTGCGACCGGGCCACCCTTTGGGTAGCCTGCGCCGTGGACCGCGTGGTAGCCGTCCAAAGCGGGCCCTTGTGGGGCCCGATCGCCAGCTTAAACCCGTGGGGGTGAGGGGTAACGCTCCCGCTCGCCAACCCTTTATTCATTATTATTATTAGCCCTAAGGGTCACAGTGTTTATACCTTATGGATCGCGTTACGTGTCCCATATCTCGCCTACGTAAATGGGCCCATTCGGGGGATGATCTATGGATGATTTATAATAGATTCCTTTGGTGCGAGCCTGCTTAAATAAGGCCAGCGTTCGGTCGCTTATCTACCCCTTTGGGGATATAAGGGTCCCACCCTTGTATGGCTAATAATAAATATGAAAGTCCTCAGGCACGAAACGCCCGCCTTTGTGCGTGCAGGGTACGTGCACCTCGGCGCCCCCTTAGGGGGCGCCCAGGGCCGCGTAAGCGGCCCTTTGTGAGGGGAGCATGCACCCTTCGGTTGCCTACGTGCCTTACATGGTAGGCCATGCCAAAGGCAGCACTCAAACGGGCCGCGCGACTATGTACGTGCAATAGGCCAAGCGTAGCCTTTTATGTCACACGCTTTGAGCCCTACAAAGACCAGCCAAAAGGCTGCCATCGGACTTAATTTTTTTTAACCTAAGGCCGGCCTTAAGCTAGATTCGGCCCTTCTAGGCCCGAGGCGTGTGGTACTTTAGTACCACACGCAGCTTTGGTGTGCCCTGGGTCCCTTTAGGGGGGCAAATTGTGACCATATTTAATTTGTATTATGGGGCCGTCGGCCGGCCAAAGGCCTGCCTTTGGCCCTATCCCTGAGTTAATTCATTTTGGTATATGATAATAAGAATTAAGTATAGATCTAGAGACGATCATGGTTAATTTGTAGAACAGTTAAATCTTTTGTGCGAAATTCAATCTCGCGAGCCCTTTTACGGTTACTAATAATTTATTATGATAAAATGGCCAGTAAAGGCCGCGTAATTCAATGATTGAGTTTAGCCTCATTGAATTATAAGATAATCCTTTTTGCTATGTGTACTAGGTTGTAAAGACACTTGGCTCGTTATTGAAAAGGTTATTTTACACGAATTTAGATAAGCCCACAAGGCATTGGATTATCGCCTGTGGTCATGGCGTTAATACCATAAAAATGCTGTAATTTGCTTCCCCAATTAAGGGAAAGCAGGTTTTAAAATAAACCCTACTTAGGCTGCAATTATTAAATTAATTAATTAATAATATAGTTATCATTTCATTAACTCTAACTATGCAGAATCTGTTCTATACTGCATGTAGGGAGCCTTGGGCTTTATTGACCCGCGCCCCTTGTGGGGCGCGGCAATATACTATCCGTTCCCGACACCCCTATCGGCATGGTGGCCTTTGGTGGCCTAGGGGTTTGGCCCTAGAGGCCAAACTAAACGGCTATACTGCTTACGGGTCTACAAACAGTGGCGGTGCGTAACTAACACCTTAGGGACGGCCTTTGACCGGCTAGGTTGTCATCACAAGGGTCACCCCAAAGGCCGGCCGACGGGTCCAAACGCCCACCAATAGGCCCAACCAAACGTGTGCCCTCCTACAGGTGTGTGGTTCCACGCACATAATACCCAGACCAGGACTCGAACCTGGATCACTAAGTCCCAAACCTAGGATTCTAACCATTGAACTATCCGTTTTATTCTTATACTTTCATCTCATTATTATTTATACCAGAGTAAATATACTCGGGTATAATACAAATTAAGTTAGGTTGAACCCTTAACCAGGCTTAGGGGACGGCCGACTGTGATCTTAAAATATTGATTCAATAAATACTACTAATTAAAACCAATTAATAATTCTAATCCCTAAGAGGTAGTGATCTTGTCCCAATTTGTCTACCAATTACAAGAGGTCTTACTTATCGTCCAAATAACATTGTTTAACCCTCAAGTAGTTAAAGAATTAAATAAATATATTGAATACAAGGAAGATTAGAACTATTAAATTAATAATGGTACTCAACCTAAAGGATGATAAGGCAACACCTTAAATCTAAACCATTATCACCAATCATAAACAAAGATAAATATTGATAATACACTTAAGATGGATCCAATCAAATTATTAGATAAGTTGAAACCAAATGCAAATGAAATAAAATTTAGTGAAAACGAAATGAAATTAAATGAATTTAAGTATAAATCAAATGAAAACTAAATAAAAATAGATAAAAATAAGTAAAAATAAAAATGAAATTAAGTGAAATGTGTTGAAACCAAATAAATAGGATTTAATCAAAAAGGGTCAAATAAAATCTAGGTTGAGTCCCGTGCGGGTTACGTTAAATTACATCGTTACTGGCATTAACTATTTATTATGGTGGCGCGAGTGACGGGACTAAAGCCTACCTTAGGCTTAGGACCGCCCAGGGGCTTAGGACCGCCTAGGGGTCAAGCCCCTGGGCGAAGGCTCCAAGGGTAGTCATATGCCATGGCTTCTGGATCCTAAACAGTGGGATGATTATTTATGTGATCGGGCCCTTCTTGTAAGTTATATAAAAGTTAAATATAATTATATGGATCTCTAGACCATAAGGTGATGATATTAGGGGTATTATATTGATTTATATTTATTAACTTAGATGGTTTAATAAAATGCCCTATGGTAGAAGTGCTTTAATCTCTTTATAGTGATTTAATTAAAGCACTTCCATAAAGTCATTAGACCACCCGCCCCTACACCTTGGCACCCACCCACCCACCTTCCCTTAACCCTCGCCCTTTAACCCTACCCGAAGCCTAAGCCTTAGCCCTCGCCCTTAACCCTAGCCCTATTCTCTCTATGTTATACTTGTACTCCTCTGTTACTCTATTAGTATCTCAACCCCTATTCTATTACCCTTTATGCAAACACCCTTTATTCTACACTCTTCACACCAATCCTTTTTAATTTTGATCGGTAAATCAAAATTTATCACCTAACCTCGTTGTTAGCAACCCTCTTAGCATCGTAAAAAATACTCCAACGTGATTTGGTCTTAACATTCCGAAACTTTGTGCCCTGATCGTGCCATCACGTAGTGTTCATGGCACGATCATTTCGAAACGGCCATGGTCGACCCCCTTGGGCCATCGTAAAATAAAAATAGAGGCATTTTTTAGAAGGAGAGCATGCATAGTTACCATACACCCTTTAACCTTTAAAAGAGGTAACTTTTATGGGCCCCTTTACCGAGGGTTGGGCATGGTCAACATGCAACTAGTGCCAAGGCCCAGTCAGCGAGATTTGCGGCTAGCTTTTATGGTCGCGGCGCGACCACCTGCCAGGGCAGGTTTCCTTACGAAATCGTTTGGCCCAGCCAAGCGGGTTGCCATGTAATTTAAAGTGTAAGGGGCGAACCGAACGTGTAGGCGGCAACCTTCACCATAAACCCTTCAATGGGTGCCCAGGTACGCTATATGGTTAATTTACCCTTGCTATTACCCTTTTGGCATTTAAAATAAAACTGATTTGCATGTTAATTAGTGATGTAGGGTGCAAATTGACTACAATGACGTATACAATGTAGTTGCTTAAGGTTTCTTAATGATATTCTAGTCCTAGCCATATTTTAATAAACGAATTTATTTTATGTCCCACCCCACATACCTAGGTTATCATTTCAATTTATTTAATTGCCAATGAGATAGGTCCAATTAGCAAGTATTTCAATCTAAAATTCATACCTAGACTAACGTAATGTTAAGGGAATGGTATCAAAGCCTTATCTTCTATTTTAATTAATTATTCTACTCTTAAGTTAGAGCTAGGGATTATTACAGCCATGACATCTCAAGTGTATTATTTGAAGTTACCCCTTGTAGGTGGTTCATCAAGACCTCTACTGGGAAATATAATTACTGTTTCTAGCCTGCCATAACCTTTATTATACTATACTACTTAAACTTGGTTCTTATGGATTTATTCGTTATCTTTTACCTCTATTCCCCGAAGCTACCGTCAGTTTCACACCTTAGGTTTTAACAATATGTTGTGTAGGTATTATATACAGCTGTCTGGCTTGTCTACCCAAATAGTAGCTGAACTAAATAATATTGGCTAGACTTACCCAAGAGGCTAAGCTCGATAGTTAATCAGAAGGCATAGAGGAAGCATCATACGCAAGCCATAGTCACTAAAAAGATCCCAGTACTAGTATGTACCAAACCACCATTGGCAATAATAGAGTTTAATCTATCAATACCAATAGATTCCCCGAAAATCCCGCGAGCCCCTTGGTAAAACGCGCTTCTAGAGTTAAAGTGTCCAACTAATATACTGGATCTCAGATCATTAACAGCTACTGTAATTGGGGTAGTGCTATGACGAGGGCCAGTATCTTTCGGATCAGATTCAGAAGGTGACTCCGCTTAAGCCTAGGCATCAGCCAAAGCCTAGGCTTAAGCATCAACGCACCAAACCCGTCAGCGCCATCTGACTGGTCTGTAGTTGAACCCTAGCCTTTACGAGGGCGACCTCTAGAAGCAAGGCCACGAACTTGTAAGAAGCAAATAACTGCTTCTAAAGTGCCTTCAACATAATGGATGACACCCCCCACAAATAAATACTAGTAACTTAAGATCCCACTAATGATACAGCAACAGTCACACAATAACCCTAAGGCTCGGTTGGGGCGATGCCTAGGATAGCAGTATTAAATAACACTTTTATTAAAGCCGGATTAAACCAAATTCCTTGAATTAATCCTACTTCGCCTGCAGCCCCGCTTAATGCAATACTGATAATACCAGCACTAACTATCTATAACAGATTAATCATCTTATAAAAATGACATTTCTTCTCTTTACCTAATTCTATTTATTATTTAGACCAAAGTGAATTCACTTTGGGATCGGGCCTAAGGCCGGCCTTAGGCCGGCCGACGGCCTAAGGCCGGCCGACGGCCCCATAATACAATTTATCTAATAATTGTATAATTCCTATTTATTTATATTAGAACAAGGTCTATATAAGGTTAACCGTATAGTTACCACATAGTACCCGCATAGAATCTATATTGATCCCCTATAGTTCCAGTATAGTTGTTAGGAGGGGCCAGCCTGCCCCTGGTGGGGCCCAAAGGGCCCCGGGTTTGGTTTGGCCCCACGGTTATGCCTTCGGGCTACCTCCTATTTAGGTTTTAAGATGACCAGTATTAGTTAGAACGATCCACGCCACGTGAAGGCTCAGGTCCAGTGAATCATTTAAGTGCTCCGCTTTATGCCTTGCTGGATACAAGGCCGTCGGCTGCACAGGACTTTCAACCTGAGGTTATAGATCATTTCTGGAACCCCCTTTTTGGACCATAATAGAATTCCAAACCGTTTGCTAAGGGCTAACCCGTATCTAAATTATTTGCTATGGTACCACGAGTTGCGATCAGCCCTGAGCTTTTTAGAGTAGTGGATGCCTTAAGAATGCTACTAAATGGAGAATTATCTAATTCATCACCATTCAAATAAACCCAGACCTCAGTACGAGCAGCTTTGACTGGATTGACTGGATTCAGTAGACGTAATTTAATTTCTTTCAGCTTTAGTCTTTCGGATGAGAAGGAGTATCCCTAATAAGATTTAGGTTTGTCTAGCTAAACCTGTATTCTTTCTAATGAAATACCTTTTAATCCTTCATGAGCTCTATTGATAGAAGGGTAACCTAGTTTATTTCCCACCAGTTTACCCTCCTTGTAAACAAAGACTCGTTTACTCTGGGTAGTAGGCTATGCCGGGACCTTAATGTGACTAAGAGAGAACGAATATCTATGCTAGACCTCTTTAACAAAACCCCTTATTACCGTAATACGCCCCATGCCTTCTGAATTACGGGCAGCCTCACTTATACTAGGATATTTAGTAGATTTCCCAGTCACACGGTCATAACGGTGGATAATTATACCCCTAGTGTCAATATCTTTCATGTTGACAACGCGCCCGGTATTCAAAGAGCATTCGCAGTTATCCTAGCACCATTGTTCAAAGACTTTTGCTTCTAAAAAGCTTTTGAAAACAAAGATGGTCTAAGTCCAACCGTGAAACCCTAAAATAATAGGGTAGCCGTCATACTTGGCTTGACTCTATGCGGCTAGTGGTTTGGCACTTATTTTATTACTTCTTAGCCTGAAATAGTCCATTAGGCGCTCTAGTTTTCATCCTACCCAATCCTTACTTAATGTGACTCCATTTGTATTACATACCTATTTCATATTAGATATTTAATCCCTAAAATATCAGTATGGTTTAAGAAAAGTAACATAAGGTATTACTTATAATTGATACATTAGATATAATATTGAAGAGATAATAGATATAAGGAACCATAGAACATAAATGTATCTTTAAGGTATCTAATACAATATAAGTAACAATTGCACTTATGACTAAGCTACTAAACCCTTGTAAACATATTTGGAATGTATATCTGAATTGGTTAGTGGGATGCCTTATAACTATATAGGATTATTGAATTGACAAACTGGTACATAAACCGTGTCTGACTCTATTTCCCTTTTTGGTGGTATTCTACTTGTATATCACTTAACACATTCACGGTTTACATTGGAGATCCGAACTTAAGGAGCATTGAGTACCTAAACTAATATATAAATTTACCCTTTCCGCTATTGCTCTACTTAGTGTAGTATTCTGGTAATAAACTATTGGTTCGGGTACCATGGTACCATAAACTAAGGGATGGATCTTGATATAGGAACCTGGAGGGCAGGCGATTGTAATCCCGGCGGGGCTGATTGCTGAAAAGTTAGCTGGTTATGGTAACTTAAATTGCTCCTACCAATTGTCTACCAGCAGTTCCAGGTGCAATGCACCTGGTGGACTAGTAAACCTTACGGGACACCTCATTTAGTTAAGAGTATACAGCATGCATAAATGTGTACCGACCGAAGGGAGGTTAATGTACCTAGTGGGCCGTAGGCCCTCCCCAACCATTAAATAATTGAACTACCGAATATAAAAAAGGTATCTGCAAATAAATCCTATTACTGGGCCTAAGGCCGACCTTTGGTCGGCCGACGGCCCGACAACATAAAATGCAGATTCGATTGTATGATAGGTACGGTTTAACCTGATTTCATAGCATTAAATCAGGATCAGGTTACATGTCAACCAGATTGGGCTTTATGAAATACGGATTGCATAACATTAAATATAGATAGGATCACATTAAATAGTGTTAGTAATATATTGAACCCTGATTGGGCCATAATAAAACAAGATTAGGCTACATTTGATTACATATTCAACATATTTTGTTGGCGCAAGTGGCGGGGCCTGAAAGGACCGCTGTCAGATGATTAGATCCCCCACGACCTTTATGTTTATACTTAGCCCATTTTGATTTTACTTGATTTCATCTTATTTTCATATCGTTTCATTTGATTTTTATTAATTTTCACTTAATTTCATTTTATTTTCATTTCGTTTTTCGCTAAATGTATAAGGAACTAAATCCGGATCCAATAATGGTTAAATGCAATACAATAAGGATTTCATGCCATCTGCATGGCATGAAATCTGGATTTTATATAATTGAGACATAATCAAATGCAACTTAATACGGGTATAATCTGACCTGCATGTTTATTGAATTAGGATCTAATGTTTTACGCACACCCCGTCGGCTGGGCGTGGTCAACACGCCCGTCGCGTAGCCGGCGGTGCCGTCTTGGTGCCGTCGGCGAGGTGCCTAGGCACCTAACTCGCGCCGCGCGACAGGGGACGCCGCTGTGTCGGCGTCCTCTCAGACGTGATTTTATTGCTTTTCAATACTATTCTATTAGGATTACATGCTACACCCTTATTAGTATGTTCTGTTGGATCTATAATCTATATTGTCTGAGACTTTATTAATTGTTATGGCTGGTAGTGGTATTAATATTATTAGGTATAAATTAAATTACATTAATTTGGACCCGATCTGCAGCTATTGCTTTAAGTTCAGCAAGTGCTTAGTAGTTACGCTTGTAGGGGCCCTTAAAAGCCTCTACCTAAAACTTCTACATAAAATACCAATCAAAAAGTAAACCCAGAAATATATTATATAAACAAATACACTATGATAATTACCATATTTTACCAACAGCTTAAGCTAAGTACCATCATAATTACAGCAATTAAATAACCAATTAATGGAGTGATAATCATAGATCCAACTAGCCGAAAGCTGGAGTTAAATTTCGAATGTGGCAACACCTTAAGCTAAAGCTGGTCTGCCGTAAGGTGATCTCTCAGTGAAACAAAACCTAAAACTGATGACCAACAAAGAGCAAGCTAATACAAAATATTTATGAACGGCCAAATACCTATATCTGTATTGATCATAATATTAGTCCATCAATAAGACAGGCTCTGGAACCAGCGCCTACGGGCTCGTGACGGGGCGTCCTGCCGTGTCACTGGCGCTTGGGAGCCAAGCTCCCTTGGCACCCTAAGGCGGGCCATAGCCCGCCTTAGGGCCGATTATTTATACTGTTGGAGTTGAACTATCCTCATAGTGTACCTGTTGGCCTAGATAATGTTCCAGCCAATAGAAGGTGTTGCAACTATAATAGATTTTAATACATCACTATAAGGTAAATGATCCATATGATCTGTATTTAAAATACTACTAATTAAAACCAATTCTAAATCAGTATTAGTTAATTATTATGAACATGTATTGAATAATTTTAATGTATAACTCGTGAGATTAAGATGATTATTACCAGTCAGATAGCTTAACTAAAAATATAATAGAAATTATTAGTAATAAGGTATGTGGGTAACGGAAGTATTAGCTTGAACATCACCTGCTATTTAAAAAGATATTCACCTATGGTACATTGTCCAGAAGAACACTATCACCATGCCAATGAATAGGCGCTACCGGCGTGGTCTACACGCCTAGGATCACCAGGTGCCCGCCTAAAAGGCGGGCCAAAGGCCGGCCAGGTTAGCCTAGGGTTCCTTGCCCCCAGGGGAGGGGGGGCTTGGCCCCGCGATTAATATAATGACCAGAAGGTACGTGGCTGCCACGTACCCCTTACTGCAGGCGGAATAAATCCCTGCCCTCGCTGCCGCTCCGTTGCTGTTTTATACGCCAGACGATTAGGGCTGGCTATTCATGACCCAATTGGCCCAACATTTTTTGGTATATTTGGTGTCGGGCCTTTTTATTATTATGGGGCAGCCGCCTCTAGGCGGCTTCTTCTGGTTATCTTAATAAAATCCGACCACAGGGAGGATTATTCTCTTAATTCTTATAATATCCGACCAGCGGGAGGATTCTAATCGACCAAAGGGAGATTCTTATTACCAGAAGGCCCAACGTGTTGGGCCGATACAATTGATCCAGCATAAATAAATATAAATATAAATACAATAAATATATTACCCATAAATTAATTATGAAGAATAAATCGGATAGTTCAATGGCCTATAGTTTCAGCAGGTACACCATTAAGAGGGACTATTTACTTATAAATTCAATATCTAATCGGGATAACCTGTATTTCCCTGTTTACCATAGGAATTATTTTAGCTTAAATATTAGGTGTCTATTTACTAGCATATATTTTCTTACTAGTATTTACCAGCATCAGTGATTGCATCCTCATTAAATCCTGTTCATCGTGGATTATTAGCCGTTATTGCCTAACAAGCGGGACGGCGTGCGCGTTACACGCGCACACCAGCGGCCTTTGGTCGAAATAATAATAAAGTATAGAAAGATAATCCCTTTAGTTTATTTACTAATCAGTTTTAGTAATTACTGTGCCTAAGGTTGCCCTAAGGCCCGTCGGCCGGCCCGACGGCATTAGGTGTATCTTTACTTTGCCCGCAGGGGTGCTTTACGCTTATGATTTATTATAATGGGTGAGGTAGGACTCGAACCTACATTGGTAAAAACCACTGGTTTACAGCCAGCTCCCTAACCAATTAGGGTACTCATTATATAAAAAAGAGGATTAGTTCGATGTGATCCAAAAGGTAAAATAATTATATAAGGATCACATCGAACTAGCAGGCGATGTGCCAAATCACATCTAATTAAACTATCTGTTCCCAGACTATTAGTGCATAGTTTATTATATTCAACCTATTCACTACATCTCTCATTCCTTAATCTATTAATTTGTTAATAGATTAAACCCTTTGTGCCAGTACAAAATTATCTTAATAATTAGCTGTCCATTCTGATTTATCTTCAGTCAAATAACTTGCTTTATTGCCCAGATCCAATTGCTACTATTAACTGATTTTATATTTCATTTCTTCTCTTTACTAAAACCCTTTTACTATGTATACCGGAGTGAACCCACTCTGGTATATTACGATTTAATTACCAAAATATAAATCGTAATAAAAGATAATCAGCCTTACCCTTGTCATGGAAGTAATCCAAGGATACATAAAATAATCCAAATAACTATTTCTATTGCAGATGCATAACTGCTCATACTTTTTTTTTAAAGGAATGACCGTAGGGGGTGACTCTATTAAATAATTATTTAAAATTAGACAGAGTTTACGACCGTATTTTTCTTTTTATTGTTTGGAATGTAGTGGATCTAACTTATTTATTTTTTAATGGACCCAAGGCGGATTTGAACCAGATAATATAAAGGGTAATACAGTATAAATTATAGGTAATAACCTTAAAATAAATGCTGCAATTATTGTCCGTTGGTCCTACGAATAGGCCTCCTAAGTGAGCATCACAAACCCACTTTTAGGGGTAAATAATAAATCTAACATGAGCAGTTACAGTTAAGATAACTGCATAAACTGATTGTTTGGAAGATTCTACTCTAGTTTTAGGCTTAAGTAAATTAACTCCAAATAATTGCTGTGTTGATTACATTATTTTGGTTGCTGGTTATCACAATTTGATGCGGTTAAATAAATATGCTGGTATTATACGCTGAAGGTTATGCTAGTTGGAATAATATTATGACCATTGGTAGTTTCTTAATAGTTAACTTTTGAAACGATCTTAAGGAAGAAACTTATTGTAAATAGGGGCAGTATTAATATGGTTTTAATTAGTAGTATTTTATTTATTGATTCCATTAATTAAGGGATTATACCCAATAAATCGCTAATTATGAATCAAACTTTAGGTTATTAATAAGTAATAAAAATAACTTATACTAATGGGCCTAAGGCCGACCTTTGGTCGGCCGACGGCCCGACAACCACAGCAACTTTCACGTAACGTTGTGAAGTGAAATCCAATCTGCAAAGATTGGATAGATGCTGATAAACATTATTCTGTGGGCCTATCGGCCATTCAATTCCGTAGCACGTAATTGCTGTAAACCTAACCTCCCTTCGGTCGGTACCATCTTCAGTGAATTCTATTCCGTTATGTAATGAAGGAATAGATGGGCCGAAGGCGTAGGCCCTACCACTCTGGTAAACAAAATGCTGCCTTAATTGTTTGGCAATTGTACCAGATGGTTTTTACCCATCATGCACAAATAGCTGCATCTTATAATGAAGTACCATCTACTCACTATGACCCCTAATAGGGTAGTACCAGTCAAATATAAAGTCCAATGCCGTAGGCACCATTGGATCTTAGATCCGATAGCCTTAACTATATACCCAGGTATTACCCTTATCATCTGGTAGATATCCTAAAGATTGTTACATAAGGGCGCACCGTAGGTGCAACGGGAAAGTGGCCCATTAGGCCCACATAATCTTCCAGCAATTGTAGTGGGCCGTAGGGGCACTAGGTATTCCCCCCCCCCCATTTGGTCGGTAAGGGGCCGTAGACCCACAGGTAAAACCAATAATTTAAAATACATTTTATGCAGATGGGGGGGGGGCCATACGGCCCACAAGGTTACGGTATCCTTAAATATGTCCTCCCTGAGGGAGGACTAGTGTCCCTAACGGGCCACATTTATCTGGTTATGCACGGAATGGAATGTAGTGCATAGGTAGACCGGTAGGCCCACTTAATTTATTATCCATAATTTAATGCCCCTTAAGGTATTCAATATATAGTTTACAAATAAGTCCCTTAGTTATTTGGTAATTTTACAAGTGAAACGTTCCTTCTAAATGGTTTTCTATAGGTTCTGGTTATCTTAATATTGTTTACCAATAACAGCAACCTTAGTGACCCTATCGGCATATTATTTAACCAGAATAATAGTTTAGGGGTGATTCGGCCCCTTTTAATAATAGATAACAAAAAACTTAATCCCCTTAAAATTACTTCAATTTAAATCTTAATTTAGTCATCAATCAGAAGGCATATAAGAAGATAAGAGCCATCATTAAAGCAAATAACCCTAAGGCTTCGGTTAATGCAAAACCTAGGATAGCAGTATTAAATAATTCTTTTCTTAAAGATGGATTACGAGAAGTTCCTTGAATTAAAGCTGCGAAAATTAATCCTACTCCTACTGCAGCACCTCCTAATGCAATACAGGCTAAACCTGCTCCAATTAATTTAGCGGCCATTAACATCTTTTCGTGTTTTCATTTCTTCTCTTTACTTAATTCTTATTACTATTTATACCAGAATGAATCTATTCTGGTATGTTACAAGTTAAATCTTTACAGGGGCCAAAACCCTCCGTGTTAAGGGTGTAATAAGTGTTAAAATATAAATAAATAAAAATAAATTTTATTTATTTATTGCTGAACTTAAAATATATATTGTCATGATCAAAAGGGCCCGCCCAAAGGGCAGCCGACACCATCATAAAAGTTTAAACCACCAGAAAGGATTGGCCACACGTTGGCGGCCTTCAGAGTTACTGGGCCTAAGGCCGACCTTTGGTCGGCCGACGGCCCGACACCATAGGTGCAACGTTTCTAGAACCAATGATCCTATCCAAATTGTTAGTAAATTAGGTATTTGGCCAGTGAAGATTATAGGTTCCGAACATTTTCTTATTTCTACTGACAGGCTTACAACTTCGGAACATAAAAAGTTCTTTGATCTCGAGACTGCAAATTAAAATACATCGCACTTGGCACCTATTAAACTGCAAATTGAGTAGTAGATAATGATCCTTAATATATAGTGAAACACATGTGGCCTAGCATGTGCAGGACCTAATCTCTTGGGGGAGGCCATATTATGCTGAAACTTAAAGTGCAGGTTCTGGCCACATAAAAGGTAGGTGCCCTGTACGGGACCGCCCAATCAACCCACATCCGGGACCTTTGGTTAACAGGTATGACATGGGGCCTTGTGAGTTAGTCCGGGCTAGGCTTCATAGGCAAATCTTGTGAGCCTATGCTCGCCCTAGCGGCCGACGCCACCAGTCGCCAAGGGTGCTTACGAAGTGAGCACCCTCCCCTTTGGGAAGGGTGCTTGGCGACCTAATGCCGGCTATAGCGGGCCTGAGGTTGGCCCTAAGACAGCCCAAGGGGCGGCCTACGGGCCGACAATAATACCAACTATCTACAATTGTCTAATGTACTAATTATCATATAGGTAGCTCATATTAGGGCCCACACAAATAGTGACTAACATGTACCATATATATGTTAAAACAGATATTTATACATGTTCAATCAAATAAAAGCATAGTATCAATATGTTAAACCTGGTAATTCTTATAGTTAATTATGTTTATTTTAATTAAATGGATCTACATACTATAGGAGGTGCTATTTTAATAATGGATAGGGTCTTGTACGAAGTATATTTAGTAGCACCTTATTTATTCCACTATTTAAAATGCATTAACTTCTTTATTAATTGGTTATCCGAGCTATAACATTATTATTCCTTTAACTTAACACTATTCGTCCCATCGGCCTACCTTCCAAATAGGGGGCCCTGCAAGGCATGGCTATGTTTAAACAATGATAATCATTGTTTAAACATTTAGTGAACGGTAATGAGCATGTACCATATCTGTGTTAACTTTATTGCTGAACATTTCGTAAACACTTATCCAACTTTGTAAAGACCATCTAGGTATCATAAACATAATACCAATAAAACAAGGAAGTGATTCACTATAGAATCTATTTTAATGTTTCCGAATTTTTTGAGTACCACCTGTCCATACTATTTCCTAAAGGTAAAGGAATTATATAGGTCGCGCGAGTTACGCTCGCGCGAGTGACACGACTAAAGCGTGTTACCTCGCGCCCTTTGGCCCGCGACGTTACGCTCCGGCCGGCTTTGGCTAATGGAGCCCCTTAACCGGTGAAGCGATCGGTACAACCCAAAAGAACGGAGGCTCTCGCCAAGGCTGAGTACTCCGTCTCAGAGTTGCTACTTCACGGTCGGGAACCCTAGATTAAGGAACTGACCTTAAGAATCCTGACCAAGCGGACGTCAATGCAATGTTAACTGACCAGAAAACTATTACCAACGCACCAAGGCTTGCGCAGGCGCAACTAAACGCCGATCCAAAGGATCAAGCCAATTGGTGAAGATTTTAGTTGTCGGTAGGATCTAGCCGCGTGGACACGTATAATATAAAATTATACTTATGCAACGAATCGTCAGTTCGCATTTGTTGTTCAATGGACCTGAGACATAATAAAAATTACATCTCACTACGTGAATACCTAGCCGGGCTTATGACGAGCTGCAGATACCAGCGTTTCCGTATCATGTCTTTAATTTCCTCCTTTAGCTGAGATCTATAGGTTGTTTCCTATAGGTTTTTACAAATTAAATTCCCTGGTTAGGCCCCCCCAACCGTAGCTCATCGCCTGCAATTCTCATGTAGGGATTGGTTACCCAGTGGGCGCAGGCTCCTTACGGTTGGCCCCTTCGACGTCCTTTAGACGCCTCCGGGGCGTATGTCTCTAGATAGATTTTCGGATCTTTTTCACTCCCTTTTGGGTTCTTTTCATCTTTCCCTTACGGTACTTATCTCGAGCTTATCGACGCGGGCTTAGTTGGTTACGGCGTTTATCCATTTTTATTACGCCCTAATGCCAGGCAACTCCTCCCGAGGCCTACTCCTATTATATACTGGCGGTATCTACTGTAGCTAAATATATATTTATACTAATTGTAGGTATAAAATAGTAGATAATGGATAGTATTATATTTAAAATAGGTTAATTTTTGGCACCCGGAGTTCCAGCATTAATAGCTGGGGCTTTCATATCTCTTCCAAACCATTATTAACCCAATTTAAATATGATGGAATAGTTACAGCTAATTCAGAACTAAATATCAAATCTAGAAACAATAGTAGAAAGAGTGCTTTAATTAAGCCGGAGCTTATTGGACTATCCCTTGACTTTTTAAAGGGGGCCCGCGAAACGGGTCCGGGCGTCTTGACCACGCCCAAAGTCTTTTAAAGTAGTCTCTGGGATGATACATATTGTACATCTGCTGATTGCCTTTAAGGTGTTCCAGCATATAATAAAATTCGAAATGAAACCACACTATGCAGATTGTATCAGAGTAAAGTTAAGGATACATCCCTACCATCATAGTCCTCACGGCAGAGTTGGTGTGCACTGCCCCCTAGATTCGAACTAGAGTATGAATCCACGATGCCCCTTCCTTATAGCTGCTTTCCCGATTGGGTGAGGATTACTCGCAGCCTCAGATACTTTAAATTATCGTTAAAGATACTTAGGGCTACTACTCCTTAAATATCCTGTGCACGATAGGAATCCTATCATGAATGGTTTTGGTTTATTTTGGGCCCTAAGGCCGCCCAAAGGCCGCCCAAAGGGCGGCCTTTGGGCCCAACCGAAAGGGCCCCGCACGTAACTCGCACAGCATTTATTAAATCATAAAGGCCCATCCTACATGGCTATTTGATAAGCCATATTTATAAGATCCTTATTAAGTTCGCACCAAGGGTGCGCCAAGGGTCTCTTGTGGGACTATTGTTTTGGTAAATGTACCTATAAAATTAGGGGTCCCTCTATGCACCACAAGATTGATTGACCCATAACCAAGAGTACGGTGGATGCCTATATCTTTATATAACAACCCTATGATTAAGGTTCAATTATCCTCTAACTTTAGGGTGAATAATTAAGACCACCTAAAGAGTGGCCCGGGTGGTAGGATTCGAACCTACAACCTACGGTTTAAAAGACCGCTGCTCTGCGCACTTGAGCTACACCTTCTACCTATATTATTAATTGATCATACTTATATTTTTGATCGCGCGATTAGGTTTCGTACTATTCCTACTAATTTAACTGGTATATTTACCCCTATACTATCCCTTAATCTTATTAAGATTCTCTGATTAGCTTGATTCTTCTACTTAATAATCATTATTATTTATACCGGAGTGAAACCACTCCGGTATGTTACAATTAAGATTTTATTGTAGAAAACCAGATTAAAGGTACCCTATAGAATACCAAGCCAATAAGTTAATTATCTTTTATGCATATCTAATTAAAGAACTAAACCATCTTATAAGTTCATTTTAGAGATAGTACCCTAAATAATACTTTACAACCAAATAGATATTTTAGTACCAACCAGATAAAGCTAAGGGCTTAAAATAGTGTACTCTATTAACTATAATTATTAACTTTTACTTATGAATTAGCTATTATGTTGGATTCAGCTATCCCCAGGTGTGATAGAACTTTTAGTTAATTATTCGGGCCGTCGGCCGCCGTTAGGCGGCCTTAGGTCCAATTAAGGTAGAGCTGGTACGGGTTACAATGATTAAAATAAATTCCTTTTGAAAGGTACCCTAGGGTACCCTTACTCCTGAAATATTATCTTATGCATGAAATTAAATCCGAATTTCATGTGACAGACATGCAGTTTAATCTAAATTTTTTCGTGACACTCGCACCAGTATCTCACTCGCGGTAACTTGAACCATTTGTACAAACATGTTTGGTAAATGTGCTTAGTAAAGGATTTCTCTTACTTAAGAATATTCCTTATAGTATACGTGATGAACAATGTGCCAGATTGGGTAAGCTACAAATTTTTTGATTATGCCTGGTTTTATATTTTCTCTATACTCTCCACTACCGTAAAGGGTCAACCTCCAGCATTTAAGAAGACCCTAAGTACTATTGGTCATGGTAAGGCATATGATTATAATCCTTAAAATAACACCCTGATTATAACAATAGGATCTAACTTTATGAAGAGGTAATATAGTACTATCTCATTGAAGTATGATTATTTAATTGTTACTGGTAGGTGCACCTGCTGATCACATTGAAGGTTCCAGCATATAAAATATTGAGGCATGGCCTTATGCCTCAGTAGATATATACGAATCACTAACCTAAAACCTTGTGAATATATAATTTACATACCCTTCACTTGTATGGCATTTGCATCGTACTTACATGTCACTTACATGTTACTTACATCATACTTACATGTCAGTGACCAGGCACCCCGTCGACTTAGCGACGGGGTAAACCGCTGTTTCGGCGTCCTGAAATGTGTCCTACATGCTATTTATATGCAGCATACTTCCCTAAACATGTCATTAACATATACCATATATTAGTTGAACACCTTCAAACATTAGTATAACTATGATTATTAATATTGTAAACATGTGGCCCGGCCTTGCAGGCCGGAGTTCAAATAATGAGAAATACTATTTAAACTACTATTAAATGCTGTAACCATGTTGTCAACCTTTGCTGAGCACATTCAACCAGATCATCAATATTGGTCCCGTAAGCCTACCCTCTGGGTAGGCTTTAGGTCCTCGCGCCCTAGCGCCGAACCAATACGGCGCTAGGGCGCGATGGCCCAATAAATTATGGTCGCGCGAGTTAAACATTTATAACCATTTGCTGGACAGTTATTAACATGCATCTATCTCCATATCATTGTATGGACTTTACATAAACTATCCATCTATAAAAATGTTATAGTGGGAGTGTAGATTAAAGTTTTATATGTGCCTGGGCCTACAAGCAGTCACCCAAAGAGGGATACCAGTACCATTGATTACCCCTTCGGACTGTAAAAATGTGCTATTATAGGGCCTAAACCATTATTTAAGGGTAAATTTAAAGTAACTCCGTGGCTTCATTTACCATTTACTAGTAACCCTTAAAAGACCTTCTCAGGAGCTCTGCATGATGGTAGCATCATGACAGCACTGTAACAGCAGCGTGACCGCATTGTGCAATCATTTAACCACGCACTGCTATAGCCAATGAATAGAAGTAAGCAACATAGCAGCATCATGACGGCATCGTGTCAGCATTGTGCAATCATTGTGACTGGCCCTAAGGCCGCCCTTTGGGCGGCCGACGGGCCGGACATCATTGGCTCACGCCCTTTCTAGATCCAAGTAAAAGTACTTTGCATTATGGTATCATTATGATAGCCTCATGCTAGCATTGTGTTGGTCGTGGTGGCGAGGGCCTTAAGGCCCTCGCCACCACGACCGGCACGCCTTTGTCACGCCATCCTTAAATAGTCTCATACAATATTCTTAACCCTCATATCGATCCTCACTGCCTCTAATTCGGTAAAAGCAACTAATAGAACTAAAGCAACTGCAGATTCAGCGCCAGCTAAATTTAAGATAAAACTACTATCCTCTAAACCATTAAAAATATTAAAAGATATACTTGACTAAGGGGGTCAATAAGACGAACCAAGCTTGATGGGGCCCCCCGTCAGTCGGCTCACGCCGACTGACGGGACGAATGTATTACTAAGGGTGTAATTAGTAATAAAATATTATCTAGTCATACGGAACCCAGTGACAGCAATAATAAAGATGCCATTACGGCATACGAAATATCCATTATTAGCAATAATAGTAGTTAATTTACGTACACCTAATAATTCCCCAAATAAACCTTCTGAAGCAGCTACTAATTCTGCACGACTATTGAAAGAGATCAACCCTGGAGCAGTACCATCATTACCATTCTAACGCCAAACATGGTATTGTGCACCTTTTAAAGTAGCTTGTTCAGAAGTACCCTCACCAGAGGCTTTAGCCTCTGGTGTAGGATCTACTTTAGTAACACCTGATGGCACTTTGCCACCCCTACTTTTAGGAGGCCAGTCAGGTAACTCAGTAGTTGGTTCATTATCGTAATCATAATATTAGGGTACCACACCTCCACCCCTCACGGCTCCCCCCTGCTCAAAGAGTGGTTCCATTAGGTGGCCATTAACTTCATTCATTGTTAGTTAAGAAAATAAATGGTATCCAATCCATAAATAATTAGATTGATAATGAGTTGTTGTTTAGCTCAGCATAGAACCCGTACGGCCACGCGTCCGTAGGTATAAAAACTCTATCATTACAGTTAAAGGTTCCGGTAATAAGGCCTGTTATATCAAACAAACTTGTCATGTTTCAGTAAGACATTGATGAAGACCAGAGTAAAGGTCAATCCTGAATATAATTGTAAGACCTAATTGTTTATCAGTCATTCTAGTTAAGATCAAATTGCTAATATATTTCCCTTTAGGAGAGGTCCAATATGCCGTTTAAGGGAAGGGTCCCTTACTGTGGTCCCAGACAAAGGACCATGCGGAAACACTTGCGAAAGGGTTTAATAAAAAGGTGGAGGTAAAGTATTAAGAAATATCATAGTACCTAAAGAAGGCTACGATTATGAAGTCAATTTTTGGACTATTGATATTGAAACTTATGTGGACAAAACAGGTCCTAAAGGCCGTGGTGGATCAGACAAATTAGTGCCTTATCATGTAGGGATTTACAGTGGTACTGCAAACACTAAAGATCCAAATATGTTTTTCAGTTGGTACTAGAGTGACTATGATAATAAAGATAGTATGATGAATGCTGTCTTTGCTCATTTATTTGAAGGTAAAAATTATAATGGTAGTACACTATATGCCCATAATATGGGTAAATTTGATATATTTCTTTTATTAAGTAATTTATTAAGTCACTCTCAAGTATCCAATATTGTGCCGCTTAGAAATACTAGTGGGACATATTTAGGTTTCGATATCAAATATGGTAAAGGGGGTAAAAACACTCTTAAATTAAGAGACAGTCTAAATCTGTAGAAAGGAAATTAGGCTGGATTGACCCGTACTTTTAAAGTAGATCAAGAATTTATCAAAGGCGAATTCCCACACGACTGGATGAGCCATGATAAATTGGACTATGTTGGACCACATCCAACAGATTCTACTATTAGTGAATGGGATTGCCGCGCTGCTAGTAGAATCTATTTAGAAAAAGATTGTGTTGGATTATTCCAGGTCTAGAACCGTTATTCTCAAGCTATGATTAATGATTTTCAATTGAACCCATTGAATTATTTAAGTGCCAGTAGTATTGCATTAGCTGTTTACCGTTCTTAGTACTAGGCCAATTGGATGGAATCTAGTGGCCAAGCTATTACTAAATTACCACTTAATATAGACCTGTTTATCCGTAGAGGGTACTATGGTGGTCGTACTGAAGTATTTACTCCGTTTGTTCCGAAAGGGTATCAATATGACGTCAATAGCTCATACCCTGCAGGTATGATTCAAGCTATGCCTGTTGGTAGACCTTCTTATATTGAATTTACTGAAGGTATGACTTGGACCAGTGATTAGTTAGGGTTCTTTGAAATCGAAGTGATTTCAACACCTGGTCTGAAAATACCATTTTTAGGCAGCAGAATTCGTGAAAATAATGGCGTGTTCAAATACATTTACCCCGGGCGCCGGGGGGGGGGGGGGGATAA
>Ga0207657_10000579_pt1 | contig 38919 bp, 41 predicted proteins | sample KBSC33metaG_FD_184316 | JGI IMG/M metagenome (GOLD analysis project Ga0207657, IMG submission 184316) | Corn rhizosphere microbial communities from Kellogg Biological Station, Michigan, USA - KBS C3-3 metaG (SPAdes) (version 2) | ecosystem: Host-associated > Plants > Roots > Rhizosphere > Soil ... | reverse complement strand
CGAAGTACCGCTTCGACCCGATCTCCTTAGAGGGCGACGGCGGCCTTCACCTTCTCGGCGGTGACCGAGTAGCGGCTGGCGAGCGGCTGGGCGACGTCGCCGGCCAGCTTGATCATCGCCTCCGACAGCTTCGCGCTCTCGGCGACGAAGGTGTCGAACTGGCCGCGGGCGAAATCGCCCTGCAGGCGGAAGAAGTCGGTCGGCGACTTCACTTCCGCGAAGCCGCGGAGGGCGGCCGAGGCCTCCTCGAAGCTCTTGCGGCTCATCTCGGCGACTTCCTGGCCGATCGTCTCGACGCCGCGGGCAGCGACCTTGGTGGAGGCGACGAGCGCCTCGACATGGCCCTTGGAGAGCTCGGTGAGCTGCTCGGCGAAGCGGGCGTTGCGCTCGAACGCGGTCTTGGCGCGCTCGTTGACGTCGCCGAACGCCGCCTGGACGCGGTCGGCAACCTTGTTGGCTTCATTCTTCATGGTCTGGGTTCCCTTGATCTGATCGTTACGCATGGACTGAACGGTCTTGGCCTTGCGGGCCTTCGGCGCCGGAGCGGCCTTGGCCGCCTTCGGGGCCGACCGGCGCGCAGCGCGGGCCGGCTTCGCGGCCCTTGCGGCCTTCGCAGCGGTCCGCCTCGCAGCCGGAGCGGCCTTGGCCGTCTCGGCCTTCGCCGCAGCGGCCGGAGCCGGCTTGGGGGCGTCCGCCGCCTTGGGGGCTTCGGCAGCCTTCACCGCGGCCGGAGCCGGGGTCTTGGTCTCGTCCGCCTTGGGGGCGGGAGTTTCGGTTTTCTGGTCGGCCACTGGGTGCTTCCTCATGTCTCTTGTGCAGTGCAACATAATGGGTGCGCCGCAGCGTTTCAAGAGATTTTTGTGCAGTGCAGCAGAGGGCCTCGTGCCTCCCCATGGTGCCGATAGGGAGGCAGGCTGGCCTTGCATGGGCCGCGCAACCGCCTAAAAGCCGGCCGATGCACCGCAACCCGGACCGGCCGCTCTCGCCGCATCTCACCATCTGGAAATGGGGCCCGCACATGGCCGTCTCGATCCTTCACCGCGTGACCGGCGGCGCGCTCGCCACGGTCGGCGCGCTGGCCCTGGTCTGGTGGCTGATCGCGGCCGGCGGATCGCCGGAAGGCTATGCGACCTTCGCCAAGTGGGCGACGAGCTGGCTCGGCATCCTCGTCGGCGTAGGTCTCTCCTGGGCCTTCTTCCAGCATAGCCTGTCCGGGCTCCGGCACCTGGTGCTCGACATGGGCGCGGGCTTCGAGCTGCGCACCAACAAATTCTGGGCCAATATGACGCTGCTCGGCTCGGTGCTCCTTACCGCCGCCTTCTGGGCGCTCGTCTGGTGGATGGTGAAATGACCGACATGGAAACTCCGATCGCCCGCGTCCGCGGCCTCGGCTCCGCCCGCGAAGGCGGCGCCCATTGGTGGCAGGAGCGGCAGAGCTCCATCGCCGCCTTCCTCCTCTATCTCTGGCTGCTGGTCAGCGTGCTGCGCCTCGCGCCGCTCGACCAGCGCACCATGGCGGAATGGCTGCGCGACCCGTTCGCCGCCGTGCCGATGCTGCTCCTCATCTGGGTGACCTTCCGGCACCTGCGCGACGGGCTGCAGGTGGTGATCGAGGATTATGTGCACGAGGAGGGAAACAAGTTCTTCGCCCTGCTCCTGCTCAACATCTTCGCGGTCTCCGCCGGCGCGCTCGCCGCCTTCGCGGTGCTCAGGATCGCGCTCGGCACCCCGGGGGCCTGAACCCAAGGCTCCGTCGCCCGGCGGCGGAGCTTATCGCGGCGGCCGCGAGGCCCCAGAGGGGACGCGATGGCGAAGCTCTATTTCTACTACGCATCGATGAACGCCGGTAAGTCGACCGTGCTGCTGCAGACCGACTTCAACTATCGCGAGCGCGGCATGGCGACGATGCTCTACACGGCGGGCATCCACGACCGATCGGGCTTCGGCATCATCGACAGCCGCATCGGCATCACCGCCCAGGCCCACACGTTCGACCCCGGGACGGACCTGCGGGCCGAGATCGAGGAGCGGCGGCTGGCCGCGCCGCTCCACTGCGTGCTCGTCGACGAATCGCAATTCCTCAGCCGCGCGCAGGTGCACCAGCTCGCCGGCGTGTGCGACGAGGTCGACGTGCCGGTGCTCTGCTACGGGCTCCGCACCGACTTCCAGGGCAATCTGTTCGAAGGCAGCGCCACGTTGCTCGCGCTCGCGGACAAGCTGGTCGAGCTGAAGGCGATCTGCGAGTGCGGGCGCAAGGCGACGATGAACCTGCGCGTCGACGCGGAAGGGCGCGCGGTACGCGCCGGGGCGCAGACGGAGATCGGCGGCAACGACCGCTACATCGCCTTGTGCCGCCGGCATTTCATGCAGCGCCTAAAGGAAGCGGAGATGCGCCAGCTGAGGCTGGAGCTCGAAGACGCCGTCCTCGCCCGCCGCTGATGCATGGCTGGCTGGTCATCGACAAGCCGGTCGGCCCCGGCTCGACCCAGATCGTCTCGGCGGTGAAGCGGGCGCTGCGCGAGGGCGGCTATTCGAAGAGCAAGGTCGGCCACGGCGGCACCCTCGATCCGCTGGCGAGCGGCGTGCTGCCGGTAGCGCTCGGCGAGGCGACCAAGCTGGCCGGCCGGATGCTGGATGCGGACAAGCTGTACGAGTTCACGATCCGCTTCGGCGAAGAGACCGACACGCTGGATGCTGAGGGGAAGGTGGTGGCCACCTCGGAGCGCTTGCCCATCTTGGCGGAGGTGGAGGCGGTTCTGGAGCGCTTCACCGGCGCGATCGAGCAGGTCCCACCAGCTTACTCGGCGCTGAAGGTGGAGGGCAGGCGGGCGTACGATCTCGCCCGCTCCGGCGCCGAGGTGGAGATGAAGCCGCGGCAGGTGACGGTGCACAGCCTCGAGATCCTCCCCGGGACGGGGAGGGGGACCGCGCAAAGCGCGGTGGAGGGGGGGCTGTGCCAGGTTCGGAACCCCCTCCACCACTCGCCTCCGGCGAGTGGTCCCCCTCCCCGTCGCGGGGAGGATCAGGTCACCCTCCGCGCCCGGGTCTCGAAGGGCACCTACATCCGCAGCCTCGCCCGCGACATCGCCCGCGCCTTGGATACGGTCGGCCACGTCACCATGTTGAGGCGGCTGAAGGCCGGCCCCTTCACGCTCGATCGGGCGATTTCGCTGGACAAACTGGCCGATCTCGCTAAGGGCCGCAGCCTTGAACAGGCACTCTTGCCGCTGACGGCAGGGCTGGACGACATCCCGGCTCTACCCGTCACGCCCGACGAGGCAAGGGCGCTCCGCCAAGGGCGCCGGATCGTCGGGACCGCCGCAAAGCCAGGGCTCCATCTTGCAACCGCCGAGTCTGTTCCGGTTGCGCTCGTGGAGCTTTCCGAAGGTGAGCTTCGGGTGGTGCGCGGCTTCAACTTTGAACTTGAGGAGTGAACGATGTCGGTGACCGCCGAACGCAAGACCGAAATCATCGAAGACAACGCCCGGGGCAAGGGCGACACCGGATCCCCCGAGGTCCAGGTCGCGATCCTTACCGAGCGCATCCAGAACCTCACCGAGCATTTCAAGACCCATGCGAAGGACAACCATTCGCGCCGCGGCCTCCTGATGCTCGTCAACAAGCGCCGCTCCTTGCTGGACTATCTGCGCAAGACCGACGGCGAGCGCTACACCGCCCTCATCGCGAAGCTCGGCCTTCGCAAGTGACGCAATCGTTCGGCCCGCTTCGGCGGGCCGTTTACGTATTGCGTCATCCCGGCGAAGGCCGGGATCCACCTTTCCTTCTTCTGACTCCTGAGTGAGCGGAAGAAGGTGGACCCCGGATGAGGGATCCCATCAAAGTAGTACTTTGATGGGCACCCGGTCCGGGGTGACGAAAGAGCGGCAATTCGGCCGCTCTTTCCGGGTCAGACCGGCCCAATCCCGGGGGGACGATTCCCCCACAAGCAGGCCCCCGGCGCATCCGGCCCCGGGCGTTGAAGGAAACAAAATGTTCGACATGAAGAAAGTGGAAATCGAGTGGGGCGGGAAGACCCTCACGCTCGAGACGGGCCGCGTTGCCCGCCAGGCCGACGGCGCGGTGCTCGCGACCCTCGGCGAGACCGTCGTCCTGTGCGCCGTCACGGCCGCGAAGAACGTCAAGCCGGGGCAGGATTTCTTTCCGCTGACCGTGCACTACCAGGAGAAATTCTCGGCCGCCGGGCGCATCCCGGGCGGCTTCTTCAAGCGCGAGCGCGGCGCCACCGAGAAGGAGACTCTCACGAGCCGCCTCATCGACCGGCCGATCCGCCCGCTCTTCCCGGAGGGCTTCTACAACGAGGTCCTCGTGATCGCCCACGTCATGTCCTATGACGGCGAGAACGAGCCGGACATCGTCGCGATGGTCGCGGCGTCGGCCGCCCTCACCCTCTCCGGCATCCCGTTCATGGGCCCGATCGCCGCTGCGCGCGTCGGCTACCAGAATGGCGACTATATCCTCAACCCGAGCCCCGAGCAGATCGCCGAGGGCGATCTCGACCTCGTCGTCGCCGGCACCCACAATGCCGTGATGATGGTGGAATCGGAAGCCAAGGAGCTTTCCGAGGACGTCATGCTCGGCGCGGTGATGTTCGCGCACCGCTCGATCCAGCCGGTCATCCAGGGCATCATCCGCCTCGCCGAGCAGGCGGCCAAGGATCCGTGGGAGCTGCCCGAGGGCGCCGACACTTCGGCGATGAAGCAGAAGCTTCGCGACCTCATCGGCGCCGACATCGCCGCGGCGTACAAGACCACCTCCAAGTCCGAGCGCTCGGCGATGCTGAACGCCGCCCGCGACAAGGCCAAGGAGGCCTTCGCCGGCGAGGACCCGCAGCAGCAGCTGGTCGCCGGCAAGCTCATGAAGAAGCTCGAGGCCGAGATCGTCCGCGGCGCCATCCTCAAGGAAGGCCGCCGCATCGACGGGCGCGACACCAAGACGGTCCGCCCGATCGAGGCGATGGTCGGCTTCCTGCCGCGCACCCACGGCTCCGCCCTGTTCACCCGCGGCGAGACCCAGGCGATCTGCACCACCACCTTGGGCACCAAGGAATCGGAGCAGATGATCGATGGCCTCGACGGGTTGTCGTACCAGCGGTTCATGCTGCACTATAACTTCCCGCCGTACAGCGTCGGCGAAGTCGGCCGCTTCGGCGCCCCGGGGCGGCGTGAGGTGGGCCACGGCAAGCTCGCCTGGCGGGCGCTCCATCCGGTGCTGCCGACCCACGAGGAATTCCCCTACACGATCCGCGTCCTCTCCGACATCACCGAGTCCAACGGCTCCTCGTCGATGGCGACGGTGTGCGGCGGCTGCCTGGCGCTGATGGACGCTGGCGTGCCGATCAAGCGGCCGGTCTCCGGCATCGCGATGGGCCTCATCCTCGAAGGCAAGGACTTCGCGGTGATCAGCGACATCCTCGGCGACGAGGACCATCTCGGCGACATGGACTTCAAGGTCGCCGGCACGAGCGAGGGCATCACCTCGCTGCAGATGGACATCAAGATCGCCGGCATCACCGAGGAGATCATGCGGGTGGCGCTCGACCAGGCCAATGCCGGCCGCGCTCACATCCTCGGCGAGATGGCCAAGGCGCTCGACCACAGCCGCAACGAACTGAGCGCCCACGCGCCGCGGATCGAGACGATGCAGATCGACAAGTCGAAGATCCGCGACGTCATCGGCACCGGCGGCAAGGTGATCCGCGAGATCGTCGCGCAGACCGGCGCCAAGGTCGACATCGACGACGAGGGCGTGATCAAGATCAGCTCGTCCGACCTCAACCAGATCGAGGCGGCGCGCAAGTGGATCCAGGGCATCGTCGAGGAGCCCGAGGTCGGCAAGATCTACCAGGGCAAGGTCGTCAACATCGTCGATTTCGGCGCGTTCGTGAACTTCATGGGCGGCAAGGACGGCCTCGTCCACGTCTCCGAGATGCGGAACGAGCGGGTCGAGAAGCCCACCGACGTAGTCTCGGAGGGCCAGGAAGTGAAGGTCAAGGTCCTCGAGATCGACCCGCGCGGCAAGGTCCGCCTGTCGATGCGCGTCGTCGACCAGGAGACCGGCGAGGAGCTCGAGGACACGCGGCCTCCGCGCGAGGACCGGGGTCCCCGTGGTGAAGGCCGTGGCGATCGCGGCGGCCGCGAAGGCGGTCGCGATCGGGGCCCCCGCCGCGACGGCGACCGCGGCGGCGACCGTGGCGGCCGTGACCGCGGCCCGCGCCGCGAAGGCGGCGACCGTGATCGCGGTCCGCGCGGTGAAGGCGACCGGGGTCCTCGTGGCGAGGGCCGGGGTGGCGAAGGCCGCGGCGACCGTGACCGCGGCGGCGAAGGCCGCGGCGACCGCGGCCCCCGCGGCGGCAACGACGACGGCCCCGCGCCCGACTTCGCGCCGGCCTTCCTGACCCGCGACGACGACTGATCCCTCCCCCTCCCCATGAGCACCGCTCATGGGGAGGGGGACCAGCGAAGCCGGTGCAGGGGTCTTCACCCCTTCGCGTCAGTTCAGAAACAGAAGAGGCCTCGCCGGCAACGGCGGGGCCTTTTTCTCTGCCCGCGCGATCGGCTAGGGCGGCCGGAGTCGCCTGTGCAGATCACGAGGCGGCGCTTGCGAATGACCGAGGAAAAGGGCTTCGCCGCACTGATGCAGGAGGCGTGCGTCGGATGGGGCTTCTGCGGCTGCATCAAGGGAGACAAGCCGCTCCATGTCAGCGACTTCATACCCCCGTCGGGCCCGGTGCGCGCGGACCAGTTCGTCGAATGGCTGTTCCTCGCCGACAATGTGAATCCGAACGACGCGCCCGAGCGGTGGCAGCGGCACAAGAGCGCCCTGCACGCCGCCTTCATCCGGCACATGGGCGCCGAGGTCGTGGATGCACGGATGCTGCGCTACGATCCCGACAAGCCGCCCGATCCGCGGCCGGACCGCAAGTACAGGGGGCGTCTCGGCGGCGCGTGAACCGCAGCGGCCGCGCAGCAGCGGTCGGCGGCGCGTGGAGGAGAGAGGGTCCCTGCCGACAAGGAGGCCACGCCGGGCAACGGCGGACTTTTTTCACCGGAAGCACCGAAGCAACCGAGGAGGAGGCGGCGGCCGAGGTGCCGGAGCCGGCGCTGTCCGCATGGCCGGCGGGGATGACGGTGAAGGCGGCGATCGACACGCTGCGGCGCCACAAGGCGGAGATAAACCCGCCCGCCGACATGGCGGCGCGCGAAGCGGCGGAGGCGGCGCAGGAGCGGGCCTGGCGGGATTGGGAGGAGGAGCGCGCGGCAATCCGGGCGCGGATCGCCACGCTCAGGGCAGGGCAGGCGGCGCGGCGGGCGGAGCGGGCCGCGGCCGGGCGCGCGGGCGGATTTGCCGGCGGCGGCGGCGGAAGCGCGGCCGATGTCCGCCCGCGGCGGAACCTAGGTCGATGATCCATGTTAATGGAAGCGGCCGCACACGCAGCGGCCTTGGCAGCACTCCCCTGTCACGGGCGCCCCGGAGCGGTTCCGGGGCGTCTTCGCGTCGGGGAGGCTGGAACAGGAGGCACCATGTCCAAGACCCTTTTCGCCGCGGCCCTGCTGGGCGCCGGCGCCCTCGGCCTCGCCGGCTGCGACGTCCAGAAGACGCAGAACGGCTCGATGCCGACCGTCAACGTCTCCGGCGGCGCGCTGCCCGAATATAACGTCACCGGGCCGGACGTGAACGTCGGCACCAAGACCGAGACGGTGAAGGTGCCGACGGTCGACGTGAAGACCGGATCGGAGAAGAAGAAGGAAGCGGCCGGCCATTAAGCCGCTCCGTTCCCCGGCGCGCGGCGCGGGCGCGGCCGGGGCGGGCCGGTGAGCCCGGAACTGCGCGCGGCGATCGCGGCCATCTGCATCGCCGATACGTCCGGTGCCCCGGTCGCCGCGGTCCACGACCATGCGGCCGGGGTCCGCCGGACGACCGAGGCGGAGGTGGCGGGGGTGCGCGCCGTCTGCTGCGACCGGACGAGCGGCGACACGCTCGGCGGCGACCTCCCCGAGCTGTGGCACACGGCGAGCGCGGCGTGGGTCCACGTCCGCCCGACCGGCGGCGGGGTCTATGAAGGCTACGACCGGGGCGGCGAGGCGGCCTTCGCGGTGCATGTTGAGGGGGCGGTGGCGCAGCTCTTCGAGCACCGGCGGCAGGCGTGGAGCGCCTATACGGGCGAGCTCGCCGCCGCCGCCTTCTGAGGGAGCCATTGCCCTCGCTCCGGGCGAGCCTCTATGGATCGGCGGAAGGCGGCTGGGGGAGGGGAAGCATGCGCAGATTGGTGAAGCTCGCGGCGGCGGCGGCCTTGCTCGCCGCGCCGGCGATGGCGGCGGCGGCGCCGGCGGCGCCCGCCGACATCGCGCTGTGGCGGCTCGATTGCGGCAGCGTCGCCGTGAGCGACCTCGACGTCTTCTCCGACACCTATGCCTATGCGGGCAAGACCAAGACCTTGACCGACAGCTGCTACCTGATCCGCCATGGCGGCCAGTATCTGCTGTGGGACACGGGGCTGCCCGGCGCGCTGGCCGGCAAGAGCGAGACTGACGGGCCGTTCACGGCGAGCGTGAAGGAGCGGATCGTCGACCAGCTGGGGCGGATCGGGGTCAGGCCGGAGCAGGTCGCCTATGTCGGCATCAGCCATCGCCATGACGATCATACCGGCCAGGCGGCGGACTTTCCCGGCGCCACCTTGCTGATCGGCGCGGGCGACCTCGAGACGCTGAGGAAGCGGACGCCCAATCCGCTCGCCCACTGGACCGGCGGCGGCGGCAAGGTCGAGGCGCTGGCGGGAGACAGGGACCTGTTCGGCGACGGCAGCGTCGTGCTGCTCGCCATGCCGGGGCACACGGAGAGCCACCACAGCCTGCTGGTGCGGCTGCCCAAGGCGGGGCCGGTGCTGCTGAGCGGCGACCTCTATCATTTCGAGGAGAACCGGCGGACCCGCGGCGTGCCCTCGTTCAACACGGACCGGGCGGCGACGCTCGCCTCGATGGACCGGTTCGAGGCGATCGCGGCGCGGCTCAAGGCGAAGGTGATCATCCAGCACGAGCCGGCCGATGTCGCCAAGCTCCCCGCCTTCCCGGCGGCGGCGCAGTGAGGGCGTTGCTGTCGCACGCGCCGGGCGGGCCGGAGACGCTGCGGCTGGAGGAGGTGGCGGACCCGGCGGCGGGGCCCGGCCAGCTGCTGGTGCGGGTCAAGGCCTGCGCGATCAACTATCCCGACGTGCTGATCATCGAGGACCGGTACCAGTTCAAGCCGCCGCGCCCCTTCGCGCCGGGCGGCGAGATAGCCGGTGTGATCGAGGCGGTGGGAGAGGGCGTCTCCGGCTGGCGCGAGGGGGACCGGCTCATCGCCATGGTCGGCCATGGCGGGCTGGCGGAGAAGGTGGCGGTGAGCGCCGCGACGGCGATGCCGCTGCCCGAGGGGCGCAGCTTCGAGGAGGGTTCGGCGCTGATCCTCACCTATGCGACGTCAATCCACGCTCTGCTCGACCGGGGGCGGCTGAAGGCCGGGCAGACCCTGCTGGTGCTCGGCGCGGCGGGGGGCGTCGGGCTGGCCGCGGTCGAGCTCGGCAAGGCCTATGGCGCGCGGGTCGTGGCGGCGGCCTCGTCGGAGGAGAAGGTCGAAGCCGCGCGGTCCGCGGGGGCGGACGGGGCGATCGTCTATCCGCGCGGGCCGTTCGACAAGGAGGGCGCGAAGGCGCTGTCGCAGCTCTTCAAGGACGCGGTCGGGCCGGGCGGCGCGGACGTGGTCTACGACCCGGTCGGCGGCGACTATGCGGAGGCTGCGCTGAGGGCGATCGCCTGGGAGGGCCGCTATCTCGTCGTCGGCTTTCCGGCGGGCATCCCGAAGCTCCCGCTCAACCTTACCCTGCTCAAGAGCTGCGACGTGTGCGGAGTCTTCTGGGGCGCCTTCGCCGCGCGCGACCCGCAGGCCAACGCGGCGCATATCCGCACGCTGTTCGCGTTGTGGGATGCGGGCAGGATCGCGCCCAGGGTCAGCCGCACCTGGCCGCTGGAGGAGGGCGCCGAGGCGATCGCCTGGATGGCCGCGCGCAAGGCGGTCGGCAAGCTGGTGGTGACCCTTTAGCTACTCCGCCGGCACCGCGGCGGGCGGCAGATCGGCTTCCGCGGGCCGCCTGCGGAACGGCATCCGCCGGCCGTAGGCGAGGCTCTTCCACACCCATTCCATCGGCCCCGTCTCGTACCAGCGCATCCACAGGTTCGCGGCGACGACCTCGGCGGCGATGATCGCGGCGGCGCAGGTCATCAGGCCGCCGAAGCCCCAGCGGCCGTGGAGGCCCAGCGCGAAGCCCGGGAACAGCACCCACATGGTCAGGAACGAGGTGAACAGGTAGACGGTGAGCGGCATCCGCCCCGCCGCCTGGAACGGCCACAAGAGCGCCCTGCCGGCGCCCGTGACGAGCAGCAGCTGAATGAGCCCGACATGGCCGAGCGTCATGGCGATCCGCGACACGTCCTGGCTGATCCACCAGATCTTGGGCTGCGGCGAGAAGAGCAGGATCTCGTGATAGGCGGCGATGCGCATCGGGATGCCGATGCCGTAGCCGAGCAGCAGCAGCGCCAGATAGGTCGATCGTCGCGCCCGCCCCTGGAGGATGCCGAGCTCGAGCAAGGCCATGCCGAGCAGCATCGTGCCGGCGATCTCGGCCAGGGTCGCGAAGAAGCCGGGCGCCTGGTACAGCTCCGTCCAGTCGCCCCACGCGCCGAGCGCATAGGCGCCCAAGGGGGCCATGCGGGCCGCATGGACCTTTGCGACCGCCTGCTGCTTCTCCGGATTCTGCGCGATCGGAACGGCGTTCTTCACCGCCTTCGCCCACGGCGCCGCGGCGTCGGCGAGCTCCCTGGGCACCGGCCGGTGCGCCGCCTTCGCCGCGGCAACCTGCGCCGCCGCGTCGCGCGCCTCGACGCGCTGGGCGTAATTGTAGACGCCGTAGCCCATCGCGCCGCACAGGAAGACGAGGGCGAGGAGGAGCTTGGTCGGCACCTTGAGAAGGCGGAACTGGAACAGCATCAGCGCGGTCATGCCGTAGGGGAGGAGGATGTCCCCGCCCCACAGCAGCACGAGCGCGTTGAACAGGCCGAAGACGATCAGCAGCCAGTTGCGGCGATAGTGGAGGTCGGCGATCGCTACCGGCGCGTCCGGCGTCATCGCGCGTCGGGCCATGATCATGATGCCCGCGCCGAACAAGAGCTCGAGCAGGCCGCGCTGGGTGCCCCACAGGCCGATCATCCAGCCGAAGGCCGTCTGGTCGAACGCCGTCCAGCTGACCAGCCGCGGATCGCCGATGGTGGGCGCGTAATAGCCCATCCAAGGGATGTTCATGAACAGGATGAAGAGGATCGCGACCCCGCGCAGCACGTCGAGCGAGGCGATGCGCTCGCTGCCGCCGATCCGTTCGATGGGAAAGGTCTTCGCGTCCGACATTGCCAACCCCCCGTTTGCAATGGCCGAGTCGCGAGCCTGCCGGCGGGCGCGCGCAATTGCAATGCGGCTGGACGCGCGCGGCGCCGCCCCCTATCTCGCCGGGTGACGCGAGGAGCCTGCCGATGACCACGTTCGACGACCGCGAAAAGGCGTTTGAGGCCAAGTTCGCGCATGACGAGGAGATGCACTTCCGCGTCCTCGCCCGCCGCAACCGGCTGCTCGGCGCCTGGGCGGCCAAGCTGATGGGGCTGAGCGACGCCGAGGCCGACGCCTATGCCAAGGACGTGATCCGCGCCGAATTCGAGGAAGCGGGCGACGAGGACGTGGTGAGAAAGCTGCTCGGCGACCTCACCTCGGCCGGCGTCGAGTGCGACGAGAACCGGATCCGCGAGGCCCTCGCCCACAAGATGGTCGAGGCGCGGCGGCAGCTCATCGAGGCGAAGGGCTGAAGCGATGGCGATGGCGGCCGCGGAGATCGAGGCGCTGATCGTCGCCGGCATTCCCGACGCGCGCGTCGAGATCACCGATCTTGCCGGCGACGGCGACCATTATGCCGCGCGCGTCGTCGCCGAGAGCTTCCGCGGCCAGCCGCGCGTGCGCCAGCACCAGCGCGTCTATGCCGCGCTCGGCGATCGCATGGGCGGCGTGCTCCACGCCTTGCAGCTGACGACCGCCACCCCAGATTAGAAGGCGCCCCGCCGGGCGCTTGCGAGGATTTTATGACCGACGCCACCACCCGCATCGACGAACTCGTCCGTTCGAACGACGTCGTCCTGTTCATGAAGGGCACCGCGCTCTTCCCGCAATGCGGCTTTTCGAGCCGCGCAATCGCGATCCTCGACCATCTCGGCGTCGGCTACGAGACCGTGGACGTGCTCCAGGACCCGGAGATCCGCCAGGGCATCAAGGCCTATTCGGACTGGCCGACCATTCCCCAGCTCTACGTCAAGGGCGAGTTCGTCGGCGGCTCCGACATCATGATGGAGATGTACGAAGCCGGCGAGCTCCAGCAGCTCCTTAACGACAAGCAGGTCGCGAAGGCGGGATAAACTCTGCCTCCCCACCGCTGCGCGGCAGGGAGGCACAGAGCGGCTCCGGCGCTTCCGTTACCGCGGCCCGCGAAGGGTGCGCAGCAGGCCGAGAGCCAGGAGCGCCGCGCCGAGCGTAAGCGACAGAGCCAGGAGCGGGGCGGGCGCCGCGCCTCCGCGCCACGGCCATAGCAACGCCGCCGTCGCGGCCGCCCAGGCGGTGGCGAGGGCGGGGAGCCAGGCGCCGTAGTCGCGGACGCGGAACGGGTGGACGAAGTGGACCGGCGCGAAGGTGAGCAGCGCCAGCAGGCAGACGGTCGCCGCCCCGACGCCGGGCCCGGGGCGGCCGACGTAGAGGTAGAGCGCGGCGACGTGCCACAGGCTGGGGAAGCCGCGGAAGTAATTGTCCTGCGTCTTGAGGTCGCGGCGGGTGAAATTGTAGAGCGCCGAGACGAGGATGAGCGCGGCCAGCCAGGGCGCGGCGGGAGCGGGAAGGAGCCCGGCGCGCCACAGGAAGACGGCGGGCACGAAGACGTAGGTCAGATAGTCGACGATGAGGTCGAGTGTCTCGCCGTCGATCCGCGGCGCGGCGCGCTTCACGTCCGCCCAGCGCGCCAGCGAGCCGTCGATGCCGTCGACGAGGAGTGCGAGGACGAGCCAGAGCAAGGCGGCGCGCCAGCGCTCCGCTTCGATCGCGGTCAGCGCCAGGAAGGCGATCGCCGCGCCGGAAGCGGTGAAGGCGTGCACCGCCCAGGCGAGCCAGGCGGGCCGCGGCGGCGCGTCCGCCGGGATGTCGTCGATCGGGGCCATTGTCGTTACGGGGTCGAACCGCCGCGCGGGGGATGCGTTCCCGATCAGCGCCCGACGAGAACTGCCGCGACCGGCGGCCACCAGGCTGCGTGGTAGACGAGGCTGGTCGCCGCCTCGCCCAGCAGGATCGCCGGCACGCCGACCTCGTAGACGCGGTGGAGGCGGCCGCGGGTGGCGAGATCGTAGAGGAGGGCCGCGAGCAGCAGCAGCTCGGTGCCGGTGTAGGTGTTGACCAGCATTCCCGCATAGCCGTCGCCGAAGCGGGCGGTGAGCGCGTCGCCCCACCACCGCGTGTAGGCCGCGCCGACGATGATCGTCGTCGCGAGCAGGATGAGCCGTTTGTGCGCCGCCGGATCCTTGCGCACGAGGAGGGCCGCGCCGGCGAGGATCGCGAAGCTCGAAACGTAGAAGATCGCGACGATGAAGAAGGGATAATTGTCCGGCGGGTGCGCGACGTGGAAGCGCTGGGTGTAGGCCTCCGAGACGATCGCGCTCACCGCCATCAGCGGGACGAGGCCGAAGCCGATCAGGCCCAGTCTCATGTGGATGCGGACCCGGCGCACGCGGACCAGCAGGATCTGCGCGGTGAGGAGGAGCAGCCAGGCGCCGAAGGCGAATGCGTGGACCTGGAGGATCAAAGGCGCGGGAAAGTCCGCCTGCCCTGCCCAGCGCTTGGCGATGGGCGGCGTGAAGCCCATCACCACGCCGAGCCAGCATGCGGCAAGGAAGATGAGGAAGAAGGCGCGGTCGTGCCGGTGGTGGGCGACGAAGCGCTTGCGCGTCGGCCGACCCGCGCCGCCGTCCGCGACTCCTTGCCGGAGCACCGTCATCGCGACCCTCCCCCTCCGCCTCTGGGGTTTGTACCGGAACGGGGGCGCAATGTCGCGCGCGCAAAAAAGAAGCGGCTCTCGTGGGGGGAGAGCCGCTTCTCTTGCCTTGGGGGCGGGCGGCGCGACCAGAAAGCAGCCGGCCCACCCCCGTAAAGCGTGTGGACCCCGGGAAGGATACATGCGCCGTGCCAGGGCGGGCCGTTGGCGGATTTCCGCGGCTTGCGATGGTATGCGCAAATTAACCCTTCGGGTCGGGTGTAAAGCCGACCGACACATGCCCAGCTGGCGGACGCCGCGGCGCTCGAAGTCGCCCGGGGAGCCGCCGGGGGACAGCCGCCGGGGGACAGTTACCGTAACTGTCCCCATGCCCCGGGGGGGGGGCGCCGGGGACAGTTACGGTAACTGTCCCCATTCCCATTCATCGACGGTTCACCGGCGGAATGATTACATCTGTAGTCAACGAGGGAGGAGGCCGCCGTGGAGCGAATCGCCGAGGGCGAATACGCCGTCATGGAAGTGCTGTGGGACGCGGCGCCGCTGACCGCCGCCGAGGTGGCGGAGCGGGTGCCCGCGGAGCGCGGCTGGAGCCTGCCCACCGTCAAGACGATGCTCTCGCGCCTGCTCGCCAAAGGCATCCTCGCCCACGAGCAGGACGGCCGCCGCTACCTCTACCGGCCCGCGGTCGCGCGCGACGACTATGTGGCCGCCGAATCCGGGCGGCTGCTCGACCGCATGTTCGGCGGCCGGCTGACGCCGCTCGTCGCCCAGCTCGCCGCCAGCCGCAAGCTGACGCCCGACGACATCGCCGAAATCGAGGAGATATTGAAGGGGCTCAAGCCGTGACCGGCTGGCTCGCCGAGACGCTCGTCGCCGTCACCGCGGCGATGCTGCTGGTGCTCGCCTTGCGCCGCGCGGTCGCCCGCGCCTTCGGCGCCGGCTGGGCCTATGCCTTGTGGCTGATCCCGGCGGCGCGGCTGCTGCTTCCGCCGCTCGGCCTCGTCAGCCTCGACATCGCCGATTCTCCCGCCGGAAACATCATCCCGCCGGCGGGCGGAGTGACCGCGCTCCCGCCGGCCGCGGCCGGGCCAGGGCAGTGGGTGCCTTTCATGCTCGCATCATGGGCCGGGGGCGCGGTCATCTTCCTCATCCTGCAATGGCTCGGCTATCGCGCCTTCCTGCGCCGGCTCGGCGAGGACGCGCGGCCGGCGCGGCCGCCTTTCTACGAAGGCGTGGCGACGTTCGTCAGCCGCGTCGTCGAGGGACCTGTCGCGGTCGGCTTGCTGCGCCGCCTGATCGTCGTCCCCGCCGATTTCAGCCGCCGCTACAGCCCCGCCGAGCGCCGCCTCGCCATGGCCCACGAGCGCACCCACCACCGCCATGGCGACCTGTGGTGGAACGCCGCGGCGCTGCTCGTGCTCGCGCTGAACTGGTTCAACCCTGTCGCCTGGATCGCCTTCCGCGCCTTCCGCACCGACCAGGAGCTCGCCTGCGACGCCGCCGTCGCCGCCCGCGCGAGCGCCGACGAGCGGTGCGACTATGCGCGCGCCCTGGTCAAGGCCGCATCCGGGCCCGGCCTCGCCGCGGCCTGCTCGATGAACGACGGCGGCGACCTGAAGCGCCGGCTGCGCATGATCGCCCGCCACCGGGTCAGCGGCCTGCGCCGGGCGGGCGGTGCCGCTGCGGTGGCGCTGCTGGCGCTGGCGGGATTCGCGGTCGGGGCAAATCGCGGCGCGACGCCCGTGGCGGCGCCGCAGGCGCGGACGATCGCCGCCGCCGCTCCGGCGCCCGCGGCTAGCGCGCTCGCTGTAGCGAAGCCCCAGGCCGCAACGGAGGAAGAGCCGGACGAGGCTGAGGCCGATGCCGCTCCCGCTCCCGCGCCCGCGCCCGCGCCCGCACCCGCCACGGCGCTCGCAGCTGCCGCGCCCGCGCCCGCGGCTGCCGCGCTGGCGCTGCCCGCACATGAAAGCGCGGCGCCGCAGCCGGCCGTGCGGGTCGTCCATGCGACCCGCTTCGTCTACCGGATCCGGGATCTCGACCCGGCGCGCCGCGCCCAAGTCGAGCAGGCGATCGCCTACGCCATGGCGCGCGCCGGCGGCCAGGGCGGCGCCGACGGGTTCGAGCCCGCCGACGGCGCGCCGAACGTCCGCCAGGCAGTGGTCTTCCGCGTCCATTTCCGCACGTCCCAAGGGGAGAATGACCAATGAAAATCCTGTTTCACGCGGCGGCGCTGACCGTCGCCTGCGTCGCCGCGCCGGTCCTGGCCGCCGACGACACGCCCGGCCAGAAGACCGAGAAGATCGTCATCATCGAGCGCGCCGGCGGCCATGGCGACGGCGAGGCGCGCGAAGTGCACCGCTTCCGGGTTGAAGGCGCCGACGGCGAGGCGCTCGCCGCCCGCTGCGCCGGCCAGAAGGACGAAGTGAACGCGACCAGCGACGACGGCAAGCAGCACACCCGCATCCTGGTCTGCGGCAACGGCCAGCTCTCCGCCGCAGAGCGCGCCGAGAAGCTCGAGCATGTGCTGAGCCGGCTCGAGGCCCGCGACGACCTCAGCGCCGAGCAGAAGGCGAAGGTGACGGCGGCCCTGCGCGAGGCCATCGACAAGGTCCGCAGCGGCCAGTGAGGCGGGTGGGGACAGTCACGTAACTGTCCCCACCCTTCAAATCGCGGGTCGGCGGTGCCACATGGCGGGCATGGACGCCCGCCCCACCGGCACGATCGAGCGGCTCGGGCCGGGGCTGGCGCGCATCCTCGCGCCCAATCCTTCGCCTTTCACCTATACCGGCACCCAGACCTATGTGCTGGGCACGCGTCAGCTGGCCGTGATCGATCCGGGGCCGGACGAGCCGGCGCATGTCGCGGCGCTCATCGAGGCGGTGCGCGGGGTCGAGGTGCGGGCGATCCTCGTCACCCACAATCACCGCGACCACAGCCCCGCCGCGCGGCCGCTCCATGCCGCGACCGGGGCGCCGATCCTCGGCTGCGCGCCGCTGGCACTCGTCGATGACGGGGTGCCCACCGACGAGGCGTTCGACCTCGAGCATCGGCCCGACCGGGTGCTTGCGGACGGGGAGGCCGTCGCGGCGAAGGATTGGACGCTCGAGACGGTGGCGACGCCGGGGCACACCTCGAACCACCTCTGCTTCGCCTGGCGCGAGGCGGGGGCGCTGTTCAGCGGCGACCATGTGATGGGCTGGTCGACCAGCATCGTCGCGCCGCCGGACGGCGACATGGCCGCCTATATGGCGAGCCTCGACACGCTGCTCGCGCGGCCCGAGCAGATCTATTACCCGACGCACGGCCCGGCGATCCGCGACGGCCACGACCATGTCCGCAGGCTGATCGCCCACCGCCGGGAGCGCGAGCGACAGGTGCTGGCGGCGCTGGAGGCGGGCGAGGGGCGGATACCGGCGATCGTCGCCGACCTCTACCGCGACGTCGACCCGCGGCTGCACCCGGCGGCGGCGCGCTCCGTGCTCGCGCACCTCATCGACCTTGCGCGCCGCGGCGCCGTGCGGGAGGAGGCGGGGCTATGGACCCGCGCCGGCTGACGCCGCTCCTCTGGGCGCTGCCGGCGCTGCTGCTGGGCCTTGCCGCCGGGCTGCTGCTCCGTCCGCATGCAGGCGAGCCCGCGCAGGCGAGGCCGGACGCGCGGGCGCTCGCCGACGCGGCCTTGCTGGCGCTGAGGGACGAGGGCCGGCTGGTCGCCTACACCGCGCGCTACGTCGCCACGGCGACGGCGCGGGACAGCAAGCTCGGCCTCACCGCCTCCAAGACGCTGACCCTGCCGGCGACGGTACGCTACGGGCTGGACCTCACCCGGCTGCGGCGGAGCGATGTGGCGTGGGACGCACCCACGCGCACCCTTAGCGTCACGCTGCCGCCGCTCGAGCTCTCGTCCCCCGCCGTCGAGCCGGCTGAGGCGCGCGAGCAGGCGGAGGGCGGGCTGGTCATGGCGCTGTCGGGATCGGAGAAGGCGCTGGACGAAGCCAACCGCAAGGCCGCCGCCGACGACCTCATGCGCCAGGCGCGCGCGCCCGCCGCGCTGGCCGCCGCCCGCGCCTCGGCGATGCGCCTCGTCGCCGCCGCCTTCGCCATGCCGCTGCGCGCGTCCGGGGTTGACGCGAGCGTCGCGGTGCGGTTCGTGGACCCCGGCGGCAAGGAAGAGGCGAGCCTGCTCGACCGGCCGCGCCGCCTCGAGGACGCGCTTCGCGACCGCCAGGCCGGCGCGCCGCCGCCCGCCGCAAATCCAGTGGGGAACCAGCAATGAATGCACCCTCGCCCAGCCTCCGCGGGCTCGACCTCATGGCCGAGATCGACCGCCTGCGCCGGGAGCGCAACGCCGTCATCCTCGCCCATTACTACCAGGCGCCCCAGATCCAGGACCTCGCCGATTTCGTCGGCGACAGCCTCGATCTTTCGCGCAAGGCGGCGTCGACCGACGCCGACGTCATCGCCTTTTGCGGCGTGCGCTTCATGGCCGAGACGGCGAAGATCCTGTCGCCCGGCAAGATCGTCGTGCTGCCCGACATGGACGCCGGCTGCAGCCTCGAGGACAGCTGCCCGCCGGACGCCTTCCGCGCGTTCCGCGAGGCGCACCCGGACCATATCGCCTTGACCTACATAAACTGCTCGGCGGCGGTGAAGGCCTTGTCGGACATCATCGTCACCAGCTCGTCGGCCGAGACCATCCTCGCCCAGCTCCCCGCCGACCAGAAGATCATCTTCGGGCCGGACAAGAATCTGGGCGGCTATCTCGCCCGCAAGACCGGGCGCGACATGCTGCTGTGGCCGGGCGTGTGCATCGTCCACGAGGCCTTTTCGGAGACCGAACTCCTGAAGCTCAAGGCGCAGCATCCCGGCGCGCCCGTGCTCGCGCACCCCGAATGCCCGGGCCACATCCTCGATCATGCCGACGTGGTCGGCTCCACCAAGGCGATCCTCGACTACGCCCTCGCCTCGCCGTCGGAGACGATGATCGTCGCGACCGAGCCGCACATCATCCACCAGATGGAGAAAGCGGCGCCGCACAAGCGCTTCATCGGGGCGCCTGCCGCGGACGGAAACTGCAACTGCAACATGTGCCCGTACATGGCCCTCAACACGGTGGAGAAGCTCTACCTCGCGCTGCGCGACCTCGAACCGCGGGTGGAGATGGACGAGGCGCTGCGCCTCGCCGCGAAGAAGTCGCTCGAGCGGATGCTGGAGATGGCCGGCAACACCGTCGGCAAGGGCGACGTCGGACGGCCGGTGTTCGGCGCCTAGAAAACAGGGACAGTATACATTTTCGTCTTGCTCCTGCCGATCCTGGACGGTTCGAGCACCCGAAAATGTATACTGTCCCTGTTTTCCCTGCGCTGGCGCGGGCGAAGGCGAGCGGCTAATCCACCGGACGATCCACCCCCCGGAGGCCGCCCTTGCTTCGTCCGCTCCTCGCGCTTGCCGCCCTCGCCACCACCGCCGCCGCGGCCCAGCCGGCGAGCGATGACCCCTATCTGTGGCTCGAGGAGGTGGAGGGCGCCCGGGCGCTCGACCAGGTGCGGCAGTGGAATGCGGCGACGGAAGGCGTGCTGACGAAGGAGCCGGGGTTCGAGGCCTATCGCGCCCGCGCCAAGTCGATCCTCGACGAGCCGCGCCAGATCGCCCTGCCGACGGCGATCCTCGGCGACAAGGTCGCGAACCTGTGGCGCGACGCGCAGCATCCGCGCGGGCTGTGGCGGGTGTCGCCGCTCGCCGCCTACGCGGCCGGCAAGCCCGAGTGGCGGGTGCTGATCGACGTCGATGCGCTCGGGAAGGCGGAGGGCAAGAGCTGGGTGTGGCACGGCGCCAATTGCCTCGCGCCCGACTACCGCCGCTGCCTCGTCGCGTTGAGCCCGGGCGGCACCGACGCCGACGTGGTGCGCGAGTTCGACCTCGCGTCCGGTGCCTTCGTCGCGGGCGGCTTCGCGCTGCCGGCGGCAAAGAGCGACACCGCCTGGGTCGACGCGGATACGTTGCTCGTCGGCACCGATTACGGCCCCGGATCGCTCACCAGCTCGGGCTATCCGCGCATCGTCAAGCTGTGGAAGCGCGGCACCGACCTCGCCGCCGCGCCGACGATCCTCGCCGGCGAGCCCGCCGACGTCCGCGTGGGCGGCCGCTCGATGATGGACGGGAATCGCCGCTGGACCTTCATCGAGCGCGGCCGGACCTTCTGGACGCACGATTATTACCTGCTCGCCGGCACGCGGCCGGTGAAGGTGCCGATCCCCGCCGACGCGGACTTCCGCGACGTGCTCGGCGGCCGGATGATCGTCTCGCTCAATTCGCCGCTCGCCGCGGGCCGGCTCAGCTTCCCCGCGGGGGCGGTGGTCGCCTGGCCGCTCGCCGACATAGCGGCCGGCCGCGCCGCCGCGCCGGAGCTCGTCATGGCGCCGAGCCCGAGCCAGTCGATCGAGGAAGTCACCGCGTCCGAGAACGTGCTGTGGGTGAAGGCGCTCGACGACGTTTCCGGCAAGCTGTTCGCCCTTCGCCGCGGCCCCGCCGGCTGGACCCGGACCGCCGTGCCGCTCGCGCGCAACAACAGCGTGCATGTCGCCGAGGTGTCGCCGAAGGGCGATCTCGCGTTCGTCACCGTCGAGGGCATGCTGACGCCGCCGTCGCTCTATGCGGTGACGCCGACGGGTGCGCCGCGGCTGGTGCAGAGCCTCCCGGCCAGCTTCGACGCCTCGAAATTCACCGTCGAGCAGCGCTTCGCCCGCTCCGCCGACGGCACCCGCATCCCCTACTTCCTTGTCCGCCGGAAGGGCACGGCAGGTCCGGTGCCGGCGCTGATCCATTCCTATGGCGGCTTCCGCGCCGCGCAGACGCCCTCCTACCTGACCGGCGAGCCCTATCGTGCCGGGCCGCTGGCCCTGTTCTGGGCGGAGGAGGGCAATGCCTATGTCCTCGCCAATCTACGCGGCGGCGGCGAGTACGGCCCGCGCTGGCACGACGCGGCGATCCGCGAGAAGCACCAGCGCGTGTTCGACGACCTCCAGGCGGTCGCCAAGGACCTGATCCGCACCGGCGTCACGACGAAGGGGAAGATCGCCATTTCCGGCCGCTCCAACGGCGGCGTCACGGTGGGCGCGGCGGTGAACCAGCATCCCGAGCTTTACGGGGCCGTCATCTCCGGCTCGCCGCTCGGCGACATGAAGCGCTATTCGCACCTCCTCGCCGGCGCCTCGTGGATGGACGAATATGGCGATCCCGACAAGCCGGCCGACTGGGCCTTTCTGTCGAAATATTCGCCCTACCAGAACATCCGCCCGGGCGTGCGCTACCCGCCGATCCTGTTTTACAATTCCACCAAGGATGACCGCGTCCATCCCGGCCACGCCCGCAAGATGGCGGCGCGGCTCCAGGAATATGGCAACCGCGTCTATTATCACGAATATATGGAGGGCGGGCACGCCGTGGGTGCCGACCGCAAGGAGGACGCCTATCGCGCGGCCTTGCTGACCGTCTTTCTCAACAAGGAGCTTGGGGGCGCGCGGCGGTGAAGCTCGCCGGGTTCGACCTCGAACGGTTCGTCCGCGAGACGCTCGCCGAGGATCTGGGCGACGCGGGCGACATCACGTCGGCCACGGTCATCCCCGAGGAAGCGCGGTTCGGCGGCGCGATGGCGAGCCGCGAGGCCATCGTGGTCGCCGGGCTGCCGGTCGCTGAGGCCTTCTTCCGCGCCCTCGATCCGGAGACCCACGTCGAGTGCCTGGTCGGCGAGGGCGAGGCCGTGCCGGCGGGCGCGGAGCTGATGCGCCTCCGTGGCCGGGCGCGGCCGATGCTGACCGCCGAGCGGTCGGCCCTCAACGTCGTCCAGCACCTCTCCGGGATCGCGACGCTGACCCGCCGCTATGTGGATGCGATGGCGGGCACCGGCGCCGTCCTGCTCGACACGCGCAAGACGCTGCCGGGTCTGCGCGTGCTGGAGAAATACGCGACCCGCATGGGCGGCGCCGAGAATCACCGCATGGGCCTGTGGGACGCCGCGATGATCAAGGACAACCATGTCGCCGTCGCCGGCTCGGTCGAGGAGGCGGTCGGCCGCGCCGCCGCGGGCGGCATCGCGCGCATCATCGTCGAGGTCGACCGGCTCGACCAGATCGCGCCGGCGCTCGCCGCCGGGGCGACCCACCTGCTGCTCGACAATATGGACCCGCCCACGCTGCGCGAGGCGGTGGCGCTGGTGGCGGGCCGCGTGCCGACCGAGGCGAGCGGCGGCGTCACCCTCGACACGATCCGCGCGAAGGCGGAGACCGGCGTCACCTACGTCTCCGTCGGCCGGATCACCCAGTCGGCGCCCGCCGCCGACATCGGCCTCGATTTCCAGCCGCTTTGAACCGGTTGGCGCGGCCGCGCTGTGCCGCTAGGGTGCTCGAAAGCAGGGGGAGATCACATGCGTCCGCGGTCCATCATGTTGTTCGAAAGCCTGTCGCTCGCCGCCGTGGCGATCGGCGTGCTGATCCTGGCCCTGACCTGGAACGCGCTGATGGCGAGCGTCTACGCAAAAATCCGGGGGAGCGGCATCGAGCCGGCGGTGATCATCCTCTCCGCCCTCTATGTCGGCCTGCTCGTGCTCCTGATCCTGCTCACGGCGCGCCGCGCGAGCGTCGTCGCGAAGTGGCTGTTCACCGCGATCATCGTCGCCGAGACCGTGATGACGGTCCCCGGTCTTGCCTCGATGGCGCGCGGCGGCCTCGTCGGCTGGGCGCAGATCGTCCAGCTCCTCCTCCAGCTCGTCGCCTTGTGGTTCCTGTTCGCCGCCGACTCCCGCGCCTGGCTGCGCGAATATCGGACGACCTGAGCCGCCGACCCTAGCGCAGCCGCCCGCGGATCACCTCGCCCTCCACCACCCGCGTGTCGGGATGGTGCTTGTCGAGCCACTTGCGCACCATCCTCAGGTTGCGGCTGTTCGAGCGGAAGAAGAAGTCCGGAATCGCGCCGACCCAGGGGATGGCGCCGAGCAGGAAGTCGATGCCGACATTGCCGCTCATCCGCGCGATGTGCCATTTCGACATGCCGAGGTTGCGCGCCTCCCATACGATCCAGGCGCCGAGGGCCGCCGCGACGATGTCGCCGACCACCGGGACCAAGTCCAGGATCACGTCCAGGCCGACCTCGCGGTTGATGCCGGGAATGACGAACATCCGCTCTAGCAGCCGCTCCATCGCCTCGACCCGCCGCCGCACCGAGGCGGCGTCGCGGCCGATCGGCAATTGGCTTGCGATGGTCTCCAACCGGTCCTGCGCGCTCGGCATGGTGTTGCTCCTCTAAACGCCTCACTGGGCGGCGCGGACCAGTTCCCCGGCGGGGTGCCGGCCGAACGGATTGGGCCGGAAGCCCGTCAGCCTCGGGGCGACGAGCGACCAGCGCACCGGCGCCGCCAAGGCTATGAACGGTGCATCGCCCGCAAGTATCCGGTCCGCCTCGGCGAGCGCCGCGCGGCGGGCGTCCTGGGTGGCGGCCATGCGCGCCGATTCCAGCGCCTGGTCGGCCGCCGGGTTGCAGACGAGGCCCCCGCCGCAGACGAAATGCCGCAGGTACCAGCTGGCGAGGCTGGCCGGCGCCACCTCGTCGAGGAGGCGCAGGTCGGCGGGCGCGCCGGGCGCCGCGCGCTCCGCGGTGACGCCGAGCGCGGCCCAGTCGCGGCGGAGGATGGCGAAGACGACCCGGTAGCCCGGCCCCTCCGGCAGCGCGACCCTGAGGTGGAGCCGCTCCCCCTTGAGTTGCGCCAGGGCTTGGCGAGCGAGGGCGCGGCGCGCGTCGCGGGCCTGGGCGGTCCAGGGCGGGGCGGCAGGGGACGCGATGCCCTCCACGCCCGGCGGCAGCAAGGTCTCGCGCGGCTGGAGGTTCGGGACGCCGAGGGCGGCGACGATCGCCGGGCGATCGACGGCCATGCTGAGCGCCTGGCGCACCTGCGGATCGCCGAGCGGCGTACCCGGTGCGGGGGCGAAGGCGAGGCCCAGCAGACCCTCGACGGGATCGAAGACGAGGCTGGCGCCACCGGGGAGGCGAGCGGCTCGGGCGACCGGCAGGTCGGCCGCGGTGCCGCCGAGGACCAGGGCGGCCTGCCGCCGCTCGAAGCGGGCGACGGCGATCCCCGCCGCCTCGCCGCGCAGCACCACGTCCGGCGGTCGCCGCGCCTCGCCGTCCTCGTCGCCTTTGGGCGGCGTCAGCCGCACCGCGCCGCCCGCCTGCCGCGCGATCAGGAACGGCCCGCCGCCCGCGCCGCCCCGCAGGATGGCGAGCTCCGGCTGGGCGAGGAGCTGGAGGAAATTCGGCCGCGGCGCCTTGAGGCCGATCTCGAGCACCTCGTCGGTCATGCCGACGATCTCCTCGACCGCGCCCATGGCCGGCCGCAACGGGTTCGGGCTGCCGGGGGCCGCCACCGCCTTCAGCCGCGCCACCACCTGGTCGGCGGCGATCGGGGTGCCGTCCGGCCATTTCGCGCGGGCGAGGCGGAAGGTGTAGCGTAGCCCGTCGTCGGAGATGATCCAGCTCTGGGCGAGCCCCTGGGTGATGTCGCCGTCGGCGTCGAAGCGGACCAGCCCCTGGGCGGTCGTCTGGAGGAGATAGGCCGAGGGGGCGTCCAGCGCTTCGCGGCTCGGATTGGCGAGGCGCGGCGGCCCGCCGATGGCGCTGATCGGGATCGGCCCGTCGTCACTCTTCGTGCATCCCGCCGAGACCAGCAGCAAGGCGGCAAAGGCGGCGGAGAGGAGCGTCCGACTCGGCATGCCAGTCAGCGATAAACCAGCCGCTGGCGAGGGGACAGCCTGTCTGGCGGTCCCATCGGGCGGCGGAACAGGGGACGGTCGGCGAGCCCGTCTCCGGCACCCCCTCTTTACCGCTCTTTCACCTGTCGCCGGCTAGGGTGTCGCGGCAGGAAGGATCCGATGACCGCCCACTTCAAGACCCGCCGCACGCCCCGCACCGCCGTCAGCGGCACGACGGCGATGCGCCACCATCTGTACACGGTGAAGGTGCGGATCCGCGACGTCTCGACCGAAGGGTTCATGGCCGAATGCATCGAGCCGGTGCGTATCGGCAGCTACGTCGCGCTCGACGTGCCGGGGATCGGGGCGGTCGAAGCGCAGGTGCGCTGGCAGCTCGGCGACAAGATGGGCGGCCAGTTCGTCGATCCGATCAGCCTCGCCCGCTGCGAATGGACGGCCACGCCGGTCGCCACCGCGGCCTGAGCGCTCGCGCTGCGGCGCGAAAACCAATGGTGCGGACGGCGGGACTCGAACCCGCACGCCCCGAAGGACAGGAGATTTTAAGTCTCCGGCGTCTACCGGTTCCGCCACGTCCGCACGTGGCGTGAACAAGGCCTCGGAACACGCCATCAGTCAACCATCCGGAGCGTGGACAGGTGTCGGCCGCGTCGGTTACGCTGCCGTCATGGCGGCGCACCGGCCCTTCGTCTTCGTCGGCTTTGCCGCGGCCCTGCTCGCCTTGATCCCAACCGCTTCGCAGGCGCAGGCGCCGCTTTCCGCACGCAAGGCGCGCGCCGTCCAAGCGCTGGTCGACACCTTTTTGGCGGAGACGCACGCGCCCGGCGGGACGGTCGCAATCAGTGCCGGCGGCAGAACGGTCTGGGCGAAAGGCTTCGGCCTCTCGGACGTGGAGAATCGCGTGCCGGCTGCGATCGACAGCGCCTATCGCACCGCGTCGATCGGCAAGACGATGACCGCTACGCTGGCGATGATGCTGGCGGGGGAGGGTCGGCTCGATCTCGACGCTCCGGTGCAGCGTTATTGTCCGCGTTATCCCGAGAAGAAATGGCCGGTACTGGTACGGCACCTTATCTCACACACGTCCGGCATCCGGGAACCGGACGACGGCGACGAGCTCTACAACACCCGCCACTACGACCATCCGTCCGATGCAGTGGCGCTGTTCGCCAACGACCCCTTGAGGTTCGAGCCCGATACCGACTTCGGCTACACCACATGTGGCTACGTGCTGCTCGGCTGCGTCATCGAAGGCGCCGCCGGGGTCGATTATCGTGCACTGATGGAAGAGCGGATATTTGCCCGGACGGGCATGGGCCGGACGCGGCAGGACGATCCTCGCGCGATCATTCCGGGGCGGGCGCGGGGCTATATCCTGGAGCAGGGCCAACTTCGGATCGCCCGCTGGACCGACATGAGCCACAAGCTCGCCGCGGGTGGGTGGATCACCACGGCGCCAGATCTCCTTCGCTTCATGAATGGCTGGATGGACGGCCGCTATCTGGCCGAGCCGGTCCGCGTCCGCATGCTGACCCCCTACCGGCTCAAGAATCATTCCACCGTCGACAATTATGGGATGGGGTGGTTCGTCGACGACCATCGCGGCATGCGCGTCGCTTTCCACGGCGGCGGAACACCGGGCATTTCCGCGATAGCCTTCATGGTGCCGGAAAAGCGGCTCGCAATCGTTGCCCTCTTCAACCTGGAAAATATCTCGGGGACCGCACGGATCGCGCTCGCGAAGGCGATTTTCGACGTGGTGGCCGACCAGGTGCCACCGGCCCGATAAGCTATGGCCGGGAAGCTCAGGCCTCGGCCGGCGCGCCGTCCTGGAGGTTGAGGCGCTCGCGCATTTCCTTGCCCGGCTTGAAATAGGGCACGCGCTTGGCGTCGACGTCCACGGTGTCGCCGGTGCGCGGATTGCGGCCCTTGCGGGCATCGCGCTCGCGGGTCGAGAAGGCGCCGAAGCCGCGCAGCTCGACCCGGCCGCCTTTCTGCAGCTGGCCGATGATCGACTCGAAGAACGCCGAGACGACGCGCTCGATCTCCTTGGCCGTCAGGTCAGGATGATCGTCGCAAAGCTTCTGGACAAGCTCGGATCGGATCACGAAGATTCCCCCCTCAGTCTCAGGGCTGGATGCGATGTGCCCGGCGTGAGACCCCCCTCCCGCACCTTGAGAGCCGAGGTTAGACCGGAAAACGACCGGAATGGCAAGAGCAGCGGCTTGAAATGACGCAGAAAAGCCGCCGGCCGGTCCTTTTGGGACAGGCACGGCGGCTTCTTCCGCGGCAAGGCGATCCCGCCCGAACCGCTAATCCAGGTTAGCGGTCTTGTTTGGCTTTCAGGGCCTCGCCCAGGATGTCGCCCAAAGACGCGCCCGAATCGGAGGAGCCGTACTGGGCGACCGCCTGCTTCTCCTCGGCGATCTGGAGGGCCTTGATCGAGAAGGTCGGCTTCTTCGAACGGTCGAAGCCGGTCACCATCGCGTCGAACTTCTGGCCGACCTGGAAACGCTCCGGCCGCTGCTCGTCGCGATCGCGGCCAAGGTCGGTGCGCTTGATGAAGCCCGTCGCGCCGTCGTCGCCGACCTGCACTTCGAGCCCGCCGTCGCGAACCTCCAAAACCGTGACCGTAACGGTCTCGTTCTTGTTGACCCCGCCCGCCGCGCCGGCGCCGCCCTTGGCGACCCCGCCGCGCTCGAGCTGCTTCATGCCCAGCGAAATGCGCTCCTTCTCGACGTCGACGTCGAGCACGACCGCCTTCACCATCTCGCCCTTGTGGTGGAGATTGAGCGCTTCCTCGCCGGTCACGCCCCAGGCGATGTCGGACATGTGGACCATGCCGTCGACGTCGCCGTCGAGGCCGATGAACAGGCCGAACTCGGTCGCGTTCTTGACCTCGCCCTCGACCTCGGTGCCGACCGGGTGCTTGTCGGCGAAGCTCGCCCACGGATTGGCCTGCGCCTGCTTGAGGCCCAAGGAAATGCGGCGCTTGTCCTCGTCGACCTCGAGCACCGACACGTCGACCTCCTGGGAGGTGGAGACGATCTTGCCCGGGTGGACGTTCTTCTTGGTCCAGCTCATCTCCGAGACGTGGACGAGGCCCTCGATGCCGGCCTCCAGCTCGACGAACGCGCCGTACTCGGTGATGTTGGTCACGCGGCCCTTGAACACGCCGCCGACCGGGTACTTGGCCGCCGCGCCTTCCCACGGATCCGCCTCGAGCTGCTTCATGCCGAGCGAAATGCGCTGCGTCTCGCGGTTGATGCGGATGATCTGGACGCGGACCGTGTCGCCGATGTTGATCACCTCGGACGGGTGGTTGACCCGCTTGTAGGAGATGTCGGTGACGTGGAGCAGGCCGTCGATGCCGCCCAGGTCGACGAAGGCGCCGTAATCGGTGATGTTCTTGACGACGCCGTCGACCACCTGGCCCTCGGCCAGGCTCTGAATGAGGCCGCTGCGCTGCTCGGCGCGGGTCTCTTCTAGGATGGCGCGGCGCGACACGACGATGTTGCCGCGGCGCCGGTCCATCTTCAGGATCTGGAAGGGCGAGGGCACGTCCATCAGCGGCGTCACGTCGCGGACCGGGCGGATGTCGACCTGGCTGCCGGGCAGGAAGGCGACGGCGCCGCCGAGGTCGACGGTGAAGCCGCCCTTGACGCGGCCGAAGATGATGCCCTCGACGCGGTTGCCGGCGGTGAACTCGGTCTCGAGCTTGTCCCAGGCGGCTTCGCGGCGGGCGCGGTCGCGCGACAGCATCGCCTCGCCCTGGTGGTTCTCGACCCGGTCGACGAACACGTCGACGACGTCGCCGACCTTGAGGTCCGCCTTCTGGCCCGGGCTGGCGAATTCGCGCAGCGGCACGCGGCCCTCGCTCTTCAGCCCGACGTCGATGACCGCGAGATCGTTCTCGATCGCGGTGACCGTCCCCTTGACGACCTTGCCCTCGAAGCTTTCATTCTCGCCGCCGAGGGAATCGTTGAGCAGTTTCGCGAAATCGTCGCGGGTCGGCATCGCCGCAGTGGCCATAAAATCTCTTCCTTCGATCTTCATATTCCGGCCAGGGGTTGTCTCCCCCGGTCTTGGAACCCGAGCATGCCCCGCCCGCACCATGCGGAAAAAGCGGGGCGTCTGGCGGGCGCGGGGAGCGCGGGCGGAGCGATGCGCATAAGCAAAAAGAGCGCGTCGAGGGTGGGCCTGTTCGCCTCTTCCGCCTCGCGCGCTAGCCTAAGCTGAGCTCCCGCAAGCGCTTAGCGCCCGCCGGACGAGGGCGCATATAGGGGAGAGGGAGGCCGCAAGCAAGCGCGAGAGCGACTGCGACGTATCTGGAAAAATAGATATTGCGCCACGAAGTCGCTGGATGTATTCGCCTAAGCAGATATCTGATGGAGCAGATACGTGACTTTGCAACTAAACTACGGGAACGCGGTGACCGGTGACCAGCGGTTCGAGCGTCCTGAACTGCAGGACCGACTCATGCGCACGCTGGATCATAGCGCCGGCGTGAAGATGTTCGGGCTTCGGCGCATCGGGAAGTCCACGCTTCGGCTCTACGCCACGGAGCAACTTGAGACGCAAGGCCGGCCGGTGACGGCGATCGACGGGCAAGGCCTTCAGTCTCTTAGCGACTTTCTGGCGCGGCTGTTCACTGCCATGCCTAAAGGCGAAGGCTTCATGAACAAGGCGCTCGGGCTCGTGTCGAAGGGCCCGGCCCAGGTGGCGCTTCAGGCAGTTGCACAAGGCACCGGACACCAGGACGCCGTCCTTTCCGCCTATTGGCAACTGGTCTCGGCGGCCATTCGGAAGGCTCTGGAGTCCGATACCGCCAAGCCCATTCTCGTGATCGATGAATTCACGTACTTGATCGGCAACCTCCTCAAGCGGCCCGAAGGCGCCCAGGACGTCGACAAACTTCTTGCGGCCATGCGCGAATGGCGAGCCGGCGGGATGACGATGCTCCTCACAGGGTCCATTGGCCTCACCGCGCTTGCACGGACTCACGGCGTCAACGTCGAGCACCTTAACGACCTCCAACCCTTCACAGTGCCGGAACTGACACAGGAGGAGGCACGCGAGTTCGTGCGGCAGGCGACACGCTCTTCAGAGGGACGATGGACCGCTGTCCATACGAAGGAGTTCTTTGCGCAGAGCGACATCCTTTATCCATGCTTCCTCGTGCGCGGTCTGCTTCAGCTTGGCGTAGACAACCCGCCCGAGCCCACAGACTTCGCCCGGATCTTCGAGGACTATGTTCGAAGTGACCTCCACGAGGACTTCTACGGCCAATTCAATCGCCGCTTCATGGCCTACAAGGGTCTCCCGAACGACGAGCAGGAGAGGCTGATCCTTCCCGCCCTAAAGGCGATCTTCGAGGCGGATGAACCCGTTTCGCAGGACGCGCTGATGTGCGAGCCGCCCTTCACTCGGGTGGACCTCGCCGTTGCCCTCGGAATGCTCCACGAGGATGGCTTCATTCAGCCGCGCGAGCGGCCGGGCGGTGAACGGTTCTGGAGGTCGGGCTCGAGCCTGGCGAGCGCGTGGTGGAGGAGGTCCAGGCTGGCATGACTATCGGTACGCGACGACCCGTGGCGCTGGTGCGCACCTTCATGACGCATGAGATGCGCGACGAGGACATCGCCGCGCTGTCGACCGGCCGCGACGATGAGTTTCGACGGATCATGGAGGCCATAGGGCGTTCGCTCAAAGCATCGCCGGGGCCCCTCCAGCACATCGTGCTTTACGGCTCCCGCGGCTTTGGGAAATCGTTCATGACGCGGCGGGTGCAGATGGCCGTAGGGGAACTGGACGCTACCGAAAGGCGCATGCTGTACGTCCTTCTGCCCGAGGAGCAGCATAATCTCCAGCGTAGCCCTCACGCGTTTCTGGACACCATTCGGCATAATCTTCAAAATCTCGACGGCACGGACGATGCCGCATTCGAGGAAGGGCACTTTCAGTGGCCTCGACGCGGCGAAGATGCGATACAGTGGAACGAGGCAGTTTCCCGCCTCGAAGCGGCCGTCGACGACGCCCTTGGGAGCAGCAAGGGCTTGGTTGTCGTGGTGGTCGAAAACTTCGATACGCTTCTCTCCACCCTATTCAGCGCAGATGAGGCGGAGCAGCGCCTGAGGCTCTGGCTGGATCGACCGAAAAACCGTATCATGCTGCTGGCGACGGCCACTGGAACGGTGGACATCGATTACGACCGGCCGCTGTTCAAGGCCTTCGAGCCCGTCCGCCTTTCTCCCTGGTCGGGCGACGATTGCATCGCTTACTTCAATAAGCTTCGGGAACGCGAGGGAAAACGGCCCCTTACGGCGGCGCAGGAGGCTAAGGGCAGAGCTATAGCCGATTTCATCGGGGGAACACCAAGGCTGGCACAGCTGCTCGCAGAGGTCATAGAAACGCAGGACGCGTTAACGGTGGCTCAAACCATGTCCGCGCTCGCTGATAAGCTGGCTGAATATTATCGGCGCAGAATCGAAGATCTGTCCCCCTTAGCGCGTGGTCTGCTAGACGCCCTGATCCGCGGCGGGGAGCCTGCTTCGCAGACGGAGCTTGCGCGTCGCGTCGGGGCCCGCGGTCAGAGCGATATTGCGCGAGTGATGGCCGATCTGCAGCGCGCCGACGTGGTGCGGGGACGGCGTTCGCCCGACAGTCGCGAGATGCTTTACAGCGCCACGGACCGGGTGTTCGTTCATTATTATCGCCTCCGACAAGGGAGTCGAGTCGCCCGAACGACGCCGCTTGCAACGATCCTTGAGTTTCTAAAGAGTTTCTACTCGCAGGATGAGCAGCGCCAACAGATGCTTGTTCATCTAGATGCCGGGCGGCCGGAAGAGGCAAGCCTCTTCAGCGAATTGGCGCTCGACGGAAAGCAGGCACTGGGTGGAAGCTATACGGAGGGATTTGACAGACGTTGGGCATTATTCCTTTCGAGCTTACCTCTAGAGAGCTGTGCTGTTGAGCCGGCCGCTGTCCAGCTTGGACACGATCCAGCCAGCGCCTTCCATGCATCCGCGAATGTGGAACAGCCTACGCCCGCCTGCGCGGTGCTAATCTCGATATTGCAAGCCCAAGCCGTTTTTAGGCTCGGTGGTGACGAGCGGGCGGAAGCTTTGCTGGAAAAGGCGCAGTCGCTAGCCGACACTTCGCTCCTGCGATTGCTCGTTAGCTGCGAGCGCTCCGACTTCGCGGCATTCGTTAGAGCAGATAATGACGGGGCTGCCGAGTTTGCCTTAATGGGGCTCGATGCAGCGCTTGATGCGGCTGTGCCCGACAAGCTTCGCCTCAGAGGTTTGAGAGACGCGGTGTGGGCTTTGGTTGAGCAGGAGCGCGTGAAGGAGACATTGGAAATCCTTCCCATTGGCTTGAGCCTGTCGCGCAGCCTCAAAGACGAGGTCTCGGAACTTTTCTTCCTCAAGCATTGGTTGCTTGCGCTTCGGCTGGCGGATCGATTCGATGAACTCTTCCGCGAGGCGGACCTAGCGCGCAGCCTCGCTGAAAGGGTTGGACGAGGGCGAGATCGAGCGATGGTCGCGTGGGTGCTGGCATCAGCTTACCGCGCCGTAGGTGATCTGACCAAAGCGATCGCGTCCGCCGATGAGGCAACCGAATATGCGGAGGGCCCCAGTACCGAACTCCTGAGGCTCGGCGCCCTGAGCGAAGCCGGGAATGCGCTGGCGACGGCTGGCGATTACGCAAGGTCCAAGGCGATCTTCGAGGAAGGCGCGCAGCTTGCACTCTCCATCGGCAATCAAACGGCGCACGCCGAATTTATGAATTTCCTAGCCTTCGCTTTTAACGGGCAAAGCGCCTTTGATGAGGCGGACAATGCTGCTCGCGTCGCACTGAATGAAGCGCGCGAGCTCGGCGACAAGAAAATCGAGACCACGGCATTGGTGAACCTCCTGTTGGCTCTGACGATGCGCCGAGAGTTCGAGCCCGCCCTCGCCGTTCTTCAGGAGATCATTGAAAAGGGAAATCCTGAAGCGACAGCAGCAGCGTCGCGGATTGCAACCATCGTCGGTGCATACGTTCCTCGCCCCGAGATCGTTGCCGCTTATGCCGCTTCGATCCGTACGGATTCGGAGCTTTCCGCAGCCGTGAAGCGAAGTAATCCGTGGGCGTTCCTCAACAACGCTTTCGCGGCGGCGGCCCGAGCCAACAGTTTTGAGGCGCTCGACGCCGCACTTGTCGAGCACCGGGATTGGTGGGTTCAATCACCGGACGTCATTATTTTTACTGAGGACGAGGGGGCGCTTATTGCACGAATTGGGGAGGCGGAGGGGCGGGCCGAAGCTTTCGATGCGGCAGCCAAGCTCTTGCCTCGCATTGCCGCGTTAATCGGCGCGTTGGATCCGGACACTCGCGATAACGGGTGGCTGTTGAAATGGGTGATGGGCTTCGCGCAGGCCTGCAGGGATCCCGGGCTGCTACAGGACGTCGCGGGACTGCTGACCAGTGATTTCGGTGAGGGAGCGGAATTTGGCGCTGAAGTTCTGCAGTCACTTGCCAAGGTCGATGAGGCGCCGACGCCTGAGCAGGCGTTGGGACGGCTCGACCCCGATGTGGCTACTCTCATCCGTCGGCTTCGGGACCTGCCAGAGCCGGGTGCGAATGGTAGTCGCGACGGCGGCAGTCCAAACCAGAGGAGAGGCCGGCGGTCGCGTTAAGGACTGCGTTCCTTTCCTAGGGAGCTGATTCGGTTCACCCGAAGCATCGAAGGACCCGAAGGGGCTGCGGCTGTCGAGCCCGCTGCGGCCTTTTGTGCACGCAGTGGCGGAAATCCGCCAAGAATAGGAATATCTCCTATTTGGTGATTTTGCTTGACTTTCGTCGGGAAATGTGGAACATATAGAGGACGAATGTGCGGGTGGATTCGGGGTGGCGGAAGGCCGGTGAGGGGCCGGCCTTTTGTCTCCCGGGCGGGGAGTTGGTCGTGGCGGACGAGGAGAAGGACGGGGCCCTCCGGCTGCCGCTTGCGGCGGCCGGCTCGGGACAGGCTTCGACAGGCTCGGGCCGAACGGGTGCGGGCGATGAGGCCGGCGGGCGGCCCTCGACTTCGGCCATCGGGCCGAAGCCTGTCCTGGGCGACGGCGCGGGCGGCGTCGAAGGGCTCCGGACGAACGTGGTCGGGGGCGCGGAGGACGAGCGCGTGGAGGCGCCTTCCGGCGGCGACTTCGTGGTTCGCCCCGGCAAGCATCGCGACATGCAGGTGGTGCGCGTCGGCAAGCGCAAGCTGTTCGACCGGAAGCGGAAGAAGAGGTTTCTCGAATGGTTCGCGGCGACGGGGAATTGCGTGTTCTCGGCGGCCAAGGCGGGGGTGCGGGCGCAGACGGTGTGGAAGCATCGGGTGAAGGATGCGGCGTTCCGCGAGGCGTTCGACGTCGCGATGGAGCAGGGGTTCGTGCGGGCGAAGGCGCGGCTGCTGGAGGACAAGGCGACAGGGCCGATCGAGGTGGACGGGGACCTCGACGCGGTCGAGCTGGTGCCGCCGGATCCGGCGCGGGTGCTCGACCTGTTCGCGCGGATCGAGGCGAGGAAGGGGGCGCCGCCGGCGCGGCAGAAGGGACGGATGCCGCGGATCGCCAGCAACGAGGAAGTGGAAAAGGCGCTGGCGAAGCGGCTGGCCCTGTTCGCGAAGCGGCAGCGGGCGATGGGAAGGGCGGGGGAGCGGTGTCAGGGGCTCCGGTGTCCGGTATGCGTACCTGACGCCGACGCTGAGGCGGGCGAGGCCGGTGTCAGGTACGTACCTGACACCGACCCGGGTACGTACCTGACACCGGAGCCCCGAGTCGTTTCGAGCGACGATCCGTCCGCGTCGGCGCCGATTGCCCCTCCACCAACCAGAGGCTGGTTCCCCTCCCCATCCGGCGATGGGGAGGCAGGGTGAGCGCGTTTCCCTTGCATTTGATGCAGCAGGCGGCGTGGGAATTGCCGGACGCGGAGGCGTGGGCGTGGTTCCTGCGGGGGCTGCCGGAGCCGGTGCGGCGGGCGCTGTTTCATCAGTGGCGGTGGCAGGCGCATGGGGGGCAGCAGGCGCCGCCGGGCGACTGGCGGACGTGGCTGCTGATGGCGGGGCGCGGGTTCGGCAAGACGCGGGCGGGGGCGGAATGGCTGCTGGCGCGGATCGCCGGGACGCCGGGGGCCCGGGTGGCGCTGGTCGGGGCGAGCCGGGAGGAGGCGGCGAAGGTGATGGTCGAGGGGCCGAGCGGGCTGCTCGCGCTGGCGCGGCACGATCTCGCGCCGGTGTGGCACCCGACGCTCGGCGTGCTGCGTTTCCCGGGCGAGCGCGAGGCGTTCCTCTATTCGGGCGCCAATCCGGAGGGGCTGCGCGGGCCGGAGCATCATTTCGCCTGGTGCGACGAGATCGCCAAATGGCGCTATCCCGAGGGGACGTGGGACAATCTGCAGATGGGGCTGCGGCTCGGGGAGCAGCCTCGCGCCGTGGTGACGACGACGCCGCGGCGCGGGCGCATCCTGGCGCGGATCCGGGGGCTGGTGGGGACCGTCGAGACCGGCGGCGGGACGGACGAGAATCTCCATCTGCCCGAGGCGATCGTGGCGTGGGCGCGGGAGACCTATGGCGGCACGCGGCTCGGGCGGCAGGAGCTGGACGGGGTGCTGCTGGGCGACGTCGACGGGGCCTTGTGGACGCGGGACATATTGGAGCGGGCACGCGTAAACGGGGACAGTATACATTTTCGCGGCAAGGCCGACGCCGTCGAGGCGGAGGGCGGAAAATGTATACTGTCCCCGTTTTGGCGGCGGGTGGTGGTCGGCGTCGATCCGCCGGCGTCGGCGCAAGGGGATGCGTGCGGGATCGTCGTGTGCGGCCTCGGCGACGACGGCATCTACTATGTGCTGGCCGACGTGACCGTCGCGGGGGCGCGGCCGGAGCAATGGGCGCGGACGGTGGCGCGGGCGGCCGAAGCCTGGGGCGCGCACCGGGTGGTGGCCGAGAAGAACAATGGCGGCACCATGGTCGAGAGCGTGCTGCGCGCCGTCGAGCCGGGGCTGCCGGTGCGGCTGGTCCATGCCAGCGACGGCAAGGCGGCGCGGGCCGAGCCGGTCGCGGCCCTGTTCGAGGCGGGGAAGGCGCGGCTCGCCGGGCGCTTTCCGGAGCTGGAGGACGAGATGGCCGGGCTCAGCGCGCGGGGCGGCTATGAGGGGCCGGGGCGGTCGCCGGACCGGGCGGATGCGCTGGTCTGGGCGATGAGCGAGCTGGCGCGGCGGCGGGGCGAGCCGCGGATCCGGGCGCTTTAGGAGGGCGGGGCGCGCGCCGCGGGAGCGCGGCTTCGTCGCCTCGGCGCCGGGTCTCGTCGCAGCGCCGGCGCGCGCGTCGTGGCCGGCGCCGGTTCCGTCACGCGGGCCTCGGCCGCGCCGCCGCGGCCTGCTCTTCGCGGCTTCTGGTTCACGTCCGAGGAGCAAGATCATGGTTTCGACGACGGCCGTCCTGGCCGTGGCGCTGGGGCTGACGCCGGCGCCGGGCGCGGGGCTCGCGGCGCAGCAGGTGCGGGTGAGCGCGGCGGCGGTGGCAGAGGCGGTCGGCCGCTATCGCCAGACGATCGACCGGCGCGGCACGGTGCATCTCACCGGCCTCGACCGCCGCACCGGCCGCGCCTTCGACATCCGCGCCGACCGCGCCGGCCATGTCGAGGCGGCGGTCGGGCCCTGGCTCTACACGTTCGACCTCGCCGCCGGCGGCTGAGCGGCCTGGGGCCTGAAAGGCCTCTCGTCCGCGGGCGTCCGCAGCCTGCTCTCATCGCCCCGCCTCTGGCGGCGGCCGCCTCCCGGCGCTAGGGCGCGGGCGCAACAGGCGGAGGGTGCGATGAGGAAGCGGAGCGGGATGTTACTGGTCGCGGCATCGGCGGCGGCGCTTTCGGCCGGGAGCGCGCTCGCGGCGCCGGCGGCGGCGCCTGCCCGCGACGCGAAGGTCTGGGCGGCGGCGGAGGCGGCGCGCGAGGGGCAGATCGGGCTGCTGCGCGACGTCGTCGACATCGATTCCGGGACCGGCGACGCAGCGGGCGGCAACAAGGTCCAGGACCGGGTCGCGGCGCGGCTGCAGGCGGCGGGGCTCGCCGTCACGCGCGTGCCGGCCGAGGCGCCGGGCCTCGCCGACAATCTCGTCGCGACGATCGAGGGAACGGGACGCGGGCGCATCCTCCTCATCGGCCATATCGACACGGTGTTCGGGCCGGGGACGGTGGCGCGCTGGCCGTTCCGCATCGACGGGGGGCGGGCGACCGGGCCGGGCGTCTCGGACGAGAAGGGCGGCGTCGTCGAGGGAGTGACGGCGCTGGAGATCCTCCATCGCCTCGGCTTCAGGGACTTCAGGCGCATCACCTTCCTGGTCGAGAGCTCGGAGGAGCGCGGCTCGCCGGGGACGCGGGCGCTGATCGCCAGGCTGCTCGCCGACGCCGACGTCGAGCTGAACCTCGAGCCCGGCGACCCGCCGGACCTCGTGACCGTGTGGCGCAAGGGCAGCGCGACCTACCATATCGACGTCAAGGGCCGCCCCGCCCATGCCGGCGTCGCGCCGCAGGACGGCCGCAACGCCGCGGTCGAGCTCATCCACCAGATCCAGGCGGACGACGTCTTCCCGCATTCCGGGGCGGGCCTCACCGCCAACCTGACGATCGTCAATGCAGGGACGCGCGCGAACATCATCCCGGAGGACGCCTCGGCGCAGATCAACGTCCGGGTGCGCGACCGCGCCGATTTCGACCGCGTCCAGCAGGCCTATGAGGCGAACGCCCGCACCACCCTCGTGCCGGACACCAAGGTGAGCGTGAGCCGCGAACCGGCCTACCCGCCGCTCGCCGACAATCCGGCGACCCTCGCCCTCGCGGCGCGGGCGGAGCGGCTCTATGCGGGGCTGGGGCTGACCCTGGGGCGGGGCGGCAATGGCGGGGCGTCGGAATCGGCGCTCGCCGCCGACGCGGGGGTGCCGGCGCTCGACGGGCTCGGCCCGGTCGGCGGCGGCTTCCATTCGGAGCGCGAATATCTCGAGCTCGGCACGGTGACGCCGCGGCTCTACCTGCTGACGAAGCTGATCATGGAGCTGGGCGCCGCGCCGCCGCCGCGCATGCGCTGACGGGAGCCGGGGGTCAGGGCCGGCAGTCCTCCGCTTCCGCCTCCTCGGCGAGGATGCGGTCCATCACCCGCCGCTCGTAGCGGTGGGCGGTGAGGAGGGCGGCCGCGATGCCGAGGGCGACGATGGCGAGGAGACCGATGGCGATCGGCCCCTCGAGGCGGCTGACCCGGTCGCCGAAGACGTAGGCGGCGGTGGCGAAGCTCGCCGCCCAGACGAGGCCGCCGGCGGCGTTCATGACGAAGAAGCGCGGCCAGGGCATGTGGTTGGCGCCGGCGAGGAGGGCGGCAAGCACGCGCAGCAAGGCGACGAAGCGGCCGAAGAAGACGATCTTGCCGCCGTGGCGCCGGAACAGGTAGCGCCCGATCTTGAGGCGCTCCTCTGTGATGCGGACGTGCCGGCCGTAGCGGGCGAGCAGGCGGAAGCCGAGGGTGCGTCCGATCCAGTAGCCGGCGGTGTCGCCCAGGATCGCGGCGGCGGCGGCGACGGCGATCACCTCCCACAGCTGGAAGTGGCCGGTCGCGCCGCCGTAGAGCGCGGCGCTGACCAGCGCCGTCTCGCCCGGCAGCGGCAGGCCCATGCTCTCCAGCGCGACGATGCCGAACAGCGCCCACAGGCCGTAGGTCGTCATCAGCTGGTGGAGGAGGCCGTGGTCGATCACCCGCCCCTAACGCCGGAGGGCGGCGCGCGGGTCAAGTCCAGCGCCGCGCCCGCCTCAGGCGATGAAGTCCCCTTGCGCGATGGCGTGGTTGTTGGGAGTGGTCACGAGAAGGGTGAGGTCGGCCTGGCCGTCGCCGTTTGTGTCGGCTTCGATCGTCCAGAGGTTGTTGGCCTGGTCGAAGCTGGCGCGCAGCTCGCCGGCATGGTGGCCGAAGGCGGCGGCGCCGATGAAGGCGAAGGCCTGGTCGCCGGCCTGCGTCGTGTCGGCGTCGATCTGGCTGAGGTCG
>Ga0207657_10000578_pt1 | contig 38938 bp, 37 predicted proteins | sample KBSC33metaG_FD_184316 | JGI IMG/M metagenome (GOLD analysis project Ga0207657, IMG submission 184316) | Corn rhizosphere microbial communities from Kellogg Biological Station, Michigan, USA - KBS C3-3 metaG (SPAdes) (version 2) | ecosystem: Host-associated > Plants > Roots > Rhizosphere > Soil ... | reverse complement strand
CCGCAGCTATAAATCCTATCGCGGCATGGGCTCGGTGGGCGCAATGGCGCGCGGTTCAGCGGACCGTTACTTCCAGCAGGACATCAAGGATCATCTGAAGCTGGTGCCCGAGGGGATCGAAGGACAGGTGCCATACAAGGGCGCCGCCCGCGAGATTGTCCATCAGCTGGTCGGGGGCATAAAGGCGGCGATGGGTTATACCGGTTCGTCGACCCTCGCCGAGCTTCGGCAGCGGGCGCGATTCGTGCGGATCACCAATGCCGGCCTGTCGGAGAGCCACGTCCACGACGTGACGATCACCCGAGAGGCGCCCAATTATCCGACGCGCTAAGCCGTGACGCCCGCTGCGCGCGTCCAGGCGGCGATCGAGCTGCTCGACGAGATCATCAAAGCGACTGGCGAAAACGGCTCGCCCGCCGACACGCTCGTAACCAGATACTTCAAAGCGCGCCGCTATGCGGGATCGAAGGATCGAAAGGCCGTTCGGGAACTGGTGTTCCGCGCGATCCGCAATAGCGCGGAGATACCCATCAGCGGGCGCGCGGCGCTGCTCGGGCTTGCCGAGGGCGATCCTTCATTGCTCGAGGGCTTCGGTCAGTCTCGCGGCCCGGCGCTCATTATGCCAGGCGAGCCTGCGGCCGAGCCGGGCTTCGTGCCGCTGTGGCTGCAGCCGCTGCTGTCGCCACTCGTCAGCGAGGCGGAGTGGCCCGCCTTGCTGGAGCGCGCGACCCTCGACTTGCGGGTAAATGCGGCGCGCACGTCGCGAGAGGCCATGCTGGACGACTTTCCTATGGCAGCGCCGACTCCGCTCAGTCCGTGGGGCCTGCGCCTGCCGGCCGAGACCAAAATCGACGAACAGCCCTCATTCAACGCGGGACTGGTCGAGGTTCAGGACGAGGGCAGCCAGCTCATTGCATTGGCCTGTGCCCCGGCGGCTGGGGAGAGACTGCTCGACCTGTGTGCGGGTGCGGGTGGCAAGTCGCTGGCGCTGGCGTCTGCGGCACCCATGGCTACAGTTCTCGCCACCGACAGTAATCGCGCGCGGCTGTCGCAGCTTGCGCCCCGTGCCAAGCGCGCTGAGGCTGAGATTGAAACGCGACTTCTCAATCCGCCTCGGGAATTGGCTGAGTTGGCCGACTGGCGCGACAATGCCCATTGCGTTCTCGTTGACGCGCCGTGCTCCGGCAGCGGTACCTGGCGGCGCAATCCGGAAGGCCGGTGGCGGCTGACTCCGGAACGGCTCGAGCGTCTGACAGATGCGCAGCACCGTCTGTTGGACATGGCTGCGGCGCTGGTGCGGCCCGGCGGCGTCCTCGTCTACGCCGTATGCTCCTTGCTGTCCCGGGAGGGGGCAGGGCAGATCGGCCGCTTTCTCGAGCGCCATTCATCGTGGATTAGTGAGCCATTGCCCATTCCGGGCGGGCGTGACGAGGGTGGCGGCAAGTTGCTGACGCCGGGTCACGACCATACCGACGGGTTTTTCGTCGCGCGCCTGCGTCGACCATGCTAGGCGGCAGCGACACGTGGAGAGTTTGATGCAGTCCTTGTCTCGCCTTCTTCTCATCGGGTTCGCCGGCCTCGTCGTGGCCGCGCCGGTTGCCAGCCAGCGCGCCGACGACCAGATCTTGCCGCGTTCGGTTGAGCTGCAGAAGCAGGCACGGGCGCTAGTCGGAGCCGGCAAGCTGGAGAGCGCCGAGGACCTGCTCGAAACGGCGCTAGCCGTCGATCCGCGCAACCGCAGCGCCTATGTCGACATCGCGCGGGTGGCGGAGAAGCAGCATCTGTTCGGCAAAGCGATCCTGATGACCAGCAAGGCTCTCGCGCTTGAACCGAACGATGCGGACGCAATCGCCATCCAGGGGGAAGCGATGGTCGAGCTAGGTGCGATCGCGCGGGCTCAAGCCAATTTGCAAAAGCTGCAGACGATTTGCGGCGCCAAAGGCTGTCCGCAGATCGCTCAGCTGTCGGGAGCGATCAGCCGGGGCCCGTCCGTCGCCTCGGCCAAGACTCCGGAATCGCCCAAGTCGAACTAACGCCCGAGGGCGCGCGCAAGGGCAATCCATTCCTCGATCGACAAGGTTTCGGCCCGCCGTTCGGTGTCGATGCCGATCGCGTGCGCCGCCGGAATGGCGCCATCGACCTGCTTGAGGCTGGAGCGCAGCATCTTTCGTCGCTGCCCGAATGCCGCCTCGGTCAGCCGTTCCAGGCTGCGTGGATTGACGCCAGCTGGCTGTTCCTCTGGCGTGACGTGAACGATCGCGGAGGTCACCTTGGGTGGCGGGACGAACGATGAACGATTGACGATCATCGCGATGCTGGCTCGGCAGCGCCACTGCGCGGCAACCGACAATCGGCCGAAGGCATCGCTGCCGGGCTCAGCGACGATGCGTTCGGCGACCTCCTTCTGGAACATCAGGGTCAGCGACTTCCACCAGGGCGGCCAGGCGTCGCCGCCGAGCCACTTTAACAGCAGCACCGTCCCGACATTGTAAGGCAGGTTGGCAACCACGTGCGCGCCTTTGACGAGCGCCGGTTCGTCGATCGTCAGCGCATCGGCTTCAATCAATTGCAGCCGCTCGCCATAAGCGGTGCGCAACTCTTCCAGTGCGGGGATGCAGCGCCCGTCGCGTTCGACCGCGGTGACCGACGCGCCCGCTTCGAGGAGCGCCCCGGTCAGGCCGCCAGGGCCGGGACCGACTTCGTAGACGTGCTCGCCCCGGAGGTCTCCCGGAACGGCCGCGATGCGCCTGAGCAGCTGGCGATCGAGGATGAAATTCTGACCCAGGGCCTTGCTCGCGCTGAGGCCGTGCCTCGCGATGATTTCGCGGAGGGGTTCGGGCGTCTCGCTCAAGCGATTTCGGCGCGCAGCGCGGCATTGGCCGCGGCCATCCGGATCGCCGCCGCCATCGGGCGGGGGTCGGCACGGTCGAGGCCGGCGATATCGAAGGCGGTGCCGTGATCGGGCGCGGTGCGGACGATTGGCAGGCCAAGCGTGACGTTGACGGCGTCCTCGAAATGCAGCGCCTTGATCGGGATCAGCGCCTGGTCGTGGTACATGCACAGCGCCGCGTCGTAATTGGCGCGAGCGCGCGCGTGGAACATGGTGTCGGCAGGGTGGGGGCCAGTTACTCGCCACCCCTCAGCAGCGAGCGCCGCAATGGCGGGCTCGATAATTTCGATTTCCTCGCGTCCGAGCTTGCCGCCTTCCCCGGCATGGGGGTTGAGGGCGGAGATGGCGAGGCGCGGCTCGGCAATGCCGAAACTGCGCTGCAGGCCACGCAACGCCGCGCGGCCTCGGGCTTCGATCAGACCAATGCTCAGGCGCGCGGGCACTTCCGCCAGCGGCAAGTGCGTGGTGAGCGGGATCGTGCGCAGGCTGGGGCCAGCCAGCATCATCACGACATTTTGGGGCGACACGCCGCAACGCTCGGCGACGAACTCCGTCTGGCCAGGATGCGCAAAGCCGATGGCGTACAGCTGCTCCTTCGCCACCGGCCCGGTAACGACCGCCGACGCCGATCCAGAGCGGGCGAGACCAACCGCCATCTCCAGCGAGTCGAGTGACGTATGAGCGCCGCTAACGCTTGGATGACCGGGCGTGTCGCTATCCGGCGTATTGAGCTGGATCAGCGGAAGCCCGAAGTCGAAGGCGGCATCGGCCTGTCGGGGATCGTCGACAACCTCGATTGGGCCGTCCCACACCGCCGCCACCGAGCGCGGGTCGCCAATGGCGACAAACGCCGGCAAGCCGAAGCTGTCGCGATTGTCCCAGCATTTGGCGATGACTTCGGGTCCGATCCCGGCGGGATCGCCGAGCGAGATAGCCAGCGGATTTTGCACCACGCGAGCCATTAGCCCGGGTCCCTGAAAATGCCGATCAGCGGAATTCGATCACCGCGTCGCGGCGAAGATCGCGCAGGTAACGGCGAGCGCGCGAGTTCACCCGCTCCTCGTTGATCTGATTGTACACGTCATCATAGCTGGGCGCGGAAGTATCGACTTCGTCGCGGCCGCACATGACGAGGACGCGAACGCCTTCATCAAGCGTGCCGAAAGGCTGCGTCGCCTGACCAACCTGCATCGGCAGCATCAGACGCTGCAGCGCCGGTGGCAGATCGCGCATCTTGACCTGGTCGCTGGTGACGACTTCACCATGGAATTCGGACGCGATCTTTTCGGCGCCTCCGCAGCCGCCGATGTTGCGGGCCGCTTCGGCGAACCGGGCGACGATCGGTTCCGCGGTTCCCTTTGCGGTGCCCTTCGGGAAGCTGATCGACACCTGCTTGAGGTTGAGGACAGCGTCGCGGGGATCGGCCGTCAGGATTTTGCGGGTGTCCTGTATGGCGATGATCGAAAAGCCGCCGCCGACGGGAATCGGGTTGCTGATCGCACCGGCGTCCATCTGCCGCACTGCCGCCGCCAGCGGAGCGGGCAATTGCTCGGGACGGACCCAGCCGAGGTCCCCACCAACGGGGGCCGTGGACGATTCCGAATATTGACGCGCGTAACCGGCGAATGAGGCGCCGTTGCGCAGCTGCGCGAGGATCTTGTTGGCGTTGTCGAGGGTCTGCGCCTCGGTCGCCGGCGAGGCCGAGAGGTAAATCTCGCTGATCTTGAATTCCTCGGTGCCCTTCGATGCATTGAGCTTGTCGAGGACCGCCTTGACCTCATCGTCGCCGACGCTGACACCGCTTTCGATCTTGGCACGCTGCAGCCGCTGCCAGGCGATCTCCGCTTCAATCTGGCGCCGCATTGACTTGATGTTCGAGCCCTGGCTCGCGAGCAGGTCGGCCATCTGTTCGGGCGTTTTCTTGGCGTTTTCCGCGACGCGCTGGACGGTGCGATCGATCTCCGACTTTTTCACCTCGATTTTCTCGGTCTTGGCCGCTTGGATCTCGAGCATCTCGTCGATCAGGTTGCGCAGCACCTGCTCGCGCAGCCGGTCGACCTCGCCGGCGGGAATCTCGCCGCCGTTGGCAATCGCCATGAAGGCCAGCCGCTGGTCGACGTCCGTTTGGGTAATCACGTCGCCGTTGACGATCGCCGTCGCTTTCACGACCGACGGCATGGCTTGGCCGAATACTTGCGGATTCTGCGGTAGCCGCAAGGATTGGCTGCTGTTGACCGGGGCCTCTTGATTGGCCGCCGCGGCCGGCTGGCCGCCGGCTTGGGCGAGCGCCCCGCTGGCCAGTCCAAGGCCGGCGCCCGCACCGAGCATCAACGCGCACACCGCGTTCGTTCGAAAAGATGAACTCACGATCAGATAATCCCTTGGTTTTTCGTGACTTGCCCTTGCTGCGGGCCCGCTGAACGCAGGCTTAGCGGCTGACCCCCTTCAACGCCAAGTGAATGGCGAAGGTGCTCCCCTTGCGGAAGGCACCGATGCGCTCATAGTCGCGCCGCCACGTCAGGCCAAGCTGCAGGCATTCATCTTCATATTCGATGCCGAGACGGTTGCGGATCGGCTGATAGCCGTCGGCGACGGATAGCGGGTCCTCGCTCTTGTCGGTCAGGTCGATGACCGCCGCGCCGAAGATCGACCAATATTTGCGGAACTTGACCCGGGCCGCGACGCGCAATTCTTCCTTGTCGCGCAAATCCTCGATCGACGGATCGATATCGCGATTGAGCTTCAGATAGCCGATCTGCGCATAGGTGTCGTTCGAGCCAATTGTGAGATCGAGCTCGTTGCGGCGAACGGTAAAGTTTTTCTTGTCGATGCGGAAGCGGTCGGTGATGTCGATGAAATTGCCGTAGCGGATGCGCGTTCTTCCGACGAGATCGGAGACTCGGCCGGTAAGTCCCGTCCCCTGAGGAAAAATCGTCCGCAACTTCTCGAACCGGAAACTCTGGCCGATGTTGCTGTCAATCGACAGGTTCTTGCGTTCGATCGACCAATCCAGACCGTAGGTGATCCGGGAGGAATCTTCCCAACGGTCGTAGCCGGGGAACCGGTTGAGCGCGAACAGATTGCTGTCTTCAAGGTCGACCGAGCGGGCATCTTCGTTGGGGATGTCGATGTTCGACGTCCGCGGCGTCAGGACCAGCTGAAGGCGCGGGACCAGCCGCTGAACACCGCCGAGGAACGGGCCGATGAACGGCCACTTCACGTCGGCGGCGAGGGCGCCGATGGCGCGGCCGTGCCAGCCTTCGGTACCGCGATAAATGGCGACTGGGGTCTTCTCGACCTCGTCCGTATGATAGACGTCGGCCCGACCGTAGGCCGTCAGGCTCAGTTCCTGCCCCCATGGCGTGATCCGCCGCAGATCCCATCGCAGGCTGGCGAAAGCGCGTTGCGTGTCCTGACCGTCGATCCGCAGAATGGAAAGGCTGTTGGCCTGCGCCTCGACCTTGCCTCCTGCCACGTCGCCGAGCCGGAAGCGTGCGTCAATCGCCGGGAGGGCAATCGGGATTTCCTTCTGCCGATCGTCGACGCGCAGCCCCTGAAAGACCCAGCCGGCGATCGAAACGTAGCTGTCGGGGGTGATCCGTTCGACGTTGATGACGTTTCGCAGGCGGTCGTCGTTGGTCAGGTCGTAGCGGCGGGTGACCGTCTTGTCGGTGGCGGCGCGGAGGGAGGCGGTGACGCTCCACACCGGATCGAGCTGGAAGCGGCCGTTGCCTTCGAAATAGCCGCGAAAGCGCGTCTTCTCGTCAGCGGTGGAAGTCGGGTCGATGCGATCGACTTCGCCGTAGGTCAGGAAGCCGTGAAGCTGGTAGGCGCCGAGGCTGTTCAGTTCGCGATATTGAGCATCCACGGCCGGCAGAACGTTGGTGTAAACGTGCGGCGTGATCGTAGCATCGCGGTTGGGCCCGAGCTGCCAGTGATATGGAACGGCCAGTTCGAAACCGTTGCGGCTCGATACGGCAATGTCGGGAACCAGCAGGCCGGTAGCGCCCTCGGTCCCGCGCGAGAGATTGAAGATCGGCAGCAGCGGCAGGTTGATGCCGAATAGCTGCAGCCGGCCGCCCTCGAAGCGCACTCGCTTGCTGGCCGGGTCGTCGATCACGCGCGCCGCCGTAATCGACCAGCTGGGGCGCTTTGGACAACCGGTTTCGGTGGTCACGGGGCAAGGAGAATAAATGGCGTCGTTGAGGCTCAGCACGCCGTTGGTGCGTGTGCCGCGCCGGGCGGCGATACGCCCGCCACTCGCGAGTACAACCATCAGATTGTCGATGGTCCCGTCGCGCATGGTGTCCGTTAGCTGGACATTGTCGCCGACCAGCTTGTCGCCCTGCGGAGTCAACAGGACCACATTCCCTTTCGCATAAACCTGGCCGGTCTTGCGTTCCCACACGACCTTGTTAGCGGCGAGATAATTGCCGTCCCGGTTCATCCGCACGTCGCCAGTGGCCGTCACGACGTCCGCATCACCATCGTAGGCGACGCTATCGGCACTGAATTGGATGAGTTGCTCGGCAGCCGACGCGGGAGGAGCAACGGTTGTTTGCGCGCTCGCCGCTACAGGCGCAGCCGCGATCATGGGAAGCGCTGTCCACCAGACAAATTTCGTCCGCAACGCTCGCCCGCCCAACTTTCCGAAGTTTCGATGGCGGCCTGACTAGAGGCTCCGACGCGCCGGGACAATCGCGCAGCGAGCTCCTTTGCCAAGCTTTCACTTGCCTCTTAAAGGTTCGGGCAACGATCGATTTTGAGGAACAGTAATGAAAATTCGTTTCGCCGATAGCCGGCCCTCCGGCGATTATGCGCTGGTTTTGCCCGTCGCGGGCAAGGATCGCGGATCGCTCGCCTCGCTCGGCGCGGCGGAGAAAGGCGCGTCGGCCGCGCTCGACCGCCAGCGTTTCGAAGGCGAAGCGTCCGGCGTCGCGGAACACTTCTTTGACGATGGCGCGAGCACGCGGCGCCTTCTGGTCGTCGGCACGGGCGCCGGCGCCGCGCCGAAGGATGTGGCCGAGAGGATCGGCGGGACGGCTGTCGGTCGCTTGCTTGCCTCTGGCGAGAAGACCGTGGTGATCGATCTGAGCGGCCTAGGTTACGATGCCGATGCGGCCGCCCATGTAGCGTTGGGGGCGGCACTTCGCGCGTGGCGTTACGATCGCTACCGCACGAAGTTGAAGGACAATCAGAAGGCCACGCTCAAGGAAGTGGTCATCGTCGGGGCGGACGCTGGAGCCGCCATGCGTTATGGACAGCGCTGGGCGCCGGTGGTGGAGGGCGTTTCGCTCACGCGCGAGCTGGTCACCGAGCCGGCCAACATCATTTACCCCGAAAGCTTCGTCGAGCGGATCAAGGCATCCATCGAAGGGCTTGGTCTTGAGATCGAGGTTCTCGACCGGGCCGCGATGACCAAGCTTGGCATGGGCGCATTACTTGGTGTTGCGCAGGGTTCGATCCGGGAAGCCCGGCTGCTGGTGCTTAAATGGACCGGTGCCGGCAAGGGCGCGCCGCCCGTCGCATTCGTCGGCAAGGGTGTAACCTTCGACACGGGCGGCATCTCGATCAAGCCTGCCGCGGGCATGGAAGCGATGAAGTGGGACATGGGCGGCGCGGGCGCGGTGGTCGGCGCGATGAAGGCGCTCGCCGGCCGCAAAGCCAAGGCCAATGTTGTCGGCATCTGCGGGCTGGTCGAGAATATGCCAGGCGGCAATGCCCAGCGTCCCGGCGACGTGGTTACCACCATGTCCGGTCAGACCGTCGAAGTCATCAATACCGACGCCGAAGGTCGGCTGGTGCTCGCGGATGCAGTCACCTACGTGCAGCGAAACTACAAGCCGACCGCGATCATCGATCTGGCGACCCTGACCGGCGCCATCCTGATTTCGCTCGGTCACGAATGGGCGGGGCTGTTCTCCAACAACGAGGATCTGGCCGGCAAGCTGCAGACGGCCGGTGAAGAGTCGGGCGACAAGCTGTGGCGGATGCCGCTGGCCGAGACCTTCGACCGTCTGATCGATTCGCCAATTGCGGACATGAAGAACGTCGGCCCGCGCGAGGGTGGCTCGATCACCGCGGCGCAGTTCATCCAGCGCTTCGTCGAGAACGACACCAAATGGGCTCATGTGGACATGGCCGGGAAGGCGTGGTCGGACAAAGCCGCGGCGACTTACGACAAGGGCGCGACCGGCTTCGGCGTCCGGTTGCTCGACCAGTACGTGGCGGACAACCTCGAACGCTGACGGCGGATCGTGCAAGTCGATTTCTATCAGCTTGCCGGCACCCCGCCCGAGCAGGTGATTGCAAGCCTGGCGGACAAAATCCTTCAGAAGGATGGTCGACTTCTCGTCGTTGCCGATGACGAGCCGTTCCTTAGCCGGCTGGACCGTTTGCTGTGGGACCAAGGAACGACGAGCTTCCTCCCCCATGGCCTGGCGGGAAGCGCGGACGACGTCAGTCAGCCGATCCTTCTGTCGAACAGCTCGGATGCGCCCAATCAGGCGCGCAACATGCTCATCGCCGATGGTATCTGGCGGGAGGCGGCGTTGACGTACGACCGCAGTTTTTATCTCTTCGATGCGGGCTCCCTCGAGGCGGCACGGCTGGCATGGAAGCTTTTGGCGGGCAGGGATGGCGTCGAGCGCCGCTACTGGGCCCAAGAAGGCAGCCGCTGGGTCGCCAAGGGCTAGGCCTTGCCCGACTGGTCCCGCACGGCTAGGCGGCGCGTCAAATTCCAACCTCTTCATTTACAGGAGATCGCCCGGTCATGGCCGCGACGCGCACTTTTTCGATCATCAAGCCCGATGCCACCCGCCGCAACCTGACCGGCGCGGTCACCAAGATGCTGGAGGATGCCGGCCTCCGCGTCATCGCCTCCAAGCGAATCCACATGACCCGCGACCAGGCTGAGGGCTTCTATGGCGTGCACAAGGAACGGCCGTTCTTCAACGACCTGTGCACCTTCATGACGTCGGGCCCGGTGGTCGTTCAGGTGCTCGAGGGTGAGGATGCGGTCACCCGCAACCGCGCCGTCATGGGCGCGACGAACCCCGAGCAGGCCGACGAGGGCACGATCCGCAAGACCTATGCGGAATCGATCGAGGCGAACTCGGTTCACGGATCGGACAGCGACGAGAATGCGAAGATCGAAATCGACTATTTCTTCAAGCCAGAAGAAATCGTCGGCTAGTCAGCATCGGCCGGGGCTGCGGATTGCGCTGCACCGGCCACTCGCCGCCGCGCTGATCAGGCGCGGGTGAAGCCGAGCAGGCGAAGCGATCGTCCGCCGAACAATCCGCCGCCTTCCCATTTGTATCGCAGCACGTAGCTGCCGCTCGCGCGCCGGTCGGCGCCCGCCTCAACGTAGCGCGTGTCGAGTTGCATCCGGATGCGCAGCGGCTTGTCCTTGGGCTCATTTTCGTGCCCCTTCAGGGCCGCTTCGACATCGGAAGCCCGGAGCCGGCCATCGCTGCCCAACTCGATGGGTGACGTGCCGGCGATCTTGACCCCGATCGACTCTAGAGCATGGCCAGGGTCGGCCGGGGTGAGGACCAGCGTTTCGCCCCGTTCGTCGATGCTGCCGCGCAGCGCGAGGGGAACCGACGTGCGATGCTCGATCACCTGCGCCGGGCCGCTGTTCTCGCTGCTCTGCCAGGCAATCCAGACGCCAAGCGCGGATACGATCAACGCCGCGAGGGCGATGACCTCGCCCAGCGGGATCAAGCGGCGTCGTTTGGGTGGGTCGGACTCGCTCATCTCGTCTTTCCTAGAACTCCTCGGCTGCGCGCATGAGCTTGGTGAGCCGGGGCGGGGCGCAGGCGCGCCAGCTCCGTTCCAGCCAATCGGCGACTTCCGCCCAGTCGACGTCGCGGCGGTTGAGCTTCATCCCGAGCCAGCCGCTCGCGCCATAATATTTCGGCCAATAATATTTCTCCGGCTGGGTCTCGATCAGTCCCGTCATCTCATCCGGGCCGCTCGCCTTGACCAACAGGCCGATCGCATCCTCGCCGTGGTGCTGATTGGCGATGATCGCGAACAGCTTGCCTTTTTCGCCGCCGACGGACCAGCCGGGCGAGCCGTGACTTGTCTTGCGGCCGACCTCCGGCAGTTTGTGCGTCAGACGATCGACCTGTTGTTCGATCCAATCGGCGTTGAAAGGGCGGGACGCATGCTCCGCGAGGATCCGCGGGTAAAGCTGATGTTCGGCAATCAGCACGCGCTCAGCGAGGCTTGCCTCATCATCGCCGGGAAGCACGGCGACCTCGACCTGTCCCAGAATTTCACCTGAATCGAGTTCGCTCGTGACCAGATGAACCGTGGCTCCGCTCGTCGACTCCCCAGCAGCAAGGCAAGCGGCGTGCGTCTTCAATCCCTTGTGCCGGGGCAGGAGCGAAGGATGGATGTTGAGCATCCGGCCGTTCCATGCATCGACGAAGTCATCGGGCAGGATGCGCATGAATCCGGCGAGAGCGATCAGATCGATGCGGCGCTCTTCCAAAACTTGTTGCAGAGCGTCGAAGAATTGTCGTTTTCCGGCTTCGCCGGGGGCAGGCAACCGGACGACCCGGACGTCCTCGGCTTGTGCAAGCGCGAGTCCCGACGCTTCCGGATTATCACCGGTCACCAGCGCCACCTCATAAGGGCAATCGGCCGCTCGCGATGCGTAAATCAGCGCCGCCATGTTCGAGCCGCGGCCGGAGACGAGCACGGCGACGCGGCTGCGTTCAGGCATTGTGCGTCGCGCTCCAGCTACCGCCGGACCCGGTGACCGTGCAGCCTCGCTGACCCTCTTCTACCTGGCCGATGCGCAAGACTTGCTCACCCGCAGCTTCGAGACGGGCCGTTACGCTCTCGACGCCCGCAGAGGCGACGATCACCACCATCCCGATGCCGCAGTTGAAGGTCCGCACCATCTCCTCATGCGCGAGTTCGCCGCCCTGCTGGAGCAATTCGAAGACGGGGGGCAGGCCCCAGTCCATCTCAATCCGAGCGTGACAGCCTTCCGGCATCACGCGCGGAATATTTTCCAGCAACCCGCCGCCCGTGATGTGGGCGAGCCCCTTCAGCCTCCGTTCCTGCGCGAGCGGCAGGAGCGACCGTACATAGATTTTGGTCGGAGCGAGCAGGACCGAGGCCAGCGACTGTCCCGCGGCCCATGGATAGACGTTTGACAGGCGCCAGGACCGATCGGCAACGATCCGGCGCACCAACGAGAAGCCGTTGCTGTGAACGCCCGAGCTCGCGAGGCCGAGAATGACATCGCTCGGCGCGATGGCCCTCCCGTCGAGAACCTTGTCGCGATCGACCGCTCCAACGCAAAAACCGGCAAGATCGTAATCGCCGGCGCCATACATTCCCGGCATTTCGGCAGTTTCGCCGCCAATGAGCGCACAACCCGACTGCCGGCATCCCTCGGCGATCGATGCGACGACCTTGGAAGCGACGTCGTTGTCGAGCTTTCCCGTCGCATAATAGTCGAGGAAGAACAGCGGCTCAGCACCCTGGACGATGAGATCGTTGGCGCACATCGCGACCAGATCAATGCCGACACCGTCATGATTTCCGGTTTCGATCGCGAGCTTGAGCTTGGTGCCTACCCCGTCGTTCGCGGCCACGAGCAATGGGTCGTCATAACCGGCCGCCTTGAGATCGAAGAGGCCGCCGAACCCGCCCAGTTCCGCGCCCGCGCCGGGCCGGGCGGTCGAGCGCGCGAGGGGTCCGATCGCTCTAACGAGAGCATTACCGGCATCGATCGAAACGCCGGCATCCGCATAGGTGAGGGGTTTGGTCGTCATCGTTGCGGCGGCCCTAGAGACAAGCCGCTTGGATTTCCACGCCGTTGTCGCCAAAAGACGGCCGAATGCTCCGCCGCCCCGTTCTCGCAATCCTGTTGGTCGCCGCGGCGCTCGGTGCGTCGGCGGTGATTTACGCGCAGTTGGAGACCGGCGATCGCGGCATTCTGCCCCTCGACAGCTCCAACACGCTGGAGATCGGCGGCATTCACGTCGATGCCAGCGGGGCCGATGCGGATAGCGCCAGGTTCGCTGGCTGGCGCATGGCGCAGCGCCAGGGGTTCAAGGCCTTGTGGGCCAAGATGCACAATGCCCCGATCGCACAGGCGCCGAACCTTCCGGACGGTACGCTCGACCAGATTGTCAGCTCGATCAATGTCGAGCGGGAGCAGATCGGGCCCGGCCGCTATATTGCCGATCTGGGTGTGCAATTCGATCGTTCCCTCGCCGCGCAGTTCCTCGGCGTCGAAGGAAGCAGCGTGCAGCGCTCGGAGCCGATGCTGCTGATCCCTATCACCGTCACCGCGGGAACCGCGACGAGCGTTGAGCTGCGCAACGTCTGGCAGCGCGCCTGGGCACAGTTCCGTACCGCCACCACTCCAATCAACTATGTGCGGGTGAGCGGGATGGGGTCCGATCCGCTGCTGGTCAACGCCGCGCAGACGGCACGGCCGGGTCGCGGCTGGTGGCGCAATCTCGTCGATACCTACGGGGCGTCGGACATGTTGATCGCCGAAGTTCAATTGCAGCGCCTTTACCCCGGCGGACCGGCGCGCGGCCGCTTCATCGCCCGCCACGGTCCCGACAACGAAATCGTTGGTGGATTCACACTGACTGCCCCGAATAGCGAAGGCATTCCCGCCATGATGGCCGAGGGCGCGCGGCGCATCGATGCGCTCTACGCGCAAGCACTGGCCGCCGGTCAGCTATCGCGCGACCCATCGCTCAACCTGCCACCGCCGCCCGTGCTGCCGCAGATTGTCGAGGCCAAGCCGGTCGCCCCCGTTGCGACAACCACGGCCATCCAGGTCCAGGTCACCGGCAAGAACGTGACGGTCTACAATTTCGCGATGGCCCATTTGCGCACCATGACGGGTGTCGAGTCGGCGACGCCCCAGCAGATCAATCCGGGTGGGACCAGCTACATCCTCATCAGTTACAAGGGGAACATCGCTTCCCTGGCGAGCGCTCTGACCGCACGGGGATGGGTGGTGGATTTCTCCGGGACCGTCATCCGCATCCATTCCAACTCCGACAAGCCGCCCGCTTTGCCGCCGCCACCGGTGCAGCCGCCGACGGCGCCGCCAGCGCAGGCGGCGACGACCAACCAGAGCGGGGCGACGCCGTGAAGCAGGGGGCCGACCAGATCGCGCTACCGCTCGACTGGCCGCAAAGCGACGGAGATGCGCGGTTCGTGGTCACCGACGCCAACCGCGAGGCCTTCGACCATTTCCGCAAGTTCAGCATGTGGCCCGTCAAGGCCACGATCCTGACGGGTCCCCGGCGTTCGGGCCGGACCTTGCTCGCACGCAGCTTCGTCGAACGCGTCGGCGGGCGGCTGTTCGACGATGCGGACAGCCGCGACGAGGAAGAGCTTTTCCACGCGTGGAATCAGGCGCAGGACTCAGGGCGTCCGCTGGTGATGGTCGCCGATCAGGCCCCGCCGCAGTGGTCGCCTCGACTGCCCGACCTCAAGACTCGGCTCGCAGTTACGCCAGTGGCAAGCATCGGGCATCCCGACGATGCGTTGTTCGCCGCCCTGATCCAGCTTCATTTTGCGGATCGCGGGCTCCACATTCCCGCGGACGCCTTGCGGTTCATGACCGAGCGCCTGCACCGTGATTATTGGACCGCCGAACGGGCGGTCGAAGCGGTGGATCGCTACGCCATCGCCGAACGGGCGCGGCTGTCGCTCCCGACGATACGGCGCGCGCTGATCGATGCCCGGATGATCGGCGAAGCGGCCTAGCCGCAGTTCACGCCGACGCGGCCGCAAACGGTCACGCAGCGGAAGGCTACGCGTCGACCGTTTCCTGCTGAGCGACCCGGCTCATCTTCAATTTGCCGTTCTCGATCGCGAACGCGAGCCGTCCCTCGACCAGGTCAACCGCGTCCTTGCCGAACTGGTCGAACCGCCAGCCCGAGAGGATGTTGAGATTCTTGCGAACTCCGGCCGCCAGCGCTTCGAGATCATCGGAACGGGCGATTAGCCGCGCGGCGACGCCGCTCTCCTTGGCACGAATCTTGAGCAGCAGCTTCAACAGGTCGCTGACCAGCACACCGTCCTTGGTCAGACCCGGGCGGCGCGGTTCGCGGTCCGGCATTTCGTCTTGCTCGAGCGGCTTGCCCGCCTGGATTGCGCTCATCAAACGCGCGCCGATGTCGTTGCTCCGCCAGCCGGCCGATAGTCCGCGGACGCGGCCAAGGTCGTCCTGATTTTTCGGCGGGTGGAGGACGATCTCATTCAGCGTATCGTCCTTGATGATGCGTCCGCGCGGGAGATTCTTCGAGCGCGCTTCGGTTTCCCGCCACGCGGCGAGCGCCTTGAGCCGGCCCAGAACGACCGGATTGCGGCTCGGCAGCTTGAGGCGCTTCCAAGCATCTTCGGGCGGGAAGGCGAAGCTGGAGGGATCGGCGAGCCGGTCCATTTCCTCATCGAGCCAAGCGCCGCGGCCCGTCTTGCGCAGCTTTTCGACCATTCGCGGGAACACCGTGGCGAGATGGGTGACGTCGGCGATGGCATAATCGATCTGGCGCTTGTCGAGCGGGCGGCGGCTCCAGTCGGTGAAGCGAGCACCCTTGTCGAGGCTGTGGCCGAGCAGGCTCTCGATCAGGTTGGAATAACCGATCTGCTCTCCGTGCCCGAGCGCCATTGCGGCGATCTGCGTATCGAACAGCGGCAGTGGGACCTTGCCGGTTAGATTGTGAATGATTTCCAGATCCTGCCCACCTGCGTGAAAAACCTTCAGCACGTCCTCGTTCGTGACGAACAGGTCGAGCAGCGGTTGCAGATCGATATCCGCCTTGGGATCGATCGCCGCAGCCTCATCGGAGCTGGCAACCTGGATCAGGCAAAGGTCCGGCCAATAGGTATTCTCGCGCATGAACTCCGTGTCCACGGCGATGAAGGGATGGGCGGATAAGCGGTCGACGAGCGCTTTGAGATCGTCGGCTTTGGTAATCAGGGGATGAATACGCATGAGTCTTGGGCGCGCTTTAGCGGGGCCTTCGCGGGTTGACAAAAAGCTTCGGCCCATTGAAGCGCGGCGGGCGGTTTTCTCCACAATTTTTCGCTAAAAGCAGGCCCAATTCATCATGCACGCCTATCGTTCGCACAATTGCGCGGAATTGCGCGCCAGCAATGTTGGGGAGACCGTCCGGCTGTCCGGCTGGATTCACCGCAAGCGCGACCACGGGCACCTGCTGTTTATCGACTTGCGCGACCATTACGGCATTACGCAGATCGTCACCGATACGGATTCAGCGGCATTCGCGACGCTCGATCGCATCCGGGTGGAGTCGGTGGTGACGATCGAGGGCGAGGTGGTGGCGCGGTCGAAGGAAACCGTGAACCCTGGTTTGCCGACGGGCGAGATCGAAGTTCGTGCCGGGACGGTCACGGTACAGTCCGCCGCTGCGGAGTTGCCGATGCCGGTCTTCGGCGATCAAGAATATCCCGAGGAAATTCGCCTCAAGTACAGGTACCTCGACCTACGCCGGGAGCAGGTCCACGCAAATATCGTCCTTCGCTCGAAAGTAATCAGCTCGATCCGTCGCCGGATGATCGACCAGGGGTTTACCGAGTTTCAGACCCCGATCCTGACCGCGAGTTCGCCCGAGGGCGCGCGCGATTATCTGGTGCCCAGCCGCGTCCATCCGGGAAAGTTTTACGCGCTTCCTCAGGCGCCGCAGATGTTCAAGCAGCTGATCATGGTCGCCGGCTTCGATCGCTATTTTCAGATCGCGCCCTGCTTCCGCGACGAGGATGCGCGCGCGGATCGCTCGCCGGGCGAATTCTACCAGCTCGATTTCGAAATGAGCTTTGTCACGCAGGACGACGTCTTCAATGCGATCGAGCCGGTGCTGTCCGGCGTGTTCGAGGAATTTGCGGACGGGCGAAAGGTGACGGCGGCCGGTGAATATCCTCGCATTCCCTATAAGGAAGCGCTGTTAAAGTACGGAACGGACAAGCCTGACCTCCGCAACCCGTTGCTGATCAGCGACGTGGGTGAGCAGTTCAAAGGTTCCGGCTTCGGCCTGTTCGCCGGTCTGGTGGGAAAAGGCGCCGTGGTGCGCGCCATTCCGGCGCCGGGCACCGCGGAGAAGAGCCGTAAGTTCTTCGACGACATGAACGAGTGGGCGCGCGGCGAAGGCTTCGCGGGTCTCGGTTACGCGACTCGAAAGGGCGGCGAATGGGGCGGCCCGATCGCCAAGAACCATGGCGAGGAAGGCATGAACCGCCTCGCCGATATGATGGGCATCGGTCCGGACGACGGCATCTTCTTTGCGGCTGGCAAGGAAGAGGAGGCGGCCAGGCTGGCCGGCCTCGCGCGGACTCGCGTCGGGGAGCAGCTCGGACTGATCGAGCAGGGAACGTTCCGATTCTGTTGGATCGTCGACTTCCCGATGTTCGAGTTTAACGAGGATCAGAAGAAGATCGATTTCAGCCACAATCCATTCTCGATGCCGCAGGGCGAAATGGAGGCGCTGGAAACCAAGGATCCGCTCGAGATCCTCGCCTGGCAGTACGACATCGTTTGCAACGGCGTCGAGCTGAGCTCAGGCGCGATCCGGAATCACCGCCCGGACATCATGTACAAGGCGTTCGAGATCGCTGGGTACATGCGCGACGAGGTCGACACGAACTTCGCGGGCATGATCAACGCCTTCAAGTTCGGCGCGCCGCCGCACGGCGGTTCGGCGCCCGGTATCGACCGCATCGTCATGCTGATCGCCGACGAGCCGAACATCCGCGAAGTCATCCTCTTCCCGATGAACCAGAAGGCGGAGGACTTGATGATGAACGCGCCGGCACCCGTGCTGCCCAAGCAGCTGAAGGAACTCAGCATCAAGGTCGTAGCCGACGGTTAGGGGGGCTTTTGAGACCCGGTTGTGCGCGCCGCAGATTGCGGTAGCTTCCGACTCCGTGGTCGACAGAGAAACCCGTTTCGCTAGCGCTCGCGGCGATGATGGCCGGCAGGCGCTTGGCGCGCTTTGCGATCGCATCTCTGAACGGCAGTTGCCGCAAATTGCGCATGGGCGGCGTGCGATCATCTTGCTCGAAGGTCCGGAGGGCGCGGCAAAGAAACATGCGCTGAAGCAATTGGTGCGCGCCTTCGACCCCTGTCACCTCGGCGTCCATGCCACGGGCTTCGACCGCCGCGAGGCTAACGACGGTCATTGGCTGGCAAGGTTCTGGCGGCAGCTCCCATCCGCTGGCAACACGGCAATCTTTTTTCGCAGTTGGTACCGCCGCGTCCTCGACGATCGGGTGCTTGGCCGAACGGTCGAGGATTCGGTCCCGCGGGTGTTCGACGAGATCAACGAATTCGAGGCGCAGCAGCGCGACTATGGGACGCTGCTGGTGAAGCTTTATTTCGATGTCAGTGCCGACGTGCAGGAGCAACGGCTGGCGCAGCGACGGCAAAGTCCATGGCGGACGCGGGCTTCGACCGACGATTTCATCCGGGCCGACGACCCGGCTTATCAGCACGCCCTGACCGAAGTGCGGACCCATACGGACACGCGCTGGTCGCCGTGGCGAACGATCGATGGCGACGACGATGAACAGGCCGCGCTTGCCGCGCTCGAAGCGGTGGCGGAGGCATGGACCAAGGCGATGCCGGCCGAACCGCCCAAGCTGGTGTCGCCGCGCGTCGCCTAGTCCGGATAGCGGATTTCCATCACTTCGTAAGATTTCTCGCCGGCGGGCAGGCGCACGATGCGCTCATCGCCCAGGCGTGCACCGATCAGCGCTCTCGCGAGTGGCGCGCTCCAGCCGATCATGCCCGCGGTGGCGTCGCTTTCATCATCCCCGACGATCGTCAGCGTCCGGCGGTTATCCTCCTCGTCCGCCAACTCAACCGTCGCTCCGAACCGAACCTGGTCGCGCGTCGGCTGCAATGCCGGATCGACCACTTTGGCGGCCTTCATGACCTTGGCGAGATAGCCGAGGCGCCGGTCGATCTCCCGCAAGCGCTTTTTGCCATACAGATAATCGGCATTTTCCGAACGGTCGCCGAGGGACGCGGCCCACGACACGATTTCGACGATCTTCGGCCGCTCCGTGCCGAACAGTTCGTCATATTCGCTGCGCAGCCGCTTCATTCCGGCGGGGGTGATGAACCGGTCGGCCATTTCGGTGGCCTATCAGCCGGGGCGGTCTTTCCCAAGATAGCGCGACACGTGCATCGCCGACCGCTGCGTCTGCTGGCCGCGCATGGAGTCATAGACGACGCTGTTCTCGATCACCCGCTGCACATAGGCGCGCGTTTCCGAATAAGGGATCGCCTCGATCCATTTCAGCACGTCGACCTGGCCGCGGGGGTCGCCGTATTGGCGGACCCATTTGCCGGCGTTGCCCGATCCCGCATTGTAGCTCGCGACGGCGAGGGGCACGTTGCCATTCCAGATGTTGAGCATGCGCTGGAAATAGGATGATCCAATGGCAACGTTGTAGGCGGGATCGCTGATCAAACGGTAGCCGTCATAGCCGATCCCCATCTTGCCCGCCTGTTCCCGCGCCGTCCCGGTCATCAACTGCATCATCCCGCGCGCGCCGGCGTGGCTGGTCACATAGGGATCGAACGAGCTCTCCTGCCGGCTGATGCCGTGAGCCAGCGACCATAACTCACCGGAGACGTTGGCCGAGAGAGTCGGGTAGGCCTGGCGAACATAAAAGGCCGAGCCTTTCACGCGCGCCATGCGGGCGGTCCACACCGCGATGTCCTGACGGCCGATCTGTTGCCCGAGGTCGACGGCCAGGTTGCGGTCCGTGTCGTTATCCAGCGATTCGGCGAGGGAGCGGACAAACAAGGCCTGCTCGTTGGCACTGTTCCGCAGGAGCCGGATGGCCTGCACGTCGCGGCGGTTATTGAAGGCCGTCCGCTGTAGCTGGGTCGTGACGTATTGCGGCAGCGCGGCCGGCGGCGGCGCGACCGAGCGCCCCAGACGCTCCAGCGCAAGTTGCCCGTAAAATAGCTCCGGATAAGCGGCGGCCCGCTCGAAATAGGCGTTAGCGTCGGCGAAGTGCCCGGCGCCGAGCGAGGCGCGGCCCGCCCAATAATTGCCCTTGGTGCTGACCTGGAGCGACCGGCCGCCGCGCGCGTAGCGGTCGAACATCGCGACCGCGCTGGACGGGCGGTTCATTCGATCGAGTGCGATAGTCCCCGCGAGCCATGCTAGCGTCGTGTAATTGTCGCGGACGCCGAGCGGTTGCTTGGTCATGTCGACACCAGCAGGCAGCGCGTCGTCGATCTGGCTCGCGATATTATAGGCGGTCTGCCAGTTGCGATCCTGCGCTGCCTCACCGGCGAGCAGGATCAACATGTCGTAGAAGCGCTCGGGGTCAGCCGGCTTGATGGAGAATTGATGCTCGCGCGCGGCGAGCTGTTGAGCGGCCGCGTCGAAATTGTTGGCGCGCAGCCACCGGGCGCGATCCATCATCAGCCCCGCATCGCGCGTGACCAGCCCGATCACCGCCGCATAGCGGGCTTCGGCGTCCGGTGCGTTCTGCTGCATGGCAATGCGCGCGGCGAAGCCTGCCTGACGGTCGGGACTGCTGGCCGTCAGAAAACGCGCCGCGGCGTCGGCCTTCTTGGCGAAGAGCAGCTCATCCACGCGATCGTCATTATCGGCGCGGGTGAAGCTGGCGCCGAAGTGCGACCAGATCATTTGCTCGTCGGTCGCGGTCAGGTCGTCCGATCGCCATGCCTGGCGCGCCGCGTCCAATGCCGGTCCGGATTGACCGTTCAAAGCCAAAGCATCTGCAAGGCGGGTCCAGCCAGTTCCGGTGCGCGGCTTGTCGGTGGCGAAGAAGGCGATGACGGTGGCGGCGTTCTCGCCGGGCTGCATCGCCTTTTCGGCCCAGCCGCGCATCCGGCTTTCATCGGGCCAGTCCGGATTGGCGATCAGAAAACTGGCGTAATCCGAGAAGCGGTAGCCGCTGCTCTGCCGAAGCGTGCGCCAGGTCTGAAGCGAGGCGGCGACGCTCGGTGCGGCGGACGGCGATGCAGCCGACGGCGCGACATATTGCGCGGAGCTGCTACCCGGCGTCACGGCCAGCAATAGCGGCAAGATGGCAGTGATGCGCCACATGCTGGACATCTTGGCTTCCCCCTCCTTATCAGACCGTGAACGCGTGGCCGACTAACCCGGTCGCCAACTCAGCGACCTAAGTGAAAGAAAAAGCATGTTTTCTGGCTCGATACCCGCGCTGGTGACGCCATTTGCGGCAGGACGAGTCGATGGAGCGCTATTCCGTGACTTCGTCGAATGGCAGATCGCCGAGGGCTCGACCGGTCTGGTGCCGTGCGGGACGACCGGCGAGACAGCCACCCTCGACAGGGACGAGCATCGCGAGGTGGTGTCGACCACGGTCCAGGCGGCGAAGGGCCGCGTTCCGGTCATTGCCGGCTGCGGCAGCTATTCTACGGCCGCCGCCATCGGGTTGGTCAAAACCGCAGCCGATGTTGGCGCGGACGCTGTCCTCGTGGTCGTCCCTTATTACAACAAACCGAGCCAGGCCGGCCTGATCGCGCATTTCACCGCGATAGCCGACGCGTCGCCCTTGCCGATCGTCGTCTACAACGTTCCCTCGCGAACGGTTGCCGATATTTCGGTCGAGGCGCTTGCCGAGGTGGTCAAGCACGAGCGGATCGTCGCCATCAAGGATGCCACCGGCAATCTTGCCAGGGTGACCGCTCAGCGGCTCGCGTGCGGTGAAGACTTCGTCCAGTTGTCGGGCAACGACGACATGGCGCTCGGATTCAACGCGATGGGCGGCACCGGCTGCATATCCGTCACCGCCAATGTGGCGCCGAAGCTTTGTGCCGAGTTCCAGGCCGCCACGCTGGATGGGCGCTGGGACGATGCGCTGACGCTTCAGGACCGCCTTTATCCCCTCCATGCGGCGCTCTTCTCGGACGCGTCGCCAGCACCAACCAAATACGCTTTATCGCGTGTCCGGCCCGGTTTTCCGACCGATTTGAGGTTGCCGCTGGTTGAGGCTTCCGAAGCCTCGCGCCGCGCTGTGGACTTGGCGCTCGAGCATGCAGGTCTCATCTAATCGGCATGGCCAAGGCGCTTCCCCAACCGTTCGACAAACAAAAGGTGGTCGCCGAGAACCGGCGCGCGCGCTTCGATTATTTCGTCGAGGACCGGTTCGAGGCGGGCATCCAGCTTGCCGGGACAGAAGTGAAGTCCCTTCGGCATGGCGAAGGCTCCATCGCGGAAAGCTATGCGACCGCCGAGGGCGACGAAATCTGGCTGATCAACAGCCACATCCCCGAATACAGCCACGGCAACCGTCTCAATCACGAGCCGCGACGCCCGCGTAAACTGTTGCTCAAGGGTCGTGAGATAGCCAAGCTGCATGGGGCCGTGACGCGGCAGGGACTGACGCTGGTGCCGCTATCGATTTACTTCAACGGCAACGGGCGGGCGAAGGTCGAACTGGCTCTGGCCCGAGGCAAAAAGGTGCACGACAAGCGCGACACGATCAAGGAGCGCGACTGGAAGCGGGAGCAGCAGCGGTTGTTGAAATCCGGTGGCTGACGCGACCCCTGCGCCTCGCTTCCATTGGCTGACCCGGCACATCCCGACCAGGGACTCGATCCATCGCTATCGCGTCTTGCGGCCGTTCGCCCACCATTTGACGCATAACTCGCTGTGGCGGATGAACCGTCGGTCGGTTCCGCGCGGAGTGGCCCTCGGGCTTTTCGTCGCCGTCCTGATCCCGGTCATGCACACAGCGATCGCCGCAATTCTCGCGATTCCCACGCGCGCCAATGTCGCAATCGCGGCGGCCTTCACGCTCGTCGTCAACCCGCTGACTATCCCGCCGCTCTACTATGCGGCCTATCGAGTCGGGTCGTGGGAGCTTCACCACGACGTCCCCATCGTCGACCCGCATGCCGCCGAGCGGTTCTCGAGCGAGCTAAGCCGCTTGTTGTTCTGGATCCACCAGGCTTCCGGTTCGATCGCGCTCGGTGTCCTGACCATCGCAGCCTTGTCGGCGCTCATCGGCTATGTTGTCGCGGCGCTGGTCTGGCGCTTCTGGTCGGGCAGCCGCTGGCGCCAACGCCGGCGGACGAGAGGCTGATCTTCGACTGTCCGTCGCCACCACGGGTGCACTTGTCGATTGACGTTCTCCGTTACGGCGTCACCTTCTCCAACGATAGGGACTCGGGAGAGGGACCAAGCGCATGATTCGGAAATTCGCATTCATTCTGGCGACCACGGCGATCGCCGGCACGGCAAGCCTCGCATTGGCAGCATCAGGTCAGTCGGCCACTCCAACCGCTACGGCATCTGCAACGGCTCGGCCGCAATATGGCAGCTTCGGTTTCGACGCGGCAGGCATGGACCGCAGCGTTACACCCGGCGACGATTTCTTCGACTACGCCAACGGCACTTGGCTCAAGAACAATCCGATCCCGGCGGACAAGTCGCGTTACGGCATGTTCAATGTGCTGGACGACCTGTCGAAAACGCGCACCAAGGCCATCATCGACGCCCAATCCAAGGATCCGAACAGCCGGATCGGCAACGCCTACGCGGCCTTCATGGATCAGGCGGCGATCGAGGCGAAGGGGCTCGCGCCGATCCAGCCTTGGCTGAACCAGATCAAGGCGACGAAGTCGAATGCGGGCCTCGCCGCGCTCTATGCAAAGGCCGACCGGATCGGGGTGAACATTCCGTTCCGGATGTTCGTCGGCCAGGATCGCAAGGCATCCGATCGCTATACGCTCAACATGTCGCAAGGTGGGCTGGGCATGCCCGATCGCGACTATTATCTCTCCAGCGATCCAAAGCTTGCGGAAACCCGCTCCAAATATCTCGAGCACCTGACCAATGTCCTGACAATGGCGGGCGAGCCAGATGCAGCGGCGCGGGCCAAGGCGATCCTCGATTTCGAAACAGGTATCGCGCAAGTCCATTGGACGCGCGCGCAGAGCCGCGACGCTAACAAGACGTACAACAAGTTCACCATGGCCGAGCTCGCCAAGCTGGCGCCGGGCTTCGATTTTGCTGGGCTGGCGAAGGGCGAGGGCGCCGCGGTCCCATACGTCATCGTAGCCCAGCCGAGCTCGGTAACCGGTATCGCCGCGGCCCTCGGCAAGGCGCCGCTTCAGGTCCTGAAGGACCAGCTGCTGGTGCGCTCAATCGACGCATATGCCCCGGTTCTTCCACAAAAATTCGACCGCGAGAATTTCGCCTTCTTTGGAACGGTGCTGTCGGGCACGCCCGAGCAGGAAGTGCGCTGGAAGCGCGGCGTGAGCTTCACCGTCGGCGCACTCGGGGATGATGTCAGCAAGCTCTACGTCGCGGAATATTTCCCGCCAGCCACCAAGGCAGCCGCGGACCAGTTGGTAAAGAATCTCATCGCCGCCATGGATCGCCGCCTCGACAAGCTCGATTGGATGGGCGCCGAAACCAAGGCCAAGGCTCACGCCAAACTTGCCGCCTTCAAGCCGAAAATCGGATATCCTTCGCAATGGCGCGACATGAGTGGTCTGGTGATCAAACCCGGCGACGCATTCGGCAATGCGATGCGCTCGCGCGAGTTCGAACATGCCTATCAGGTCGGCAAACTCGGCGGGCCGATCCGGCGGTGGGAATGGGGCATGACCCCGATGACCATCAATGCTTATTCGAATTCGACAATGGTCGAGATCGTGTTCCCCGCCGCGATCCTGCAGCCGCCCTTCTTTGATCCCAATGCCGACGCCGCCGTCAATTACGGCGGGATCGGCGCGGTGATCGGCCATGAAATGAGCCACCAGTTTGACGACCAGGGCTCAAAGTTCGACTTGCACGGCAATCTGATCGACTGGTGGACGCCGGGCGACAGCAAGCAGTTCACCGCGCGCCTCGATAAATATGAGCAGCAGATCAACGGTTATGAGCCGCTGCCCGGCATGCATGTGAACGGCAAGCTGACGATGGGCGAGAATGTCGCCGACCTCGCCGGCCTGACCATCGCGCACGACGCTTATCTCGCGTCGCTGAACGGCTCGACGCCGCCGGTAATCGACGGGCTGACGGCTGACCAGCGCTTCTACCTCGGTTTCGCGCAGGTGTGGCGATGCAACCAGCGCGAGGCGGCGCTTCGTCAGCAGTTACTGACCGATCCGCACTCGCCGTGCCCGGTTCGCGCCAGCGTCGTCCGCAACATGGACCCGTGGTATCAGGCGTTCGACGTCAAGCCGGGGCAGAAGCTCTACCTCGCGCCCGACGATCGCGTTCGCATCTGGTAGCGCACGCTGCGGCTGCTAACATGCGCCGCAACTGATGCTGCACCGCGAGCTCCCGAGAATCGATTCCACCCCGCTGGACCGTGGGGACCGCTGGCTCGTGCCAACTCTCCTGGCGGCAGCCGGGCTCAGCTTGGTGGTTATCCTGCTGCTTCTCGGTTTGCCGCTGTGGCTGGCTGCGCTGGTGTTGGTCGCATGCGGCGCCGCCGCCGCGTTGCTACGGCCGAAAAGCGGGGCGATTCAGGTCAACGACAGTCTAATGGTCGGACCGGATTATGCCCTCGTAGGTTCGACACTAAGCCTAAGCCGAAATCCCGTTGCGCTAACCGACGGTGAAGGTTCGTTGCTGGTAGCAAACGATGCCTACCGAGAGGCTTTCGGAGTCGCGCCGCCGCTAACCCTCGGCAGCAACGAGGACGCCGGGCGAGGCTTGGCCTTGGCCCATGGCATGGCGTGGCGCGATGGCGCAGGCTGCGTCACCGGCATCGAGACGCAGGCGGGGTCACGTCCGGTGGAAGTCGAAAGGGCTGGATCGGGAAGAGACGTCCTGATCTGGCATTTTCCCGGAACGGCCGCACCCGACACATTGACCATCGCGGTTCGCCGGGTCGACGGCGAGACCGGCGAGCGGCTTGCCGCAGCCGGCGTCGCGAGTGCGGTGGTGGACCAGTCCGGCGTAATCCTGGCTGCCAACAGCCTCTTCCTTCAGCGCGCGGGTTATCCGGAACAGTCGATCCGCGAGAAGCACTTTGGCGACCTGATCGATGTCGGAGACGATCATCAGATGCGGTTTGAGGCGGAGGGCGAAAGCGCGGCCCCCGTTCGCGCAGTCCATCTTCCCGATGGCGAAGGCGGCGCCGGCACGTTCCTCATGTTCGATCCGGTCGACGAGGCATCGGCCGCGCAGTCTTCGAACCTGCAGGCGTTGCTCGACGTCATGCCGATCGGGCTGGCGCTGGTCGATCGCGACGGCCGGTTCCTGACCATGAACGCGGCCTTCCGCCAAGCCGCCGGCATCGGGGATCGTCCAATGCCGGCCTATCCAGGCGACCTCGTCGTCAAGGAAGACAAGGCCGCAGTGGCCGATGCCGTGCGCCGCAATGCGCGCGGTCCGGCGATGTCAGGCGATCTGGCGGTTCGGTTGGCGTCACAGACGGCGGAGCCGGTGGCGCTGACGATCGCCGGCCTTCGCGGTCTTGGCGACGCGGTGGTGATGCTGCTGCTCAAGGACAATAGCGAGGAGGCCAAGCTCAAGCGGCAGGTAGCGCAAGCGACCAAGATGCAGGTCGTCGGCCAGCTTGCGGGGGGCGTCGCTCACGATTTCAACAACATCCTGACGGCGATCATCGGTCACTGCGACCTGATGCTGATGCGGCACACGCCGGGCGACAGCGACTATGACGATCTGCAGCAGATCAAGTCGAACTCGAACCGCGCCGCCGGGCTGACCCGGCAGCTCCTCGCTTTCTCGCGTCAGCAAACCTTGCGGCCGCAGGTCCTGCAGCTTCCCGATGTCGTGTCCGAAGTGTCGCATTTGCTCAAGCGCTTGCTCGGCGAGACGGTTCAGCTGGTCGTCAAACACGGACGCAGCCTCGGCTCGATCCGCGCCGACCCGGGGCAGCTCGAGCAGGTCATCATCAATCTCGCGGTCAACGCCCGCGACGCCATGGCGCCCAAGGGCGGCGGAACGGTCACCATCCAGACCTATGCGGTGAAGGCGGACCAGGTGGCCGAACTGGGTTCGGACATCCTGCCGATCGCGGAATATACCGCGCTATCTGTGACCGACACCGGGACGGGCATTCCGCGCAATGTGCTCGGCAAGATTTTCGAGCCCTTTTTCACCACCAAGGAGGTGGGGAAGGGGACCGGCCTCGGCCTCTCGACCGTCTATGGCATCGTCAAACAGTCCGGCGGCTTCATCTTTGCGGATTCACAGCTGGGGGAATGGACCCAGTTCGTCATCTATCTTCCAGTGCACCGCGAAGAGGCCGGCTCGGCCAAGAGCCGCAAGCCGGCGAAGACCAAGAAGGACGAATTGTGGGGCAGCGGCACGGTCTTGCTGGTCGAGGATGAGCCGATGGTCCGCGGAGTTGCCGAGCGAGCGCTGACTCGGCACGGTTATACGGTCATCACGGCGGACAATGGCGAGGATGCGCTTGAGGTGCTCGCGCGCAACGAGCCGATCGATTTGCTTATCAGCGACGTCGTCATGCCGGGGATGGATGGGCCGACCATGGTTCGCGAGGCGCGTCAGAGCCGGCCGGACCTCAAGATTCTTTTCATGTCGGGCTATGCCGAGGAGCAACTGCGCAAGTCGATCGACATCGAAAATGTCAATTTCCTGCCCAAGCCGTTCTCGGTCACCGACCTGGCTGAAGCCGCGCGCCGCGCAGTAATGACTAAATAGGTATTTGCGCTTTGTTCCGTGGGCACTATGCCAACGCCATGGCGGGGCACCATTCCATTCTGATCGTCGAAGACGAGCCGCTCATCGCGATGATGCTCGAGGACTTCCTGGACTCGCTTGGCCATAAGGTCAGCGGGACTTGCGATACGGTGCAGTGCGCGCTCGACGAGGTGGAGAAGGGCGGGTTCGATCTCGCCATTCTCGACGTCAACCTGAAGGGTGAAAACGTCTGGCCGGTGGCGACCAAGCTGCGCGAGCGCAATGTGCCGTTCGTCATTGCCACTGGCGGTCATGTCGATCCGCCGCCGCCCGAGTTCGACAATGCACCGGTGATCGAGAAACCGTACACGGTCGACCGTGTCACGCCCGCCATCGAGGCCGCTGTCGCCGGCTAGTCAGCCGCAGCAGCGCATCCATGATCGATTTCCAAAGTCACCTGATCTTCCCCACGCATGCCGTGCCGCGTGCCGGGCCGCTCCCGCCGCAGGCCGAACGGCTGACGGTGTCTGCGCCGGACGCAAAGCTGGAAGGCGTCCTGATCCCGGCGCACAGTCCAAAATCCGATGGTGCGCTTATCCTTGGATTCGGTGGGAACGGTTGGAATGGGCAGGACGTAGCGGAATATCTCCACGGCGTCTTTCCCGACGATGACATCGTCGTGTTTCACTACCGAGGCTATGCGCCATCGACCGGATCGCCAACGGGCGAGGCACTGATTGCCGATGCGCCGCTCGTTTATGACGAGGCGGTCAAGCGGGTGCCGTCTCGTAGAGTCATTGCGGTGGGGTTCAGCATCGGAACGGGCGTCGCCGCGCAATTGTCGGCCCGACGAGATCTGGACGGATTGATCCTGGTCACTCCATTTGATTCGCTCAAGGCGGTCGCTCAGTCCATGTATCCCTGGCTGCCCATCGGACCGTTCTTCCAGCATGAAATCGATGCCGCGGCGCCGCTCAAGCACGGAAAGGTCCCGGTCGCGATCCTCGCCGCGGACCATGACGAACTGGTGCCGACCAGCCGCACCGACGCATTGCGGGCGGCCGCGGCGAACATCATATTCGATCGCACCATCAAGAATGCCGGGCACAACAGTATTTATGGCCGTTCCGATTTTCAGGATGCCATGCGGTCCGCTCGCGATGCGGTTCTAGATCCGGCGCATTGCGATGGGACAGGTTAGCCCAAACTGCGTCATGGGCCCTTGCTAGGCTGCTTCACCGCATCCATATTCTTGATTCTAAAGGGCCAATTCGGGCGAGGGATACGTTAACCCCCTAGCGGTGTTGATTGTGTCATAAAGCGGGCTAGCATGCCCATCAGAGGACGGTCGTTCGCGGCCGATATGCAGGAATACGAATGACCAAGCTTTCAGGCGGCGACAGCAAGAGCACCCTTTACTGCTCTTTCTGCGGCAAGTCCCAGCACGAAGTCCGCAAGCTGATTGCCGGGCCGACCGTTTTTATCTGCGATGAGTGCGTCGAACTGTGCAACGACATCATCCGCGAAGAATCCAAGTCCGCGCTGGTGAAGACGCGAGACGGCGTTCCGACGCCGCTCGAGATCTGTAACGTTCTCGACGACTACGTAATCGGCCAGGCGCGCGCCAAGCGCGTACTCTCGGTTGCGGTTCACAACCATTACAAGCGGCTTTCGCATGGCGCGAAGTCCGGCAATGAGGTTGAGCTCGCCAAGTCCAACATCTTGCTTATCGGCCCGACGGGCTGCGGCAAGACGTTGCTCGCGCAAACGCTCGCCCGCATCCTCGACGTGCCGTTCACCATGGCCGACGCAACGACGCTGACCGAAGCCGGTTACGTCGGTGAGGATGTCGAGAACATCATTCTGAAGCTGCTGCAGGCCTCCGACTACAACGTCGAAAAGGCGCAGCGGGGAATCGTTTACATCGACGAGATCGACAAGATTTCGAGGAAATCCGACAATCCGTCGATCACCCGCGATGTGTCGGGTGAAGGCGTGCAGCAGGCGCTGCTCAAGCTGATGGAAGGAACCACCGCGAGCGTTCCGCCGCAGGGCGGACGCAAGCATCCGCAGCAGGAATTCCTGCAGGTCGACACGACGAACATCCTGTTCATTTGTGGCGGCGCCTTCGCGGGTCTCGAAAAGATCATCTCTGACCGCATGCAGGGCAAGTCGATGGGCTTCGGCGCCCATGTGGCGGCTCCGGACGAGCGCAAGACCGGCGAGATCCTCCAGCATTGCGAGCCCGAGGATCTGCTGAAATTTGGCCTGATTCCCGAATTCGTCGGCCGCTTGCCGGTGATCGCAACGCTGCTCGACCTCGACGAGCCCGCGCTGGTCAAGATCCTGGTCGAGCCGAAGAACGCGCTGGTGAAGCAATATGCCAAGCTGTTCGACATGGAAGACGTGCAGCTGGAATTCACCGACGACGCACTGCATTCGATCGCGGTCAAGGCGATCGAGCGCAAAACGGGTGCTCGCGGCCTCCGGTCGATCCTCGAAGGCATCCTGCTCGACACCATGTTCGACCTGCCGTCGATGGACGGGGTCGATGAGGTTCATGTGGATGGTGACGTGGTCGAGGGCCGCAAGGACCCGGTCCGCGTCTACGCCGCCAAGGACAAGGCCGACGACGCCGCCTAACGCGGCGTCGCTACACTTTCACGTTTAGTGGAGCCCGCGGACGGCTGCGGTGAGCTGCGTTCCGAACCGCTCCATCAAATGCGCGTCCCGGCCATAGGGATCCGGCATAAACTGGATGCCTGACGCCGTCGGCTGCGCGGTCAGGTAAGTCATGTAGACCGGAACCGGCTTGGGCAGATCGACTTCCTGCTCGACCTTCGGGTCTTTGCCCTTGGGCACATAGCCATCGAACAACCAGCTGGCGAACCGCTTGTAATCCTCGACGCGGACGCAGCCGTTGCTGATCCATAGCTCGTTCTTGGTGAAATGCTCTTTCTCCGGCGAATCATGGAGATAGATGCCGAAGTAATTGGGCAGCATGAACTTCATCATGCCCATGGAATTGGCGGGGCTGGGCAAACGGCGCAGGCGGACGTCCTGCTGACCGGCGACCACGGCGCGCCAGTCGACCGTGTGGGGATCGATCAACTGGGCGTTGTCGGTATAGTCGGTCAGGACCTGGTACTCACGATCCGTCAGGTAGCTCACGCCTTGCGCTGCGACACGCGGACCGATGAGATCGCGCACGAGTTCCGGCGGAACGTTCCAATAAGGATTCACGCTCGCATATTTGATGTAGGCCGCCATCATCGGCGTCGCGGTCTCGGCCTTGCCGACCACCACCTTCATCTCGTCGACCTTGCGGCCGTTTTCCCACATCGACAGCCGTGCGTTGCCGGCGTCGACGATCGCATATTTGCGCTGCTCTTCCGGTGCGGGGAGACGCCGGGCGCGCTCCATGTTGATGATGATCAACTGCTCGTAATATTGAGCGCCACGATTGAGAGCCTCAATGGTGCCGGCGCCCGCGATGCCGTCAGCCTTCAGGCCGTGGACAGACTGGAAGTCCTTCACTTCGGTGGCGAGCGCCGCGTCGAACTTGTCGCCGGCCGGCAAGCCAAGCCGCGCGCGCATCGCACTCACCCGGTCGCCCGACATGCCCGTCTTGAGCGTCGGGCCCGCGGGGATCGGCAGATCGGGCAGACTGCCCCAGCGCTGCTGGTAACGAACCAGGCCCCGGCGCAGCTGGGTGTAGATAGGATTGACGGATTCGAAGAGATCGACTGGCGCGCCGCTCCAGGCGGCGAAGGTCATGTCGGTCGCCGGTCCGCCGTCATGGACCGCCTTGGGCACCAATTCCTCGTCGATGTAGATCATGTCGACGCCCTGCTCGATCGCGGGCGGCAGATCGATCGGCTCCAGCGCCGGGCTCTTGTTTGGTTCGGCCACTGGCGACTGCCACGGCTGTCCTTGCGGGGCCGGACGCGCCATCCACGGCTCCGCTACCGCTGGCTGGTAGGACGGCGCGCGTTGCACCGGGGCGGCCTGGGGAGGGGGCGGCGGCACCGCACCCGGCACCGGCCAATTGCCGTTCCACTGCGCGAGAGCAGCCGCGGGGAGGGTGAGTGCGCCGAGCGCGGCAATCGCAATGAATTTGTTCACGCCTGCCAAAATAGGCAGGAAAGCTGAACAGTTACAGAATCATAGAGATACGTCTGCCCCGAATTACTCTCCGTCGAGCGGAAGCGGGTCGCTTTTCGGCCGCGCACCGAGGCGGATTGCAACCCGCTCGACTTTCTCGTCACTCGGCGCCTCAGGCAGTTCTTCGCCCGGGCTAAGCGCATCGTCCGCGATGCCAGGCCCCGTGCCGGCAATGCTTTCGTTGATCGGCTCCTCGTTCGGGCCCGTGCTGATTTTTTTGCGATTCTCGGCCATCCCTTGTCTCCGCCGTGCCGTCGAGATCGATCAAGCGACCGAACGAAGCCGAATGTTCCCACGCTTTGTTGCGCGGGCGCGGGGCGCCGCCCATATACTGCCCATGACTCGCTTTCTCCCTATCTTGCCGCTTCGCGACATTGTCGTGTTCCCGCATCGCATCGTCCCGTTGTTCGTCGGACGCGAGAAATCGGTTGCCGCGCTCGAAGCGGCCATGGCCTCGGACAAGGAGCTGTTCCTGGTCGCCCAGCTCGATCCGGGCGAGGACGATCCCGATCGTGATGCGCTGTACGACCTTGGGGTCGTGGCGACCGCGATGCAGCTGCTCAAGCTTCCCGACGGCACCGTCCGGGTGCTCGTCGAAGGAGTGAAGCGTGCGCGTCTGGTCGACCTTGTCGATCGCGATGGCTTCACTGCCGCCGAGATCGAGGAGATCGATGAGGAAGCCGCCGAAGGTCCCGAAGCCCAGGCGCTGATGCGCTCGGTCATCGACCAGTTTGAAAATTACGCCAAGCTCAACAAGCGGCTGCCGCCTGAGACCGGCATCCAGCTTGGCGAGATCGAGGAGCCGTCGGGCCTCGCGGACGCCGTCGCGTCGAATCTGTCGATCAAGGTCGCCGACAAGCAGGCGTTGCTTGGCGAACTGAATGCCGCGCGCCGGCTCGAAATGGTGTTCGCCTTCATGGAGGGCGAACTGGGTGTGCTGCAGGTCGAAAAGAAAATCCGCAGCCGCGTGAAGCGCCAGATGGAGAAGACCCAGCGCGAATATTATCTCAACGAGCAGTTGAAGGCGATCCAGCGCGAGCTGGGAAATGAGGGCGAAGAGGGCGGCGACGAGCTGCAGGAGCTGGCCGAAAAGATCCGCAAGACGCGGCTCAGCAAGGAGGCTCGCACCCGCGCCAATGCCGAGCTTAAGAAGCTGCGCGCGATGGCGCCGATGTCAGCCGAAGCGACCGTCGCCCGCAACTATCTCGACGTCCTGCTCGGCCTGCCGTGGGGCAAGAAGTCGAAGCTCAAGAAGGACATTGCCGAGGCGCAGCAGGTTCTCGATGAGGACCATTACGGGCTGGAAAAGGTCAAGGACCGGATCGTCGAATATCTCGCGGTTCAGGCGCGCACCAACAAGCTGAAGGGCCCGATCCTCTGCCTCGTCGGTCCGCCCGGCGTCGGCAAGACGTCACTCGGCCGCTCGATCGCGCGTGCAACGGGCCGCGAATTCGTTCGCCAGTCGCTTGGCGGCGTCCGCGACGAAGCCGAGATCCGCGGTCACCGCCGGACTTATATCGGGTCGCTGCCGGGCAAGATCATCTCGAATCTGAAGAAAGCGGGAACGTCCAACCCGCTGTTCCTGCTCGATGAGATCGACAAGCTCGGCCAGGACTTCCGCGGCGATCCCGCGTCCGCGCTGCTGGAGGTTTTGGACCCCGAGCAGAACAGCAAGTTCCAGGACCATTATCTGGAACTCGACTACGACCTGTCCGACGTGATGTTCGTCACCACGGCGAACTCGCTCGACATGCCGCAGCCGCTGATGGACCGCATGGAGATCATCCGGCTGGAGGGCTACACCGAGGACGAGAAGGTGCAGATTGCCAAGCAGCACCTGATCCCCAAGCAGATGGACGCACACGGTTTGAAGCCGGAAGAGCTGACGTTTGGTGACGAAGCGCTTCGCTCGATCATCCGCCATTACACGCGTGAAGCCGGCGTCCGTACGCTCGAGCGCGAGCTGGCGAAGGTCGCCCGCAAGTCGCTGCGCCAGATTCTCGAGGGCAAGGCCGAGACGGTCGAGCTGACGCCCGACAATGTCGGCGATTTCCTCGGCGTGCGGAAATATCGCTTCGGCATGGGTGAGGAAGAGGACCAGATCGGTGCCGTCACCGGTCTCGCCTGGACCGAGGTGGGAGGCGAACTGCTGACCATCGAAGCCGTTACCGTTCCCGGCAAGGGGCAGATCAAGACGACCGGCAAGCTTGGCGAGGTCATGCAGGAATCGATCCAGGCGGCCATGAGCTTCGTGAAGGCGCGCGCCCCCGCTTATGGCGTCAAGCCGTCGATCTTCGCCCGCAAGGACATCCACGTCCACTTGCCCGAAGGTGCGGTCCCGAAAGACGGGCCTTCGGCGGGCATCGGCATGGTCACCGCGATGATCTCGACGCTGAGCGGCACCGCCGTTCGCCGCGATGTGGCGATGACGGGCGAGGTGACGCTGCGGGGCCGCGTGCTGCCGATCGGCGGGCTTAAGGAAAAACTCCTCGCGGCGCTGCGCGGCGGGATCACGACCGTGCTGATCCCGCGCGAGAATGAGAAGGACTTGGTCGAGCTGCCGGTGACGCTGAGGGAGGGGCTGGAGATCATTCCGGTCGATCACGTGGACGAAGTGCTTGCGCGCGCTTTGGTTGAACCGCTCACGCCGATTGAATGGACCGATGCCGACGAGCATGCGGCCGAAGCGCGGCCTCACGGTGGTGGTCCCGCGGCAGAGCCGGCGGTCCGTCACTGACTTCGCACTCTGGGCGGCGTGCCGTCGGGTCGAATGCAGGCGTGCTTGGCAAATGTCCCGTCGTGGAACGCGGCTAAAGCTGGACAGTCGGGCCAACTCTTGCCTTAAGGATTGGTCTGCCGGCACGAATCCGGCCGTCTTCCAGGGAGCCGGGCATGAACAAGCAGGAACTGATCGGTCACGTTGCCGACCGCTCGGGTCTGAATCGCAACGACGCTGCGCGTGCGGTGGAAACCATGCTGGAGGTCATCACCTCGACCCTGAAGCGCGGCGACGAAGTGCGCCTCGTCGGCTTCGGCAATTTCTCCGTTACTCGGCGCAAGGCTTCGACCGGGCGCAACCCGCGCACCGGGGAGCCGATGCAAATCGCCGCCAGTGCCCAGCCCAAGTTCCGGCCCGGCAAGATCCTGAAGGATGCGGTCCAGTAGCTGGACAGACGCTGCGGCGGCACTATATCCGCCGCTTCTCCGCTTAGGCGGGTCCCATCAAATGCCGCTTTGATGGTTGCTAGGGCGGGCGCGTAGCTCAGCGGTAGAGCACACCCTTCACACGGGTGGGGTCACAGGTTCAATCCCTGTCGCGCCCACCACGCCCTCCGAATGCCCGATCAGATGTGGAGATATTCGGGCTGGAAACTCGCCACCCGGCGCATCTCCGACCAATCTGTGAACTCGATTTCGCGGCCTTGCCGGCGGATCAGTCCCGACCGTTCCATGTCGGCCAGCACGCGGTTCACGTTGACCGAGGTCTGGCCGGTGATGTCGGCAATCTGTTGCTGCGTGAAGGGGTTGACCATCGCGTCTCCACCCGGAACGCGCAGACGCGCCGCCGTTTCGCACAGCAAATGCGCGACGCGGGCGATGGAATCGCGGCGGCCGCAATTGACCAGCCATTCGTAGCCGATCGCTTCGTTGCGTTGCACGAGCTTCCAGAAGAAGCGCTGCATCGACGGATGCTGTTCGACGATAGGGTCGAAGTCACTTGCCTTGCCGACCATGACTTCACTGCGGACGATCGCCTGAATGCCGTAAGGCGCCAGTCCCGCGCTCGGCAGGATGCCTTCGCCGGCGAACCGCAAGGCGACGATCTGCCGGCGTCCGGACGCGTCGGTTTGAAACTTCGACAGGATTCCGGAGCGGACGAACATCACTTCGTCGCGCGGCGCACCCGGATCGCGGAACGGCCGGCGCGGATCGACCTGGACGGTCCGGTGCGGCATCTTGTCCAGCAGATCGGCGAGCTTTGGCTCCAGACCAGCCGCGAGCAAAGTGTCGCGCAGTTCGACTGGGCCGATCGCAACCCGTGGACGGCGACTCGCCATCTGCTCTCTCTCCCCGCAGAACGATGCGCCTGCGTAATTTAACCTGCAATAGTATAATTGTTTCTGTCGCGGGCGGCACTTAGCGGAAGTAGAGAGCCAATTCACTTTTCATTTTTCGTTGATTTTCCGGATCGAGCGAGACCGATGCATCGAGCCGGGGCGGCCCCGGCCATCCGGCATCGGGAAATGAGAGCTTCTGCCACTCGCGGACACCTTCGTAGCGGGGGATGACGTGAAAATGGACGTGCGGATCGACCATCATCAGCATCAGGTAATTGATTCGCTCGTAACCACTGAACTGCTTCAGGCTCTGCTCGATGGCCGCGATCATTCTTCCCTGTTCGGCAAAGGCTTCGGCGGGCAATTGGCCGTAAGCGGTGGCATCACTCTTCGCGGCGAGGACGAGGCTCCCTAGCGTGACCTGGCCGGGCCGGACCAATACCGCCCAATGCTCGAACTCGGCGACCAGCGTCCCGGGATAACCGAATTTCTGCATCGTCGCGTTCATTCGCTGCCCTCCAGCATGACTCGCCCCACCGTTCTTGCCTTCGCAAACGCTGCCCCTTAAGTGGCGCGCGCGGCCAAGGAAACGCTCCTTGATCACCGTGGCGATCGTAGCTCAGCTGGTTAGAGCACTGGTTTGTGGTACCAGGGGTCGGGGGTTCAAGTCCCCTCGGTCGCCCCATTTTTCTCTGCTGAACCGGAAATCCGAAGACAATGACGACGCCCTGGGGCTTGCCCGATTTCGACGCACACGAAGAAGTGCATTTCGTCACCGACGAGAAGTGCGGGCTCAAGGCGATCATCGCACTCCATTCGACCCATCTTGGCCCAGCCGCCGGGGGCGCGCGGTTCTGGCATTATGCCAAGGACGAGGAAGCGCTCGTCGACGCGCTGCGGCTGTCGCGGGGCATGAGCTATAAGAATGCGATGGCGGGCCTGCCGCTCGGCGGCGGCAAGTCGGTCATCCTGGCCGACGCGGACCGCACCAAGACGCCCGACATGCTCCACGCATTCGGCAAGGCGGTGGAAGGCATGTGCGGCCGCTACGTCACCGCCGAGGACGTCGGCATCAACGTCGCCGACATGATCGAGATTTCGCGGGCGACCAAGTCCGTTGCCGGACTCCCCAATTCCGCAGGAGACGTTGGCGGCGATCCGGGGCCGCACACGTCGCTCGGCGTCTTTCTCGGCATCAAGGCCGCCGTGAAATGGGCGCTGGGCAAGGACAGCCTTCATGGCTTGCACATCGCGATGCAGGGTGCGGGAAGCGTCGCCACGGGCGTTGCCCTTCATGCCTGCGCGGAAGGCGCCAGGCTGTCGATCGCCGACGTTGATCAGGCGAAGGCCGAAAAGCTCGCCACGGCGACGGGCGGCAAGGTCGTCTCGACCGACGAGATCCTGGGCCTCGAAGCCGATGTGGTCAGCCCGAACGCGCTCGGCGCTATCCTGACCGAGCAGTCGATCGCCAATCTGAAGACTCCGGTCGTCGCTGGCGGCGCGAACAATCAACTGGCGACGCCGGAAGACGGCCAGCGGCTGCACGCGCGCGGGATCCTCTATGCTCCCGATTATGTCATCAACGCGGGCGGCATCATCAATGTTTGCACCGAATATCTCGGCGATGGCGACGCGACCCTGGTTCGCCGGCGCATCGAGGGGATTCCGACCCGGCTCGAGCAAGTCTGGCAAGAAGGATCGGAGACCGGGCGCGATCCGGCTTCGGTCGCCGACGCCATGGCTCAGCGGCTGATCGGTCGGCGCGCGCGCGCATAACGGATTGCGCGGGCGCTCCGGCTCTCGCAAAGACCAACTCCGCAATGCACGCCTTCGCCAACCCTGCACGGTTTCTGCGCTTTGCGCGGCCGTTGACGACCTGGTCGTTGCTCATTGGCCTGGCGCTCGCGCTTGCGGGCATGGCCGCGGGTCTGTTCATCACGCCACCTGACTATCTGCAGGGCGAAACGGTCCGCATCCTTTACATTCACGTGCCCGCAGCCTGGCTCGGCATGGCCGGTTGGGCAGGGATCGCGGGCGCTTCGGTCAGCCAGATCGTGTGGCGCCACCCGCTTGCGGCCATCGCCGGCAAGGCCATCGCGCCGGCCGGCGCTGCCTTTGCAGCCATCTGCCTGCTGACCGGCTCGATCTGGGGCCGTCCGACCTGGGGCACGTGGTGGGAATGGGACGGCCGCCTGACCTCGATGCTGGTGCTGTTTTTCATGTACCTCGGCTACATCGCGCTCGTCTCCGCCGAGCGGGAGCGCGGCGGGGAAGGGCGCATCGCGGCGCTGTACGGTCTCGTCGGTGCCATCAATCTGCCGATCATCCATTATTCGGTGCTGTGGTGGCGTACGCTCCACCAGGGGCAGAGCATCACCGTCACCGGCTCGTCGATCGACAACTCATTGCTCTGGCCGCTCCCCCTGACAATGATCGGCTTCACCTGCCTGTTCGCGGCGGCCGTGCTGATGCGCATGCGGGCTGAACTTGCAGAAGCGAAAGTGGAAGCGCGGATGCGGAGGCTCAGCGCATGAACCCGTGGCCCTTCGTCATCGCCGCCTACACAATCTGCGTCCTGGTAACCGCCGGGCTGCTGTTTTGGGCGCTCGCCTCTATGCGCCGCGCCGAAGCGGCGGCCGACGCGCTCAAGCGCCGATGAAGCCAAAGAACCAGCGCCTGGTGCTGGTCGCCGCGGCGATCGTCGCGGTCCTGCTGGCCGTCCTGCTGGCGATGTGGGGACTGCGCGATCGAGCGTCCTATTTCTACACGCCCGCCGACATCGCCATCGGCAAGGCGGCCGACGGCCAGGCCATTCGGCTTGGCGGCATGGTCGAAGCTGGCTCGATCGTGCATCAATCTGACGGCGTCACGATCCGTTTCCGGATGACCGACGGGCAGGCCACAACTTCGGTTCTGTACCGCGGCATCGTCCCCGACCTGTTCCGCGAGGGAAGCGGGGCTGTCGCCGAAGGGCGCATGCAAAGCGGTACGTTCGTCGCCGACACTATCCTCGCCAAGCATGACGAGCGTTACATGCCGCCCGAGCTCGGCAATCTCTCGGCCGAGCACAAGGCCGGGAAGACGCTGGAGAAATGATCGCCGAGACCGGTCTCGCGGCGCTGTGGTTGGCGGCAGGTCTGGCGGGCTATCAACTCGTCCTCATG
>Ga0207657_10000577_pt1 | contig 38955 bp, 37 predicted proteins | sample KBSC33metaG_FD_184316 | JGI IMG/M metagenome (GOLD analysis project Ga0207657, IMG submission 184316) | Corn rhizosphere microbial communities from Kellogg Biological Station, Michigan, USA - KBS C3-3 metaG (SPAdes) (version 2) | ecosystem: Host-associated > Plants > Roots > Rhizosphere > Soil ... | reverse complement strand
GCGCGTGCCCGGATGCTGGTTGATCTTCTTGTACATCAACGGCTGCGTGATCATCGGCTCGTCGGCCTCGTTGTGGCCGAGCCGGCGGAAGCAGACGAGATCGACGAAGACGTCCTTGTGGAACTTCTGCCGGTAGTCGAGCGCGAGCTCGGTCGCGAGCAGGCACGCTTCCGGGTCGTCGCCGTTGACATGGAAGATCGGCGCCTCGACCATCTTCGCGACGTCGGTGCAGTAGAGCGTGCCGCGCACGTCGCGCGGATCGGATGTCGTGAAGCCGATCTGGTTGTTGATGACGATGTGGATCGTGCCGCCGGTGTAGTAGCCGCGGGTGTGCGCCATGTTGAGGCACTCCTGCACCACGCCCTGCCCGGCAATGGCGGCGTCGCCGTGCAGCAGCACCGGCAGCACCTGGTCGCCGCGCGCGTCCTTGCGCCGGTGCTGCCGCGCACGCACGCTGCCCTCGACGACCGGATTGACGATCTCGAGATGCGACGGATTGAACGCGAGCGTCAGGTGCACGGGCCCGCCCGGCGTCGAGACGTCGGACGAGAACCCCTGGTGGTATTTGACGTCGCCCGCGGGGAGGTCCTGCGCGACCTTGCCCTCGAATTCCGAGAAGAGGTCGCTCGGCATCTTGCCGAGCGTATTGACGAGCACGTTGAGCCGGCCGCGATGCGCCATGCCGAGCACGATCTCCCCGACGCCTGCCGCACCCGCGCGCTGGATCAGCAGGTCGAGCATCGGGATCATCGAATCTCCGCCCTCGCCGGAGAAGCGCTTCTGGCCGACGTACTTCGTATGCAGGTAGCGCTCGAGCGTCTCGGCGGCGGTGAGCCGCTCGAGGATGTGGCGCCGCTCCTCGGGGCTGAACTTCGGCTTCGAGCGGATCGGCTCGAGGCGTTCCTGCACGAAGCGTTTCGTCGGCGTGTCGGAGATGTACATGTATTCGGCGCCGAACGTACGCGTGTACGTCTCCTCGAGCGCTGCAATGATGTCGCGAAGACGCATCCGCGCCGGGCCCGCCTTGAACGAGCCGACGTCGAACGGCGTATCGAGATCCGCGTCGGTGAAGCCGTAGGTGCGAAGGTCGAGGTCGGGGATGTACGCCGGCTCCTGGCGCGACAGCGGGTCGAGGTCGGCGTGGAACATGCCGAGCGTGCGGTACTTGCTGATGAGCCGCAGCACGAGCACCTGCTTGTGCATCGTCGTCTCGTCGACCATCGCGCCTTGAACGCGGCGGTTCCGCGCAAGCTCGCGGAACGACTCGACGACCGATGCGTGAGGCACGTCGGCGGCGTCGCCCTTGATCTCGTCGAAGTAGCTGCGCCACTCGGGCGAGACGCCGGCCGGATCGGCGAGATACGACTCGTACAGCTCCTCGATGAACGGAGCGTTGCCGCCGAAGAGCGTGCTGGTGGATTCGAATTCCCGCATCGTTCCCATGAGAACCTCAGCAAAACCTCGGAAAGCTTCCGCTGCACACAGCGCGCTCGACAGAGCGCCCGGTACGCGGGCTCATCTTTCCGAGAGGGGCTTCACCGTGCGCCGGGTGGCGCCGGTGTAGAGCTGGCGCGGCCGCCCGATCTTGTACTCGGGATCGGACACCATCTCGTTCAACTGCGCGATCCAGCCGACGGTGCGCGCGAGCGCGAAGATCGCGGTGAAGAGCTGCACCGGGATGCCGATGGCCTTCTGCACGATGCCCGAGTAGAAATCGACGTTCGGGTACAGCTTGCGCTGGACGAAGTAGTCGTCCTCGAGTGCGATCTTCTCGAGCGCCATCGCGAGCTTGAACAGCGGATCATCGCCGAGCCCGAGCTCGCCCAGCACCTCGTAGCACGTCTCGCGCATCAGCTTCGCACGCGGGTCGTAGTGCTTGTACACGCGATGTCCGAAGCCCATCAGCCGCACGCTGGAGTGCTTGTCCTTCACCTGCGCGATGTACTCGCCGATCTTCGCGATGCCGCCCTGTGCCTGGATGTCGTACAGCATGTTGAGCGCCGCTTCGTTCGCGCCGCCGTGCGCCGGCCCCCACAGGCAGGCGACGCCGGCGGCGATGGCCGCGAACGGATTCGTGCCGGACGACGCGCAAAGACGCACGGTCGACGTCGATGCGTTCTGCTCGTGATCGGCATGCAGGATGAAGATCCGGTCGAGGGCGCGCACGAGCACGTCGTTCACCACGTAGTCCTCGCACGGCGTCGCGAACATCATCCGCATGAAGTTCGCCGCGTACGACAGGTCGTTGCGCGGATAGACGTACGGCTGGCCGACCGAGTACTTGTAGGCCATCGCGACGAGCGTCGGCATCTTGGCGATCAGTCGATGCGCCGAAATGTCGCGCTGGTGCGCGTCGTCGAGATTGATCGAGTCGGGATAGAAGGCGCTCATCGCGCCGACGAGGCCGGTCAGCACCGCCATCGGATGGGCGTCGCGGCGGAAGCCGCGCAGGAAAAACTGCATCTGCTCGTTGACCATCGTGTGATGGGTGACGAGATCGACGAACCTGCGCTTCTGCTCGACATTCGGCAGCTCGCCGTACAGCAGCAGGTAGCACGTGCCGAGGTAATCGGTCTTGACCGCCAACTCCTCGATCGGATAGCCGCGGTAGAGCAGCTCGCCCTTGTCGCCGTCGATGTACGTGATCGCTGAGCTGCAGGCGGCCGTCGACAGGAAGCCGGGGTCGTAGGTGAACCTGCCGGTCTTGCCGTACAGCGTACGGATGTCGATCACCTGCGGGCCGATCGTCCCGGTGAGGATCGGAAAGGTGACCGACGGCGAGCCGTCGGAGAACTGGAGGGTGGCAGTGGAGTCGGTCATCGGACGTCCTTCGGTTCCTGGTTCGGGTTCATCCCCCGCGCAACGCGCGCGGCGAACGACGCGAGGCGCGGATCGGCGGCTTCGGCCCGGCCGCTCAGCAGATCCCACAGTGCGTTGTCGGTCATATGGAGAAGCTCGTCCAGATTTGCAATATCGTCTTCGGTAAGCCGCTCGGCGCAGCGCTCGAGGAAGCGCGACAGGATCAGATCGTTCTCCAGCATGCCGCGCCGGCAGCGCCAGCGGATGCGGTTCAGTCGCGTTTCATCGATCACGATCGCCCGCCGCCGCTTACACCGTCCGCTTCACCAGCAGATCCTTGATCTTCTCGATCGCCAGCGTCGGGTTCAGGTTCTTGGGGCACACGTCGACGCAGTTCATGATCGTATGGCAGCGGAACAGCCGATAGGGGTCCTCGAGGTTGTCGAGCCGCTGGTTGACGTCATGGTCGCGGCTGTCGGCGATGAACCGGTACGCCTGCAGCAGCCCGGCGGGACCGACGAACTTGTCCGGATTCCACCAGAACGACGGGCACGCCGTCGAGCAGCACGCGCACAGGATGCATTCGTAGAGACCGTTGAGCTCCTCGCGCTCCGCCGGCGACTGCAGCCGCTCGCGCTCGGGCGGCGGGGTGTCGTTGACGAGATACGGCCGCACCGAGTGGTACTGCTTGAAGAACTGGCTCATGTCGACGATGAGGTCGCGGATCACCGGCAGTCCGGGCAGCGGCCGCAGCTCGACGGGCTCCTTCAGGCTCTTGAGGTTCGTGACGCAGGCAAGGCCGTTCTTGCCGTTGATGTTCATCGCATCGGAACCGCACACGCCCTCGCGGCAACTGCGCCGGAACGAAAGCGAATCATCGGTCGCCTTCAGCCGGATCAACGCGTCGAGCAGCATCCGGTCGTGCGGATCGAGCGCGATGTCGTACTCCTGCAGTCGCGGCTTCGCGTCCTTCTCGGGGTCGTAGCGGTAGATGCGGAATCTCATGCGGACCTTTGGACGACAGGGCTGGGCGCGGACCTGATGACCGAAGTGTCAGTAGGTCCGCGCCTTCGGCGGGAACGATTCGACGGACAACGGGGTGAGGTGCACCGGCTTGTAATCGAGCCGGTTGCCCTCGCGGTACCAAAGCGTGTGCTTCAGCCAGTGCACGTCGTCGCGGTTCGGATAGTCGCTGCGCGCCTGGGCGCCGCGCGACTCGTGGCGCGCCGCGGCCGACACGATCGTCGCCTTGGCCACCTCGATCAGGTTGTCGAGCTCGAGGGCCTCGACGCGCGCCGTATTGAACGTGCGGCTCTTGTCGTCGATGGCGATGCGCGCGACGCGGTTCTCGAGCTCCATCACCTTCGCGACCCCTTCGGCCAGCAGCGCTTCATTGCGGAACACGCCGCAGTGCGATTGCATCGTCTTGCGCAGCTCGTTGCCGACGTCGGCCACGCGCTCGCCCGAGGTCGCGGCGTCGAGCCGGGCGAGCCGTGCGAGCGCCGCGTCGCCGGCATCGGGCGGCAGCGCCTTGTGCGCAAGCGCCGGCAGGTTGCGGCTCACGATGTAATCGCCCGCGGCCCGACCGAAGACCAGCAGGTCGAGCAGCGAGTTGGTGCCGAGCCGGTTCGCGCCATGCACCGACACGCACGCGCATTCGCCGACCGCATACAGACCCTCGACGACGACCGCGGGATCGCCGTGCTTCGGCGCGACCACCTGCCCGTGGATGTTGGTCGGGATGCCGCCCATCATGTAATGGATGGTCGGCACGACCGGGATCGGCTCCCTGATCGGATCGGCGTTCGCGAACTTGATCGCGATTTCGCGAATCGACGGCAGCCGCTTCATGATGACGTCGGGGCCGAGATGGTCGAGCTTCAGCAGCACGTAGTCCTTGTGCGGACCGCAGCCGCGGCCCTCCTTGATCTCCTGGTCCATCGAGCGGCTGACGATGTCGCGCGACGCGAGGTCCTTCAGGTTCGGCGCGTAGCGCTCCATGAAGCGCTCGCCGTTGCAGTTGAGCAGGATGCCGCCCTCGCCGCGCACGCCCTCGGTGATCAGCACGCCCGCACCGGCGACGCCCGTCGGGTGGAACTGCCAGAACTCCATGTCCTCGAGCGGCACGCCGGCGCGCGCCGCCATCCCGAGGCCGTCGCCGGTGTTGATGAACGCGTTGGTCGACGCGGCGAAGATGCGGCCGGCGCCGCCGGTGGCGAGCACCGTCACCTTCGCCTCGAGGGCGACCACGTCGCCCGTCTCCATGTCGAGCGCGGTCACGCCGACGACGTCGCCGTCGGCGTCGCGGATCAGGTCGAGCGCCATCCATTCGACGAAGAACTGCGTTCGCGTGCGCACGTTCTGCTGGTAGAGCGTGTGCAGCATCGAGTGGCCGGTGCGGTCGGCCGATGCGCACGCGCGGCGCACGGACTTCTCGCCGAAATTCATCGAGTGCCCGCCGAACGGCCGCTGGTAGATCGTGCCGTCGGGGTTGCGGTCGAACGGCATGCCGAAGTGCTCGAGCTCGTAGACCACCTGCGGCGCCATCCGGCACATGTATTCGATCGCGTCCTGGTCGCCGAGCCAGTCGGAGCCCTTGACCGTGTCGTACATGTGCCACAGCCAGCTGTCCTCGGACATGTTGCCGAGCGATGCGCCGATGCCGCCCTGCGCAGCCACCGTATGCGAGCGTGTCGGAAACACCTTGGACAGCACCGCGACGGTCAGCCCGGCCGCCGCGAGCTGCAGCGACGCGCGCATCCCCGCGCCGCCGGCGCCGACGATCAGCGCGTCGAAGCGGCGTGTCGGCAGCTTCATCGACGCGGCGCCCGTGCGAAACGGACGGCGTGATCCTGCCGCTCCGCGCCTTCGGAGGGCGCTGCGGCGCGGATCACGATTGTCCCCAAAGGACGCCGATCGTCCATCCGCCGTAAGCGACGAGCAGGCACACCACGACGATCTCGAGCATCAGGCGCACGCCGTAGGGTTTCGCGTAATCCATCAGGATGTTGCGCATGCCCACCCACGCGTGCCAGCCGAGCGACGCCATGAACAGGAACGTGGCGACGCGAAATGCGTTGCCAGCGAACAGCGTCCGGAATGTCGCGTAGTCGAGACCGCCGTGCCACAGAACGATGCCGAGGATCAGTGCGCTGTAGAGCGTGATGACGATCGCCGTCACGCGCTGCGACAGCCAGTCGCGCAGCCCGTAGTGCGCGCCGACCGGCAGCTTGTCGGCGCCGGCTACCACAGCCGCACCGCGACGATCAGCGCGAGCAGGATCGAGAGCACCAGCACCAGCGCCGCCGAACCTCGCGCTGGTGCGAGGCCGATGCCGATGTGCAGGTCGAGGGCGAGGTGACGCAGTCCGGCGAGCAGGTGAAACACGTAGCACCACGCCAGCACCAGGAACACGAGCTTGCCGAGCGGCGTGCCGAGCGGCGCGGTGGCGGCAGCGAAGCCCTCGGGGGAGGCCAGCGATCGCTGCACGCCCCACAGCAGCAGCGGAATGCCGGCCAGAAACAGCAGTGCCCCGCTTATCCGGTGCAGGATCGACGCGATCGCCGGCAACGGCTGACGGATCGCGAACAGGTTGAGGTAGACCGGGCGCGGCTTGTCGACAGGGCGATCAGCGGCAGCCATGCGTCAGTCCCGGCGAGGAACGCGTCGCAAAACCGCGGAAAATCCGCTGCACCGTGCCGCAACGCCGCATTCGAATGGTTTTTGCACAGCATCAAATTATAGCCCTGCCGCCGGGCACGGCCGTCGGGCGGCCGAACAGCGGTCAGGTGAGCGCGTTCCAGTAGTGCTCGTGGCGCGTCGTGCACAGGCCGCGGCGCACCTCGACCGGCCGATCGCCATACGTGTAAGCGACGCGTTCGACGGCGAGCAGCGGCGTGCCCCGTGCAATGCGCAGCAGCGCGGCAGTGACCGCATCGGCGCCGACGGCATGCAGCCGCTCGTCGGCGCGCAGCATCCGCACGCCGAACTCGGTTTCGAAAAAGCCGTACATCGATCCCGGATACGCGGCACAGCGATCGAGCGTGAGGCCGCGAAATAGCACGGCGGGCAGCGAGATGTCGTCGAGCACGGCCGGCACGCCGCCGTAGTCGAGGATGCGGCGCAGGACGAACAGCGGATCGCCGGCTCGCAGCGCCAGGAGCCGCGCCACCTCGGCGCTGGCGCGCGCACGGCGAAGGTCCACCAGCCGGCTGCGCGGATACTCGGGCTTGCCGTCGTTGCGCCGGATGCGCAGGAAACGGAAATTCGACGCTTTTTCCTCGGTATGCGTGGCAACGAACGTTCCCTTGCCTTGCCGCCGGACGAGCAGGTTCTCGGCGGCGAGCGCCTGGACCGCCTTGCGCACGGTGCCCTGCGACACGCCGAAGCGCGAGGCGAGATCGAGCTCGGACGGGATCGCGTCGCCGGGCGCCCACTCGCCGGCCTCGAGCGCACGCTCGATCATCGAGCGCACCTGGCCGTAGAGGGGGCGGAACGTCGCGGAGGGTCGCACTCTTGTATCTTATATCAGTTAGCTGACATTGACAGTCCCCCGGGCAGGCGCCTACCATTGATGTGCATGCCGAGGACCGTTCCGGCGTTCGCGGCGTTGCCGTCACGTTCGACCGGGCGTCAATCCGCAGTCCCAGGTCTCAGGAGTCCATCATGAAAGCACCCGTTCGCGTCGCCGTGACCGGCGCCGCCGGCCAGATCGGCTACAGCCTGCTACCGCGCATTGCGTCGGGCGACATGCTGGGCAACGACCAGCCGGTGATCCTGCAGCTGCTCGAGCTGCCGCTCGACAAGGCGCAGGCGGCGCTGAAAGGCGTCATGATGGAGATGGAGGACTGCGCCTTTCCGCTCCTCGCCGGCATGACCGGCACGTCCGATCCGCGCGCGGCGTTCCGTGATGCCGACATCGCGATGCTCGTCGGCGCGCGCCCGCGCGGCCCGGGCATGGAGCGCAAGGACCTGCTGCTCGAGAACGCGAAGATCTTCATCGAGCAGGGCAAGGCCCTCGACGCCGTCGCCTCGCGCGACGTGCGCGTGCTGGTGGTCGGCAACCCGGCCAACACCAATGCCTACATCGCGATGAAGTCGGCGCCGTCGCTGCCGGGCCGGCACTTCACGGCGATGCTTCGGCTCGACCATAACCGCGCGTTGACGCAACTCGCGCAAAAGAGCGGGAAGCCCGTCGGCTCGATCGAGAAGCTGATCGTCTGGGGCAACCATTCGCCGACGATGTACCCCGATTACCGGTTTGCCACGGTCGACGGCCGGTCGCTCAAGGACCTGATCCACGACGAAGCATGGAATCGCGACGTCTTCATCCCGACGGTCGGCAAGCGCGGCGCCGCGGTCATCGCCGCACGCGGACTGTCGTCGGCCGCCTCGGCGGCGAATGCGGCGGTCGATCACGTGCGCGACTGGATGCTGGGCAGCAACGGCAGGTGGGTGACCATGGGCGTGCCCTCCGATGGCAGCTATGCGATTCCGCCCGATTACGTCTACGGCGTGCCGGTGATCACGAGCGACGGCGAATACACGCGCGTCGAGTCGCTGCCCATCGACGACTTCTCGCGCGAGCGGATGAACGCGACGCTGAAGGAGCTCGAGGAGGAGCGCGCGGGCGTCGCGTCGCTGCTTCGTTCGTGAGCATGGTGACCGCATGACGCCGGGTGCGCAGTTCCGCGCTGCGGTTGCGTCCGAGCGTCCGCTGCAGGTGCCTGGCGCGATCTGCGCGTATCACGCGATCCTTGCCGAGCGCAGCGGCTTCCGCGCGATCTACCTGTCCGGCGGCGGTGTCGCCGCGGGCTCGCTCGGGCTGCCCGATCTCGGCATCAGCAATCTCGACGACGTGCTGACCGACGTGCGGCGCATCACCGATGCGTGTCCGCTGCCGCTCCTCGTCGACGCCGACACGGGCTTCGGCGCGTCGGCATTCAACATCGCGCGCTCGGTGAAGTCGCTGATCAAGGCCGGCGCCGCCGCCATGCACATCGAAGACCAGGTCGGCGCCAAGCGCTGCGGTCATCGGCCCGGCAAGGAGCTCGTGGCGCAGCAGGAGATGGTCGACCGGATCAAGGCGGCGGTCGACGCGCGTACGGATGCCGATTTCGTGATCATGGCGCGGACCGACGCGCTCGCCGTCGAGGGGCTCGACGCTGCGATCGCCCGTGCCCGCGCCTGTGTCGATGCCGGCGCCGACATGATCTTCCCCGAAGCGATCACCGATCTCGCGATGTATCGCCGCTTCGCCGACGCCGTGCAGGTGCCGATCCTCGCCAACCTCACCGAATTCGGCAAGACGCCGCTTTTCAGCGTCGAACAGGTCGCGGACGCGGGTGTGGCCATTGCCCTCTATCCGCTGTCGGCATTCCGGGCGATGAACGCCGCGGCGCTGAACGTCTACCGGACGCTGCGCCGCGAGGGCACGCAGCAAAGCGTCGTCGGCACGATGCAGACCCGCGACGAGCTGTACGACTACCTCGGCTATCACGGCTACGAGCAGAAGCTCGACCAGCTCTTCGCACGCCACAAGGACCGCTGAGCATCCACCGATGACGACCACCGAAGCGCCGGTCACGACGATCAAGCCCAAGAAGTCCGTTGCGCTGTCCGGCGTCATCGCCGGCAATACGTCGCTTTGCACGGTCGGGCGCACCGGCAACGATCTGCACTACCGCGGCTACGACATCCTCGAAATCGCCGATCGGTCGGAATTCGAGGAGATCGCCTACCTGCTCGTGCACGGCAAGCTGCCGACGCAGGTCGAGCTCGACGCCTATCACCGCAAGCTCGCGTCGCTGCGCGGGATCCCCGCGCAGCTCAAGCACGTGCTCGAGGCCATTCCCGCGTCGGCGCATCCGATGGACGTGATGCGCACCGGCGTGTCCATGCTCGGCAGCCTGCTGCCCGAGCACGACAGGCACGATGCCGCCGGCGCGCGCGACATCGCCGACCGGCTGCTGGCCTCGCTCGGCTCGATGCTGCTCTACTGGTATCGCTACAGCCACGACGGCGTTCGCATCGACGTCGAAACCGGCGACGCGTCGATTGGCGGCCATTTCCTGCATCTGCTGCATCGGCGGCCGCCGCCCGAGTCGTGGGTGCGCGCGATGCACACGTCGCTCAACCTCTATGCCGAGCACGAGTACAACGCGTCGACCTTTGCCGCGCGCGTCATCGCGGGCACCGGCGCCGACATGTATTCGGCGATCACCGGCGCGATCGGCGCGCTGCGCGGGCCGAAGCACGGCGGAGCGAACGAGTTTTCGTTCGAGGTCCAGAAGCGCTACGCGACGCCCGACGAAGCCGAAGCCGACATTCGCCGGCGCGTCGCCGCGCGCGAGGTGGTCATCGGTTTCGGCCACCCGGTGTACACGGTGTCCGACCCGCGCAACGAGGTGATCAAGGAGGTCGCGCGCGAGCTGTCGTCCGAAGCGGGCGACACGAGGATGTTCGACATCGCCGAGCGGCTCGAGACGGTCATGTGGGATGCGAAGAGGATGTTTCCGAACCTCGACTGGTTCTCGGCGGTGAGCTATCACATGATGGGCGTGCCGACGCCGATGTTCACGCCGCTGTTCGTCATTGCGCGCTCGGCCGGCTGGGCCGCGCACGTGATCGAGCAGCGCGAGGACGGCAAGATCATCCGGCCGTCGGCGAACTACGTCGGACCCGAAGACCGCACGTTCGTGCCGATCGACCAGCGCTCCTGATGTCGCAGCCATGACCTCCGCCACCCACAGCACCGTGCGCCCGCAACCCGACCAGGTGCTGGTCGATATCGCCGACTACGTCGCCGATTACGCCATCGAAAGCAGCGCGGCGTTCGAAACCGCGCACTACTGCCTGCTCGACACGCTCGGCTGCGGTTTCGAGGCGCTCTCCTACCCCGCCTGCACGAAGCTGCTCGGGCCCGTCGTGCCGGGGACCATCGTGCCGCACGGCGCGAAGGTGCCGGGCACCGACTACCAGCTCGACCCCGTGCATGCGGCGTTCAACCTCGGCGCGATGATCCGCTGGCTCGATTTCAACGACACCTGGCTCGCCGCCGAATGGGGCCACCCGTCCGACAACCTTGGCGGCATCCTGATGACCGCCGACTGGCTGTCGCGCAATGCGGTTGCGCACGGTCGGCCGCCTCTCGTGATGAACGACGTGCTGACTGCGATGATCAAGGCGCACGAGATCCAGGGCGTCATCGCGCTTTCGAACAGCTTCAATCGCGTCGGTCTCGACCACGTCATCCTGGTGAAGGTCGCCACGACTGCGGTCGTTGCCAACATGCTCGGGCTGTCGCGCGACGAGGTGATCAACGCGCTGTCGCTCGCCTTCGTCGACGGACACAGCCTGCGCACTTATCGCCACGCGCCGAACGCCGGCTCGCGCAAGAGCTGGGCGGCCGGCGACGCGACGTCGCGCGGAGTGCGGCTTGCGCTGATGGCGAAGACCGGCGAGATGGGCTATCCGTCGGCATTGACGGCGACGACCTGGGGCTTTTACGACGTGCTGTTCAAGGGTCAGCCGTTCCGCTTCGAGCGGCCCTACGGCAGCTACGTGATGGAAAACGTGCTCTTCAAGATCAGCTTTCCGGCCGAATTCCACGCGCAGACCGCGGTCGAATGTGCAATGCAGCTGCATCCGCTGGTGCGCGAGCGCCTCGACGAGATCCGGCGCATCACGATCCGCACGCATGAATCGGCGATCCGCATCATCGACAAGCAGGGTCCGCTCGCCAATCCGGCCGATCGCGACCATTGCATCCAGTACATGGTCGCGGTGCCGCTGATCTTCGGGCATCTGGTCGCCGCCGATTACGAGGACGACGTGGCCGCCGACCCGCGCATCGACGCGCTGCGCGAAAAGATCGTCTGCGTCGAGGATCCGCGATGCACGAAGGATTATCTCGATGCCGGCAAGCGCTCGATCGCCAACGCGATCACGGTCGAGTTCAACGACGGCAGCCGCACACCGGAGGTCGCGGTCGAGTATCCGATCGGGCACCGGCGCCGGCGTGCCGAAGGCATCCCGCTGCTGATCGAGAAGTTCCGCATCAACCTCGCGCGCCGGTTCGCCGCGAAGCAGCAGCAGGCGATCCTCGATGTGGCGCTCGATACGGCGCGGCTGCCGGCGATGCCGGTGAACGAATTCGTGGATCTGATGACGTGATGCGCCCCTTGCCCGCGCTGCTTCTCGCTTTTGCCGTCCTGCCCGCATTCGCGGATGACTTTCCGCGGTTGAAGCCCGGGCTGTGGGTCATGGAGCGTGAAATGGACCGCCCGCCCGCAGCACAGCCGAATCGACCGGCGCCTTCGAATCGCACGACGATGTGCCTGGACGAATCGGTGCAGAACGACATGTTCGCGATGGCTGCCGGCGCGATGGCGGGTGCGTGCAGCCGCCACGATTTCAAGCGGACCGGCAATCGCCTGAACGGCGACGTCGTGTGCAGCATGGGCGGCAGCACGATGCATTCGAAGTCGGTGATGACGCTCGACGGCAACAGCGCCTACCGCACCGAGATCGACACGACGTACGACCCGCCGTTCATGGGGCAGACGCACTCCAGGATGGTGCTGCACGCGCGCAACGTCGGCGCATGCAAGCCGGGGCAGCGTCCCGGCGACGTCGTCATGCCGAACGGCCGCACGATGAACATGCGGGACATGATGAACGGTCCGAACGGACCTCACGGGAGCGTATCTCCGAAGGCTGCGCGACCTTAAGCCGGGACACCTACGATGGCACACGACCTGTTCGACACGCTGAAGGAACTGCGGCTCGCGTCCGGTACGACCGGCCGCTACTACTCGCTGCCCGCGCTCGAGGCGGCCGGCGTCGGCAACGTGTCGCGACTGCCGGTGTCGATACGCATCGTGCTCGAAAGCGTGCTGCGCAACTGCGACGGGAAGAAGGTCACCGAGCAGCACGTGCGGCAGGTGGCGAACTGGGCGCCGAACGGCGAGCGCAGCGATGAAATTCCGTTCGTCGTCGCGCGCGTCGTGCTGCAGGATTTCACCGGCGTGCCGCTGCTTTGCGATCTCGCGGCGATGCGCAACGTCGCGGCCGACCTCGGACACGACCCCAAGCTGCTCGAGCCGCTCGTCCCGGTCGACCTCGTCGTCGACCATTCGGTGATGATCGATCACTACGGCTCGCCGCAGGCGCTCGATCTCAACATGAAGCTCGAGTTCGACCGCAACGCGGAGCGTTACCAGTTCATGAAGTGGGGCATGCAGGCGTTCGACACGTTCAAGGTCGTGCCGCCGGGCATCGGCATCGTGCACCAGGTGAACCTCGAGTTCCTCGCACCCGGCGTGCACGTGAAGGACGGCATCTACTACCCGGACACGCTGGTCGGCACCGACAGCCACACGACGATGATCAACGGCATCGGCGTCGTCGGCTGGGGTGTGGGCGGCATCGAGGCGGAAGCGGGCATGCTCGGCCAGCCGGTCTACTTCCTGACCCCCGATGTCGTGGGCGTCGAGCTCGCGGGCCGCCTGCCGGAAGGGGCAACGGCCACCGATCTCGTGCTGACGGTCACCGAAATGCTGCGCCGCGAGAAAGTCGTCGGCAAGTTCGTCGAGTTCTTCGGCGAAGGCACCGCGTCGCTGTCGGTGCCCGATCGCGCCACGATCGGCAACATGGCACCCGAATACGGCGCGACGATGGGCTTCTTCCCCGTCGATGACGCCACCGTTGCGTACCTGCGCGCCACCGGCCGCAGCGATGCCGCGCTCGACGCGTTCGAGCGCTACTTCAAGGCGCAGAACCTGTTCGGCATGCCGCGCGCCGGCGATATCGACTACACGAAGACGCTGCGCCTCGACCTCGCGACGATCACGCCGTCGGTCGCAGGACCCAAGCGGCCGCAGGACCGCATCGAGCTGCCGAAGCTCGCAACGAAATTCGCCGATCTCTTCAGCAAGCCGGTCGGCGAAAGCGGCTTCTCGCAGCCGGCCGAGCGATTGCGCCAGCGCTACCGGACCCTGCCGATGGTCGCGGGTCGCGGCCAGATCAGCGACGCCGAGCAGCAGGTGCCGCGAAGCGGGATGCCGCGCGATTACATCGAGATGGTCAACAACCGGCCCACACCCGACCGCATCGCCCCTTCGGCGCCGAAGGCCGTCGACATCGGCAACGGCGACGTGCTGATCGCCGCGATCACGTCGTGCACGAACACGTCGAACCCGAGCGTGCTGCTCGCGGCGGGATTGCTCGCGAAGAAGGCGGTCGAGAAGGGACTCACCGTCAAGCCGCACATCAAGACGTCGCTCGCGCCCGGGTCGCGCGTCGTCACCGATTACCTGACGAAGACCGGCCTCCTTCCCTATCTCGAAAAGCTCGGGTTCGATGTCGCCGCGTACGGCTGCACGACGTGCATCGGCAACGCGGGCGACCTTACACCCGAAATCAACGACGCGATCGCCAATCACGACCTCGTCTGCGCGGCGGTGCTGTCCGGCAACCGCAACTTCGAGGCGCGCATCCATCCGAACCTCAAGGCGAACTTCCTGATGTCGCCGCCGCTCGTCGTCGCCTACGCGATCGCGGGTACCGTGCTGCGCGATCTCGTGCACGAGCCGCTCGGCGAGGGCCGCGACGGACCGGTGTACCTGCGCGACATCTGGCCCGCGTCGCAGGAAGTGACGGCGCTTCTGAACTATGCGCGTGACCCGGCGACGTTCCGCCGGCTGTACGGGGATCTCGCGAACACGAACCCGATGTGGTCGACGATCGCCGGGTCCAGCGGACAGGTCTACGACTGGCCGGCATCGACGTATATCGCGAAGCCGCCGTTCTTCGACGGCTTCTCGATGACGCCTCCACCGATCGGCGACATTCGCCGCGCGCGCGTGCTCGGCATCTTCGGCGATTCGGTCACCACCGACCACATCTCGCCGGCGGGTTCGATCAAGCCCACGTCACCGGCGGGCATCTACCTGCAGGAAAAGGACGTCTCGGTCGCGAACTTCAACAGCTACGGCGCGCGACGCGGCAATCACGAGGTGATGATGCGCGGCACGTTCGCCAACGTGCGCATCAAGAACCTGATGCTGCCGCAGCGCCCTGACGGCACGCGCATCGAAGGCGGTGTCACGCTGTATTACGGGAAAAACGGCGCCGCCGAGCAGATGCCGATCTACGACGCCGCGATGCGCTATCAGCAGCAGGGCGTGGCCACCGTCGTCTTCGGGGGCGAGGAATACGGCACCGGCAGCTCGCGCGACTGGGCCGCGAAAGGCACGCAGCTCCTCGGCGTCAAGGCCGTGATTGCGAAGAGCTTCGAGCGCATCCATCGCTCGAATCTCGTCGGCATGGGCGTGCTGCCGCTGCAGTTCGCCGCCGGCGACAGCGTCGAATCGCTCGGCATCAGGGGCGACGAGACGTTCGACGTCGCAGTGCCGGCCGACATCCGCCCGCAGCAGCGGCTGAGTGTCGTGATGACGCGCGGCGACGGCAGCACGCGCGACATTCCGGTGCTGTGCCGCATCGACACGCCGATCGAGGTCGACTACTACCATCACGGCGGCATCCTGCCGTTCGTGCTGCGCGAGTTGCTGCAGCCGGCCGCTTGACGCGGCCCGGCGCCGCGCATCCGCTGCGGTACGCGCTGCCGCTGTTCGTACTCGCCGGGTTCTGCCTGTCGTCGCTCGACGCGACGGCGAAATACCTCGTTCGCGACCATTCGCTGCTCCTGGTCGTCTGGGCGCGCTACGCCGGGCAGATGGTGGTCGTCACGCCGTACGCGTGGCATCGCGCGGGACGCGGCTTCTGGCGCACCCGCAAGCCTGCGATGCAGCTTCTGCGCTCGCTGTTCCTGCTGCTCGCGACACTCGGTTTCTGGGGCGGGCTGCGCTACCTGCCGCTCGCGGAAGCCTCGTCGGTCACGTTCCTCGCGCCGACGTTCGTCGTGCTGTTGTCGTGGCCGCTGCTGCGTGAACGCGCGACGCGCGCGCGCCAGCTCGCGTCGACCGTCGGCTTCATCGGCATCCTGATCCTGCTGCGTCCGGGATCGGCGGTCATGCATCCCGCCGTGCTGCTGCTGCTCGGCGCGGCGCTGTCGAACGCGCTCTACCAGCTGCTGACGCGCAAGCTCCTCGACGAATCGATCCACGCCACGCTGTTCTACAGCGCGAGCGTCGGCACCCTCGTGCTGACGCTCGGGCTGCCGTTCACGACCGACCTCGACCATCTCGTCGCCGTCGGCGTCGGACCGCTCGTGCTGCTCGGCGTGCTGGCCGGGGCCGGCCACTGGTGCATGACGCAGGCTTACCTCCGCGCGCCCGCCTCGCTGCTGACGCCGTTCACTTATCTGCAGATCCTGTGGGCAACCGCCTTCGGCTACCTGATGTTCGACCAGCATCCCGACGCGATCTCGGCGCTCGGCATGGCGGTCGTGGTCGCAAGCGGGGTGAGCCTCGCCGCATGGGAGCGCGGGCGCCGTTGAACGGCTGTTGTAATTGCGGCCGCGGGGCGGTGCCCCACGACCGAAACGGTTGTCCTTTTGTGCAGTGCAACGAGCCGCGGGTTAAAATGACCTCCTGCGGAAATCGCGTCTCGGGAACTGGCGTTTCCGCTCGCTCTTTTCGACGTTCCAATGTTGGATACCGGGAGAAATAGATGAAAAACAGGACACTCGCCACGCTGATCGCGATGGCGCTCGCAACGACGCTTGCCGCATGTGGACAGCAGGCCCAGCAGGCGGCCGACAAGGCCAAGGAATCGGCCGGTGCCGCCGCCGATTCGGCCGCGACCGCGGCCAAGGATGCGGCCACCGCCGCCTCGGCCGCCGCGAAGGATGCGACGAACGCAGCGGCCGACGCGGCCAAGAATGCCGCCGACGCGACGAAGCAAGCCGCGGACAAGGCCGCCGATGCGACGAAGGACGCCGGTACGAAAGCGGCCGAGGCGACGAAGGATGCCGCGGCGCAGGCGGCCGATGCGACGAAGGACGCCGCAGCCAAGGCCAGCGACGCCGCTGCGAAGGCGAATGAAGCGGCCAAGGACGCCGCGAAGAAGTAATCCACCGCGTCCGGCAGCAGCGTGACGGCCGTCGCAGCGACGGCCGTTTTGCTTTCCGCGGTGCAATGCGCGATCGGCCGCGCTCGCGTTCGTCGGCGCGCCCGCACCCTGGCATCACTGTTGCACCTGGACGGCGTTGCGTCTTCGTGCGCTTGCCCGCGTCCACGCGCCTGATGGACCACCGGGACGCGCCGGACGATCGCCGCGAAGCCAGGGAGGTGACCGAGTGCAATCTTCGACCGTCGTGCGGCGCACCGATGCCGGCAGCGCCGAGCTCGCCGCGCCGGCGCATGGCCTGTCGCTTACCCAGCGCCGATTTCTGACGCTGCTCGACACTTCGTGCACCGTCGACCAGCTCGCCGCCCGGCATCCCGCGGAAGCGCGCAAGTTCGAGCGCGACATCACCCGCCTCGCCGAGCTGGGCCTCGTCGCGTGCGACGTGCCGCCGCCCGCGAACGAACCCATCGAGACGCCGATGGCGGCTCCGGTGCGTCTCGGTAACCCGGGCCTTGTCCGGCGTCTGCCTCTGGTCCTGCTACCGCTGGCGGCCGCGCTGGCGTGGGCGGCGTGGCATCAATGGGCCGCGCCGGCGGCTCATTCGCCGGCCCACGGCGCAACCGCGGACACGCTCTCCGCGACGGCGCAACCGCAACCGGACCGGCCGTCGGCCAACCCGGAGCCGATCGCAACGCGTGTGCTGAAGAGCGATCCCGCCGAGCGCACGCGCGACGCGGCCAGGGAGTCGCGCGCGCAGCCGAAAGTCGCGGAACGCCGGCCGGAAAGTGCGGCAAAGCCGGCCGACCTGCCGGTCGAGCATCGAAGTCCGCCGCCCGACGACGCACGCGCCGACCCGCCCTCCGGTGCGCCACCCGTGCTGCCGCTGCAGCTTGCACCGCTCCCTGACATCGCTGCGCCGGCGAGGCCGTTGCCGCTACCCGCGGCGATGCTCACGCCGGCCGTTCCCGCATCCGCGGCGAGCCCGCCCGCGGCGGCGCCGCCGATCCAGCTCGCCACCGCCGCCCCGGCGAGCGGCCTCCTGCGACCGACCCCGTCGCCGGCACTGGTGCCGATCGCGCGGGAGGCGCCGTCATTTCCGCGCGAGGCGATCGCGCTCGGCCTCGCCGACGGCAACGTCCGGGCACGTCTGACCATCGACGCGAAGGGTAATGTGAGCAGCGTCGACATCGTGGAAGCGTCGCATCGAGCGTTCACCCGCACCGTACGCGAGACGCTGTTGCGCTGGCGCTTCGAGCCGGGCACGGCGGGACGCACGACGAGCGTCGACGTCGCGTTCAAGCGCGACTGACGCCCCGGACCGCGAGCCCGTAAAATCGGCGGATGCAGGAGTCCGTCGTCACCCTCGTTCCACCCGCGGTTCCCGCACACGTCCGCGACCCGCGCAAGGCCGAATTCGAGGTCGGGAAGCTGCGCAAGCGCCTGCGCCGCCTCGTCGGCCAGGCGATAGCCGACTACGCGATGATCGGCGCCGGCGACCGCGTGATGGCCTGCCTGTCCGGCGGCAAGGACAGCTACGCGATGCTGGACGTGCTGCTGTCGTTGCAGAAGCGCTCGCCGCAACCGTTCACGATCGTCGCGGTCAACCTGGACCAGAAGCAGCCGGGCTTTCCCGCCGATGTGCTGCCCCGCTACCTCGCAGGCCGCGGCGTCGAATTCCGCATCGTCGAGCAGGATACGTACAGCGTCGTCAAGCGGCTGATTCCCGACGGCGCGACGATGTGCTCGCTGTGCTCGCGGCTGCGCCGCGGCGTGCTCTATCGCGTCGCGCGCGAGGTGGGCGCGACGAAGATCGCCCTCGGCCACCATCGCGACGACATCCTCGCCACGTTCTTCCTCAACCTGTTCCACGGCGGCAAGCTGAAGACGATGCCGCCGAAGCTCGTTTCCGACGACGGCATGCACGTGGTCATCCGGCCGCTTGCATATGTGCGCGAGCGCGACCTCGTGCGCTATGCCGAGGCCTGCGCATTCCCGCTCATTCCGTGCACGCTGTGCGGCTCACAGGAGAACCTGCAGCGCAAGCAGGTGGCCGCGATGCTGCGCGAGTGGGAGAAGCGATTTCCCGGACGCATCGAGTCGGTATTCAACGCGATGGCGAGTGTGGTGCCAAGCCACCTGCTCGACCGGTCGCTGCACGATTTTGCCGCCGTGCGCGCGAGCGGCGTCGCAGCGCCGGACGGCGATCGCGCGTTCGATCCGTGAATCATCTGACGGTGTGCTTCCCCTGCCCGTACAGGATCCGGCGTGATTGCTCGTCGCTCACCGCAGGCTTCACGTTGACCGTCTTCGCGAGCGCGTAGGCGCGCTGCGTGGCGGGCCGCGCCGCGATCGCTTCCCGCCAGCGGCGAAGATCGGGAAAGTCGTCGAGGTTCTGCCGCTGGCGCTCGGGCTGTATCCATGGGTAACAGGCGATGTCGGCAATCGAATAGCCGCCGACGATGAACTCGCGCCCGCGCAATTGCCGGTCGAGCACCGCGTAGAGCCGGCCCGTTTCGTTCACGTAGCGGTCGATCGCGTAGGGAATGGGCTCGACCGACTGACCGCCGAAATGGTGGTTCTGCCCCGCCATCGGGCCGAGACCTGCCATCTGCCAGAAAAGCCACTGGATGCATTGCCAGCGCTCGCGCGCATCGGCGGGAATGAGCCGTCCCGTTTTCTCGGCGAGGTAGAGCAGGATCGCGCCCGACTCGAACAGCGACAACGATGCTCCGCCGATCGCCGGCGCGTGATCGACGATGGCGGGAATGCGGTTGTTCGGCGCGATCGCGAGGAACGCGGGTGCGAACTGCTCGCCCCGCGAGATGTTGACGGGCTTCACCGTGTAGGCGAGGCCGGTCTCCTCGAGAAACATCGTGACTTTGTGCCCGTTGGGCGTGGTCCAGTAGTAGAGGTCGATCATCGGCAGCGATCAGGATCGGGAACCAGGGATCAGAACGTCCCCGGATACGCGCCGCCGTCGGCGAGGATGTTCTGTCCGGCGATGTAGCCGGCATGCACGCTGCACAGGAAGGCGCAGATGGCGCCGAACTCGCGTGGATCGCCGAAGCGACCCGACGGCGTCGCGTTCATCGCCGCGTCGCGAACCTCGTCGTACGCCTTGCCCGACGCCTTGGCGCGTCCTTCCATCGTCGTGCGCAGGCGATCGGTGGCGAACTGCCCGGGCAGCAGGTTGTTGATCGTGACGTTGTGGCGCACCACGCGCCGTGCGATGCCGGCGACGAAACCGGTGAGCCCCGAGCGCGCACCGTTCGACAAGCCGAGGATGTCGATCGGCGCTTTCACCGCGCTCGACGTGATGTTGACGATGCGTCCGAACTTGCGCTCGATCATCGTGTCGACGGTCGCCTTGATGAGCTCGATCGGCGTCAGCATGTTCGCGTCGAGTGCGCGTATCCACGCCGCCCGATCCCAGTCGCGAAAATCGCCGGGTGGCGGTCCGCCGGCGTTGTTCACCAGGATGTCCGGTTGCGGGCACGCCGCGAGCGCCTTGGCGCGGCCGTCGGGTGTGGTTATGTCGCACGCGACCCATGCGACCTTGCGCCCGGCAAGCGCACCGATCTCGTCGGCCGTGCGCGCGACATCGGCTTCGGTGCGCGCGCATATCGTGACGTCGACGCCTTCGCGCGCCAGCGCCTCGGCGCAGCCGCGTCCGAGCCCCTTGCTCGCCGCGCAAACGAGCGCGCGGCGGCCTGCGATGCCAAGGTCCATCGAAGCTCCTCGTCAGATCATCGCGATGCGCGCATCCGGGCGGAACGACGCCGCGGCGCGCGCTATCCAATGCAGGAGTGTAAGGTTGCAGCGAGCAGCATCCACTATAGACCAGCGGCCACGCGCCGCGACTTCCTCGACGAAATGGCTCATTCATGAACGACACCACGCGCAAGACCGACAGCGAATGGCAAGCACAACTGACGCCCGAGCAGTACCGCGTCACGCGGCAGAAGGGAACCGAGCGGCCGTTCACCGGCGAATACTGGGACAACGAAGCCGAAGGAACGTACCGCTGCGTGTGCTGCGGCACGCCGCTCTTCGAATCCGATACCAAGTTCGACGCGGGCTGCGGCTGGCCGTCGTTCAACGCGCCCATCGCCGCCGAAAACGTGCAGGAGCGCACCGACGATTCGTACAACATGCGGCGCACCGAAGTGGTGTGCGCGGCCTGTGACGCGCACCTCGGGCACGTGTTTTCCGACGGCCCGCAGCCCACCGGGCTGCGCTATTGCATGAACTCGGCGTCGCTCAGGTTCGAGCCGAAGAAGTAGCGGTCACCGCCATGCCGGACCGCGCTGCGCAACCTTCGTTAGTAGCTGGAAACAACTTCAAGGTATCTCTCCAACTATCTGACGGGGAACGCTTCTTCGATCGGTAAGCACGCGTGCGATGAACGCGCCGGCGGCGACGATCTCGTCGATCCCCGCCGCGTGCTCCATCGGGTAGGCGTGCCATTCGAGCGGCCATCCGCCGGCCTTCAGCACGTCGCGCGAATGCTCGGCCCACGCGAATGCGATCACCGGGTCGTGCGTGCCGTGCGCCATGAAGACGGGCACGTCGCGATTGGCCGCACTCGCCTCGGCGGCGAGCCGCTCCGGCGCGATCAGGTACGCCGACAGCGCGATGACGCCGGCAAGCCGCGCATCGAAGCGCAACCCGGCGAAGAGTGCGATTGCGCCCCCCTGCGAGAAGCCGGCGAGAAGCGTGCGGTTCGCGGCGATGCCGCGTGACGCTTCGCGGGCGAGCAGCGCGCCGATGTGCGCCTGCGAGCGCCGCACGCCGTCGACGTCGGCGCGCTCGCTGAGGTTCGCCTGGCGGATGTCGTACCACGCGCGCATCCGCATGCCGTTGTTGATCGTGACCGGCATGACGGGCGCGTGCGGGAAGAGGAAGCGGATCGCGAGATGCTTCGGCAATCCGAGCGACGGGACGACCTCGGACCAGCCGCGGCCGTCGTCGCCGAGTCCGTGCATCCAGATGACCGCCGCATCGGGTTCGGGTGCGGTTTCGATCTCGATTGCGTCGAGCAGTTCGTCGGCCATGTCGCTACGTTCGTTGACGGGTCGAAGCGATTCTAGCCGAGCGGGTCCTCATCGCCCGCGCATGCGTGCGGCTACTGCACGGTGACGTGTGCGTCGCGAATCACCTTGCCCCAGCGGTCGATCTCGCTTTGCAGCAGGCGTCCGAACGCTTCGGGTGGATGGGGCGCCACCGGATCGACGCCCATTGTCCGGTACCTTGCGAGTAGCTCCGGATCGCGCATCGCCTTCATGATCTCGGCATTGATCCGCTGCACGACGTCCGCCGGCGTTTTCGCGGGCACGAGGAGACCGAACCAGGTCGCCACGGTGAGATCCGGATAGCCCTCCTCGACGATCGTCGGCACGTCGGGCAGTTGCGGGTGACGCTCGGGCGCGAGGATGGCAAGCGGCTTCAACTTCCCCGCCTTGATCTGCGGCAGTGCCGCGACGACGCCGGTCGACATGAATTGCGTGCGCCCGGCGAGCAGGTCGGACATCGCCGCCGGGATGCCCGCATACGGAATCATCTCCATGCGGATGCCGACGGTGCGCGCGAACATTTCCGTGGAAAGATGCGTGACCGAGCCGACCGAGGTTCCCGCGTACGACAGCTCGCCGGGGCGCGACTTCGCATACGCGATGAACTGCTTCAGCGTGCTCACCGGCACGCTGTTCGGCACGACGAGCACGAACGACGCGGTGCCGAGGTTTGCGACCGGCAGGAAATCACGCAGCGGATCGTAGCGAAGCTTGCCCGGCTGCAGCGCCGCCTGCGTCGTGAACGGCACGCTGGTCGCAAGCCACGTGTAGCCGTCCGGCGCGCTGCGCGCCGCCAGCTCCGCACCGATGTTGCCGTCGGCACCGGTATGGACCTCGACGACGATCGGCTGACCGAGCGCAGGCGAGATCTTCTCGGCGATGAGGCGCACGACGACGTCGAGCTGGCCGCCCGCCGGAAACGGCACGATGACCTTGACCGGCCGCTCCGGCCACGCGGCCTGCGCGGGCGCGGCGAGCCAGCCGCAACAAGCGAAAACGACGCACATCAGCGCACGAAATTTGGACACGCCTGCTCCTCCCTGATATCGGATACCGCTGCTTGTTTGCAGATCCCTGATCGCTGATCCCCGCCGCCTCAGTCCCGCTGCTTCAGTCCCGCTGCGCGAGGCGCTCGGGCCGGTTGGCATAGCTGTCGTGCGCCTGCGCACCGGGATCGATGCGCACATGCGACACGATGCCCGTATACGCGAACGCGTCGTCGCGCCCGTAGAGCGGCGTCACGTGCAGCCTGCGGTCGCAGCCGATGTCGAGACCTTCGCCGACGCCGAGCCCGAGGATCGTGGTCGGCGACATGTCGAGCGTGCCGGCCGCCTCGCCGTTGACGAACAGCTTGCCCTCACCGCGGCGCTTGCCGCCGGCACGATGCTCGAGCACGAAGCGGTTGTCGCCAGGATGCACGGGCAGCCCGTCACAGACGACCGGCTTCCCCTGGCCGCCGTGATAGACGAACGCCACGCGTCCGGCGCGCGCGAACAGCGCCATGCCGGCGATCGGGTCACCGAGCGCGAAGATGACGCCTTCGTCATCGGCGTCGTGCGTGAACGCGCATTCGAGCCGGTAGTCGCGGTCGGCGACGAGCGGCGCGACGAGTGCAAGCGCGGCGGTGCCGCATCCGGAGTAGAACGTGCGCGGCGCATTGACGGCCGCTTCGAGAAACGGCGGCACCGTCAGCGAGCGGCGCACGCCGCGATTGTCGAGCGGGTAGACGTGATTGGCGCGGGCATCGGCATCGAACGCCGCGACGAGGTCGCGCAATACCGCGGGGTGCGCGGCGGCGAGATCCTGCGTCTCGGTCGCGTCCGCGTCGAGATCGAACAGCATCCAGTTGTGCAGATCGATCGGCGTGCCGGGCGGCTGCAGCGAGACGATCTTCCATCGGCCTTCGATGTAGCCGCGATTGCCCGCGAGCTCGTAATGCTGGCGCGTGCGCGCGCTCGGCGCAGCGGCGCCCGCGAGCACGGGGCGGAAGCTGACGCCGTCGGGCGCGCGTGTGCGACAACCGGCGAAGCTGTCGGGATAGCGCGCGCCGAGCACGTCGAGGATCGTCGGGACGATGTCGGTGACATGCACGAACTGGTGGCGGATCGCGCCGCGGTCGGCAATGCCGCGCGGCCAGTGCGCGACGAGCGGCACGCGAATGCCGCCGTTCATCGTCGTCGTCTTGTAGAGGCGAAACGGCGCCGTCGACACGTCGGTCCAGCCGAGCGAGTACGCGGGCCACGACGCGACGCCGCCGATGCGCCCGCTGTCGAGCATCGTGCGCACCCATGCCGGGTCCTCGCGCTGCACGAGACGCTTCGCCAGATTGTTCACGGCACCCTCGGGTCCGCCGATGCCGTTCGCCCCGTTGTCCGACGTGACGACGATCAGCGTGTCGTCGAGCTTTCCGAGCGCCGAAAGACAGGCGACCACGCGGCCTATGTTCCGGTCGACGTTGTCGACGACCGCCGCATAGAGCGCCATGAACCGTGCGTGCAGTCGCCGCGCCCCGGTGTCGAGACTGTCCCACGCAGGCACCCCCGCGCTTCGCGACGGCAGCCGCCATTCGCGGGCGTGCAAGCCCATCGCATGCTGGCGCGCCACGCGCGCGCTGCGTCCCCGATCCCATCCCGCGTCGTAGCGCTGCGCGTACCGCGCGAGATCCTCATCCTTTGCATGCAAGGGCGCGTGCGGCGCGTTGTAGGGCAGGTACAGGAAGAACGGCTTGTCGGGTGACGCGCTGGCGTGCGCCTTGAGCCAGCCGATCGCCGTGTCGGTGAAATCGTCGCTGCAGTAATAGCCGTCGCGATAGCCGTCGCAATCGACGAACGCGTTGTCGCAGACGAGTTGCGCCGGCGCGAAGTAGTGCGTCTCGCCACCGAGGAAGCCGTAGAAACGGTCGAATCCGCGCTGCACGGGCCACGACGCGCGCGCGGCCGACGGCGACACGTTGAAATCGGCGGTGTTGTGCCATTTGCCGGCCGCGTACGTCGAATAGCCGTTGGCGCGCAGCAATTCGGCGAGCGTCGGCGCATCGTGCGCGATTTCGCCCGCCTGGTAGCCCGGATAGCCGGGCAGGTTGAACGTGAGCCATCCGCAGCCGACCGCATGCGGGTTTCTGCCGGTCAAAAGCGCGGCGCGGGCCGGCGTGCACATCGGCACCGTCGTGTAGTTCGAGAAACGCAACCCGCCGGCGGCGAGCGCGTCGATATGCGGTGTGTCGATTTCCGCGCCATAGCAGCCGAAATCGGAAAAGCCGAGGTCGTCGAGCAGGATCACCACGACGTTCGGCGCATCCACCGGCGCACGCTGCGGCGCGGGCCACCACGGCGACGATTCAGCCAGCGTTCGTCCGATCGTTCCCTGGTGGCCGGCGCCGGGATCGCCGCTCGCCGGCGCGTGGCTGCTTTCGCCCGTTGGTTGCGAATTCATCGGCACTCGCCGTCCATCGGGTGCTGGCGCATCGTTTCAGTCGAGCTCGATGCTCGCTTCCTTCACGACCTTCTTCCAGCGCGCGACATCGTCCCGCATGAAGGTCGCAAAGTCGGCGGGCGTGTTCGGCCGCGCCGGGTCGATGCCCATCGCGGCGAGCTTCGCGACGACGTCGGGCGATGCGAGCACCTTCATCACCTCCGCATTCACGCGCTCGACGATCGGAGGCGGCGTGCCGTGCGGCATCGCGAGCCCGAACCAGGTGCTCATCACGAGATCGGGATGGCCGAGCTCGACCACGCTCGGCACGTCGGGCAGATGCGGATGGCGTGCCTTGTCGAGCACGGCGAGTGCGCGAAGCTCGCCCGACTTCAAATGCGGCTCGGCGAGGATCAGCCCGAGCGTCATGAACTGCACGCGCGCCGTCAGCAGATCGGGGATCGCGCTCGGCTGCCCCTTGTAGCCGATCATTTCCATCGCGATGCCGCTGTCGTGCTTCAGCACTTCGGTGGCCAGATGCACGACGGTGCCGCGCGCCGAGCCGGCATAGGAAAGCTTGCCCGGCCGCGCCTTCGCGTACGCGACGAATTCCGCGAGCGAGTGCACGGGGAGCGACGCCGGCACGACGAACAGGAACGGGCTCGTGCCGACGAACGCCACCGGCGCGAAATCGCGGATCGGATCGTAGCCGAGCGTCTTCGGCCGCACGCTCGGCTGGATCGTCGTCGGCGGGCTTGCGGCAAGCCACGTGTATCCATCGGGTGCGGCCTTCGCGACCTGCTCCGTGCCGATGTTGCCGTCGGCGCCCGGCTTCGCCTCGACGACGATCGGCTGCCCGAGCACCGGCGCGATGCGCTCGGCGAGCAGCCGCGCGACGACGTCGAGCTGGCCGCCTGCGGGAAACGGCACGATGAAATGTATCGGCTTCGCCGGCCACGCTTCGGCGGCGTGCAGCGCCGCCGGTGCGAACGCTACCAGTGCAAGCAGCATCGTGCCCATCGTCATTCGTCTCATCTCCACGCTCCTCGCATGCCGAATCATCGTTGCAGAAGTCCCCAGCGGCCGACCGTCCTGCGTTCGATCGGCGTGAACACCATCCGGTCCATCAGTACCCACAGCAGCCCGATCACGATCATGCCGAGGATGATCTTCTCCGTGCGCTGCCATTGCACCGCCTCCATCGTCATGTAGCCGAGGCCGTTGCTGCCGGCGATCATTTCCGACGCGACGAGCGCGCGCCAGCCGTAGGCGACCGACGTGCGGATGCCGAGCAGAATCTGCACCATCGCGCCGGGCAGGATCAGGTTCGCAAGCAGCGCCAGCCCGCGCCCGCCATGGCTTCGCACCGCGCGATGCAGCGCGAGCGGAATCGACTGCACGCCGATCACCGTGTTGTAGAGCGCGGCGAAGAAAATCGTGTTCGCGATCACGAAGATCACCGAGCCGTTGCCCATGCCGAACCAGATGATCGTGAGCGGCACCCACGCGATGCCGGCGATCGCCTGCAGGAACGACAGCACCGGACGAAACAGGTCCGCGACGTAGCGGTTGAGCGCGATCGCGAGGCCGAGCGGGATCGCGAGCGCCATGCCGATGACGAAGCCGATGACGAGCCGCGCGAGACTCGCCAGCACGTCGCGCGGCAGCGATCCGTCCAGCACCGATTCGCGCGCGTAATCGAGCACGGCGCCGATCGACGGCAGCATGTACGCCGGGTAATCGACGACGTAGGGCAGCAGCGCCCACGATCCCAGGATCAGCAGGAACGGCAGCGTACCGAGCGTCAGCGCATCGAAGTGTTGCGATCGTGGCGCCGCCACCGCGGACATGCGCTCGATGACCGGCGCCGACGGCTCGGACATCATGTGCGCTCTCCCGCGTCGACGGTCAGCCCCCAGCGCTGGATCGTCGCGCGCTCGATCGGGCGCAGGTAGAACTGGTCGATCGAAAGCCACAGCGCGCCCATGACGATCATCCCGACGATCGTGCGCGCGGTCTGCTGCGACTGCGCGCCTTCGAAGATCAGGTAGCCGATGCCGGTCTTCGCCGCCACCATTTCGGCGAACACGAGCCCGCGAAACGCGAACCCGGCGCCCAGCCGCAGGCCGGTGATGATGCCGGGCAGCGCACTCGGCAGGATCACGAGGCGCAACACCTGCAAGCGGCTCGCGCCGAGCGAGCGCACGGCGTTGACGAGGATCTGCGGCGCCGTGCGCACGCCGAGCAGCGTGTTGTAGAGCACCGGGAAGAACACGACGTAGATCAACGCGAGCACGATCGTCTCGATGCCGTAGCCGAACCAGACGACGAAGATCGGAATCCACGCGACCTCGACGATCGCGAACAGGAACTTGAGCAGCGGCGACAGCGCGAGCGCCGCCTTGCGGTGCATGCCGATCAGCACGCCGAACGCGATGCCGAGCGTCGCACCCGCGACGAGTCCGACGAGGTAGCGCATCACGCTGTCGGCGAGGTAGACCGGCAGGATGCCCTTGCGCACCAGATCGACGAACGCCGCGGCGACGTCGGCCGGTGCCGGGTAGAAGTACGGGCCGAGGCCGACCAGCGGCACCGAGATCTGCCACGCGGCGAGCAGGATCAGCACGCCGACAAAACCCCGCGCCGCAGCGCCCCAGCGGCGCACCGGCCGTGGCCTTTGCAGCGGCAACCCGAGTGCTGCCTGCGGGGTCATGCCTGCCCGCTCACAATGGTGCCTCCCCGCTCACGACGCTGGCCCGCAACTCACGACGCTCGCGTCCCGCTCATGATGCAGGTCCGCGGCTCACGACCCGCTCCAGCGCGTGACCGCTTCAACCCAGTAGTTGCGCGCGATCGAGCGCAACGCCGCGGGACTGACGTCCTTCATGAACACGGTATTGCCGCGCACTTCGACGAGGCGTCCCTTTTCCTGCAGCAGCACCTGGTGGAAGCGCTCCGGGGCGAAGGCAAGCGTGATCCGGTAATCGCCGCGCGCGGACGGCGCTGGCTCGATCGCCGCGAGCTTGTGCTCGGCACCGATCACGCCGGCGAGCCAGTAAGCGGCGAGCGCGATCAGCAAGACGGCGGTCGCCGTCGCGGGCAGCCGCAGCATCAGGCGTGCACCTCCAGGCTTTGCGCCGCATGCGGTGCACGCACGAGGTCGAGCAGCCGGTCGCGCATCGCGCCGAAGCCGGGGTCGGCGTTGAGGATGCTCCATGTGCGCGCATCGCGCGCGAATGGCACGTCGACGATCGTGCGGATGCGGCCGGGTCCCGGTGACATCACGGCGACGCGGTCACCGAGGAAGATCGCTTCCTCGACGCTGTGCGTGATGAACAGCACCGTGAGCCGCGAGCGCAGCGAGATGCGGCAAAGCTCCTCCTGCAGCACCATGCGCGTCTGCGCATCGACCGCGGCGAACGGCTCGTCCATCAGCATCACCTCGGGGGCGTTCGCAAGTGTGCGCGCCACCGCGACGCGCTGCTTCATGCCGCCGGACAGCTCGTGCGGGTACTTGTGCTCGACGCCGTGGAGGTTCGCGAGGGCGAGAAATTGCCGCGCCGTCTCGTAGCGCTCCTTCTTCGCCATGCCGCGCAGCTTGAGTCCGAGCGCCGCGTTGTCGAGCACCGTCATCCAAGGCAGCAACGCATATTCCTGGAACACGACACCGCGCTCGGCGCCGGGCCCCAGGATGGGGCGCCCGTCCATCGTGATGCTGCCGTGCGCCGGCCGCAGGAAGCCCGCGATGGCCGAGAGCAGCGTGGACTTGCCGCAACCGCTCGGGCCGACGACGCAGAGAAACTCGTCGGCCGCGACGCGAAGGTCGAGATGCTCGACGGCGCGATGGCTCGCACCGGTGTCCTGATTGACGTAGTCGAGCGTGAGATCGTCGACGACGATCTTTGCGGGTCCGCCCTTCACGGTTCGCGCCTTCCTCGCATCCTTCTACATTCCGAGCGCGCGCCGCTCGGCGCAGCGCATGTGGTGCTCGAGCGCGGCGGCCGCCTTGTCGGGGTCGCGCGCCTTCATCGCGATGATGACGCCGAGATGCTCCTCCATGGCGAGCGGCAGGTAGCGCGGCGAGCGTCCGTGCAGGCGGATCATCTTGATCTTGTCGAAGTTCTGCCGGTGCGCCGTCATCATGATCCGGTTGCCGACCGATTCCACGATCATGTCGTGCATGCCCCAGTCGACCGACAACGCCGCATCCAGCAGACGCGGATCGGTGTTGCTGCCGCCGTCGAGACGCGTCAGCACTTCGGTCGTGATGCGCTCGAGCTCGGCGAGCGTCGCATCGTCGGCAACGGTGACGAAGTGGCGCACGGCGGCGGTCTCGAGGATCGTGCGGAACTGGAACGCCTCGTGGATCAGCGTCACGCCGATGTCGGTGATCTGGATGCCCCGCTGCGGGATCAGGCGCACCAGGTTCTCCGCTTCGAGGCGCTTCAGTGCTTCGCGCGTGGGACCGAGCGGAACGTCGAGCAACTCGCAAAGCTCCCCCTGCGACACGAACTGTCCCGGCGCGAGGTTGCGCTTGAACAGCTCGGCCTTGAAGCGCTCGTAGGCCACCTCGCGCATCAGCGAGCGGGGCTTCGCCTTCTTCGCGCGCTCGGGCGTCGCGGCCCGGAGTGGACGCGGTCTCGTCATCGAATCATTCGTCGCAGCTTGTCAGCCGATGATAGCATTGATAGGATACGATTGAGATATCACCGGTATCCCGGTACCGGCGAAGCGTTCCCTGTCCCGCCGGATGACTCCAAGGAGGATGACTGCATGATCACGATCCGCGCACTACGCGCCGCGCTGGCCGCCGTGGCCGCCCTGTTCCTGACGACGGTTGCGTCGGCGGAGCAGTTTCGCGTGGCCGTCACGTCGGCCGCCGAAAACGCGCCGTTCTTCTCGGCGATGGAGCACGGCACGTTCTCGAAGCTCGGCCTCGACGTCAAGGTCGACGTGATGCCGAGCGGCGTCGAAATCTCGAACGCGCTCGCGAGCAATACCGTCGACGTCGGCCTCTTCGGCACGTTCCCGTTTCTCACCGCGGTCGCGCGCGGCGTCCCGGTCGTGCTGATCGGCCATACGTGGAACAACGCGCTCAACAATCCACAGAGCGAGATCCTCTCGGTGATCGCACGCGAAGGCGCGGGCGTGCCGGCCGGCGACCTGAAGGCGATGAAGGGCAAGAAGATCGGTGTCACCCGCGGCGCGGGGGGCGAGCCGTACATCGTCGGCCTGCTGAAGCAGGTCGGCCTCACGCCCGACGACGTCACGCTCGTCAACACGGCACCGTCGAACATGGCGACGGCGCTCGCAAGCAAGAACGTCGACCTGATCACGTCGTGGGAGCCGTGGCCCAGTGCTGCGCTGACGAAAGTGCCCGGCGCGTACAAGGTGATCTACGGCGGCTGCAAGAGCTGCTACGACGCCGGCACAGTCGTCACGACGAAATCGGCGATCAAGGACAAGTCGAAGGAACTCGGCCTGTTCATCCAGGGCTACGCGGAGGCGCAGCACTGGGCGCGGCTGCATCGTGACGAGGCGGCGACGATCGCGACGCGCTGGATTCCGGGCCTCGACGAGGCGACACTCAAGCTCGCGTTCAAGACGCTGCCGCTCGACGTGCGGCTGTCGAAGAACACGATCGAAGGCTTCAGCGAATACAGCATTCCGCTGCTCGTGCGCGACAAGCGCATTGCGAAGGCCTTCGATCCGACGCCGGCCGTCGACAATGCGTTCGTTGCCGCGGCGATGAAGGCCGACCCGTCGGCGTTCGACGATTTGAAGCCGATCCCGGCCGACAAGCGCCTGCCGTAACCGCCACGCCGGCGTCGAGTGCGCTCCGAGGACGCTATGCGTGACCGCCGGCCGAACCTGCTGTTCCTGTTCTCGGACCAGCATGCGCAGCGGGTTGCCGGCTGTTATGGCGATCGCAGCGGGGCGACGCCGAACCTCGACCGCCTCGCCGCCGACGGTGTGGTGTTCGACAACGTCTACTGCCCGTCGCCGCTCTGCGTGCCGAGCCGGATGTCGATGCTCACCGCGCGCCATCCGTACGAGCAGGAGTGCTGGACCAACGACGATTACCTGCGCTCCGACGCCGCCACCTGGGTGCATGGCGTCGGCGCCGCCGGCTATCGTCCGGTGCTTGCAGGCCGGCTGCATTCGATGGGACCCGACCAGCTGCACGGTTACGCCGAGCGGATGGTCGGCGACCACAGCCCGAACTGGGGCGGCGTGCCGCGCCACGATCTCGGCGTACTCGACAAGGCGAACGATCCGTGGCGCGAGAGCCTCGATCGCTCGGGTATCGGCCAGTCCGCCTACCAGGTGAAGGATACCGAGACGGCGAACGCCGCGTGCACGTATTTGCGCGACGTGGCGCAGGCGCACGCAGCCGGGACGCGCAATCCCTTCTGCCTGACCGTCGGCTTCCTGCTGCCGCATCCGCCGTACGTCGCGTGGCGCGAGGATTACGAGTACCTGCAGGGCCGCGTTCCGGCGCCGGCGCACGCGGGACCGCCCGGCGATGCGCATCCGTGGGAAGCATGGTGGCGCGACGACCGGTGTATCGCCGACGTCGCGTTGCCGGTGACGATGCGCGCACGCACCGCGTATTACGGGCTCGTGCACCGGCTCGATGCGCTGATCGGCGACATCCTCGCGTGCCTTGCCGAGTGCGGCCTCGCCGACGACACGCTCGTCGTCTATACCACGGACCACGGCGACCAGCTCGGCGAGCGCGGGCTGTGGTGGAAGCACACGCTGTTCGAGGATTCGGTGCGCGTGCCGCTCATCATGCGCTGGCCCGGCCGCATCGCGGCCGGCGAGCGGCGCGCGCAGGTCGCGAACCTGATCGACGTCGCCGCGACGCTCGTCGATGCGCTCGGCGGCATGCCGCTCCCGCTAGGGCGCGGCCGCAGCCTGCTGCCGATCGTGCGCGATGCGCGCGCACCGTGGCTCGACGAGACGTTCTGCGAGCACTGCACCGACGTCGTACCCGCGTGGACCGGCGGACGCGCCACGCAGCAGCGGATGGTGCGAAGCGGCCGCTACAAGCTCGTGTACTACCACGGTGACGCGCCGCAGCTCTTCGATCTCGACGACGATCCGTACGAACGGCACGATCTGAGTCGCGATCCGCAGCATGCCGCCACGCGCGACGCGCTGCTTGCGCGCGTTCTCGACGGCTGGAACCCCGATGCGATCGCCGCACGCATACGCGCGCGGCGCGAGGAGAAGAACGTCATCGACCGCTGGGCGCAACACGTCCGGCCGCACGACGCCTTTCGCTGGACGCTTCTGCCCGAGCACAACCGGCTCGAAGCGGAAGCGGGCTAGGAAACGTGCCGTCACGGTCGCTGTCCCCGCCGGGGCCGCTCAATCGCCTGGCTCCCTCCGGCACGACGAACATCGAAGTGTCGTCGCGCTGGCCCCGTCTCGGCGTCGGGTGCGCCAGCCTCGGCACGCCCTCCCCCGCGCTTCGCGACGAAGACGCCGAGGCCGTCATCCGCGCGGCGATCGACCGCGGCATCCGCTTCTTCGACGTGGCGCCGCTCTATGGCGGCGGTGTCGCCGAGGAACGCCTCGGCCGCGCGCTGCGCGGCCTGCCGCGCGATGACTACGTGCTGTGCACGAAGACCGGCGTGACGCGCCCGTATGGACAGGCGCCGATGCCACCCGGCGCGACACGGCGGCGCCAGTTCGATCGATGGGACTATGGCGAAGCCGCAACGCGCGCATCGGTGCACTCGAGTCTCGCGCGCCTTGGCGTCGAGCGTCTGGACGTCGTGCATCTGCATGACGCCGAGGACCATCTCGATGCCAGCATGGCGGCGCATCGCGCGCTGCGTGCGTTACGCGACGAGGGAATCGTCGGCGCCATCGGCATCGGCTCGAACCTCGTCGCGCCGGTGCAGCATCTGCTCGAGCGTGCCGAGTTCGGCACGTTCCTGCTCGCCGGCCGCTATACGCTGCTCGATCAATCGGGTGCGGCATTGATCGCCGATGCGCACCATCGCGGCATCGCGGTGGTCGCCGGCGGTGTTTTCAACTCGGGCGTGCTCGCGACATGGCCGCAGCCTGCCCCGACCTTCGGATACGCGCCGGCCGAGGCGGACGTGCTCGCCCGCACGGCGCGGATCGCGGCAATCTGCGACGAATACGACGTGCCGATCGGCGCGGCCGCGCTGCAGTTCGTGCTCGCCAACCCGGCGATCGCGACCGTGCTGATCGGACCGCGCAGCGTCGCCGAGCTGCACGCGAATCTCGACGCGGCGTGCTTCCCGATCCCCGACGCATTGTGGTCCGCACTGGAAGGCGCGCAGCTGCTCCCGCGCGGCAGTTCGCGGCCGCGTGCCGTCGCCGATCCCGATATCGCCCGCTGAATGCAAACGCGGATGCGGATCGACGCGCACATCCACTTCTGGCGTCCGGAGCGCGGCTTCGACAACCGGCCCGTAGCCGACCACGAGGCGTACCGGCGCGACTTTCTGCCGCGGCACGTCGAGCCCGCACTCGCCCAATGCGCGATCGACGCGGTCATTCTCGTGCAGACGTGCCCGCAGATCGAGGAAACCGCGTGGCTCCTCGACCTCGCACAGGACAGCGAGCGCATTGCGGGGGTCACCGGCTGGGTAAACCTCGACGATCCACGGTGCGATTTCTCGCCGCTGCTCGCGCAGCGCAAGCTCGTCGCAATACGTGCACAATTGCGCCGTATCGCCGATCCTGCATTCATCGTGCGCCCGCGCGTGCTGCGCAATCTCGGCACGGCCCTTCGCGCGGGCCTCGGCGTCACGATACTTGCCGAGCCGCGCCATTACACGCACGTCGCGCGGGCACTCGACGCGCTGCCCCCGGGACCGGTCACGCTCAATCATCTCGGCCTGCGTTTCGCCGATACCGATGCGATCCACTGGCGCGCGGCGATGCGCGAATTCGCGCGCCGCGACGATTGCTTCGTCCAGCTGTCCGGCCTGCCGTTCCTGTACGGCGAGCGCTGGCGCGACGCGGCAGCCCTCGCGGTGCTCGACGAAGCGTTCGATATCCTCGGGCCTTCGCGGCTGATGTTCGCGAGCGACTGGCCGATGCTCGTGCGCTTCGCGTCGTATGCCGATTGGGTGAACACCGTCGACGACTTCCTCGCGCGGCGTGGTGCGACGCGCGACGAGATCGATGCCATCTTCGAGCGCAACGTGCGCCGCGCCAACCCCTGCCTTTCCCTTCGCATGCTCACCGGGACCCCGCCATGAAACGATCTCAGATCAATGCAGCCATCGAGCTCGCGCACCAGACGCTGCGCAAGCACGGCATCCGTCTCCCGGAGTACGCCTACTGGTCGCCGGACGACTGGCGCCGCAAAGCGGGTCCCCAGCATCGGCGCATTTTCGACAACATGCTCGGCTGGGCGTGCACCGACTTCGGCCAGGGCGACTTCGATCGTTGCGGGATCACGATGTTCGACGTGCGCAACGGCACGCCCGAGCCGAACCTCGGCACGCCGTACGGCGAGAAGATCTTCGTGCTGAAGCCCGGACAGCGGCTGCCGTTTCACTTCCACTACGCGAAGACCGAAGACATCATCAGCTACGCGGGGGGCACGCTGATGATCCAGCTCTACAGCTCGAACCCCGACGAGACGATGAACGATGCAGCACCCGGACACGTGTATTGCGACGGCGTGCGCAAATCGTTCGAGGCGGGGCAAATCTTCGAGATTCCCCACGGGCAAAGCCTGACGATCGTGCCGGGGCTTTACCACCGCTTCTGGGCCAGGGAGGACGGCGACGTGCTGGCCGGTGGCGAGATCTCGACGATCTCGGTGCCGAAGACCGACAACAAGTTCAGTGCCGGCGGCCGGCGCTTCGTGCCCATCGAGGAGGACGTGGCGCCGACCTATCTGCTCAACGTCGATTACGACAAGCTGCGCGAGGTCGCCTGAATGCCGGCAAGACTCGAAGAGCGTGTTGCGATCGTCACGGGTGCCGCCGCCGGCATCGGCGCCGCGATCGCGCGCGCGTTCTGCGGCGAAGGCGCGCGCGTCGTCGTCGCGGACCGCGATAGCGAAGCCGCCGAAGCGACGGCGAAGGAAATCGGCCGCGCCGCCATCGCGATGCGGCTCGACGTGACGAAGGAGGATCAGGTGCGCGCGGTCGTCGCGGACACGCTGGCCCGTTTCGACCGCATCGACATCCTCGTGAACAACGCCGGCATCATGCGCAAGGCGTACGTGAAGGACATGGCCGAGGAACTGTGGGACGCGGTCGTCGACGTCAACCTCAAGGCGACGTTCCTGTGCAGCAAGGCGGTGCTGCCGGCGATGATCGAAGCGAGGCGCGGGCGGATCATCAACATCGCGTCGATTGCCGCGAAGGTGGGCGAGCCGACGGCGAGCGCGTACAGCGCCGCGAAGTTCGGCGTGATCGGCTTCACGCGCTCGCTCGCGCTCGAGGTCGCGCAATACGACATCCTGGTGAACGCGATCTGCCCCGGCCCCATTCCCACCGCGCTCGGGCAGCAGGGATGGCGCGAGGGTGCGCAGATCGAGGGCGTCGATCTCGACCGGATCATGGCGCGCGTCGGCTCGCGCTCGCCGCTGCGCCGCCTCGGCAGCGTCGAGCAGGTTGCGAAAATGGCGCTTTTCATCGCCTCCGACGATTGCGACTTCACGACCGGCTCGGCGTTCAACGTCGACGGCGGCATCGTGATGAGCTGACCCGGGCGTAACGAACACGACGGCGCATCGATGGCCAGCCGGAACCCGCAGCGTCCGAACGTCCTCTTCATCCTGAGCGACGATCAGGGCGCATGGGCGATGCACTGCGCGGGCAACGCCGACATCGTCACGCCGGCGCTCGATCGCATCGCCGCGAGCGGCGTTCGCTTCACGTCGTTCTTCTGTACCTCGCCGGTGTGCTCGCCGGCGCGCGCGTCGCTTTTGACCGGCGAGATCCCGTCGCGGCACGGCGTGCAGGACTGGATTCGCGACGGCAACGTGGGCCCGGGACGCATCGACTATCTCGACGGCCTGCCGCTGCTGACGGATGTCGTCGCGGCCGCCGGCTATCGTTGCGGGCTGATCGGCAAATGGCATCTGGGTGCGAGCGACGTCCCGCGCGCCGGGCACGTGACATGGTTCGCGCATGCATCGGGCATGAGCCCGTATTACGACGCGCCGATGGTCGACGAGCGCGAGCCGTGCACCGTTGCGCGCTACCTGACCGACGAATTGACCGATCGGGCGCTGGCGTTTGTCGACGACGAGTCGATGCGCGCGGAGCCGTTCTGGCTCGCGCTCAACTACACCGCGCCGCATTATCCGTGGATCGATTCGCATCCGCCGCAGTACACCAGCCTCTACGCCGATTGCGCGTTCTCGTCGTGTCCGCAGGAAGCGCCGCACCCGTTTTCGGCCACGGGCAATCCGGCGACCGACGAAGGCCAGCGGCGGCCACGCGAAAGCCTCGTCGGCTATTTTGCCGCGGTCACCGCGATGGACGCCGGCATCGCCCGCGTGCTCGCGCACCTCGACGCGTCGGGACTTGCGACGAGCACGCTCGTCATTTTCATGAGCGACAACGGCATGAATTGCGGGCATCACGGCATCTGGGGCAAGGGCAACGGCACGCGGCCGCAGAACATGTACGACACGTCGGTCAAGGTGCCTGCGCTTTTCATGCAGCCCGGCCGCATTGCGCCCGCCGTGCGCGACGATCTCGTCAGCGGCTACGACCTGTTCCCGACGCTGCTCGATTATCTCGGCGTCGTCGATGCGCCGAAGCGCAAGCGTCCCGGCAGAAGCTTTCGCGCACTGCTCGAGAACGGCGCATCGAGCATCGACCGGGAGGTCGTGGTCTACGACGAGTACGGTCCGGTCCGGATGGTGCGCACGCGCGAATGGAAATACGTGCACCGCATCCCGGATGGGCCGCACGAGCTCTACGACCTCGCGCACGATCCCGGCGAGCGGACGAACCGGTTCGGCGATTCGGCGACCGCGGCAATCGCATCGGCGCTTCGCGCACGGCTCGACGACTGGTTCGCCGAATACGTCGATCCACTGCAGGACGACGCGCGGCATGCGGTGACCGGCTGCGGGCAGTTGGGGCGCGTGACGGCGAACGCCAGTGCCGCGAGCGCCTTTGCCGATGTGCCGATCAAGCCGCTGCCGGTTCCCGCACGTTCATGACTCGCACGATGCGAAAGGAGCAACGGTGAATGGACCGCATGTGAAGACGCGCCGGCGCGTGCTGCGCGCCGCAGGGGCCGCGATGGCCGGCGCAATGGCCGCACGGATGCCGGCGAGCCTCGCGGCGGATGCGACGACGCCCAAGGGTGCGCCGCTAACGATCGGCCTGTTGCGCAACCCGGTGTCCGGGCTGATTGCGGTCACCGACGAGAAGGGCTGGTTCAAGGCCGCGGGCGTCGACGTGTCGCCGATCATCTTCAGCGGCGCGGGTGGCCCGAAGCTGATCCAGGCCATGGGCGGCGGCAGCATCGGACTCGGCTCCGTGTCGGCGACGGCGGCGCTGCTCGCCTTCGCGGCGCAGGCGGTTGCGCTGCGCATCGTTTCCATCGCGACCGATCCGGCGCCGGCGTTCGCCCTGTTGTCGGCGCCCGAGATCGATGCGATGCCCAAGCTCGCCGGCAAGCGCGTCGCGACGACAGCCGGCACCGGCTTGCACTACTTTCTCGCGCGGGCGCTGCGCAAGTTCGACATGAGCCTGCGCGACATCGAATTCCTCAATCTGCCGGTCGGCGATGCCCAGGCCGCGTTTCTCGCGCAACGCGTCGACGCGGTCGTGCCGTCGCTCAACGGCCGCTACTACATCGAACACCTGCGCAAGGACACGCGCACTCTCTTCACCCACGCCGATTTCACGAAGCCGCCCGGGCCGACGACACCGTTCGAGGACTATGACGTATTCGTCGCGCCGAAGGCCGTCGTCGACGCGAGCGCGCCGGCGTTGCGCGCATTCCTCGCCGCCTATCACGGCAAGGGCGTGCCGTACCTGAACGAGCCGGCCACACAGCCGGCGGCGATTGCCGACATCACGCGCTACGTGAACGCCGAGCAGAAGAGTCCGACCGATTACGCTGCGATGAAGCAGCAATTGCTCGCGAGCCGATTCTTCGATCTCGCCGGCGCGCGCAGCATCGTCGCAAGCGAGGCGTTCCGTGCCGGCCTCGACGACCAGATCCGCTTCTTCGTCGAAACGCGGCAGCTCGCATCGCCGGTCGCGCTCGACGGACTCATCGCGCACACGCTGCTCGCCGGCTGATCGCCTCAGCGGTCGCGCTCGGCGGACCTATCCCGGACAGGTTGCACCCCGCCTGATCGCATCGCCGGTCGCCCTCGGCGAAGTCATCGCCAACACGCTGCCCGCCGGCTGCTCGCTGCGGCCACGGGCGGCAGGCGCAAGCGGCGCCGTGGTTCGCGTTCAACCGCGGCGCGAAAGCCGCCGCGTTTACAATGGCCGCGCCCCGTTCCAAGCGGTCATGCGATGCGCGGCACCACCCGCCTCAAGCAACTGATTGCCGACCCCGCGATCCTCGTGATGCCCGGCGTGCACGACGCGCTCGGTGCACGGATCGCCGAGGCCGCCGGTTTTTCCGCCGTGACGGCCGGCGGCTACGGCGCCAC
>Ga0207657_10000576_pt1 | contig 38985 bp, 37 predicted proteins | sample KBSC33metaG_FD_184316 | JGI IMG/M metagenome (GOLD analysis project Ga0207657, IMG submission 184316) | Corn rhizosphere microbial communities from Kellogg Biological Station, Michigan, USA - KBS C3-3 metaG (SPAdes) (version 2) | ecosystem: Host-associated > Plants > Roots > Rhizosphere > Soil ... | reverse complement strand
CGTGATTGCAACATTTCGGCCGCTGGAGGACTGACCGTCGGCGAGCACGTCTCGATCGGTCATGCGACGACGATACTCACCGTCGAGCACGGCTTCGCCGACCCGGTCGTCCCGATTCAGCTCCAGCCCGTTGAGCACCGTCCAGTGAACATCGGCAACAATGTCTGGATCGGCGCTCGTGCAATCATCCTGGCCGGCGTGTCGCTCGCCGAAGGGACGATCGTCGGGGCCGGCGCGGTGGTGACCAAATCGATCGAGGAACCCTATTGCACGGTCGCCGGAAACCCGGCTCGGGTCATCAGGCGGCGCCGAGATCCCGCCGCATAGCCCTCATTCCCAGCTGATCCGGCCGATCCCCAGGTTGAACCGGCGGTATAGGGCCAGGAGCTTGTTGTAGAACGCCGCTTCCGACGGATATTCGTCGTGCCGTTTCTCGGGCCGCCGCATGTAATCTTCGAACTTCTGTTCGCTCCAGCCCATCTTCTTCAGGAAATAGAGCCGGTCCGCCTCCATCTCCTTCGCGCTCGGATAGGCGATGCCCGAGGCCTGCCGGAGCGCATCGTCGCGTGTCATTTCGCCGCTCATGACGAGGCTCGACAGGTGCGGCTTGCGCTTGTCGACCCCGAATTTGTGGGGCTGCAGATAGCCCTGGTAGAAGCGCGTGAAGACATTCTCGTAATGCTTGTAGGGATAGGCTTTGTAGCCGAACTCGGATTCGAGGACCTTCAGCGCATCATATTTCCGGTAGTCGAGGTAATCGAGGAACGAGACCCACAGGATCCGGTGCAGCATCACGTATCGCATGTAATCGAACGTGCTGATCGCGGGGAAAGTCTTGAGCTTCGGGCCGCCGAAATGCTTTGCGATGCCGACGATGTTCCGCTTGTCCGACTTGTGCCAGTTCCACGTCGGGGGAATGTCGACCCCCTCGGTCGCGATGTTGGTGCCGGCGAGGATATATTTGAGCCCGTGCTTCACCGCCTGCCGGTAGTTCACCGCCAGCATCGCATTGTCGTAAAGCACCTCGATATCGATGACGTCAGCGGCGAAGAAGGATTCCATGAGCCCGCGATATTCGGGCCAGTCGATGACGTGGGTGTGGAGGTCGACGCCAAGCTGACGGACGAGGTTGGCGATGTTGTTCTGCGCAAGCTCGGTGTTCCAGCCGTTGTCCATGTGGACGGCCAGCGGCCGGAGGCCCAGCCGGACCGCCTGGACGAGGGTCCAGCTGCTGTCGACGCCGCCGGATAGGCCGACGATGCAGTCGTAGCGCTTTCCCTTGCCGGATTCCTTCACTCGCCCGACCAGCGCGTCGAGGCGGCGCAGCCGCTCCTCCTCGCTCAGCGCGATGTGCTTCTTCTGCTTCTCGAGGAAGCCCTTGCAATAGTTGCACACGCCGTCCGCGTCGAACTCGATGTCCGGCGCGGTTTCGTCCATGATGCAACGGGCACACGTCCTTACATTGGGAATCACGCGGCCGAGCTCCACAACCCACGAAGCTCCTCGTAGCGTGGATAAGTGATGAGAACAGCCCGGTGCGGCCCGTGGAAGACGAAAAAGGCTCCAGCCGCGACCGCGCTCGCCCCGGCGTCGGTCGCCGCCTTGACGTCGCCAAGCGATGAGATTCCGCCGATGGCGATGAGGGGCACGTCGGCGATCTGGCTTGCTTCGCGAATGAGCGCGAGGTCCGGCCCGGCCAGGGTTCCGTCGCGATCGACGGCATTGAGCAGGATCTCCCCCGCGCCATGCTCCACGGCAGCCCGGATCGCGGCCCGCCAGTCGGCGCCCGCTGCCACGCCGGAATAGCTGTAGAGCTGGCTCCTGCCCGTCCAGCCGCGCTTGACGTCGATTGAAACGACCACGGCCTGCTCCCCCGCGCGGTCCGCGATCTCCCGGATGAGCGAGGGATTCCGCAATGCCGCGCTCTGGAGCGCGACCTTCTCGACGCCGAGGCTGAAAAGCCTGAACGCATCCTCGGCCGTCCGGATTCCGCCGCCGTAGCAGAGCGGCATGAAGCATTCGCTTGCCAGCTCCTCGATCGCGCCGAAGTCAGGCCCCCGTCCCTCGCGCGTCGCGTCGATGTCGAGGACCGTCAGCTCGTCGACTTCCTTCTCGTTGAAGATTTTCACCGCGTTGATCGGATCGCCGACATATTTTGGCTTCGCGAACCTGGTCGTCTTCACCAGACCGCCGCGGCTGGGGCTGAGCAGCAGGCACGGGATGACCCGGTGGATCAGCATGGAAGCGAGAGGAAGCGGCGCATCAGCGCGAGCCCGAAGCGATGGCTCTTCTCCGGGTGGAACTGGACGCCGAAGATATTCTCGTGGTGCACCGCGGTGGTGAACGGCCGCCCATAGTCGGCGGTTGCAAGCACGTTCTCGTCGCGGTCGCACACCGCCCGGTAGCGGTGGACGTGATAGAAGCGCTGCTCCCCCTCATCGGTCGGGATCAGCGGATTGGGACCCGTCGGGTTGACGACGGCCCAGCCCATGTGGGGTAGCTTGAGGCCAGCTTCACCGCCGGTATCGATCTGCCGGACATCGGCCTCGATCCAGCCGAGGCCCGGCAACTCGCCCTCTTCGCTGCGCCGGCACAGCAGCTGCATTCCAAGGCAAATGCCGAGCACGGGAATCTTGCGCTCGAGCGCCAAGTCGCGAAGCGGCTCGATCCACCCTTCCCCGAGCGCGGACATCCCCGCGTCGAACGCACCGACACCAGGAAGGACCAGCCTTCGTGCGCCGGCGAGCTGCTCGGGCCGGTTCACGATCTCGGCCTCGCCGTCCGCGGCCTCGAACATGCGCTGGACCGACTTGATGTTGCCGATCCCGCAATCGATGATGGTGACGTCCACGGCCTTGGCTCCGGCTGGCCTCTACGCCAGCCGTTCGACTCGGTTCCCGGACAGCCGGTATCGGCTTCCATCGCCGCGGCACTCAGCCTCGCCGGCGCCTTCCAGTGGAAGAGCCAGCCGTTCACCATGCTCGCTCATCCAACCGATGGGCGAAGCCGGAACGCCCGCGACGAGCGCATAGTCGGGCACGTCCTTCGTGACGACCGCACCCGCGGCGACGAAGGCGTAGCGGCCCACCGTCACTCCGCAGACGATCGTGCAATTGGCTCCCAGCGTCGCGCCCTTCCGGACGAGGGTTTCGCGATACTCGTCCTTCCGCGAGACCGCGGAACGCGGATTGACGACGTTGGTGAAGACCATGCTGGGTCCGCAGAAGACGTCGTCTTCCAGCCTGACCCGGTCATAGACCGACACGTTGTTCTGGATCCTGACGTTGTCGCCAATGACCACGTCATTGCCGATGAAAACGTTCTGGCCAAGCGAGCAGCCCCGTCCGACGCGGGCGCCGGCGCAGACATGGACCCAGTGCCAGATGCGGGTACCCTCTCCGATCTCGGCGCCCGGATCGACGATCGCGGTCTCGTGGATCATGCGACGACACTGGCGAACGGATGGCTGCCATCGGAAACCCCATTCGGCTGCGAATGCCGGATGTCGTGGGTCAGGCGGATGCTTGGCAAAGCATCCTCGATCCCGAAGCCATCGCCGGCAAGGATTCGGCGGTAGCTATCGGTATGAAGATCGGTGAACCCCTCAGAGAACTCGATCTCCTCTCCCTCCATCCTGATCGATCGGTAGGTCCGCTGGCCCACGGCTTTGCATTCGGCTGGGAGATACTCGGCGTTGACGGACAGGAACCAGCGCACCGTCGCATCGGTGAAGCGAAGGATGCCGCTGGCCGAATCCGCCCGAAGCAAGGTCAGCTCGCTCTCCTCGACAGGCCCGAAAATCCACAGCAGCATATCGAAGAAGTGGACGCCGATGTTGGGGACGATCCCGCCAGATTTCCTTTCCTCGCCCTTCCACGACGCGAAGTACCAGCTTCCGCGGCTCGTGATGTAAGTGAGGTCGAGTTCCGTCGGGCCCGCGCCGGATGACCGCTGCCGGGCGACCCGCTCCTTCAACGCCACGACGCTCGGGTGCAGCCTCAGCTGGAGGATGGTGAACACGCGGCGGCCGCTCTCCGCCTCGATGTCGCGCAGCGCTTCCGCGTTCCACGGATTGACGACCAACGGCTTCTCGCAGATCGCCGTCGCCCCGACCCTCAGCGCGAACCGGATGTGGCTGTCGTGGAGATAATTGGGGGAGGCGATGCTGACATAGTCGACATCGTCGCCTTTCCTCCGAAGCAGGTCGATGTAGCGGTCGAACCGCTCGAACTCCGTGAAGAAGCGCGCGTCCGGGAAGTAGCTGTCGAGGATGCCCACGGTATCGTTGGGGTCCATCGCGGCGACAAGCTGGTTGCCGGTGTCCTTGATCGCCCGCATGTGGCGCGGCGCGATATATCCCGCTGCCCCGATCAAGGCGAAGGTGCTCATCGGCTCACCTTGCATCCGGCGCGGGCACCCGCAAGCGGCCGCAGAGGAACAATGAGCAACTCAGCGTGGCTCCAGGACTTCGAGCAGGATCAGGCTGACGATGTGCAGCACCATGACCGCGACAATCGCATAAGCGTAAGTCCTGGTTGCGCCGACGATGGGGATCAGCAGCGCCATCAGCAGCGCGAGCACCACGGTCCCGCGCGCGGCCCACATCAGCGGCGGCGCAGGCTTCAGCAGCCAGAACCACAGGATCCCGTCGCGATAACGGAACCTGAAATCGACGTAACTGAAGTGAACCAGCGCGACCGCAACGACCGTCGCCAGGGTGATCAGGAGCGAGTGCATCGGGCCGGGACTTGCACGAGCCGCACGCCGGCGCAACCGTGAACGGAAATACCCTAGCCGACCGCGGCCGCCTCTTGCGGAGTCAGCATGTCGGCCCGGCGGCCCAGATGAGCTGCCCTCAGCATCACCGCGGCGGCGTAGAGCACGACGACGATCACCAGCCAGCGCAGCAGTTCGAGAGGCATCGACTTGACGATGAAAGCGGCGACCAGAACCGCGGGGATTCCGCCGATGGCGAGCCCGAGGACGATCCGAAGATCGATCTGGCCGATCTGGATGTGCCGGGTGCTCGCCGCGGCGCCGCTGAGCGCCGCTCCACCGGCCATGATCGGAAAGGCGTAGCGCGGGTCGAGCCCCATCAGGCTGAACATCACCAGCGTCGGCGCGAAATTCCCAACGCCGAAATTGACGAGGACGCCGAAGATGAAATTGGCCGCGATGGCGAGGATCGTCAGCATCAGCGGCAGGCTGCTCGCAGTCCCGCCTCCCGGGAAGAGGTGAAGGTTCGTCATCGCAAAGGCGATGGCGGCAAGGATGAGGGCCAGGGCGACGACCAGCTGGACGATCCAGACCCGCGCCCTCGTCACCAGCGGCACGCCGACCATCGCGCCCATCAGCAGCCCGAGGACGCAACCGACCAGAAGCACCGGATCGACCTGCGCACCAAGCAGAATCAGGAAGATCATCGATTCCGCCATGGACGGGGGCGTCAGCCCGGTCAGCATCGTCTGGGGGATCAGCCGGTCGGGCACCAGCCGGCGGAACTTGAACCAGGAAGCGGTCGGCGCGAACGAACCGATGCCCAGCGTATCGAAGAAATTGACGACGGCGCCGAGGACGATCGCTTCGACATTCGGAACGGCGCCTTTCTCGATCGCCGACCGGAGCAGGACGAAGCCGTAAAAGAGGATCGCCAGGGTGAGAGGCACGAGCAGTGCGATCAACATTAGCCGTCCCCCGAGCGCAGCCGCTTGCAGCCTCGTACACGATCCGGACCGACCCCGCCCCTTCCAAGTGAAATATTCGCCGCCCTCCTGACTCGGCGGCGAGGCTGGGGAATCTCTGGGCCAAGCTCGAATCATCCATCTTCAAAAAGCGGGGCAAATCCATGGCCAATAACGCAGGCACCATCCTTTCGCGCATCAAGGACGAGGAGATCGACTGGGTCGACCTTCGCTTCACCGACCCCAAGGGCAAATGGCAGCATCTGACGATGGTCTCGGGCGTGATCGACGAGGACATGCTGACCGACGGCTTCATGTTTGACGGAAGCTCGATCGCGGGCTGGAAGGCGATCAACGAGTCGGACATGATCCTGAAGCCGGACCTCGACGCGGCTTATGTCGACCCGTTCAGCGCGACCCCGATGCTCGTCCTCTTCTGCAACGTCGTCGAGCCCTCGACGGGCGAGCTCTACGGCCGTGATCCGCGTTCCACCGCAACCCGCGCCGAAGCCTATCTCAAGCAGACGGGCGTCGGCGACACGGTCTTCGTCGGACCGGAAGCCGAATTCTTCATGTTCGACGATGTGCGCTTCGAAGACGGCTACAACGCGAGCGGCTTCAAGATCGACGACATCGAGCTGCCAACCAACACGATGCGCGAGTACGAAGGGGGCAACCAGGCCCACCGGCCGCGCGCCAAGGGCGGCTATTTCCCCGTCGCTCCCGTCGACAGCGCGATGGACATCCGCGGCGAGATGGTCGCGACGATGCTCGAGATGGGCCTTCCTTGCGACAAGCATCACCACGAGGTCGCCGCGTCGCAGCACGAGCTCGGCCTCACCTACGGCGGGCTGGTCGAAACCGCCGACCGCATGCAGATCTACAAGTACGTCGTGCACATGGTCGCCCACGCCTACGGGAAGACGGCGACCTTCATGCCCAAGCCGATCGCCAAGGATAACGGCAGCGGCATGCATACCCACATGTCGATCTGGAAGGGCGGCAAGCCGCTGTTCGCCGGGAATGGCTATGCGGGGCTCAGCGAAACCGCCCTCTATTTCATCGGCGGGGTCATCAAGCACGCCCGCGCTCTCAACGCCTTCACCAACCCGACGACCAACAGCTACAAGCGCCTGGTCCCCGGCTTCGAGGCGCCGGTGCTGCTCGCTTATTCGAGCCGCAACCGCTCCGCCTCGTGCCGGATCCCCTACGGTGCCGGAGAAAAGGCGAAGCGAGTCGAGTTTCGCTTCCCGGACGCGCTCGCCAATCCCTATCTCGCTTATTCCGCGCTGCTGATGGCCGGCCTCGACGGCATCCAGAACCGCATCCATCCGGGCGACCCGATGGACAAGAACCTCTACGACCTGCCGCCGCAGGAGCTGGTCAATGTCCCGACCGTCTGCGGCTCGCTCCGCGAGGCGCTCGTCAGCCTGTCGAACGACCGCGCCTTCCTGACCCGCGGCGACGTGTTCAGCGACGACCAGATCGATAGCTACATCGACCTCAAATGGGAGGAAGTGATGCGCTGGGAGACGACTCCGAGCCCGGTCGAATTCGACATGTATTATTCCTCATAGACTCCTGTTAAATTTAGGGTAAGCTTCAGCCTTTCGGGACGCCGATGGGGGGAACCCTCCCACCTTCCCTTTCTCCCCATCGGCATCCGAAACCTTCCAAAATGCACGATTCCGTAACCAGCGCGCGGCTATGGTCGCGCCGCCGGAGGTCATGGATTTCGACTATGGACATGCGATCGAGAATCGAGCGCGTCGCCGAGGACGCCAAGGCGGCGATGGCCGCTCCGCGCAAGGAGCCCAGCCGCGGCAACAGCCGCAAGGGCGACCGTCACCGTCTGGTCGAAGAGAAGGTCCGGCTGACCCACGAGGGGCAATCGCACGAAGCCGAGCTGATCAACGTCTCCGGCGGCGGTGCGATGATCGCGGCGGCATTCGAGCCGAACGTGTGGGATAAGCTCGAGCTGCACCTCGGCGAGAACGGTACGATCGAGTGCGCGGTGCGCTGGGTCAAGGACGGGCGGATGGGCCTGGAATTCGCTCATGAAACCCAGCTCGACTGCTCTGCCGAAGAGCAGGCGATCCTCCTTCGCGAAGTCATCAGCCGCACCTACGGCGCCGCGCATTTCGGCCAGCAGGCGGCGGCCGACAAGCCGGCATCAACCGAAGAGGACGATGAGCGCAGCCGTCGCGCAAAACGCCATCCGCTGATCTGGTCCGGGATCCTCCATTGCAACGGTGCGCGGACTCCGGCCCGTGTCCGCAACATCTCGGCCACCGGCGCGATGGTTCAATGCACCGCCGACGCCCCTTGCGGTTTGGAGGCTGTGCTCGAGCTCGGGGACGGCCTGCGCGTGTCAGGAACCGTCGGTTGGGCGGTCGGAGACCAGGTCGGCCTGCGCTTCGATTCGGACTTCGACGTCACCCTGCTCGCCCGGTCGACCCCAGCGGTCACGCCGAACAGCTGGGTCCGCCCGGCCTATCTCGACCGGGTCGATTCGTCCGGCTCGCCGTGGGATCCGAAGTGGCAGCGCCTGACGATGAGCGAGATGAACGAGGAGCTCGAGGGGTTCCTCAAGCGCTGACTCGCGCCCGCTCGGCCGCCCTGCTCCCATAGATCGCGTACAAAATCAGCCCGATCACCTGCGCGGTGACGAAGAAGATCTGCGTGCGGTTCGGGAGACTGATGAACAGGTAGATGCAGCCGAGGATTCCGATCGTGCCGACGAAGGGCGCAAGCGGCGTCCGGAATTTCCTCTCACGATTGGGTTCCCGGCGGCGCAGGACGAGCATGGCCGCACAAACCGCGACGAAGGCGGCGAGCGTGCCCGCGTTCGCAAGCGCCGCGATCGACGCGAGCGGGATCAGGCCGGCGAAAGCCGAAGTCACGACGGCCGTAAAAATGGTGATCCGCACCGGAGTCCCTCGCCGCGATACCCGCGCGAGGCTGCTGGGCAGCAGGCCGTCACGGGCGACCACGAAGAAAATCCGGCTCTGGCCGTAGAAGAAGGCGAGGATCACGGTCGGAAGCGCGATCACCGCCGCCGCGCCGAGAATTCGCGCTGCCCACGGCTTGCCGATCTCGCGAAGGATCAGCGCGAGGGGTTCGGCGCTGTCGGCGAATCCGGTGTAGACGACGGCGCCAATCGCACATGCGGCGATGATCATATAGAGCGCCACGCAAACCAGCATGGAGCCGACGATTCCGATCGCTAGATCGCGGCCAGGGTTTTTGGTCTCCTCGGCCGCGGTCGCGATCGCGTCGAAGCCATAGAAAGCGAAGAAGATGATCGCCGCTGCGGCCATCACTCCGACCTCGCTCCCCGACGGGCCGCTGCGCGGGAAACCGTAGGGCATGAACGGGTGGAAATGCGCCGGGTCGAACACCGGCAGCGTGACGGCGATGAACAGCCCCAGCGCGGCCATCTTGATGACGACCAGGATCGCATTGACCGTGGCGCTTTCGCGCGTGCCGGCAATGAGGAGCCCCGCCACGACCCAGATGATGAAGATCGCCGGCAGGTTGATGATTCCGCCGAGTTCCGGCCCCTGGACGAGCGCGTCGGGGAGCCCGAGCCCGACAGACTTCAGGAACCCCGCGGCATAGCCCGACCAGCCAACCGCAACGGCGCTGACGACCAACGTATATTCGAGGATGAGCGCGACTCCGATCATCCACGCGATCAGCTCGCCGAACACCACATAGGAATAGGTGTAGGCCGAACCCGAGGCGGGGATCATCGTCGCGACCTCTGCATAGGCCAGCGCGGCGCACGCGCAGATGACGCCGGCGATGGCGAAGGACAGGATCACGGCCGGACCGGCCTTGCCCGCGCCGACGCCGATCAGGGTCAGGATGCCGGTCCCGACGATCGCGCCCACGCCGAGAGCGACGAGATGCGGCCAGCCGAGCGATTGGCGGAGCCGGTGCTCCTCGGGCATGTCCTCACGCGAGACGACCGCCTTTCGGACATTCCAGTTCTTCATGTCGCCACCCCCCGGCTAATAATCCTTCGACACCCGCACGCTGGCGCTGGCGCGGCCGATTGTCGATACCGTCGACAGAATCGAGAGCCAGCGGGTCATCTGATATTCGATGTTGGTCGCCGAATAACCGGCGCCGTCGGTCACCACTTCGACGAACAATTTGCGGCGGATGTACTTGCCCGCGGCGATCGCGGTCTTCTGCCCGGTCGCGACGTCGGCCGGGACGATGCGCAAGCGGTCGAGGCCCACCGCCTTGCGCAGCGCGTTGATGGGGTCGAGGTTACCCTTCCCAGATTGCAATCCCGCGACCGCCGTCGCGAGCTGGAGAGCTTCGGGCGCGGAAAGGTTGGTGATCGAGGTGCCGAACAGAATCCGCGACAGAAGCTCGTCCTGCGGCAAGGGCGGCGAGCTCGCGAAGGTGATTTCCGGATGGAGGCCTGTCCCCTGGACGATAACGCTGGCGTCGATCCCCTGCACGGCGGCCTCGGCGTGGATGTCGAGCAGCGGGTTGGGCGGGCTCTCGCCATTGAACCGGATGACCCCGTGGTCGAGCCGGAAGATTCGCCCCGCGAAGTCGTAATTGCCGCGGACGAGGTCGGCGCGGCCAGAGAAGCGCGGCGCATCGGCGAACCCGCCGATCTGGAGGTTGGTGCCCCACTGGCTGTTGATGCCGAGCCCCGTCACGTTGAGGTCGCTGCCGGCGATCTTGAGGTCGAGCTTCCAGCGGTGAACCGCCTCGTTCTCGATGACGTCCTCGATGTCGAGCCCGGTTTCATGCACGTCGAGCTGAGGGACCGCGGCGGCGCTTGCCCGGCCGAGCTGGAAGCGGCCCTTGTTGAGCTTGAGGTTGCCCGAAATCAGCCCGCCGTTCGCGTCGGAGTGAATCTTCAGCGGCCCGGTGACGCGCGCGGCGATGTCGTCCCGGTTGAGCAGCAAGGCCTGCTGGGCGTTGAACGACAGGTCGAGTAGCGCCTGGCCGCCGGCGAAAGTCACCGACCCGCTGCCGCTGATCGATCCTCCACCGCTCGTATTGCCGCTGATCCGGCTGAAAATCAGCTTCGAGCCCGAGAAACGCGCGTCCGAGGCGATCTTGTCGATGACCATGCCGGTGACGGCGCTTTCGAGGCGCGCGTTCTGGGTGCGGAGCGAGCCCCGGATCACCGGGTCGGCGAGCCGGCCGCCGATGTCGGCGCCGACCGCGAGCGGGCCAGACATATCGATCACTTCGCTGCCGGTCAGCCGCCACAGCGTGTCGGCCGGGCCAGAGTAGCGAAGCTGCGCGAACAAAGGCGCGTTCATGAGCTCGGCGACCAGCGGGCCATTGCCCATCGGCGCAAAGCGCGCCTGAGCCCGGCCAACGATCGCCCCGTCGCTTGCCGCGACCGCGCGCAGCGCCGCCTGGTTGCCGTTGACCATCGCCGCGATGCCGACATCGACTGGCTTCGACGTCAGGACCAGGCCCGCGCGGCTGAGCCCGCGGATCTTGAGATCGAGCCGGCCGCTGCGGTTCGACTTCCACGCATAATCTACCCGGCCGGTCGCGGACCCCGACAAATCGAGATGCGGCCAGAAGATGTCGAGCACCTCCAGCGGCATCCCCGCGAGTTGCGCGTGGACCTCCGGCGCCGAGCCGCTCCGGCCAGAGACGGTCGCCATTCCGCCGGCAAAGCTGAGGCTCGTCGGAGCGAGGGCCCAGCCGTCGCCGGCGCGCGTCAGCACCGCCGCCTGCTTCAGCACGAGCGGCTGCCGCTCGATATGCCCACTGCCCGTGAGGCTGATCCGGTCGGGCGAAACGTCCGCGAGCGTCGAAAAGTCGAAGGCGGCGCCGCGCCGTCCGGCGATGGCGGCGCGCACTTGTCCGGAGCCGTTGACCAGCTTGGCGTTGGCGGTGAGGCGCGCCAGCGTCATCCCGCTCACCTGCACCTCGCGCCCATCGACCACGCCGTCGATCGTCGTGCGCTCGTCGGCGAGGATGATCGTGCCATCCGCACGGCCGCTGCGAATCGCGAAGGCACCCGGGAAATTGGCGTTGCTGGCCGTGAGGTGCGCGTCGATCCGCTGCGCGCCCGAAACCGGCGCGAAGTCCAACGTCCCTGCGAGCGAGCCGTTGGCGAGGGTCAGCCGGCCGAAGAAACCACCGGGGTCTGACCGCAGTCGCCCGCTCGCATGCGCTCCACCCGCGTCAAGCGAGGCGATCGCGATGATGGTCGGGGCATTGTTCGGAAGCAGGATCTGGCCGTTGCTGGTGAAGGGGCCGAGCTTCGACCCGCCACTCGCCTTATAATCGAACCCCGCGGCGGTCGGGTTGAGCAGCAGGTGCACCGCCTTGAGGCCGAGCGATTCGTTGGGGCGCTCGAGGAACAGGTCGAGCTTCGGCCGCTCGATATGGCCGTCCAGCACCAGCCGCAGCGGTCCGTACTTCGCCTGCCTGCCCGTCGCGACGATGTGGAAGGTGCCGTCCCTCAAGCGCTCGCCCGAGCCCGACAGCCTCAGCTTGGGCGAATAGAGCTGGAGGTTGGTGAAATGGACGATCCCGTCATTGCCGCGCTCGAGGTTGGTGGTGAGCGACGGGAGCCCGCCCGTCAGCTGACGGAAGAAGCTGTTGTCCAGGCGGCGGACCCACGCCTTGGCGGTTCCGACCACGTGCGAGCCCTTGCCTCCCGGGCCGGGCACGACCTTCAGATCGGTCATCACGTCGACGATCCCGAGGCCCGGGATCAGATAGCGCTGCATCGCGCCCGAAAGCTGAACTTCGAACCGGCCGGTCACGAGGTCGATCAGAAGGGAAAGCTTGCCCGTCCACTTGGCACTGGTGAGCCGCAAGCCGTCGCCGCGCACCAGCTTGGGCGTGATCGTCAGCCAGCCTTCGATCTTGGGGTTGGCCAGCATCGCCCCGGCGACATCGCCGATTCCAGTGATGGCGCGAGCCGCCAGCCGGATCGGAACGCGCATCGGCCACGGGCTGAGGCGACCGCGGCCCTCGGCATGAAGCCCCGTGAACCCCGTCTCGTCGAACTTCACAAATTCGGAGGTCAGCCGGTACGAATAATCGGCGGTCGCGAAGGGCCCGTCGAGCGTCCACACCATGCGCACGTTCTTGCCCGTCATGTTCGGGAACAGCGCCGTGGTCTTGAGGAGATCGATCCCCAATCGCATGCGCTGGTAGCGGTTGCTGGCGAGGTCGAGCGCCCCCTTCGCGACCGCCCGAAGCTGCGGCGACGCGGCCGCGAGCTGCCCGTCGAGGATGCGGTCCTTGAGCGTGGCCGAGCCCCGGATGGTCACCGCGGGCACGGTCAGCCGCTGAAGCTTGCCGGTGAGGAACGGCGCCGGCGCCCATTTGCCCTCCAGCCGGTAGAGGCCGTTGTCGACCCCGAGCGCGAGCCGCGCGGTCGGCCGGCCCGAAAGGTCAAGCGACGCGGTTCCGCGCCACCGGGCCCAACTCCCCTTCCCCGTCACGGCGAGATCGATCGCGCGCTTCGTGCCGATCATCGCGGGCAGCAGTCCGTCCGCCGGAGAGATCGCCCGCGCGTTGAGGTCGAACTTGTTGCGGTCCGGCTCCGCGTCGAGGTGGAAGGCGATGCGGTCGCCGCCATTGGCGATCAGCGCCTGGAGCTCGACCAGCGCACGGCCCCGGTGCACGTCGGCCTTGCCCCACAATCGCCCGCTGCGCGCCTTGCCGCCAACCGCGGGGCCGATATCGAGCCGATCGACCCGCAGCTCACCGATGTGGATGTCGAAGCCGGGGAGAATCGGTCCCTTTTTCGTGCTCGGCTTGAGCTTCGGCGCGCGGCTCAGCGTCACCCGCTCGGCGGTCATGCTATCGATCGAAAGCTCATTCGCGAGCCAGGCACCCGGCGTCCAGTCCAGCTTTATGTTGGGCGAAGTCAGGAACACGCCGCGCTGGTCAGCGACGCTGACATTCCTCAGCTGCGACTTGCCGAAGATCGAGCCGTCGATCCGCCCGATGTGTATTCGCAGGCCCGACGAAGTCTCGATCCTGGCGATCTGGTCAACGATGAAGCGATGACCAGGCGCGCTGTCGAGAAGCACGAGAAGCGCCGCCAGCAGGAACAGCAGCGCGATGAACAGCGCGAACAGCTCGTTGAGCAGTCGCCAGCGCCAGTCGGGCTTGAACCGGACCTTCGGAGGCTCGGTGCCCGTTTGCTCGGCGACGGCCGTATCGGCCATCAGAACGCCTGGCCGAGCGAGACAGTGACCGCCACCGGCCCGTCGCCCTTCTGACGGTTGAGCGGCATGCCAACGTCGATCCGAATCGGGCCGAACAGCGAATAGTATCGCGCGCCGAGCCCCGCCGCGAAGCGCCACTTGCCCGAGCCGGGAACGTCACCGGTCGAGAGCGAGCCGCCGTCGAAGAAGGGCACGACCCCGAAGTTGCCGCCGAACTGCTTGAGGCGGATTCGCGCTTCGACCGCGAACTCGGTCAGGCCCCTGCCGCCGATCGGATCGCCTTCCATGTCCTTGGGACCGAGCTGCTGATAGCCGTAACCGCGCACCGACCCGCCGCCGCCCGAATAGAAGCGTCGCGACGGCGCAAGGTCGAATGTGCTCGCGCCGAGGATGGTGCCGAACCTCACGCGCCCAGCGAGCACAATGCCGTCCGAAACGGGATGGTAGGCGCTCGCATCGATCTGGGTGCGGGCATAGGTCAGGCTCTTGCCGTGGCCCGAATATTCCGGGCTGATCCAGCCGCTCAGGCGGAAGCCGGTGGTCGGGTCGAGGAGGTTGTCGCTCCCGTCATAGCCGAGCGTCAGCGGCAAGGCCGCGATGAAGAAGGTCCGAGTGTCCTTGATCCCCGCCGGGCTGAACACGCCGCGCTCGTCGGTCGCGAGGAGCTGCGCGCCGTAGCTCCACGTCCACTTCTTCTGCCAGATGAAGTTGCTCAGCCGCTCGATATGGCCGCCGACGCTGACGGTCCGCGCCTCGTAGGCGTCGAACTTCTGGTGCGATGCCGTGACCTGGAGGTCGAGCGTCTGGTCGCGTTGGAGGAAGTTCGAGCGGCGGAACTGGACCCCGGCCAGCTGCTCCTTGCTGCCGAGGATCCCGCGCAGCGTCAGCGCACCTTCGGGATTGAAGAAATTGCGGTCGGTCCAGGATCCTTCGATCAAGAACCCTTGGCCCGTGCCGTAGCCGATCTCTCCAGCGATCGTGTGCGAGGGCGCGGGCTCGAGGCGGACGTCGAGGTCGACGACGCGCCCGCCCTGCGCCGGCACGAGCTTGATGTCGGCGTTCGAAATCAGGGTCGTCGCGATGAGCGCTCGACGAAGGTCGTCCACGTCCGAGCGCCTGAACTGGTCGCCCGCCTTGAACCGGGCGATGGTGCGGACGTGGCGCGCGCTGAACGGCGGCCGGCCGCTGACCCGGATCGCGCCGAAGCGCGCAACGGGTCCTGGCGTCACCGGCAGTGTCAACGTCGCGAGATGCGTCTCATGATTGACCTCGACCTGCTGCTCGCCGAGCCTGGCCTCGGCGAAGCCTTCCTCGCCGAGCGCAGTCGTCAGCGCGAGGCTGCCCGCGATCACGTCCTGTGCCACGACCGGATCGCCGGCCTTGACCGCGAACGCATTGCGCAGCTTGGCAGCATCCGGACCGGCGCCCTCGAGCCCGGGCAGATCGACCGAGGCGAAGCGGTACTGGACCCCCGGATCGGCGGTCAGGATGACGCGAAGCTCGTCGCCGGCGCGCTGAGTGCTCGGCTCGACCGCGGCATCATAATAGCCCTGGCTTCGCAGCAGCTCCGTCAACAGGTCGGCGTCGGCGCTTGCGCGGCGGCCGATCTGGGCCGCGTTCGCCGGATCCTTGCGCTCGGCTTCCAGCGTCGAAGCCTTGCGGAACGCAGCGAGCAGTTCCTCGGAAGGCCCTACCGACGACAGGCCCTCGACCTCGACCGCGTAGCGGACGGTTCCAGTCGATTCGTCGCCTTGTTCGGACACGGGCTTCTTGCCGGTCTCAGTCGCGGCTTGAGGCGGGGGCGCAGTTTCCTTGACGTCGAGCTGCGGCCAATCGACTCCGAGTTCCGGCATCGGCGCCAGCGGCGCGTTGGGATCGAGTTCCGGTTCGCCAGGAGGCGGAGGCGCGGGCTGTGAAGCTGGCTGGCCGAGCGCGGGAGTTGCAGACAAGGCAATGCAGGCGGCCGCGCACAGCAGCCGCGCGGCCCCAGACATTGATCCCCGCCCGCTCATCAAGAGGGGAGCCTTAACCGCCGCTCCTGAACGGCGCCAGTCCGGGAAGCCTTTAAGCTTCGCCTGTCTTCAAGGGCTTAGTGGATGGTGCCGATGGCCTCGTCGCAGCTGAGCGTCGCGATGACCCGCTCGATCTGACGCCAATGACAGAAGCGCGCGACATTGCCGTCGTTGCGGCTTTGCACCGCGCGCGCGGCAGCCTCGAGCGAGGCCTGTTCGCCGTACTGGTCGATGAGATCGGTTGCGTCTTCAAGCGCAGGCCGGCCGGTGATGAACGGGGAATCCATGCGGGACTCCATAGCAACCCGCCGTTTCGCGACTCCGGACAAGTGTCGTCAACAGGTCGTTCACCGTGTTATGGAACGCACGGGGGCTCCGCGGATGGCTGACATCTTCGTCTCGTACAAGGCTGAGGATCGACGCCGCATCAAGCCGCTCGTCGAGGCGCTTCAGGCCGAAGGATTCTCCGTTTGGTGGGATGAGCAGATCGGCGGCGGCGCCGCCTGGCGCCAAACCATCGAGGATGAGCTGAACACCGCCGGCTGCGTCATCGTGGTGTGGAGCAAGCGGTCCGTCGGACCCGAAGGGACGTTTGTCCAGGACGAAGCGACGCGGGCTCAGCAACGTCATGTCTATATTCCGGTGTTGATCGACAAGGTCCACCTGCCGCTCGGCTTCGGAGAGACCCAGGCTCTTCCGCTGACGGGCTGGCACGGCAACCGTTCCGATCCGCACTATCACGCCGTCCTGACAGCGGTCCGAAGGAATGTCGGCGATGAACGGGCGCCAGTCGTTCAGCCACGATTCGGACCGCGCGTCGACCGGCGCACGGCCATCGCCGGCGGCGCAGTTGCGGCCGCTGCGGTCGCGGGCGTCGGAGGCTGGGCCTTCCTCCGCTCAAGCGCCGCCAACGCATCATCCGACAGCATCGCCGTGCTGCCCTTCGCAAACCTCAGCGGCGATCCGGCGCAGGCCTATTTCTCGGACGGGATTGCCGAGGAAATTCGAAGCTCTCTGGCGCGCATTGCCGGATTGAAGGTGGTCGGCCGGATGTCCTCGGAGGCCGTCCGCAACGACGATGCTGAAACTGCCGCCAGGAAGCTTGCGGTCGGCAATATCCTCAGCGGCAGCGTGCGTCAGTCGCCGTCGACGATCCGCGTCAGCGCGGAACTCGTGGACGGAACGACCGGGCTCGATCGTTGGTCGCAGGACTACAACCGTTCGCCCGGCGACACGATCAAGATCCAGACAGATATCGCGGAGAATGTGGCGACGGCGCTCAGCGCGGCGCTCGGCCGCATAGCGCGGGCGACGATCGGCGTCGGGGGCACCGACAACCCGGAAGCGCAGCGGCTTTTCATCCAGGCCGGCGCAATCGCAAAGGCCTCGACAACCAAGGCAGAAGACCAGCAGGCCATGCACCTGCTTGATGAGGCCATTGCCCTCGACCCGCGCTATGCCGAGGCTTACGCACGAAAATCCAATGTGATCAGCGGGTACGGCAATAACTACGCCAATCTCGAGGAGCTTCCGAAAACGCGTGTCGAAGCGCTGCGCCTCGCCAATCTTTCGCTGTCGATCGCGCCGGACCTTCCCTATGGCCACCGGGCGCTTTCTTCGGTCTATTCCAACCTGCAGCAGATTGGCCTCGCTTATTCGCACCTGAAGCGTGCGCGGCAGCTCGCTCCGAGCGACGCGGACGTGCTGGCCGACCTCGCGGGTGTCGCGTCGTCATTGGACGATGCGCGGACGGCGCTCGCACTCGCGGATGAAGCCACCAGCCTCGATCCGCTCAATCCGCACCCTTTCTCCGTCCGCCTCGACGCACTCTTCTACGCGCACCGCTATGCGGACGCAGTCAGCTACGCGCGCTGGTTCCAAAGCAAGTTTCAGCAGAAGCGGCTTGGTTCAATGGTTCTTGGCGACTGCCTCCTCCTCCTCGGCCGCGGCCGGGAAGCCCAGGACTCCTACGCGCTTGCCGCACCCGATTACTGGCGCCGCCTCACCGGCGAGGCGATTCTGCAATTTCGCAGTGGCAACGCTGCCGGGGCGAAGCAGAAGGTGGATCAGCTGCGTGCGGCGTACGGGGATGCTGCCAGCACTCAGTTTGGCGAGATCTACGCGCAGATGGGTGACAAGGAGCGCGCGTTCGCCGCACTCGACCGAGCCTACGTGATCAAGGATGCCGGCTTGTTGGCAATGAAGGTCGACCCTTTCCTCGATCCGCTACGCTCCGACCCGCGCTTCGAGGCGCTCCTTCAAAAGATGAACTTCCCCGCCGCCTAGCTGGCGCCCGTCTCCGCCCTCTGCCATGAGCGCCGCATGCAAGGCAGCGGCACCCGCGCGGGAGGATGCTTCCTCACGCTCTTCATCATCCTCGGTTTCTTCTACGGGCTTTCCATCCAGAACCCGCTCAAGGGGACGCTGATCGGCGTCGGCATCGGTGCCGTCTTCGCAATTGCGACCTGGCTGATCGATTTCAAGCGCCGCGGACGCTAGACGATCCGCCGGCCGGCCCAGATCACCCGCCCAATGCAGTTGATCTGGTCGAGGCTGCAGTCGGGCCAGTCGGGATAGGCCGGATTGTCCGACTGGACCGTGAAGCGTCGCCCCTGCGGATTGAGGGCAAGCCGCTTCACCACCACCGAATCGTCGATTCGGAGCACATAGATTCCGTCGCGAAGCCGCTCCGAGCTGTCGCCTAGATCGACGAGTATCTCGTCGCCGGCGTTAAGGGTCGGCGCCATTGAATCGCCTTCCACCCGCACGATCGACAGCTTGGAGGGCTGGCTTGGAGTCAGCGCCTTCAGCCAACGTTCGTCGAAGGCGAAATAGGGCTTTCCGATCTCCTCGGTGACCACCGCGCCCGGCCCGGCAGAGACTGTGACGGGGTGGCGCTTCACGCTGACCAGTCCCTTTGTCGGCTGCTCGTCCTGCGGCGGGCCGCCGAGCAGCGTTTCCGGCACCGAGAAATAGCGCGCCAGCTTGCGCCGCTCCTCCTCCTTCAGCCGCTTGGGCACGCCGCGGCGGACGAACTGCTGGATGTAGGCGGGGTTGCGGCCAAGCATTCGCGACAGCCCGGCGAAATCTTCGCCGCGCTCGGCACAAAGGCGTTCAAGGACAGAGCGTGGATCCGGCAGCATTAATGCGCTTTTAGTAACGATAGGAATGTACCTAGACAAGTAGGAAATGCATTGGGAAGAAATGGGCAGCCGAGTCGTAAGGCTGTGAGGAATTACCCGTGCATTTGCTTAGAGAAGTTGAGAGGTTCCTTCGACAACATGATACTCCGCCGACGCGGTTCGGCCGCGAGGTGATGGGCGATCCGCGCTTCGTGTTCGACCTGAGGAACGGCCGCGACCCTCGGCCGGAAACGGTCGCGCGGGTGCGTGCCTATCTTGAGGAGGTGCCGCAATGACGCGGCTGCCCATCTCGCCGGCCGCGAGCGCGCTGCTGCGAGCGCTCGTCGCCCGGTCGCGCGCCGACCGGCATAGGATTTTGCTTACGGACGTACAGTCGACCGATTGGCAATCGCTGACGTTCAGCGGCGAGCGACATCACCTGGCGCTACGCGTGACAGGCCGCGATTCGGACGAGGTTGCGGAGCGCATGTGCGCCGGGCTCGAAGATGTCGAGTTCAGCATCCCCGGCCTTGTGGTCGCCGACATCGGCATGGTCGGCACCGCTCGGCGGTGTCTCGACGGTGCGACTGAGCTGGTGATCGAGGCCCTGACGATCGCGAGCGATTAGCGCGGCGAGCAAAATCAGCGAATCGAGCGGCGAAGCTCATCCAGGGCTTCGTTGAGCGCCTGCCCCGCGTCGGGGATCCCGCCGTCGGGGCCTAGATGCCGGTCGATCCGCGACTTGAGTTCGGCGGGCGTCGGCATCGCGTCGCGGTCGAACAAGCGAACGACGCGCGAATCCGGTCCGAGCTCGGCGAGGATGTCATCGAGGAGCAATGGTTCCTCCTCGTCTCCCGCCGCCGGCTTGGGTTCCGCTGCCGATTTGTAATGCTCGAGCAGCAGCCGCTCGGCGCGCTCGAAGGGATTGTCGGGGAGGCGCTCTTTCTCGGTCAGCACTAGCTCCCCGGCTTCAGGGCCCTCGAGGAGGAGCATCTCGTCCGGCTCGGACGGATCGAAGGTTCGAAGGTCGAAGACGGAAAGCGGCGCCTTGCGCGCCTCGGGCTCGACCGCGCCGAGGATTCGCACGGTAACGAGATAGCCCGCGACAGCAGCCGCCCCCGCGGCCGCGCCCAGCAGCGGCATTCGATAGGTGAGGCCCAACCCCACATAGGCTGCATAAGCGCAGGCGCCGGCGAAGATCGCCGATGCTCCGCGATCGACATTCTGTTCAGCCCTGCTGATCGCTATCGCCCGCATGACGGCGCGAAATAAACGAAAATCCTTGCCAGACCGTTGAGGACGTCAGGCGGAAAGCTCGCTCGGCTCGCGGATTTCGCGCGTTGCCGGCATGTTCTCGATGAGGGCGATGAGTGCCTCGGTGAACGCCTCGACATCGTCCGGATTGCGGCTGGTGACGATCTTCCCGTCCGTCACGGCCGGCTCGTCCACCACCATTGCCCCGGCATTGCGAAGGTCGGTCCGGATCGAGGGCCAGCTCGTCGCGGTGCGGTCGCGGAGCAGGTCCGCCTCCACCAACAGCCAGGGGCCGTGGCAGATGGCGCCGATCGGCTTGTCCTGCTCGGCGAAGCGGGTGATCAGCGCGATGACATTGCCGTGCATCCGCAATTGGTCGGGATTGCGCACGCCGCCGGGCAGGATGAGCGCGTCGAAATCGTCCGAGCTCGCTTCATCGATGGTGAGGTCGGGCCGGATCGTCTTGCCCGGATCGTCATGGACCGTCGCCTGGATCGGGTCTCGGTTCAGCGACGCCAGCACGACCTCGGCTCCGCCTTCCTGAAGGATCTGCCGCGGCCCGAACAGCTCCCATTCCTCGAACCCGTCGGTCGCCACGATCAACACCCGCGCCTCGGACAATCTCATCGCAAACACTCCTTCAGGAACTCGCGCGCGCATTCGCTCGCTTAGCGGCGACAACGAACGAGTGAGGCCATTTGTTACGTCACAGCAGCGACAGCGAGCCCGGAATCAGCCGCAAGCGGGAGGGCCGCTACTGGGTCTATTTCGACGCCGAGGGGAATCGCGTCACCGACCGCGACGAGATCGACCGGCTGAACGCGGTCGGACTCCCGCCGGCGTACGAGAAGGCTTGGTTCTGCGCCGATCCAAATGGCCATCTCCAGGCGACCGGAGTCGATGCCCGCGGACGAAAGCAATATCGTTACCACGCCGACTTCCGCGCCAAACGCGAGAGCGCCAAATTCGACGGCCTGCTGGAGTTCGGAAAAGCGCTTCCGCGCCTCAGGCGCCGGGTCGAAATGGATATGAAGCGCCGCAAGCTGGCGCGCGAAACGGTGCTTGCCGCAGTCGTCCGCTTGCTCGATCAGGAGCACATCCGCATCGGCAACGAAGAATATGCGCGCGATAACAAGAGTTATGGCGCGACCACGTTGCGGAGCCGTCATTTCCGCCGGAAGGGCCAAACGCTGATGATGCGCTTTGCAGGCAAGCACGGCATCGTCCACGAAGCAAAGATCACCGACACCAACCTCAAGCGCATCGTCAGGCGCTGCCAGGAACTACCCGGGCAGATGCTGTTCCAGTACGTCAACGGCGACGGCGAGCCGAAGCCGGTCACTTCCGGCGACGTAAACGACTATATCCGGGAAGCGAGCGGCGGCGACTTTACCGCCAAGCATTTCCGCACCTGGAGCGCGAGCGTCATCGCCTGCAACCAGCTGCTGAAGAAGGCGGAGGACGCGCGGATCACGGTGAAGACCGTTGTGGAACCGGTCGCCGAAGCGCTCGGCAACACACCGGCGATCAGTCGCAAGTCCTACGTCCACCCCAAGCTGCTCGACGCGGTCAAGGAAGCGCCGCGCGACCCGCTCGACGGGATGGAACGCCCGCGTGGCCGCAAGCGGCTTTCTTCGGCGGAAGTCGCGCTTCTGGAGTTCCTCTCGCGCGGCGGCAAGCGAAGGCGGAAAGCAAAGGCTGCGGCTTGATTGCTGCCCGGTCAGCGGCAATTAGCTCCACATGCAAATTCGGGACAACGCCGTAGAGGCGATCAGCTCGGGCCGCGAAGGCGTCCAGTCGATCATCGACTGGTTTCGCGGCAACGCGTTGGAATTGCCGGTCGGCCTCGCTGTTGCGGCCGCAATCGTCCTGTTCATGCTGGGACTGCGCTTCAGCGGAGCCTGGCTAAGCTCCGGCGACCCCGATTGTCGCCGCTGGCGCGGTGTCATCGGGCGGGTGCTCCAGAAGACGTCGATCTTCTTCATGGTCGTCGCCGCGCTCGACATGGTGGCGAATTACGCCGCCGTGCCCGTGAAAATCGAGCACCTGCTCGACATCCTCTTCACCATCGGATTCGCCTTCCAGGGTGCGATCTGGGCGCGCGAACTCATTCTTGGAGTCATCACGCGCAGGGCCGGCGAAGACCCGACGGAAACGGCTATCGGCAACGCACTTGCCGTCATCCGCGTCCTCGTCAGCGTCACCCTCTTCGCGCTGGCGATCATCGTCATCCTCGACAATCTTGGAGTGAACGTCACCGCGCTGGTCGCAGGCCTCGGGATCGGCGGCATCGCGATCGGCCTCGCCGCGCAAGGCATTTTCTCGGACCTGTTCGCGGCGCTTTCGATCCTGTTCGACAAGCCGTTCCGCCGCGGCGACGTCATCCAGTTCGATCAGACGACGGGAACGATCGAGCGGATCGGACTCAAGACGACCCGGCTGCGCTCCCTCAATGGCGAGTTGGTCGTGATGGCGAACACGAAGCTGCTAGAGCGCGAAATCCACAATTACGCCGGCGGGCGCTCGCGGCGATCGCAGCTCCCGTTTGGAGTCGTTTACCAGACGCGGCCCGACGAGCTCGAGAAGATCAGCTCGCTTGCCAAAGGCGCGGTAGAATCCCGCAAGGGGTGCACCTTCGTTCGCTGTGCCATCCGCGGATTTGGAGCGTCGAGCATCGATTTCGAACTGATCTTCGACACTCGCAGCACCGACCAGAACAAGGTCGCGGCAGACCGAACGGCGGTTGCGCTCGCGATCCTGCGCTCCTTCTCCGAGCATGATATCGAATTCGCTTACCCGACGCAGGTGACCTTCACCGCGGCGCCCGACGGCACGATGGTCATGCCTTACCCCGCACCGGCGGGCTGATCAGGCAGCATCCTCGATCGGCGCCCCGTCGGGACCGATCCCGCGCGCGGCCAGCATCTGCCGCCAATTGTCCGGCGTGATCGAGCCTTGGTACTCCGCCTGCATTTCGGGCGTGAGCATTTCGAGCATTAGGCAATTGTCGACCCAGAACTCGATCACCCGGAACGGGCCGCGATTGCAGAGGCTCGTGTGGCAGCCGTACCGGCGGCCGATCTCTTCCACCTCCGCGATGTCGAGCGGCGTTGCCACCGCGGCATGGAACGGGCCGTGGCGCGAGACCGGCTCGTAGCGTTCCTCGCCGGCACGATCGGTCGGATAGAGCGCCATGTCGCGGGGATAGACTTCGACCGTTGAGCGGCGGTCGTCCCCGGCCATCGCCACCCAGCTGCCCTTGCCGACCATCGGGAACGGGAAGGCCTCGCCGCGCCACAGCTCGGCGAGCATCGTCGCGGTTCGCTGCGGATCGTCGGCCGAAATCGAGATATGAAAGATCATGGCTGGCGCCCCCTCGCGCTTGCTCAGGACATCGGGACCGCTACACAATCGCCATGCCGCTCGCCACCCTGACCGAGATCAAAAGTCGCATCGGCGAGGAAATCGGTGTGTCCGGCTGGATCAATGTCGACCAGGCCCGGATCGACGCCTTCGCCGACGCGACGGAGGACCGGCAGTTCATCCACACCGATCCTCATGCAGCAGCGCAGACCCAGTTCGGCAGCACCATCGCCCATGGCTTCCTCTCGCTGTCGCTGCTCTCGCGAATGGGCGCGGAGGCGATGCTGGTCCCCGACGGCCTGAAGATGGGCGTGAACTACGGCCTCGACCGCGTGCGCTTCCTCGCACCGGTTCGCTCCGGCAGCCGAGTCCGCGGCCGCTTCACGCTTGACTCGGTTGACGAGAAAGTGCCGGGGCAATGGCTATTGCGCCACACCGTCACCATAGAAATCGAAGGCGAGGACAAGCCGGCGCTGACAGCCGTCTGGCTCGCGCTCATCGTCACTTGAGGAGAGAATAATGTCCCGCGATGCCGTCATCGTTTCCACCGCCCGGACTCCGATCGGCCGAGCCTACAAGGGCGGCTTCAACGCGACGCCGGGGCCGACGCTTGGCTCCTTCTCATTGAAGGCAGCGATCGAGCGGGCGAACATTGACGCCGGCGAAATCGACGACGTGGTGTGGGGCGCCGTGCTCACCCAGGGAACCCAGTTTGGCAACATCGGCCGCCAGGTTGCGCTTCGTGCCGGCTGTCCGGTCAGCGTCTCGGGCATGACGATCGACCGCCAGTGCTCGTCGGGCCTGATGGCGATCGCGACCGCTGCCAAGCAGATCATCACCGACCGGATGGACGTGGTCGCCGCCGGCGGTCAGGACTCGATCAGCCTGGTCCAGACGCCCGAAATGCGGATTGCGCCCGATCCCTCGCTGATGGCGATGCACAAGCATGTTTACATGCCCATGCTCCAGACCGCGGAGACCGTCGCGCGGCGCTACGGCATCAGCCGCGAGCGGCAGGACGAATATGCTTTGAAAAGCCAGCAGCGGACCGCGGCCGCCCAGGCAGCGGGCCGCTTCGACGAGGAGATCGTTCCCGTCACCACGACCATGACGGTCAAGGACAAGGAGACCGGCGAGGTCTCGCAGCGCGAGGTCACGATCTCGAAGGACGAGGGTAATCGCGCCGACACGACCCTCGAAGGCCTCGCCGGCCTCAATCCGGTGCTCGGTCCCGACACATCGATCACGGCGGGCAACGCCAGCCAGCTGTCGGACGGAAGCTCCGCCTCGATCCTGATGGAGGCGAAGGAAGCCGAGCGACGCGGGATCGCGCCGATGGGCCGCTACGTCGGCATGGCCGTCGCCGGGACGGAGCCGGACGAGATGGGAATCGGCCCGATCGACGCGGTGAAGAAGCTGCTCAAGCGCTTCGACCTCAAGGTCGACGACATCGGCCTGTGGGAATTGAATGAAGCGTTCGCGGTGCAGGTTCTCTACAGTGCCGAACAGCTCGGCATTCCCGAGGACCGGATGAACGTCGATGGCGGCTCGATCTCGATCGGCCACCCCTATGGGATGAGCGGGGCGCGCATGACCGGCCACGCCCTCATCGAAGGCAAGCGCCGCGGCGTGAAGCACGTCGTCGTCACCATGTGTGTCGGCGGCGGGATGGGCGCGGCGGGCCTGTTCGAGGTCCTTTGAACCGAACCCGCGAACGCGGGTTGAGCTGCGTAAAGGGAGGACAAGACATGCCCGAATCCAACCGCCCGCTCGTCGAGCGCATCGCGCGAGTGCTCGCCGGAGCAGCGCTCAGCAGCAATGCGGAAGGCAGCGATCCTTCGGCCGGCGAGAAGGTCGATCTCGCCTGGCGCGAGCATCTGAACCAGGCCGTCGCAGTGCTGCACACGGCGCGCGAGCCCGACGAGGCAATGGCCGCGGCGGGCGACGCGGAAACGTGGCGTAACATGGTCGAGGCAGCGATCGCGCAGCACGTCGATTGACCCCACGCGATTCCAGCAAGGGCGCCGCAAGCCGCTCAATTAACCCCCGCTGGACACTCGTTTGCTGCATCCTCGCTTCGAGCCTGTCGTTCGTCGACGGCTCGGTCCTCAGCGTCGCGCTGCCGGCGATCAAGGCCAGCTACGGCGCCGGCGCGGAACAAGTGCAGTGGGTGGTCAACGCCTATCTCCTGCCGCTGTCGGCGCTGCTTCTGCTCGGCGGCGCGGTCGGAGACCATTTCGGCCGCCGCCGCCTCCTCATCATCGGAACTTCGATTTTCGGCGCCGCTTCGCTGGTGTGCGCACTCGCACCGAACCTGGCGCTCCTGCTTGCTGCGCGCGCAGCACAAGGGATCGGGGCCGCGCTTCTCCTTCCCAATAGCCTGGCGCTGCTCAATGCCGCTTATTCGGGAGAGAAGCGCGGCCGGGCGGTTGGCATCTGGGCGGCGGCGGGAGCAGCGGCGGCCGCCATCGCGCCGCTGATCGGCGGGTGGCTGGTCGATGCGGTGGGATGGCCGGCGATCTTCTACATCAACCTGCCGTTGGCGCTCGGGGCCATTTTCCTCGCGGTCCGCTTCGTCGATGAGAGCCGCGAGCGCGGCGCGGGCCGCACCGATTATTCGGGCGCGCTTTTAGCGACCGCCGGTCTTGGCGGACTCACCTACGCCTTGACCCTGTGGTCCGCCGAGCGGCGGTTCGACACCACCGTCCTGATCGCGCTGGCCGCCGGAATCAGCATCTCGGCAGCTTTCCTTTGGAACGAGCATCGCCGCGGCAGCCGGGCGATGATGCCGCTGGGGCTGTTTGAAGGCCGCTGCTTCTCCGGCCTCAACCTGCTGACTTTCCTGCTCTACGGGGCGTTCGGTGCAGCGATGCTCCTCATTCCTTATGTACTGATCACCAGCGGCGGCTATTCGCCCGTCCAGGCGGGGCTCGCCATGCTTCCGCTGCCGGTCCTCATGACTTCCTTGTCGCCGTGGATGGGAAGCTTCGCCGCGCGCACGGGACCTCGGATCCCGCTGACGATCGGGCCGCTTGTGGTGGCCGCCGGCATGGTTCTGTCGATCCTCGCCTCGTCCGACGGAGGCTATTGGACCGGCATCTTCCCGATGATCATCGTCCTCGCCGCCGGAATGACCATTGCCGTAGCGCCGCTCACCGCATCGGTCCTCGGCTCGGTTGAAGAGAAGCACGTCGCGATGGCTTCGGGATTCAACAGCGCCGTCGCACGCACCGGCGGCCTTATCGCGACAGCCCTCCTCGGCGCCGTCCTTGGCAGCAAGGGCAAGGAACTGTTCGACGGCTTCCTCGTCGCGATGTTGATCTCGGCGGGCGTGTCGGCAATGGCGAGCCTCGTCGCGCTCACGATGCTCGGCGGAGTGAAGATGAAAAGCGCCGCCTAGGCGTTAGCGGCGATGAACTTCTCGACGACCGGGGCGATCTTCTCGCGCCATTTGCGGCCGTTGAAGATGCCGTAGTGGCCGACGTCCTTCGCCATGAAATATAGCTTCTTCCGCGCCGGCAGCCTGGTCGCGATGTCGAGTGCCGCCCTTGTCTGGCCGATGCCTGAAATGTCGTCGCGCTCGCCCTCGATCGCGAGCAGCGCCGTGTCGCGGATCGCCGCCGGGTCGACCAGGCGCCCGCGGTGCTCGAGCTGGCCCTTCGGAAGCAGGTGGCGCTGGAACACCACATCGACAGTCTGCAGGTAGAATTCCGCGGTCATATCGCAGACCGAGCGATATTCGTCGTAGAAATCCTGCGTCGCCGCCGCGCCTTCGTCGTCACCCTCGACGAGGTGCTTGAACATCTCCCAGTGGCTGATGAGGTGCGAGCCGAGGTTCATGGTCATGAAGCCGGCGAGCTGGAGGAAGCCCGGATAAACCTTCCGTCCCGCGCCCGGGTAGATCATCGGGACGGTCGCGATAACGTTGTTCTCGAACCATCCGAAAGGCCGCTGGGTCGCCAGCGTGTTTACCGCCGTCGGTGCCTTTCGAGTGTCGATCGGTCCGCCCATCATCGTCAGGCTCTTCGGCCGCCAGGGGCTCTTGTCGGCGTTCATCAGCGCCGTCGCGGCGAACGCCGGCACCGCCGGCTGGCAAACCGCGAGCAGGTGCGGGCGCTCGCCGGTTTTCTTGCCGATATGCTCGAGGAACTCGATCAAATAATCGACATAATCGTCGAGATTGAAGCTGCCGTCCGACAGCGGCACGCACTTCGCGTCGCGCCAGTCGGTGATGTACACGTCGAATTTCGGCAACAGCCGCTCGACCGTCCCGCGCAGCAGCGTCGCGTAATGGCCGCTCATCGGCGCGACGATCAGAAGCCGTGGCCCCTCATCCACCCCGTCACGCGCGAAATGCTTCAATTGCCCGAACGGCTTGCGCAGCAGGACCTGCTCGTCGACGCGGACATGCTTGCGGCCAACCTTGACGCTGTCGATCCCGAAGTTCGGCTTGCCGTGCGGAGCCGCGGCGTGAGCGAAGACCTCGAGGCTCGCCGAAACGAGCGGGCTCATCGCATTGTAGCCGAGGGGATTTGCGGGGTTGCTTAGCCAGCCGGCTCCAAGTCCGGCCAGCTTGCTCGCACCAGCGAGAAAGGAGCGCTGGACCTCATAAGCGTCGTACAGCAAACAAACCTCATCGTAGCGCGCCCCGCCGAGGGTGTGACAAGCGATGTAACCGCTTGCAAGGCGAAATTGTTGCGCCGCAACAAGGATATGGGGATAAGTCCCGCTCGCTTCCAGTAAGAGAGGCTAGGTTTCTTTCGTCGTCCGGCGCTCCTCTTGCCGGCGATCCTTCGTCCGGCGATCGCTGTCTCTTTCGGCCTCCCGGCGATCGGCCTGCGTCCGCCGCTCGTTCTGACGCCGATCGTCCGCTCCCCTGCGCTCGTCCATGGCTTACTCCTCGCAACATCAGCCATCACAACGTCGAGGCGCCGTCATAGCACGTCGCGCAGCCCGCGACCATTTGAGGCGGTGGCGCACCGCTGTTAGTGAGCGTCCATGGCGATGCCTCCCGCAAACCGTCCGAAGGGACGCTCGGTCCGAAGCCTGCGAATGGTGTGGGGCCATGTGCTCCGCTATCCGGGCCACGTCGCCATCGCCGCGATCGCCCTGCTGGTCGCGGTCGGCGCGACCTCGGGCATCCCCTACGGGTTCAAGCTGATCATCGACAAAGGTTTCGCGAGTGGCGGAGGCTCCACGCACGACATCGCCCGCTGGTTCGAATATCTGCTGCTCCTCGTCGGCGTCCTCGCGATGGCGACGGCAGTTCGATATTATTTCGTCTCCTGGATCGGCGAGCGCACCGTCGCCGACATCCGCCTCGCGGTTCACCGAAACCTGCTGCGCCTGTCCCCCGGCTTCTTCGAGGAGAACCGGCCCGCCGAGATCACTTCGCGGATCACGGTCGACACGACGATCATCGAACAGGTGGTCGGCACCACGGTGTCCGTGGCGCTCCGAAATGCGCTGCTCGGCATTGCCTGCCTCGTGATCCTCGTCGCGCTGGCGCCGAAGCTGGCGCTACTGATCCTCGCCGGCGCGGTCGCGGTGGTTCTCCCGCTCGCTTTCCTCGGCCGGCGGGTTCGGGCAATCTCGACGCGAAGCCAGGACCGGATCGCCAACGTCGGCACCGTAACCAGCGAGGTCCTCGGCGCGATGAAGATCGTCCAGGCCTTCAATCAGCAGGATCGCGAGGCGACGCGCTTCGCGGACGCCGTTCGGAGCGTGTTCGCGACCGCCAAGCGCAGGATCCTCGTCCGCGCAATCATGACCGCAATCGCGATCTTCATCATCTTCGGATCGATCACCGGAGTCATCTGGAAGGGCGCGATCGAAGTCGAGGCGGGTCGGATGACCGGCGGCACCATCGCCGCCTTCGTCCTCTACGGCGCATTCCTCGCCGGCGCCTTCGGCAACCTCACCGAAGTCTATGGCGACCTTCTTCGCGCAGCCGGGGCATCGGAACGACTGTCCGAGCTGCTCGACGCGGAGCCCGACATCGCTGCGCCCGCCCGGCCCGCGAAGCTTCCGGAACCCGCGGAAGGCGCGCTCGAGTTCGAGCACGTCACCTTTCACTATCCGACGCGCCCGGAGACGTCGGCGCTGATCGATTTCACGCTGCGCGTGAAACCGCGCGAACGGCTGGCGCTCGTCGGTCCGTCGGGGGCGGGCAAGACCACCATCTTCCAGCTTGCCGAGCGCTTCTACGATCCGCAAGCGGGACGCATCCTGCTCGACGGGATCGACTTGCGTGACGCCGACCCCGCGGACGTCCGCCAGCGCATCGCCATCGTTCCGCAGGAAACCGTGATCTTCGCCGCCTCGGCGCGCGACAACCTTCGCTACGGTAATTGGAACGCGAGCGAAGAGCAGCTCTGGCAGGCCGCCCGCGACGCCCATGCCGAGGAATTCCTGCGCGCGCTTCCCGAGGGTCTCGATACCTTCATGGGCGAAGGCGGAGCGCGCCTGTCAGGCGGACAGCGCCAGCGAATCGCCATCGCCCGAGCGCTGCTCCGCGACGCGCCCTTGCTCCTGCTCGATGAGGCCACCTCCGCGCTCGACGCCGAAAGCGAGCGGCTCGTCCAGGACGCACTGGACCGCCTGATGGCGGACCGCACGACGATCGTCATCGCGCATCGCCTGGCGACCGTGCGCGCGGCCGACCGCATCGTCGTGATGGACGGCGGCAAGATCGTCGAGGAAGGAACGCACGCGAGCCTCAACGCGCACGGCGGCCTCTACGCCCGACTTGCGCGCTTGCAGTTCGAGGATCGCGCGGCCTAGCTCAGCCGTCGCCGCCGGTGGTGCTGCCGCCGCCGGAACGTCCACGCCCGCCGCCACGCTTGCCGCGCGACGTTGTGCTGCGCGAGCGCGTGCTGGTCGAGCGCTTTGCCGTGCTGCGCGGCGACTTGGCCGCGCCGGTCGCGGCGCTCTTCGTAGTCGAGCGTTTCGCAGCCGGCTTTCGCGCCGTTGACGAACGCGCGGCCGCGCCCGTCGAGGATTTCGCACGTGTCGAAGACGCCGACCGCTTCGACGTCGATTTGCGAGCGCCGCCGCTGCTGCTTCTGCGCGCGGATGAAGATGCCGATCCGCCGCTGCTTCCGGTGCTCGCGGAGCCTTCGAAATTCCATTTTCCGGACATCACCCGCTGCGCCGCGTCGGCAACCGCCTCCGCAATGATCGAGCCGAGCTTGGTCGCGCTCGAGACCATGCTGCTTGCCGCCTGCGATGCAGTGTCGGCGGCGTCGAGACCGGCGTCGCGGATTTTCTTGCGCGCCGCCGGGCTCGCGGCGATCGCCGCAGCTGCCGCCGTGAGGCCGGCGGCGAGCATTTCCTTGCTCATTGCCGCCTTGGCGAGCTTGTCCATCGTCTCGCTCGACTTGGAGCGCGACGACGAGGACTTGGAATCCGAACCCGCAGAGCTCGAACCCGAGGAGCGGCCCGTTGAAGAACTGGAACGGGAAGAGCTTCTACGTGTGGGTTTTGCCATCGTTTATCTCCCTGCCTCGCTGGAAAAAGCACTTTACTGCCGTTTCGGTTCCCTAATGAACAGCGCGGAAAGAAGATATGTTAAAGGGCACCGCCGCGTATCGCAGCGATGCCCTTCGACATGGTCAGCGGCCGGAGATGTGGCCGTTCGTCAGCGATCAGAGCTTACGAGCACCCCTTTCCGACCTCCCTGCTGAACCATGAGACATCGGATCACCTCCTTTCGCTGCGTTGAAGCCGAAACGAAGATGAGTTCTAACGCGGTTCAGCACAAGACTTGTAATGATGTGAATAATCGGCAAACTTCTTCGCTTCGCGCGATTCAGACGCGGCAATCCTCGATCACCCGTCCGACCTCCGCCCACGGCGGCACCACGAGTGCGGCAACACCCGATGTGCTGAAGCCGATGCGCCCGCGACTCGAAGCGATCGCGTCGAGGAGGGCATCGTAGGCGCCAAGCTCGGCAGTGACGGTGGCCGTCGTCGAGTCATAGGTCGCCGGCAGGTTCTTCTGCTGCGAGCTCGTCCACACCCACATCGTCGGCGACGCGGACGAGGCAGGCTTGATTAGCGCGATCCGGCGGTTGGACCGCGTGCAGCGGATGGTCATCTGAGGGGTCCCGCCAGCGTTGGAAAAGACCGTCTCGCTTCCTGCGGCGGTTGCGGAATAGGCCCAGCCCCCTTCGACCGGCATCGAATATTCGAGGTTCGACGCGATCGGCGCTCCCTGGTTCGCAGGCGATGTCTGGGCGGTCAGCGCAAGCGCTGCAGCAATCGTCAGGTACATGGCGATCAGCGGCTCAGTCGGTCGACTTTGGCCTGGAGCGCGGCAAGCTCGGCTTTCAATTGATCGACGTCGCTGCCGGCAGGCTTTGCCTCGGGCTTCGCCTCTGGCTTGGGCTTGCCGGAGAAGGCCTGCGTGGCGCCCTCGAACATCGCCATGTTGCGCTTGGCGAGATCGGCGAACATGTTGCCGCCGAACGCGTCCTTGACCGCGCTCTGGTTGCGCTGGAAGGCGTCCATCGCGGCTTCGAGATAGGATGGCACGAAATTCTGCATGGAGTTGCCATAGAGGCCGATGAGCTGCTTGAGGAAGTTCAGCGGAAGCATGGTTGCGCCGCGTGCTTCTTCATCCACGATGATCTGAGTAAGCACCTGCCTCGTAATGTCATCGCCGGTCTTGGCGTCGACGACTTCGAACTCGCGGCCTTCGCGGACCATTGCCGCGAGCCGGTCGAGGGTGATGTAGGTGGAGCTTTCGGTGTCGTAGAGCCGCCGGTTGGCGTACTTCTTGATCGTCACCTTGCCGGTGGACTTCGCCATCGCTCACTCCCAGTATCTCGCGTGGATGGTCCTACTACCGGAGCATAGTGCACCGCAACATAGGCGCGCGCCGCGGCCCTTGCCGTTGTTTCTCGAACTGGTACGCGAAGTATCGGAGCGCGACCCCGAGCTGGCGCGGGCAGCGCTCGCCGGATTGCGCGCTTACGAACAGGCGCCGCGCCGAGACCGGCCCCCGCCGAAGCCCGAGATCGCGCGCGTTGGGGGCGCCGCCTTGCGTGACCATGGCGGGAGCGGGCCGCCCGTCATTTTCATCCCCTCGCTCATCAATCCGCCGCGAATCCTCGATCTCGATCCGGAAGTCTCGCTGACCGCCACCGTCGCCGAAATGGGCCGCCGCGCGCTGTTGCTCGACTGGGGCAAGGCCGATGAACGTGCCGGCCTGTCCGTTTCGCGGCACGTCGAGGATCTCCTGCTCGACTTGTTGCGCAACATCGGCGAGCCGGCCACGCTGATCGGCTACTGCCTCGGCGGCACCATGGCAATTGCGGCGGCAAGCCAGATCGAAGTCGAGCGCGTCGCGACGATCGCGGCCCCGTGGCACTTCGCGAACTATCCGGATGCCTCGCTCGGTGCGCTGGCGGAGATGTGGCGGCATTCGGAAGCCGCGGCACGACAATTGGGTGCGCTTCCGATGGAAGTGCTGCAAGCCGCGTTCTGGTCGCTCGATCCGAAGCGCACCGTGCGCAAGTTCGCGGAGTTCGGGCGCCTCGATCCTGCGAGCGCCGACTCGCGGCGTTTCGTCGAGCTCGAGGAATGGGCCAACGAGGGCGAGCCGCTGCCCTACCTCGCGGCCAAGGAGCTGATCGAGGACCTGTTCGAGAAGGACCTGCCCGGATCGGGCCGGTGGCTGGGAAGCGACAGGCTCGCCGTTCCCGCCCTCCACCTCACCGCAGACCACGACCGCATCGCTCCGGCCGCGACCGCGCCGGCCGGCGACCGCGTCGCCATTCCGTCAGGCCATGTCGGAATGATCGTCGGCTCCGCTCGCCACCGGTTGCACGACGCGCTGGCTAACTTTCTGAAGCATTGATCGGGCGACCGGGACGGATTCGTCGGATCATTCGCCGGCGGCTGGCGAAGACCATGACTCCTCATATGATTTGCCGTCCGACGGCGTAACCTGCAGACGCGCGGTCACCACCTCGGCCTTCGAATGCCCGACGCGCAATCGTGCGATCGTGACCGGCTGTCCCGGCGTCACGCGGGCCGTCCCGCGCTGCACCGAATGGTTGGTCGAACCCGGCTTTCCCGCATCGACTTCGAGCTCGTAAGTCGCGGTCGACGGCGCCGTGCTGCTCCCGACAACGGCAACGACGAGCGCGTCGTCCTCATGGCTGACCTGGAGATGGAGCGGCCCTCCGCCGGCGGGAATTGATGCAAGCGCTCCGGCGAGCATGATGGTGCTCCATGTCATGGCTGGTTGCTGCCCGTCTGGGTGATCAGCTGGAGAAGTGCCTGGACCGCTGCCTGCGTCGTCGGATCCTCCTGCTTCTCCGGCGGGCCCGGTTCGGGCGCGGGTTGTCGGAGGACGATCGTCGCAATGGCAAGCGACTCCGGTGAGCTGTCGGCGTCGCCGGTCGCGGCCAGCCGCCGCGTCGCGTCGGTGACGTCGCCGTTCTCGCTCCGCGCCTGCTGATCGATCAGCAGATGCTGCTCAGGCGTCAGCTCGGCTCTTTGCGGCTGCGAAAATTCGTCGGCTCGAGTCTCGATGACCCGCTTGCAATCGGGTGACTTCTTGGCCTCGACGAGAGCGGGATCGCAGCGGTCCGTTCCCTCGACGCGCTCGACCCGGGGATTGCGGCCGTCCGACGGGCGCGACAGAGAGTCGGGCGATTCCGCGCTTCGTTTTGCAGTCGTCAGCTGTTTCGGCTGCTCCCGCGAGGCCGCGGCACCGCTCAGTTGGGCTTCATGCGCCCTGCTGTCCTGGTCTGCCGAAATCTGCTCCGGCGCTTCCGCCGAAGACGCGGTTGCGCCCGGCTGCTCGCCGCCGACCTGCGGGATTTCGGCAAGCCGCTGCGCCGGCAGCGGGCTCGCGGAAAGCATCGCTCCCGCGAACAGGACGGCCCGGCGAATCAATGCCCGCTGCCGGTGTTGGTCTGGGTGATCAAAAGCTGGCCGCCTGTCTGGTTCCCGCCCGTCTGTGTCACCTGGAGGTCGCTGAGGCCAGTCCCTTCCTGGGTCCAGGTCAGGCGGTTGCCGACCCCCAGCTGCGTCGCGGTCATGCCGTTTTCATCGCCTTGCTGCGTCAGGATCGCGAGATTGTCGCTTCCCTCCTGGTCCAGCGCCATGTCGTTGTTGTTGCCGTTCTGCGTGAGCCGGGCCCCGTTGTGGATGGCACCGAGCGCGTCCTGGCGGCTCCAGATCCAGTTGCCATTTCCGTTCTGGGCAACGTAGGCGACGTTCTGCCCCGAACCCGACTGCTGGACTCGGGCGAAGTTGGTGTCCCCGGTCTGGGCCACCTCGAGATAATCGGTGCCGGTGCCGGTCTGGGCGACGTCGGCGTCGTTGTGGTCGCCGTCCTGGTCGATCCGCGCGTAGGCGCTGGGCGCCGTCTGGACGACGCTGGCTTCGTTGCCGTCGCCGATCTGCGAGATATACGCCCCGCGCCCGATCACCGGCGGCATCCCGATCGTGATCGGCGGCGGCTTCTTGTCGATCTTCACCTTCTCGTGGTTGGCGTTGCCCTGCGCCCCGATGTTCCCGTTGTTGCCGTTGCAGGGATTGCCGTTGTTCTTGAGGCACGGATTGCCGGGCGGCGTCTTCGCGGTGTCGGCGAGGGCCTGCCCGCCTGCCATCAGCAACAGCGAGCCAGTGATTGCGGTCATCGTCCGGATAGCCATTTCAATCCTTCCGCCCTGGGAGACAAATACAGCCCGGCACTCGATCGGGGGCGAGTGCCGGGCCGAGGCGCCTTACGGCCCCTGGGTGACGACCGCGGTGTTGCCCATGCCGCTCTGGCTGATCGTCGAGACGTTGTAGTCCGACGTCTGGGTGACCGTTGCGGTCTGGTTCGCGCCCGACTGATCGATATCGGAGGTCGATCCCGTGCCGCCCTGCGTGACCGCCGCGGTCATGCCGGTGCCGAACTGCGTGATGTCCGAAACGACGTCGATGCCGCTCTGGGTGACGGTCGCTTCGTTGTCGTGGAAGCTCCACGTGCCGGCGCTCTGGTTGATCGTCGACCTAGCCCCGTCAGCGGTCGCGGTCTGGGTGACGTTGGCCGTTTCCCCGAACTGTTGGTTGACGATCGAGCTTCCGTCCGAGCCCTGCTGGTTGACGTTCGCATAGCTCTGCTCGCCCTGGTTCACCGAGGACGCATTCCGGTCGCCGCTCTGCGAGACGATGGCGGTGCCGTTCGACGTGCCGTTCTGGCCGACGTGCGAGCTGTTGTCGGCGCCGATCTGGTCGACATAGACGCCGTCGTTGTTGCCGAAGATGAACACCTCGGAACCATTGCGATCACCGGACTGTGTCACGGTCGCGTGGGTGTTGGATCCACCCTGGTCGATCGTCGAGCTATTGTCTTCGCCGCTCTGCCTGTTCAGCGCGGTGTGGTTGCCCTGATACTGCTTGATCGTCGAATCGTTATTGGCACCGGTCTGCTCGATCTCGGCAGTCGCCGCGCCGCTCAGCCGCTGGCGGATCGCAGCGGTCGAGCCGCCTGCACCGCTGCCCTGCGTGATCGTCGCCTTGACGTCGCGCGTCGCGCCGCCGGAAACCGCAATCTGGTCGATGCTCGCCGTCGCTGCCGACGACTGCGTGATGGTCGCCTCGGCGCCGCTGCTCGAATAAGGCGCGTTCGAAAGGCCGAAGCGGCTCTGCTCTTCGGCGTTCGGGGTTCCCCCCTGGTTGACGGTCGCCTTGGCGCCGTTGCCGGACTGCGTGACGGTCGTGAGGTTGTTGTCGCCGAGCTGGCTGACCGTCGAGGTCGCATTGGACCCGGACTGGCTGACGGTGGCGCCATTGGCGTTGCCGTTCTGCGTCAGCGCGGAGTTGTTGCTCTGCCCGAGGACGGGAGAAGCGGCGAGAAGCGCGAGCGTCGAAGCGCTCGCCAGGATCAACTTGTTCATTTGGATCATCCTTCCGTCGGACGAGGCGGCCGGCACCCGTTACGAGCCCCGGCCGCCTCCCTCCCTTAGTGCGTGCCCTGCGTGACGGTCGCGGTGTTGCCGCTTCCGCTCTGCATCACGCTCGAGATGTTGCCGTCGCTGTACTGACCGACGGTCGCGGTGTTCGACGTTCCGTTCTGGATGATCGAAGAGTCGTTGCCGTTGGCATACTGCTCGACCGTCGCAACGTGGCCGGAGCCGCTCTGCTGGTCGATGTCCGACGTGTTGCCGATGCCGTTCTGGCGAACGTCGGCGAGGCCGCCGAGCGACGACTGGGTCGTGTTGGCAATGTTGCCGACGCCGCCCTGGTAGATGTCGCTGCGAGAGTCATCGCCGCCGGCGTTTTGCTTCACGTTGGCAACGTTGTTCGCCGAACCGTCCGCCAGATTGACAGCCGTCCCGTCGAACGTCGTGCCCTGGTAGACATTCGACTCCGCGTGGTTGGAGATCTGATCGACATAGGCAGCGTTGCCCGTGCCGATCTGCAAGACCACGCTCTCGGCCGGCTCGTTGATGACGTAGCCCGCGCTGTCGGTGTGGCGGCCCGACGTGTTCACGCCCTCACCTGACAGCTTCACGTTCGCGACGTTGTTGCCGCCGTCCTGCGCGATATAGCTGTAGGTGTTTGCGCCATCCTGCAGAACCGTCGCCTGGTTGCCAGTCGACGGATTGGCCGAGCTGTCAGCAATGAAGTCATGCTGGATGACGATGCTGACGTCGCTCGCCGCGTTCTGCGTCACGCTCGCGTGGTTGGCGGTCCCCTCCGTGTAAAGGAAGCTGTCGCCGTTCGCGCCGTTCTGCGTCACTGTGGCAGTGTTGCCGGTGCCGTTCTGGTTGATGTCGCTGAACGAGCCGTCCGAGCCGGTATTCTGCGCGACGCTGGCCGAGTTGCTCGAGCTGGAAGCATCGAAATTGCCCTGCTCGAGGTTGCTCGTCGCTTCGCTGTCCTGCGTCACCGAACCGATGTTGCCGGTGCCCGTCTGGCGAAGCGTCGAAACGGCGCCGGCCGCGGTCTGCGTCGTGGAAGCAGCGTTGCCCGTGCCGTTCTGATTGACCAGCGCGTTCGAACCCGAACCCAGCTGCTTCACGTCCGACGTGTTGTTGTCGCCATGCTGCGTGACATTGGCGGCGTTGAGGTTGCCCTGCTGCAGGATGTCCGACTGGTTCGACGGATAGCCGTTCGTGCTGGTCGAAGTCTGCGCCACAGTCGCCGTCGAACCACCGTTCTGGGTGATGTTCGACAGGTTGTCGCCTTGGCCAATGCCCGGACCACCCGACGCGGGAACGCCCGTCTGCGTAACCAATGCGGACGCGCCAGCGCCATTCTGACTGACGTTCGACTCGTTATAAACGCCGGTCTGATTGACGTTGGCGTTCGCCGAAGCCGTCTGGATCACACTCGAACGGTTGAGCTCGCCGGTCTGAGCGACATTAGCGTTGGCGCCGTCCGCAGACTGGTTGATGGTTGAGCTGTTGTTCGGCGGAGCGAGGCCGTAGCTGTCGGAGCCGGACTGGCTGACCGTGGCCGTGGCCGCGCCGCTCTGCGTCACCGTCGAGGTGTTCTCGTCGCCGTTCTGCGTGACGGTCGCCGAAGCATCGTCGCTCTGCGTGATTGCCGAGACGTTGCCGCTGCCGTTCTGCAGCACCGAAGCATAGGCACCGTCGGCGCCGAGCTGCTGGTTGACGGTCGACACGTTGCCAGCGTCGCCCATCTGCGTCACCGAGGCGACCGCATCCGAATCCTGGGTGATGTTCGACACGTTGTCGTCACTCAGCTGATTGACGGTCGCCAGAGCGTTCGGCGACTCGTCGTTTTCACCAGTGACGGCGTTCTGCGTAACATTCGAGATATTGCCGCTGCCGGACTGGTTGATGATCGAATAATTGACCGTGTTGGCGCCCCCGAAGGACGGGTTGGACACGGGCCCCTTGTCGTCGGTCGACTGCTTCACGCTCGAGATGTTGTTGCTGCCGCTCTGGTCGACATAGGCGCGGTCGCCGCTGCGCTTCAGGTCGTTACCCTGCTGGATGTCCGACGAGTTGTTGCTTCCGTCCTGGTCGACTTCGGCCCATGCGCCGGTGCCGTTCTGGACGATGTTCGAGTATGCGTTGTCGCTGGTGGCCTTCTGACGAACGCCGACGCCGTAGCTGGTCGGCTCCTCAACGCCCGCGCCGGGCGGCCCGTTGTGGTTGATCGCGTCGTTCTGATTGCCGTTCTGGACAACGTGCGATTCACCGTTGGTGCCGAGCTGCGCCACATTGGCGTTGTTCAACGTCGCCTGGACGATCTCGGAAGTGTTGCTGCTGCCGCTCTGATTGAGAGTGGCCTTGCTGTTGTCGCCGGTCTGCTGGATAGCCGAAGTGTTGGTCGAGCCCGGCTGCGTGACCGTCGCCGTGTTCGTATTGCCCGACTGCGTAATCGC
>Ga0207657_10000573_pt1 | contig 39106 bp, 36 predicted proteins | sample KBSC33metaG_FD_184316 | JGI IMG/M metagenome (GOLD analysis project Ga0207657, IMG submission 184316) | Corn rhizosphere microbial communities from Kellogg Biological Station, Michigan, USA - KBS C3-3 metaG (SPAdes) (version 2) | ecosystem: Host-associated > Plants > Roots > Rhizosphere > Soil ... | reverse complement strand
GGATTCAACTATCACCTGGTCAAGCCGCTCGAGCCCGTCGAGCTCCAGAAAATACTCGACTCCGTCATCGCCGACGCCGCAGCGGCCTAGCGCTGCGATTACCGATCGGTTCGGGAGCCAGCGCGGGTCTGACGCACGGTTCGCGCCCACCACGCTAGCAATCACCGGCGCTGCATTCGGCGTGTCGGACTTGGCCGGCATAGCGGACTTCTTCCGGCGCCTTCGCCGATTCGCGTCGGACGGGCCTCGGGAATTCGTCAGCACTTTGACAGAAAACTAGCTCCATGGCCGACGTCAAGGCGTCGTGTTTCTTTACGATCTCCGTTGTTTCCAGGCTGCTGGTCGCGGCCGTTCGCGCGGAACTGCGGGAATTTCAGTGACATATCAATTCTGGCCCCGGATGTGCTTCTTTTCCGCGGCTGTGGGCGACCGCCTCACACAAACAGACGGCCAGCCCGAAGTCCTTGCGTGGCCGCACTCCCGCTCCGCCAGGAATATCCCCTCACATTTCCCACAGAGGAGGACTGATGAAATTCAAATTATGGATTGCAGCGGTGCCGTGGGCGCTTCTGGCAGGCGCACTCGCTACACTGCCGGCGCACGCCGCGTCCGGTGTGGCCCGCTCCGTCTCGCTTGCCGGGACCGGCGGACCGCAGAGCGGAAACGCGCCGCCTTCGGGCGATGGTGATGTGACGGACGCGGAATTTCCGGGTCAACTCGATGAAGCCGACGGCCCAGGTCCGTATCCGGGGATCATTGTCAATCGCAGCCTTTCGCATGGGTCTGCAAACGGCGTCTCGGTGAACAGCGGCAGGAAATCCAAGTCCCACCCGCAGTTCAACCTCGGCTTCGAAGGTTTGAACCATTACCAGCAGCGCTATTCGAACAAGGGAAACCAGTTCTCGCTCGAGCCGCCCGACCAAGGTCTGTGTGCCGGCAACGGATACGTTATCGAAGTCGTCAACGACGTTCTCAACATTTTCGACGCGGGAACCGGCGCGTCTGTGCTGCCGGACAATACTGCGACCAACATCGTCAGCGGCTTTCCGAGAAACGTCAACCACGCCGTCGATCTGAATACGTTTTACGGCTACCCGCCGGCGATCAACCGGTCGACTGGCGTCCGTGGCCAGTTCGTCACGGACCCGAGCTGCATCTACGATGCGGCGACGCAACGTTTCTTCGTTGTGGTGCTCACGCTCGATTCGCAAGTATCCGGCCTGTGTCAGGGGGTGTACTCGTGTGTAAACCACCTCGACCTAGCGGTCAGCCAGACCTCGAATCCGACGGGCGCATGGAACATCTACCGAACCGACGTCACGAACGACGGAACGAATACGGGAGGCGTCAATCCTGGTCCGTATCTCGGCGACTATCCCCACATCGGCGCGGACGCGAACGGGATCTACCTGACGACCAACGCATACCCGTGGTTTGGCAATGGTTTCGGCGGGTCGCAGATCTATGCCTTCTCGAAGGCGCAGCTTGCCGCAGGTGCTCCCACCGTAACGGTCGTCCACTTCGACACATCGGGAATGGTCAACCAGCCGAGCGATGCCGGCTCGACGCAGCCGGGCTTCACCGTCTGGCCCGCGCAGTCGCCCGGGATCCAGTTCGATACGGACAGGGGCGGCACCGAGTTCTTCATGAGCTCGAACGCGGCCGACGAGGCGACGCATCCGGTCGCAGGATTTGGCGGCAATTACGTGTCGAGCCAAATCGTCGTCTGGACGTTGTCTAATACCTCGTCTCTAAATACGGTAACTCCCGCGCTAAGTCTCAGCAACAAAGTGCTCGCGGCCGAAACGTACGCGATTCCACCGAAGCAGACGCAACCCGGGTCCGGTTCCCCACCAACGACGAACGTACCCCAGGGTTTTTGTCTGAACGATGCGACGACGGTTACGATCGCCGGTACCGGCTGCTGGCGACTGCTGGTCAGCGCTGCCGCACACAATGCCAGCGGGACCGAAGTCGTCGCCAGCCCCGACTCGAACGACACCCGTATGCAGCACGTGACATATGCGAACGGCAAGCTGTGGGGTGCGCTCGACACGGCCGTCAACCCCGATGGCTTGCTTCCGCAGCGCGCCGGCATCGCCTGGTTCATCGTCGATCCGAATGCCGGCAAAATCGCCATGCAGGGTTATCTTGGCGCCACCGGGTATGACTTTACGTACCCGGCGATCGCCGTGACGCCGAGCGGGCGCGGCGTAATGGCGTTTACCGCGACTGGCGACGCGACGAATCCGAGCGCGGCCTTCGCATCGATCGATGCTATCGCCGGCGTCGGCACGTGGGACTTCGTCGACGGCGGAATCGGCGCGGCGGCGGATGACGGTTTCAGCGGCTACAAGGCGCAGAACTTTCCATTCCGCCTGCGCTCCCGCTGGGGCGACTACGGAGCGGCTGTCGTTGACGGCAATTCGATCTGGTTCGCCAGCGAGTACATCGCGCACTCCTGCGATTACACGACGTGGGGAGGCCCGTTCTTCGTCGGCGGAAGCGGCGACAACCTTCTCGGTACTTGCGCCGGCGCGAGCCACGGGCCCGGCACGCGCACCGCGCTAGCCAACTGGGCGACTCGTATAAGCAAGTACACGCCCTGACGCATTGGATCAGGTTCTTGGAGGCGCCGGCAATCGGTCCTGGCGCAAAGGGCCGCCTCAGGGCGGCCCTTTTTCATGCCACGGGCCTTCGCTGGGAACCTCAGCCCGCTGCGGGAGGCAGTCCCGTCTGCCTTTCGGAGACCGCTCGCGCCGCTATTTTCAGCAAGAGTCCGACTTCTGTTGTCCGTTATTCCTACAGGAATTCGGGCTGCACCGGGCGATACTGCCAGCAGGTCGCCGCGCGTGCTGGCGGCTCAGTGTCGGCAACAGGTCGGACATGACGGCGGTGGGTATGACCGAAGCTTCGAGTGCGCTCCACGTTTACATGATCGAGGACTCGCCGATTTTTTCCCGGCTGCTCGCAGCGGCCGTCGAATCGGCGGGGGGCGAGCTCGTCGGGCACAGCGACAACGCCGAGCAGGCGATCGCCGATTTGTCGCGCGTCGACGCCGACCTGATCCTGGTCGATGTGACGCTTGAATCGGGCAGCGGCTTCGACGTACTGGAAGCGCTGCAGCGAAGCGGCAAGGCGCGCAGCGCGACCAAGGTCGTCCTGACCAACCACACCGCCGCCGAGTGCGGCGGCCTGAGTTATTCGCTGGGCGCCACGTACTTCTACGAAAAAGAGCACGACAGCTGGCGTGTGCTCGAGCTGATCAGCAAGATGGCCGCGAGCAAGTAGAGAATCGGGCGCCGGCGGCGCTTGCAGCATACATGTTGTCAGGTGACTGTCGGCCGAGCGCGAGGTCCGTCCGGGCCCCTCGCTGCCGACGCTCCTTTTTTGTCGCCTTTGGTCCCCGACATTGACACGATCGTCGCGGTGCGCTCGCCAAAGCGGGCAAAGGCCGTTAGCATTCGAGCACCCTCGCGAGGGCGCTGTTCGGGCGAAGCGGGCCTTCGACGGCATCGCTGGCTTTGAACCCGGGCTGCGTCCGTTGCCCGGATTTTCGCCCAGACGACCATGGCCGATCTTGCCCCGACGCAGCCTGCGCCTTCGCCTGCGACCGACGCCGACGGCAACCTGCTGCTGTCGCGTGACGACGCACAGGCGCTGCTGCGCGAATGCTTTGCCGAGTTCAAGACCGGGTTGACCGCGCTGGTCCATGTCTCGATCGAGACGACCAACGATCTGTTCGAGCACAACACGTTCGTCAGCGAGGCCGACGTCGCCGACTTCCGCAGCAAGCGCGGACAATGGATCGAGCGCTTCGGCCAGACGCTGAGCGATCTGTTCGAGCGGCGGCTCGCCGGCACGCGACGACAGGGGCGCCGGCCGGATTTCGACGCGTCGCTGACGACGTTGCGGGTCCTCAACACCTTCGATCATGAGAAACAGGCTTCGCTCACGACCAGCACCCAGTTCCTGTACAGGCTGACCAAGCGCGAGCTCGATGCGATCGACCTGCGCGTCGGGGCGCTGCTCGGCGAGCCGCGAATGCGCGACGTCGACAATCCGTTCTCGCCCGACTACGTGCTCGATGCAATCGGGTTGTCGTCGCGCGCGCTGTACCCGAATCCGCGCGTCTGGCGGCCGCTGATGGAGCGGTTGCTGTCCGACGTGACGCTGGGCATCAACAAGGCCTTCATCAAGGTCAATCGCTACCTGGCCGACCACCAGGTCCTCCCCGAGATCAAGGCGCAGCTTCGCGCGCGCAGCGAGCTGCGGCCGCGCGACGATGCCGAATTGCTGCCGACCTTCCTGCGGCTGTTCAAGGAGGGACGCTCGGCCGCGGCCGATGAATTGCTGGCGCTGGGCATTGCGGTTCCCGCGGCGTCGGCGTCCACGCCGACCACGCTCAAGGATTTGCCCAAGGCCGAAGCGCCGAGGGCGGGCTCCATGCCGCCCGGCGGCGCGCGGCCCGCGGAAGCGGCCCCTGCCGGTCCGTACGGGCCGCCGACCGTGGCTCCGGCGCCGCCTTCGATCGATACCGCACCGGCGGCGGCGCTGGCGGCCGCGCTCAATCCGTACATAGCCGACCTCGCCCGGGCCTTGCAGTCGCCCGAGGCCGGCAGCGCGCCAGCGGCCGACGTGTCGGGTCTGCCGCAGGTGGATCCGCTGATGGCGATCGGATCCTTGTCCGCCGCCGTCGCCGTCCTCGACCGCTGGCAGCGAGTCGATCCGGGATCCGACTACCACGCGGCCGAAGCTTCATCCGTCGATGCCGCGACCCGCGCCGCCGCGATGAACCGCATCCCGTTCATCCGGGCGGCGATCGACGACAAGGTCGTGAGCTCGACCGACAAGATCACGATGGACGTGATCGGGCTGCTGTTCGACTACATCTTCCGCGATCCGTCGATACCCGAGGAACTGCGCAGCCTGTTCACCCGCCTGCAGGTCCCGATCCTGAAGACGGCGCTGCTCGACCGCAGCTTTTTCTCCGACCGCAAGCATCCGGCCCGGCGCTTGCTCGACCATCTCGCGGGGGCCGCGATCGGCGCGACCGGCGACGCCGGCTACCGCGCCGCATTCGAGCTGACGGCGGCCGGTGTGATCGAGGAGGTCTGCCGCGATTTCCAGGTCGATGTCGGCGTCTTCGACATCGCCGATCGCAAGGTCCAGGAATTCGTCGATGCCGAGGCGCAAAAAGGCGCGGGTGCGCTCGGTACGGAAGTCGCCGCCGCACTCGCTGCCGAGGAGGGCGAGGCCGATCGCTCGGCCGTCCGCGCGCTGATCCGCGACAAGCTTTCCGGCCTCGACGTGCCGTTCGACGTGCGCTCGTTCAGCGAGACCATCTGGGCCGACTATCTGACCAACGTGCGTCTGGCCCAGGGCACCGGCGGCGAGGAGTGGCGGCGCGGCGTGCGTACGCTCGACGACCTGCTGTGGAGCCTGACGGCGAAAGAGCGCACTGCCCAAAAAGCCCGGCTGGCCAAGCTGGTGCCGGGGATGATCCGCAACCTGCGCGCCGGCGCCGCGGCGGTCAACGTCGGCGACGAGCGCGTCAAACCCTTGCTCGACGCGATGTATCAAGTGCACATGGCGGCGATCAAGCCCGCGAGCACCGAGTCTGCGGACGTTGCGCAGCCGCCTGCGGCGACCAGCGCCGCGAATGCCGAAGCCGGCGCCCCTGTCGGCGCCGCCGCACCGGCGCCGCGAATCGCTAACGTGCACGACTTCGTCGCTGAAATGGTCGTCGGCACGTGGCTTGCGTTCGGACGCGGCGACAAGACCGTCAACGCGCGCCTGTCGTGGATCAGCCCGATGCGCAGCAAATACCTGTTCACCACGCGCGAGCGCTCGCGCGCCATCGTCGCAACCCCGGAAGATCTCGCCTGGCAGCTGGGCGCGGGCAAGGCGACCTTGATCGTCGAGCCCGTGCCCTTGTTCGACCGCGCCGTCAGCGCGGCGCTCGATACGCTGGCCGCGCAAAAGCCGCACGGCCACAGCGCCGCCGCGGCCTGAACGCCCCGGCGCGGTTGGGGCAAAAAAAGCGAGCCTCGAGGCTCGCTTTTTCGTTCCGGCAAAAACGCTTTGCGCTGCGTCAGATCGGCGTGCAGAACGCGACGGCGTTCGGACCGACGCCTTCCGGCGCCCAGCCGCGATTGAGCATCGCGCGCCGCACCGAAAGATCGATCGTATGCCGGTGATTGGCATCGTTGCGGTTGTCGAAGAAACGATAGACCGGCAGCAATCCGGCGCGGCAATTCCCCAGCGCATCGACCGGCACGACGTAGAACGCGGCGCGGCTCTCCAGCAGCCACACATTCGGCCAATGCGAAATAACGAAATTGCATTCGTCGGGAAACGCCGTGTAGAAGTGCGAGTCGATCAGCGGCAGCGGACTGTAGAAGCGGCATACCGGCACCGCGTCGGCCGGCGCGAGCGCCGGATCGAGCCAGGCGTAGAACAGTTCCCCGGTGCGCTGGAACGTGCCCGCCAGGCTGTTGTCGACGAACGTCTGCTCGGCAGCGCTTGCCGTCATGAAGTAGTGATCCTTGTCCGCGCGGTAGTACTCGATCACCGGAACGGTACCCACCGGCGCCACGCTGTCTCCCGGGAACGTGCTGGCGACCGCGAGTCCGGCGTCGATCAGGCCGTCGCCGCACAGAGGGCTCACGCCGCAGGTGCTGCCGGTCGTGAAGGCGCGCGAAGTGCCACTGATGATGTCCAGAACGCGTCCCGGGCTCAGGTTGACATTGCGCGCGAGCATCAGCGATACGATGCCGGCGACGTGCGGGGCGGCGGCGCTGGTTCCGGCGGCGATCTCGTATGCGGGATTGCCGGGGGCGCTCTTGCCATCGTTGGACAACGACAGGATGAGGCTGTCGATGTCGCCGCCGTCACCGCCGGGCGCCGACACGTCGACCCGGAAGCCGAAATTGGAATAGCTGGCGCGATCCCCGGCGCGCGTGCTGGCGCCGACGGTGATGACGCCGCTGCAGTTCGCCGGCGCCGAGTCGGAGGCATTGTCGCTTTCGTTGCCGGCGGCGACCGTGATCACCACGCCCTGCGCCAGCACGAGGTTGATCGCATCCTGCAACGCCTGCGCGCAGGGCGTGGCACCCCCGAGGCTCATGTTGATGACGCGCGCCGGATTCGGATTCGGCGGTGCGCCGGCGACCGGAAGGCCGGCGGCCCACAGCACGCCCGCGGTGATGTCTTCGAACGTGCCGCCGCATTTGCCCAGCACGCGCACCGGCAGGATCCTGGCGCTCCAGTTGAGGCCGGCGATGCCGTCGCCGTTGTTGCTGTTCGCCGCGATGATGCCGCTGACGAACGTGCCGTGCCACGAGCTCGGCTCTCCGGGCGCGCCGTCGCCGCACTCGCCGTCCGCGGTGGCATCGCCGGGATCGGACCCATCGTTGTCGCGACCGTTGCCGTCGTTGGCCGAGGCAGGATCGCTGATGAAGTCGTACCCGGGGAGCACCCGTCCGGCGAGCTCCGGGTGTTGGGTGATGCCGGTGTCGATGACCGCGACCACCGTCGACACGCTGCCGGTCTGCAGATCCCACGCGGCCGGCGCATTGACGCCGCCGACGGCGTCCGACAGCGACCATTGCTCGTTGTACTTCGGATCGTTGGGGACGAGCTTGGCCGTGGCGCGGCGCACCGGGTCGGCGTACTGCACGACGGGATCGGTCTGCAGCAGCGAGGCCATCGTCGCCAGGGTGTCCTGTGCGACCTTGGCCTGCAGCTTGAGCACCCAGATGCTGCCGATCTGGTGGTCGACGGCGAGCGGGGCGCCTACGATCGCGCTCCAGCGCGGCAGCAGCGTCGACCAGTCGGGCGAAGGATCGCCGGCGAGGCGCAGCATCAGCTTGTCGCCGAGCTCGGTGCTCGCGCTGCTCGGGCGGACCGATTGCACCTGCGACAAGGTCTGGGTCGAGACCGGCTCGGCCCACAGCACACTGCGATCCGAACGCAATCGGGAAACCAGCGCGCCGGCCGCCGGACGGTCGAGCGGCTGCGCGAGATCGAGCTCGAGTCCGCCGGTGCGCGTGGTCCCGGCGAGGTGCAGCGATATGCCGGCCAGCGTCTGCAGGCGGGCGAGCGCGGCGTCGGGGAGCGCGCCGGGCGCGGCTGTGTACGGATGCAGCATCACGCGGATGCGCGAGATCGTCTCGGCTTGCGCCGCACAGGCGATCGTCCCCAGCAGGCCAAGCAGCACAAGGCTTTGCAGCCATCGTCGAACCATCGGTCGCTCCCAGTCCGGATGTTTAGCGCAACGGCTTGCCGCCAAGCGGCGCGCACTGTCAGGCGCCCCATCGTACACAATGACATTGGAATTGTCATGAAGATTGCGCGCCAAATCCTTCCTTTGTCAGGATTTAGCTCCCGGGAAACAACAATGCGCCCGGTGGGGCCGAGCAGGCTGCCGGCCTTAAACCTTTAGACTTTCTTGTTGCCTACGACTTTCAGCGACCCCTGGAAAGGGCCCAGGACCTTGACCATTTGGGCGAATATCCGCGGATTTGCGGCCACTATCTGACCCCCGCGCAAATAGCCGCCTTCGCCGGCAAGGTCGCCGACCAGGCCGCCGGCCTCGACGATCAGCAGGCTGCCGGCGGCGACGTCCCAGGCGTTGAGCCCGACCTCCCAGAATCCGTCATAGTAGCCGGCGGCGACGTAGGCCAGGTCCAGCGCGGCCGAGCCGGGCCGGCGCAGGCCCGCCGTCTGCTGCATCATCGCGCGCATCATCGCGATGTAGGTCTCCAGATCGCTGCCGTCGCGAAACGGAAAGCCGGTGCCGACCAGGCACTCCTTCAGATGCTGCCGCCGCGACACGCGCAGCCGATGGTCGTTGAGAAATGCGCCGCGGCCGCGGGTCGCGGTGAAAAGATCGTTGCGCACGGGGTCGTAGATCACACCCTGCGTGATCTGCCCCTTGTGCTGCAAGGCGATCGAAACGCAGTACTGCGGAAAGCCGTGCAGGAAATTGGTGGTGCCGTCGAGCGGATCGATGATCCACAGATACTCGGATGCCGTGTTCGCGCCTTCGCCGGTGCCTTCCTCTGCTAGAATCGCATGGTCGGGATAGGTGGCGTGCAGCGTGTCGACGATCGCCGCTTCGGCGGCGCGGTCGATCTCGCTGACGAAATCCTTCGGACCCTTGGCGGTGACGACCAGACGGTCCAGATCGCGCGCGCCGCGATTGATGATGCCGCCGGCGCGGCGCGCGGCCTTGACCGCGGTGGTGAGCATCGGGTGCATTCGGGTTCACCGCTTTTGCGCTGACGCGCGAGCGGCGCATAAAGAACAATCGTCGCGCATTCTACCTGCAAACCAAGCCCTCGACGCCGCATGACGGACGCACCCGAGTCATCCGTCGTCAAGCCACGAGCGAATAACGATGCGCTGAGGCGCATCCGCATCGTCCTGTGCGCGACCAGCCATCCGGGCAACATCGGCGCCTCCGCGCGGGCGATGCGGGCGATGGGGCTGGCGCAACTTACGCTGGTGGCGCCGCAGCGTTTTCCCGATCCCGAGGCTGAAGCGCTCGCCTCGGGTGCGAGCGATATCCTGCGTGCGGCGCGCGTCGTGGCGACGCTCGACGAGGCGCTGGCCGGCGCCGCGCTGGCGATCGGGTTCTCGGCGCGGCGGCGCGAGTTCGCCGGCGGCGCGCTGCCGGTGCGCGCCGTTGCGCAGGAGGCGCTGGCGTATGCGAAGCGCGGCGAGGTCGCGCTGGTTTTCGGCAGCGAGATGTCCGGCCTGTCGAATGCGGAGCTCGCGCGCTGCCAGCTGGTCGCGACGATTCCGACAGACCCGGCATTCTCGTCGCTCAACCTCGCGGCCGCCGTCCAGGTCGCTGCCTACGAACTGCGCGTCGCCGCCGGCGGAGGCGAAGTCTGGCGCGCTCCGGCGTTCGAGCCTGCGACGCAGGACGAGATCGCGCGCCTGTTCGAGCATGGCGAGCGCACGCTGGTCGCGCTCGACTTTCTGCGGCCCGCGCACCCGAAGCGCCTGCTGCCGCGCTTGCGGCGGCTGTTCGCGCGGGCCCGGCTGGAGAAGGAGGAGGTCAACATCCTGCGCGGAATCCTGGCGCGGATCGACGAGCGTCTTGGGCGCGGGCGCAAGGAGGATTGAGTGGCGGCGACGACCGGGTCAAGCGCCGAAGAGAATGCGCCGCCGACCTGCCGCAACTGCGGTGCACCGGTCGACGGCGCGTATTGCGCGGCCTGCGGCCAGGAGACGGCGCTGCGCCTGCCGACATTGCGCGAGTTCCTGCGCGAAGCGGCGGGACGCTATGTCGCCCTCGACGGGCGCTTCTGGCGCACGATGTTCGCGCTGCTGGCGCGCCCCGGATTCCTGACGCGCGAGTACCTGGCCGGACGGCGCCGCCGGTACATCCGTCCGGCACGCCTGTATCTGTTCGCGACGCTGATATTTTTCGCCGTGACGCGACTGCTGGTGGGGCCGATCGATATTTTCGAGGTCCGTGCCGACACTCCGGAGGAAGCCAAATATCTTTCGCCCGACAAGGGCTTCAATGTGCAGATGGGAGAGGACGCGTTCGGATCGCTGGAGCTGCAAAAACGGTGGAACCGCTTCAACAATCTGAGCCGGAGCGACAAGGCCGAGCAACTGGGCGAGGGGATGCTGCGCTACGCGCCGTACGCGCTGTTCGTCCTGCTGCCGGCCTTCGCGCTGCTGCTGAAGCTCGTCTACCTTGGGCGCCGCCGCCGGTATCCGCGCCGTCCGCGCCTGTACGGCGAGCACCTGGTCTTTGCCGCCTACGACCATGCCTTCGTCTTCGTCGCGGCGACCATCATGCTGCTGCTCCTGGGGCGGACAATAGCGCTGACGATCGGCGTATGGGTCGTCGGCCTCTACCTGCTGTTGTCGATGCGCAGCGTTTACGGAGGCCCGTGGGTCGGGCTGCTGCTGCGCGCGTTTGTGCTCTTCGTTTCCTATATGGTGCTGGTCGGGCTCGCCACCGCCGGACTGGTCGTCGCCGCGATTCTGCTGCGTTGATCCCGGCACCATCAGCAGGGTCAATAGTTGAGTGATTCGGTCGGATATGGCACCATCGCCGTATGTTCGATCGACTCCGTGAAGACATCGCCGTCGTATTCGAGCGCGATCCGGCCGCCCGCACCTCGTGGGAGGTGCTGACCTGCTATCCGGGGCTGCACGCGCTGGTATGGCACCGCGCAGTGAGCAACCGCCTCTGGCGCGGCGGCGCGCGCTGGCTGGCGCGCTGGCTGTCGCACTGGGCGCGCTGGCTGACCGGGATCGAGATCCACCCCGGCGCGACGATCGGCCGGCGCGTGTTCATCGACCACGGCATGGGCATCGTCATCGGCGAAACCGCCGAGATCGGCGACGACTGCACGCTCTACCATGGCGTCACCCTCGGCGGGACGTCCTGGAAGGCGGGCAAGCGGCACCCGACGCTGGGGCGCGCCGTGGTCCTGGGAGCCGGCGCCAAGGTGCTGGGACCGATCCTGGTCGGCGACGGCGCCAAAGTCGGGTCCAACGCCGTGGTGGTGCGGGATGTCCCGGCCGGGGCCACGGCGGTCGGCATCCCCGCACGCATCCTGACCGGCGACGATGCGGTCCGCCGTGAGGCACAGGCGGCGCGGATCGGCTTTTCCGCCTACGGGATCAGTCCGGACATGAACGATCCGATGGTGCAGGCGATCCACTCGCTGCTCGACCATGCCGCGGCGACCGACGAGCGGATGCAGAAGCTGATCGACCATCTGCAGCAGGAAGGGGTCGACTGCAGCGATGCCAAGGCAACCGCCGACCGTTTCGACCCGGCTCAGCTGACGCGCTTACTTGACTGAACTAGTAGGGTTTTTAGTTGACTAAACCAGTCGGGAATTATAGAATTCGACTATGAAAACAGGGAAGCGACCGGGGGCAAAAGGCAGGCCATCATGAGACTTACGACCAAAGGACGGTTCGCCGTGACGGCGATGATCGACGTGGCGATGCACAACGGCAGGGGCCCCGTGACCCTGGCTGCCGTATCGGAGCGCCAGAAGATTTCGCTGTCCTACCTCGAGCAGTTGTTCGGCAAGCTCCGGCGCCATGGCCTGGTGGACAGCGTGCGCGGCCCCGGGGGCGGGTACAACCTCGCCCGCGACGCCACCGCGGTTTCGGTCGCGGACATCATCCTCGCGGTCGACGAGCCGATCGACGCGACCCAGTGCGGGGGCAAGGAAAATTGCCTCGACGACAGGCGCTGCATGACGCACGAGCTGTGGGCGAGCCTGAACACGCACATCTTCTCGTTCCTGCATTCGGTGTCGCTCGAGCAACTGGTGCGGCAGCAGGACAAGCGCGAAGTCAACGTGCTGCAGGATCGTCGCGCGCTGGCCGGCAAGAAGTCCGAGCCGGCCCCGGTCGTATAGCGTCCCGAGGGCAGCCGAGGGCATAAAGAGATCACGATGAAGAAACCGATCTATCTCGATTATTCGGCGACGACGCCGGTGGATCCGCGCGTCGCGGCCAAGATGATTCCGTACCTGACCGAGCATTTCGGCAATCCGGCCTCGCGTTCGCACGCGTTCGGCTGGGAAACCGAAAAGGCGGTCGAGGAAGCACGGGAGGAAGTCGCGAAGCTCGTCCATTGCGACCCGAAGGAATTGGTCTGGACCTCGGGCGCGACCGAGTCGATCAATCTCGCGCTGAAGGGCGCCGCGAACTTCTACAAGGACAAAGGGAAGCACCTCATCACCGTCAAGACCGAGCACAAGGCCACGCTCGACACGATGCGCGAGCTCGAGCGCGACGGGTTCGAAGTCAGCTATCTCGACGTCAAGCCGGACGGACTGCTCGACCTCGACGCCTTCAAGGCGGCGCTGCGGCCCGATACGATCCTGGTCTCGGTGATGTTCGTCAACAACGAAATCGGCGTCATCCAGGACATCCCGGCGATCGGCGAGATCTGCCGCGGCCGCGGCATCATTTTCCATGTCGACGCGGCGCAGGCGACCGGGAAGATACCCGTCGATCTGTCGACGCTGAAGGTCGACCTGATGAGTTTCTCGGCGCACAAGACCTACGGCCCCAAGGGCGTCGGCGCGCTGTTCGTCCGGCGCAAGCCGCGCGTGCGGATCGAAGCGCAGATGCACGGCGGCGGTCACGAGCGCGGCATGCGCTCGGGCACATTGCCGACGCATCAGATCGTCGGCATGGGCGAGGCATTCCGGCTGGCGCGGCTCGAGATGGCCACCGACAACGACCGCATACGGATGCTGCGCGACAAGCTCTGGCAGGGCCTGTCACAGATCGAGGAAGCACATCTGAACGGCGACATGGAGCGCCGCGTGCCGCACAACCTGAACGTGAGCTTCAATTTCGTCGAGGGCGAGAGCCTGATCATGGCGATCAAGGACGTCGCGGTCTCGTCGGGTTCGGCCTGCACCTCGGCCTCGCTCGAGCCCTCGTACGTGCTGCGCGCGCTGGGCCGCAGCGACGAGCTGGCGCATAGTTCGATCCGTTTCACCGTCGGCCGCTTCACGACCGAGGAAGAGGTCGATTACACCGTCGATCTGCTGAAGCGCAAGATCGAGAAGCTGCGGGAGTTGTCGCCGCTTTGGGAAATGTTCAAGGAAGGGGTCGATCTGGATACGGTGGTGTGGGCCGCTCATTAGCCGTTATTGCGTCAGCGTAGCCGACGCAATAACTGTCCGGATTCGAGCGGCGGCTTTCGCCGCCGTTCAATCCGGACAACGTCGGACGCAGGACACTGAAGTTTTCTGGAGACTGAAATGGCATACAGCGACAAGGTACTGGATCACTACGAAAACCCGCGTAACGTCGGCTCGTTCGCCAAGGACGACGACGCGGTCGGCACCGGCATGGTCGGTGCGCCCGCTTGCGGCGACGTGATGAAGCTGCAGATCCGGGTGGGCGCCGATGGGCGCATCGAGGACGCGAAGTTCAAGACCTACGGCTGCGGCTCGGCGATCGCCTCGTCGTCGCTGGTCACCGAGTGGGTGAAGGGCAAGACGCTCGACCAGGCGCTGACGATCAAGAACACGCAGATCGCCCAAGAGCTGGCGCTGCCGCCGGTCAAGATTCACTGCTCGATTCTGGCCGAAGACGCGATCAAGGCAGCGGTGGCCGATTACAAGAAGAAGCACGACGAGAGCGCCGAAGTCGCTCCCGCGCCGCGCGTTGCGGCCGCGGCTTGAATCCGGAAAGGGCGAAGCAGGTATGGCGATTACCCTGACCGAGAGCGCGGCCAAGCACGTTGCGGGCTTCCTGGAGAAGCGCGGCAAGGGGGTCGGCTTGCGTCTGGGCGTGCGCACGACCGGATGCTCGGGGCTCGCCTACAAGCTCGAATTCGTCGACGAGATCAGGCCGGAGGACCTTCACTTCGAGAGCCGAGGCATCAATGTCGTCGTCGATCCGAAAAGCCTGCCGTATCTCGACGGCACCGAGCTCGATTTTGCGCGCGAGGGCTTGAACGAAGGATTCAAGTTCAACAATCCGAACGTAAAGGACGAATGCGGCTGCGGCGAATCCTTCAACGTCTGAGGTCGTCGATAACCTTCGCATAGCGCGCCGCTGCTTCGTTGCTGCTCACTTTCGATCCTCACGTACTTGCGTGTACGTTGCGGTCGAAAGTTCCGCGGCGCCCCACGTAGACCTGGCGCCGCGCTCTGCTCGATTCTCGACGACCTCATCAGGACGAGTTGCAATACGCGGATGCCGTTGCGATGATCGACTTCTCCCAGAATTACTTCGCGCTGTTCGGGCTGCCGCCGCGGTATCGCTTCGACCCGGCGCGGCTCGATGCCGCGTACCGTGCGCTGCAGACGCAGGTGCACCCGGACCGGTTCGCCGCCGCCGGCGAAAGCGAGCGCCGACTCGCGCTGCAGTCGTCGGCGCGGGTCAACGAAGCTTATCGCGCGCTGAAGGATCCGGTCGGGCGCGCCCAATACCTGTTGTCGTTGCACGGCGTCGATGCGACGTCGGAGACCGATACCGCGTTGCCGCTGGACTTTCTCGAGCGCCAGCTCGAGCGCCGCGAAGCGGTCGACGAGGCCCGGAGCGCCGGCCAGACCGGCAGGCTGGAAGCGCTGCTGGCGGAGGTGCGCGCCGAGATTGCGGCGCTGGAGCCGGCTCTCGCCGACACGCTGGACAACGAGCGGAGCTGGGAATCGGCGCGCGCAGGCGTACGCGAGTTGCAGTTCCTGTCCAAGCTGGCGGCCGACATCGATGCCGCCATCGGCGGGATCGACGACTGATGGCTCTGCTGCAGATCGCCGAACCGGGACAGGCGCCCGAACCGCGCCGGCCGCGGCTCGCCATCGGCATCGACCTCGGAACGACCAATTCGCTGGTCGCCACGGTTCGCGATGGACGCGCCGACGTGCTGCCCGACGCGCAGGGGCGGCGCCTGTTGCCGTCGGTCGTGCGCTACGCGCCACAAGGGATCGGGGTCGGCTACGAAGCGCAGGCCGCGCAGATCTCCGATCCGCAGAACACGATCGTGTCGGTCAAGCGCATGATGGGACGGGCGTTGCCCGATCTGGCCGACGCGCGCCGCTTTCCGTATCGCTTTATCGACTCGCCAGGCACAGTGCAGATCGCCACGCGCGCCGGCGTGCGGACGCCGGTCGAAATCTCGGCGGAGATCCTCGGGGCGCTTCGGGCGCGCGCGGAAAAGGCGCTGGGTGGCGCGCTCGACGGCGCCGTCGTCACCGTCCCGGCTTATTTCGACGACGCGCAACGGCAGGCGACCAAGGATGCGGCGCGGCTGGCCGGGCTCAACGTTCTGCGCCTGCTGAACGAGCCGACGGCGGCGGCGATCGCCTATGGACTCGACAATGCCTCGGAAGGAACCTACGCCGTCTACGACCTGGGCGGCGGCACGTTCGACCTGTCGATATTGAAGCTTTCGCGCGGCGTGTTCGAAGTTCTGGCGACCGCCGGCGACACCGCGCTGGGCGGCGACGACTTCGATCATCGCATCTATTGCTGGGCACTCGAAGCCGCGGGCATCGGCCCGGTAGCCCCGGGCGATGCGCGGCTGCTGATGGCCCAGGCGCGCGAGGTGAAGGAAGCGCTGACGACGCGTGACGAGGTCGCATTCAACGCGACGCTGCAGTCGGGCGACAAGATCGCGGCGACGCTCAGCGCTGCGGAGTTCGAGGCGATCAGCCAGACGCTGGTGGCGAAGACGCTCGCTCCGGTCAGAAAGGCGCTGCGCGACGCCAAGCTCGCGCCGGCCGACATCAAGGGGGTAGTGATGGTCGGCGGGGCGACCCGCATGCCGCAGATCCAGCGGGCGGTCGCCGAGTTTTTCGGCCAGGCGCCGCTGAACAATCTGAATCCGGACGAGGTCGTCGCACTCGGCGCCGCGATCCAGGCCAATGTGCTGGCCGGCAACCGCGCCAGCGACGAGGACTGGCTGCTGCTCGACGTGATTCCGCTGTCGCTGGGACTGGAGACGATGGGCGGACTCACCGAGAAGATCATCCCGCGCAACGCCACGATACCGATCGCCCGCGCGCAGGAATTCACCACGTTCAAGGACGGGCAGACCGCGATGGCGCTGCACGTCGTGCAGGGCGAGCGCGAGCGCGTCGCCGACTGCCGCTCGCTGGCGCGCTTCGAATTGCGCGGCATCCCGCCGATGGTCGCCGGCGCCGCGCGCATCAAGGTGACGTTCCAGGTCGATGCCGACGGTCTGCTCGCGGTGTCGGCCAGCGAGCAGACGACCGGCGTCGAGGCATCGATCGTGGTCAAGCCTTCGTACGGGCTGTCCGACGACGAGATCGCGCGGATGCTGCAGGAGTCGTTCGCCAACGCCGCCCCCGACATGGTGGCGCGCGCCGCGGCCGAGGCGCGGGTCGAAGCGGAGCGCGTCGTCGCTGCCACCGAAGGGGCGCTGCGCTCGGACGGGGACCTGCTCAGCGATGCGGAGCGGCTTCCGATCGAACAGGCGCTTGCCGCGGTCCGTCGCCTTGCCGGTCAGGATGACCACCGCGCGCTGGTCGATGCGGTGAGCGCACTCAACGCCGCCACCGAGGAGTTCGCCGCCCGGCGCATGAACCGCGGCGTCGCTCGCGCGCTGACCGGTCGCAGCGTCGACGCCCTGGGTTGAGGGTCGGCGATGACCGAAATCGTCGTGCTGCCGCACGCGGAACTCTGCCCGGAGGGCAAGACTTTCGAGGCGGTCGAAGGTGAATCGATCTGCGATAATCTGCTCGATCAGAAGATCGAGATCGAGCACGCCTGCGAAAAGTCGTGCGCATGCACGACCTGCCATGTCATCGTCCGGGAGGGTTTCGATTCGCTCTCGCCGTCGTCGGAGGACGAGGATGATCTGCTCGACCGGGCCTGGGGCCTGACGCCGGTGTCGAGACTGTCGTGTCAGGCCAAGGTCGGCAGCAGCAAGCTGGTGATCGAGATTCCGAAGTACACGATCAACTACGCCAAAGAGACGACCAAATGAAGTGGGTTGACTCGCGCGACATCGCGATCGCGCTGGCCGAGCGCCACCCGGATGTCGATCCGGCGACGGTTCGCTTCACCGACCTGCACCGCTGGGTGGTCGAGCTGCCCGGCTTCGACGACGACCCCAAGCATTCGGGCGAAAAGATACTCGAGGCCATTCAGATGCTGTGGATCGATGAGAGTGAAGAATGAATCCGGCACCGATGCCGCTGATCAGCGCGCTCTACACCGGCGTATTCGCGCTGTTGCTGGTCGCCCTCGCACTGCTGGTGTCGCGCCGGCGGCGCAGCATGGGCATCGGGCTCGGGACCGGCGGCGACGCCGAGCTCGAGCGCGCGATTCGCGTCCACGCCAACGCGGTCGAGTGGGGGTTGCCGGTGCTGCTGCTTCTGCTGGTCGCGGAGGAGAACCGCGCATCGCCGCTGTTGCTGCACGTCTGCGGCATCGCGTTCATCCTCGCCCGCGTCATGCACGCGGCAGGCTTGTCGCGCTCCAGCGGGCATTCGGTGGGCCGCTTCGCCGGCATCGGCCTGACCTGGTTGGTGCTCATCGTGCTCGCCGTATGGAACGTCGTCGCGTTCCTGCGACCCGCGCTGGCCTGATCGGCGCGGTTACTCGAAAAGATTGAGGATGGCGTCCAACCCGCAGTAGTCGATCGCATAGGTGGCGCCGGCGCGCACCACGGGCTTGGCATGGTAGGCAACGCTGATGTCGGCGGTCTTCAGCATCGGCAGGTCGTTCGCCCCGTCTCCGATCGCGACCGCGAGTCCGCCTTGGGTGGCGAGCTTTGCGCGCAAGCGGCCGAAGCACGCGGCTTTCGCCTCGGCGTCGACCATCGGCCCGATCAGGCGGCCGGTCAGCCGGCCGGCGGCGATCTCCAGCGTGTTCGCGCAGGTGTGGTCTATCCCGAGGCGGGCTTTCAGGCGCTCGGTGAAAAACGTGAAGCCTCCCGAGACCAGCAGCGATTGTGCGCCGACGGCGCGCATGCCGGCCAGAAGGCGCTCGGCGCCCGGGGAAAGCTTGAGCCGCTCGTCGTAGACGCGCTGCAGCGCGGCGACATCCAGGCCGCGCAGGAGGGCGACGCGGCGGGTGAGGCTTTGGCCGAAATCGATTTCGCCGCGCATCGCGCTTGCGGTGATCGCCGCGACCTCTTGCTTGATACCCATCATGTCGGCGATCTCGTCGACGCATTCGATGCTGATCAGGGTCGAGTCCATGTCCATCGCCACTAGGCGCACCCGGTCGAGGCGCTGGCCGGGCGGAACCAGTGCGCAGTCGATCGCCGCCTGCGCGCAGTACGCGGCGACCGCGGCCGTATCGCTCGCGGGGGTGAGGGCGAACGCCTGGTCGGCGCTGCGCGACATCGCGTCTATGCGCTCGGCACCGGCGAGCTTGGCCAGCGCCTTGAGCGCGGGCGTGGCGATGTCGGGTGCCTGCACGACCAGGCGCGCCGCGGTGCCGGTTTCGGCCGTCATCCCGGCTCCCGCACCAGAGGCGAGCTGCGGACGGGGGATCGTCGCATCGAATCGAGGAAGCTCGGAAAGCGCACGACGCGGGACCGGTGGCTGGCGGGGCATGATGATAGTGCCATCGCTTCTACTCCCCGGCGCGGGCGCGGCGTATTATATGTGATCCCACCGTTACGACGAGGAGAAAACCATGTCACTGCGTCTTGGCGACACTGCCCCCGATTTCACCCAGGAATCGAGCGAGGGCCCGATCAGCTTCCACAAATGGCTGGGCGACAGCTGGGGCGTGCTGTTTTCGCATCCCGCCGATTTCACCCCGGTGTGCACGACCGAGCTCGGATTGACCGCCAAGCTCAAGGAGGAGTTTGCCAAGCGAAACGTCAAGGTGATCGCGCTCTCGGTCGATCCGGTCGACTCGCACAAGAAATGGATCAATGACATCAACGAGACACAGAACACCAAGGTCAACTTCCCCATCATTGCCGACGCCGACCGCAAAGTCTCGACTTTGTACGACATGATCCATCCGAACGCCAGCGCCACGGCGACGGTGCGCTCGCTGTTCGTCATCGATCCGAAAAAGGTGATCCGCCTGATCATCACCTATCCCGCATCGACCGGCCGCAACTTCGACGAAGTCCTGCGCGTGATCGATTCGCTGCAGCTGACCGAGTATCACAGCGTGGCGACGCCGGGCAACTGGAAGAACGGCGACGACGTGGTGATCGTGCCGTCGCTGCAGGACCCCGAACAGCTGAAGCAGAAATTCCCCAAGGGCTTCAAGGCGCTGCGGCCGTATTTGCGCATGACGCCGCAGCCCAACCGCTGACGGCGCGAAGCGCCTCGATCCGGCTGCGGGCGACGCGTCAGGGCTTCCGGCCCTGGCGCGTTTTCTTTTTCGGCGCGGCAGCCACGTCGTCTCCGGCCAGCACGAAATCGATCTTGGTCGACTCGAGGTCGACGCGGGCGACTTTCACCATGATGCGGTCGGCCAGCCGGTAGACGGTGCCGCTGCGCTCGCCGCTCATCGCGTGCCGCACGGCGTCGTAGTGAAAATAGTCGTTGCCGAGCTCCGTCACATGCACGAGCCCATCGACATTGAGGCCGTCGAGGGTGACGAACAGGCCGAAATGCGTGACGCCGCTGACCGTGCCCATGAATATCTCGCCGACCTTGTCCTGCATGAAAAAGCATTTGAGCCAGTTCTCGACGTCCCGGGTCGCATCATCGGCGCGACGCTCGGTCTGCGAGCAGTGGACGCCCAGCTCCGACCAGGTCGCGCCGCTCGGCTGATAGCGCGTGCCGGAAAGGCAGGCCTTGATGCAGCGATGGATCAGCAGGTCCGGATAGCGGCGGATCGGCGAAGTGAAGTGCGTATAGGCGTCATAACCGAGGCCGAAGTGGCCCTCGTTGTCGGGACTGTAGACCGCCTGCTGCAGCGAGCGCAGCAGCACCGTCTGCAGCAGGTTGAAATCGGGCCGGCCCTTGATCTGTCCCAGCAGCTTCGCATAGTCGGCCGGCGTCGGAGACTCGCCGCCGCCGAGCGAGAGCCCCGAGCCGGCGAGGAACTCCTTCAGGGCAGCGAGCTTTTCCGGCGTCGGTCCTTCGTGCACGCGGTAAAGCGCAGGCTGTTTTTGCTCGAGCAGGTAGGAAGCGGCGCACACATTGGCCGCCAGCATGCATTCCTCGATCAGCTTGTGCGCGTCGTTGCGCATGATGGGCACGATCGTCTCGATCTTGCCGTGCGTATCGAACCTGAGCTCGAGCTCGATCGTCTCGAAATCGATCGCGCCGCGACGCGCGCGCGCCGCGGCCAGGACCTTGTACAGCGCGTAGAGGTTTTCGAGTTGCGGCTGCAGCGCGACCGCTTCCTTCGTGCGGGTTTTCGGCTGCGACAGCCAGTCCCACACCTGATTGTAGGTGAGCCGCGCACGCGAATGCATGATCGCGGGAAAGAACTTGTAGCGCTCGATGTCGCCGTCGGCGCTGATCGTCATTTCGCACGCCATGCACAGCCGATCGACCGCCGGCTTGAGCGAACAAAGCTCGTTCGACAGCTGCTCGGGCAGCATCGGGATGACTCGCCGCGGAAAATAGACCGAGGTCCCGCGATCGCGCGCGTCGGCGTCGAGGGCGTCGCTGTCGGCGACGTAGTGGCTGACGTCGGCGATGGCCACGATCAGCCGGAACCCCTTGGCGCCGCGCTCGCAATAGACGGCATCGTCGAAGTCGCGTGCGGTCTCGCCGTCGATCGTCACCAGCGGCAGAGCCGTGAGGTCGGTGCGTCCCTTGCGGTCGGCTTTCTGCACCTCGTGCGGAAAGCGTCCTGCCTGCCGCTGCGCCGCGGCGGAAAACCGGTAAGGCAGGTCGTGCTTGCGCAGCGCGATCTCGATCTCCATGCCGGGATCGGTGTAGTTGCCCAGGACCTCGATGACTTTTGCCAGCGCTTCGCGATGCGCCGACGGCTGCTCGATCACTTCGGCGACGACGACCTGGCCCGGCTTTGCGCTGCCGCGCATGTCCGGCGGGATCAGGATGTCCTGGCTGATGCGCTTGTTTTCGGCGACCAGATACCAGATGCCGCGTTCATCAAAGACGCGGCCGACGACTTCCCGGTTGGCCCGCTCGAGCACGTCGACGATCGCGCCCTCCGGCCGGCCGCGGCGATCGACGCCGACGATCCGCGCAGTAGCGCGGTCGCCATGCAGTGTCTTGTGCATCTCCGTGGCAGACAGGAACAGATCGGGGCTTGCGTCGTCGGGAACGAGAAATCCGAAACCATCGGCATGTCCTTGCACCGTCCCGGTCACCAGGTCGAGCTTGGCGACGACGCAAAGCTGGCCCTTGCGGTTGGTCATCAGCTGGCCGTCGCGCTCCATCGCCGCCAGACGGCCGGCGAACGCTTCGCGCTCGGCGTCGCCGCGGACGCCGAGCAGTTCTACCAGCTGTTGCGCCGGCATCGGCACGCCTTGCTCGCGCAAGGTCTGCAGTATCTGCTCGCGCTCCGGAATCGTTACATCGCCCCGCGGGCGGCGGGCGCGGCGTCCGGACACGGCATCGCCGGGCGATCCGGCGGGCGAAGTGCTTCGCGTCACGGATGCCGCGCGTTCGCGCGGCAAAGTGTTACCGCCGGTTGCAGTTTTCGATCCGCTGCGGATCGCGGCGGTGTTGCGTTGCTTTTTTGACAAGAAAGTCACTCTTTCGTAAAATTATGGGCTAGCCTGACGTACGACGCCGTACTACAGCCCAGATGGCGGAATTGGTAGACGCACTAGGTTCAGGTCCTAGCGGTGGCAACACTGTGGAGGTTCGAGTCCTCTTCTGGGCACCATCGTAGCATCCGGCCCGGCCGGAGGAAGCCGGCAATCGATGCACGCCCGCGACATGCGGGCTTTTGCTTTTTTTGACATGCGCCCGGGAGAGCCGTTCGATGAGACTGGCCGCTTTGACCGCCTTGTTCGTCCTGAGCTGCTGTGTCGCGCCGTCAGCGGGCGCGGACGAAGAAAAATTGCCTACGCAGCTTGCGGGCACCGGATCGACGACGCCCGAATCGGGAAAGAAGACGGTTGCGCCGTGGTCGATCTCGATCGTTTCGCAGGACGCCGACGGCAATCTCAAAGGCACGCTGAACTGGAACGGCCGCAGCTGCCAGATCTCGGCAGTCGCCTTCACCGGCACTTATCGCAACGGCGTGCTCGATATCAGCGCACCGGCCACCAGCCGGACCTGCGGCGCGATCACGATGACGTTGACCAAGGCCAGCGTCGGCGACCTTCTGCTGGAAGGCACAGCCCGATTTCACGGTGCCGATACGCCGGCTGCGGTGACCTTGCGGCCGCGCTGAGCGGCAAAGCACGACGTCAATAGCGCGCGTTCCCGGGCGATCGCGGAAACGGGATCACGTCGCGCACGTTGGAAAGCCCGGTCACGTAGGCGATCGTCCGCTCGAATCCCAGTCCGAATCCCGCGTGCGGCACCGTGCCGTAACGGCGCAGGTCGCGATACCAGGCGTAATGCTCGATGTCCATGCCGGCTGCGGCCATGCGGGCGTCGAGGACATCGAGGCGTTCCTCGCGCTGGCTGCCGCCGATGATCTCGCCGATGCCGGGTGCGAGCACGTCCATCGCGGCGACCGTCCTGCCGTCATCGTTCAAGCGCATGTAGAACGCCTTGATCTCCTTCGGGTAGTTGACCAGGATCACCGGCCCGCGCACGTAGCTCTCCGAGACGTAGCGCTCGTGCTCCGACTGCAGGTCCATTCCCCACCGCACCGGAAATTCGAACTTCTGCGTCGCTTTCTCGAGGATGCTGATCGCATCTTCGTAGTCCATGCGGACGAATTCGGCGTCTATCATTCCCTGCAGCTTGGCGATCACGCCCTTTTCGATGCGCTCCTCGAAAAACGCCATGTCGTCGGCGCGCTCTTCCAGCACCGTCCGGAAGATATGCTTGAGCAGCGCCTCGGCCAGCGTCGCATTGTCCGACAGATCGGCGAAGGCGATCTCGGGCTCGATCATCCAGAACTCCGCCAGATGCCGGCTGGTGTTCGAATTCTCGGCGCGAAACGTCGGCCCGAACGTATACACCTTCGACAGCGCCAGGCAGTACGTCTCGACGTTGAGCTGACCGGAGACGGTGAGAAAAGCCTCGCGTCCGAAGAAGTCCGAGCCGAAATCGACTTTCCCCTGCGCCGTGCGCGGCAGGTTGGCAAGATCCAGCGTCGACACGCGGAAGAGCTCGCCCGCGCCTTCCGCGTCCGACGTCGTGATGATCGGCGTGTTGATCCAGACGAAGCCGTTCTGGTCGAAAAAGCGATGCACGGCCTGAGCGATCGTGTGGCGGACGCGGCTGACCGCGCCGATGACGTTGGTCCGCGGGCGCAAATGCGCTACTTCGCGCAGGAACTCGAGCGTGTGCGGCTTCGGCTGGATCGGATACGAATCGGGGTCGTCGACCCACCCGACGACTTTGAGCGAGCTCGCCTGCATCTCGAACGGCTGTCCCTTGGCCGGCGAAGGAACGATCATGCCGGTGGCTTCGACCGCGCAGCCGGCCGTCAGGCGCGCGATCTCGCTGGCGTAGTTGGGCAGCGTGTTCGGCGCGACCACCTGCACGGGGTGGAATCCCGACCCGTCGGACAAATGCACGAACGAGATGCCGGCCTTCGAGTCGCGACGCGTGCGCACCCATCCCTGCAAGGTGACGGGAGCGTCCTGCGGCGCGCGGCCGGCCAGGATGTCGGCGCAGCTCAGCGCATTCATCGCTCGGCTCCGGTCGCGGCGGCAAGGCGCGCCTTCAGCTGCTGCGGCCGCAGCGTGTCGTAGATCTCGAACGGCTGGTGTATCCACGGACTGTCGGGCAGGTAATCGACATAGTAGTCGGGCTTGAACACCGAACAGCCCTTGTACCAGACGACGGCCGTGCGCATGTCGGTGATATGGGGAAAGCGCTGCGGCAGCTCCTTGTCGACCGCTGCGAGTGTGTGGCCCGAATCGACCATGTCGTCGACCAGCAGCACGCGATCGCCCAGCCGCGGCGCCGTCATTGTCACGTGCTCGGCGATGACCAGCTGTCCGCGCAGGGTGCCCCCCTCGGCCGTGTACGAATGCGTCGACAGGATCGCGAGCGGCAGCTCGTAGATCCGGGACAGCACGTCGCCGACCCGCAATCCGCCGCGCGCGATGCAGATCACCTGGTTGAACTGCCACGCCGATTCGTGCACCTGCAGCGCAAGGCGCTCGACCAGAATGTTGTATTGCTGCCAGCTGATGTGCAGGCTCATCGTGGCGTATCGCTCTAGTGGAACGGATGATGCAGCAGGATCGTCTCGTCGCGCTCGGCGCCGGTCGACACCATCGCGATCGGCACTCCGGTCAATTGCTCGATGCGCCGCAGGTACGCGCGCGCCGGAGCCGGCAGCGCGTCGAAGCTGTCGACGCCGAGCGTGCTCTCCGGCCAACCCGGCATGTCCTCGTACACCGGTTGGCATTCGGCCACCGCATCGGCGCCGATCGGCAACAGCGGCTGCGGCGCGCCGTTGACGAGATAGCCGGTGCAGATCCGGATCGACGGCATTCCGTCGAGGACATCGAGCTTGGTGATGCACAAGCCATCGACCCCGTTGAGCTGCAGCGAGCGCTTCAGCGCCGCGATGTCGAGCCAGCCGCAACGGCGCGGTCGGCCGGTGACCGAGCCGAACTCGTTGCCTCGCTTGGCCAGCCCCGCGCCGATCTCGTCGGTCAGCTCGGTGGGGAACGGTCCGGTGCCGACCCGCGTCGTGTACGCCTTGACGATGCCCAGCACGTAATCGAGCATCTGCGGTCCGATGCCGGTGCCCGGCGCGGCCGCGCCGGCCAGGCAGTTCGACGAGGTGACGTAGGGATAGGTCCCGTGGTCGATGTCGAGCAGCGCGCCCTGCGCACCCTCGAACAGCAGCGAATCGCCGCGGCGGCGCGCCTCCTGCAGCAACGCGGCGACATCGCCGACCATCGGCAGCAATGCGGGTGCGAGCGCCAGCGCGCCGTCGAGCGTTTGCTGATACGGCACCGCGTCGCGCCTGAAGTATTGCGTCAACACGAAGTTGTGATAGTCGATCAGCGGCTTGAGCTTCGCGGCGAACCGGTCGGGATAGAACAGATCCTGCAGCCGCACCGCGCGCCGCGCGATCTTGTCTTCGTAGGCGGGGCCGATGCCGCGTCCGGTCGTGCCGATGCGCGTCTCGCCCATCGACGCTTCACGCGCCTGGTCGAGGGCGACGTGGCACTCGAGCACCAGCGGACACGCGGGCGAAATCGAAAGCCGCGACCGGACCTCGATGCCGGCGGCCTCGAGCTCGCCGATTTCCTGCAGCAACGCCGACGGCGACAGCACGACGCCGTTGCCGATGTAGGCGCGGACGTTCGGCCGGAGAATGCCCGACGGAATCAGCCGCAGCACCGTCTTCCTGCCGCTGATGACCAGCGTGTGTCCGGCGTTGTGTCCGCCCTGGAAGCGCACGACGCCCTGCGCGTGCTCGGTCAGCCAGTCGACGACCTTGCCCTTGCCTTCGTCGCCCCATTGCGTGCCGATGACGACGACGTTCCTGCCCATGTGCGCCATCGCTGTCAGCCCTGGCCGGCGACGCCGCTCAGCGCGGCGAGCTGGCGCAGGTCGAGCGTAAACCCGGTGGCGGGGCGAGCGCGGCCGAACGCTTTGCCGATGCCGTCGTACCGCTCGCCGCGGCCGATGGCGTTGGCTTCGCCCTCGGTGAACACCGAGAAACTGGCGCCGGTCTGGTAGTGATAGCCGCGCAGATCCGCGAGATCGATATGCAACGCGGCGACCTTCGGGCCGGCGGCCAGCGCCAGTGTTTCCAGCGCGGTCAGCGCGACGGCGATCGACGGCGTGTCGGGCAGCCGGCTTCGCGCCGCCGCGAGCACTTCGTCGGCCGGACCGTACAGCGTCGGAAGCGCGGCGAATGCGTCGCGCCAGACGGCGGGGAGATTGGCGGCGAGCTCGGCGACGGCCGGCACGTCCTTGCCGCGCAAGGCCGCGAACATCGCGCTGTCGCTGGCGTTGCCTGCGATGTGCGCGCCGTTGGCCAGCGCCCGGTACACGCCGACGTGGCCGAGATCCAGGTGCAGCCCGCGAACGCCGACCGCGGCGAGCGACGACAGCAGCAGCATCAGGACTTCGCGATCGGCGTCGATCTGCGGGTCGCCGTACAGCTCGGCGCCGATCTGCAGGACTTCGCGCGTCTGCGCGAGGCCGGCGACTATCGTGCGCAGCACGCTGCCGGCGTAGCAGAGGCGGGTGACGCCGGGCTCGTTGAGCAGGTGCGCGTCGATGCGCGCGACCTGCGGCGTCATGTCGGCCCGCACGCCGAGCAGGCGTCCGGACAAGGGATCGATCACCTTGAACGTCTGCAGCTCGAGATCGTGCCCGGTGCCGGTCAGCAGCGAGTCGAGGTGCTCGATCAGCGGCGGCTGCACCAGCCGGTAACCGTGATCGCGAAAATGATCGAGCAACGTGCGCCGCAGCCGCTCGATCGTCTCCGCCTCGGGCGGGAGGATGTCCTCGACGTATTCGGGAAGGATCCAGCTATGCATGGAATATCAGCAGGACGGCTGTGCCGGTGAGCAGCGAGGTAAGGCCGATAAAGCGCAATTGTCCGTCGGACAGCTCGGTCATGCGGCGGAACGTGTCGCGCCACACTCGCGGTGCCACCAACGGCAGCAGCCCTTCGAGCACCAGCACCAGCGCGCATGCCGCAACGAATGCGTCCGGCACTTTGGTCTTCCGTCGGCGAAGGCGTTACTTGCCGCGCGCAGCCGGAGGACCGCCGCCCGGCTGCTTCAGGTACTGGAAGAACTCGGCGCTCGGATCGAGCACGATCACGTCGCCCTTGCTGCGGAACGTCGACTTGTAGGCTTCGAGGCTGCGGTAGAACGAATAGAACTCCGGATTCTGCCCGTACGCGGATGCATAGGTCGCGGAAGCCTTGGCGTCGCCCTCGCCCTTGGTCTTCTGCGCCTGCTTGTAGGCGTCGGCGAGAATGACTTCGCGCTGGCGGTCGGCGTCGGCGCGGATTTTTTCCGATTCGGCCGCACCCAGCGAGCGCAGCTCGTTGGCCACGCGCTTGCGCTCGGATTCCATGCGCTGGTAGACCTGGGCGAGCACCTCGTCGGGCAGCTCGACCCGCCGCAGCCGCACGTCGACGACCTCGACGCCGATCGACTTGGCGTCGGCATCGGCCTTCTGCCGCGTCGTCGTCATGATCTTCTCGCGCTCGGTCGATATCGCTTCGTGCAGCGTGCGCTTGTTGATCTCCTCGGCAAGATTGGCGCGTATCGTCTGCGCCAGCCGCCGCCGCGCCGTTTCCTCGTCGCCGGTCACGCTCTGGTAGTACTTGCGCACGTCGGTGATCCGCCAGTAGGCGATGAAGTCGGCCTTCAGCGGTGTTTTCTCCGACGTCGTCACGCGATCGGGGTCCGAGGTCTCCAGCAAGAGGATCCGCTTGTCGTAGAACTTGACGTTCTGCAACAGCGGCACCTTGAGATAGAGGCCCGCTTCGGTCTTGGCATCGATGAACTCGCCGAGCTGGAACTTGATCGCGTACTGCTTCTGGTCGACCGTATAAAGCGACTGCGACAGCACGAGCAATGTCGCGACCAGCAGCGCGAGCAGCGGTGTCGTGGCTTTCATCGTCCCGCCCCTGCCTCTCGGTTGCGCGAAAGCTCCCGCGTGCGCGGGTCGACGGTCACCGCCGTCTCCGGCGGTGCCGGTCGCGCGACGTCGGCGGCCACCGCCGCGCCGGCGGCACCCTGTTTCAGCAGCTGATCGAGCGGCAGGTAGAGCAGATTGTTGCCGTTCTTCTGATCGATCAGCACCTTGCTCGAGTTGCCCAGCACCGATTGCATCATGTCGATGTACAGCCGTTGCCGGGTCACCGCCGGCGCCTTCGCGTACTCGACCAGGATCTGGCGGAAGCGGCTGGCGTCGCCGTCCGCCCGCTGCGTGACGCTGGCGTTGTAGCCGTCGGCTTCCTGCAGCAGCCGCGACGCCTGGCCGCGTGCGCGCGGCACGACGTCGTTGGCGTAAGCCTGGCCTTCGTTTTTCTGGCGCTCGCGATCCTGCTTGGCCTTGACCGCGTCGTCGAACGCCGCGGCGACCTGGTCCGGCGGCAGCGCGTTCTGCAGCGTCACCTTCTGCACGTAGATGCCGGTGCCGTAGCGGTCGAGCATCGCCTGCATCAGCTTTTCGGTCTCGGTGGCGATCTGCGCGCGGCCTTCGTAGAGCGCGAAGTCCATCTGGCTGTGGCCCGCAACCTCGCTCATCGCCGTCTGCGCGACCTGCGCGACGACGTCATCGGGCTTGCGCGCGTTGAATGAATAGTCGGCGGCGCTCTTCAGGTTGTACTGGACCGCGAACTGGATGTCGATGATGTTTTCGTCGTCGGTGAGGAACAGGGATTCCTTGGCGATCTTGTTCCTCGGGTTGCCGTTGCGGTAGCCGATCTCGACCGTTTTCACCTGAGAGAAATCGACGACCTCGACCGCCTCGATCGGGAACGGCAGATGCCAGCGCGGTCCCGGCGTCGTGGTCTCGGTGTATTTCCCGAAGCGGGTGACGACGCCGCGCCGGCCTTCGTCGACGATGTAGAAGCCGCTCGCCAGCCAGATGACGACGATCAGCGCGCCCAGCATGCCCGCGCCGCCGATCGGGAACGAGGGCTTGGTCGGCGGCGGGCCGCCGTCGCCGCCCTCGGGCTCCTTGCGGCCGAATATCGCGTTCAGCCGCCGATTCACGTTCCGCCAGATCTCCTCGAGATCGGGCGGACCGGTGCGGTTGCGCTTACCCCACTGGGGGTCGTTGAGTGACATGGCGGACGCTGGCTATTGTCGCTATTCGGGTGAAGGTGGGTGGGCTGGCGCCGGCGCTTTTCAGGCGGTCGCCGCCCGGTCCCCGGGGCGGGGGAACCGCTCGACCAGCGCGGCGCGCAACTCCGGCACGCCTGCGCCGGTAAGCGCGCTCAGACGAACGGCGCGGATTCTACCATATTCGTCGCGCTCGACGCCCGGCTCGCAGGCCCCCGCGTCGCACTTGTTGCGAACGAGGATCTGCGGCACCTCACTGGCGCCGATCTCGGCCAGCACGGCGTCGACCGCCTGGATCTGCTCGTCGCGCCCCGGATGGGCGTTGTCGACGACGTGCAGCAGCAAGTCGGCGTCCACGGCTTCCTTCAAGGTCGCGCGAAAAGCGGCAATGAGGTCGTGCGGCAGGTCGCGCACAAAGCCGACGGTGTCCGACAGCACGATGGTTTGCGCCCCGGCGAGCACCAGCCGGCGCAGCGTCGTGTCGAGAGTGGCGAACAGCTGGTCGGCGGTATAGCTGGTCGCGCCGGTCAGTCGATTGAACAGCGTCGACTTGCCGGCATTCGTGTAACCGACCAGCGCGACGTTCCTGACCGCGGCGCGGCGTCGCGCGCGGCGCTGCGTCTCGCGCTGGCTGGCGATGCGAGCCAGCCTGGACTTCAGCATCTTGACCCGCGTTCCGATCAGCCGCCGGTCGGTCTCGAGTTGCGTCTCGCCGGGTCCGCGCAAGCCGATGCCGCCGGCCTGCCGTTCGAGGTGCGTCCAGCCGCGGACCAGCCGCGTCGACAAATGCTGCAGCTGCGCGAGCTCGACCTGCAGCTTGCCTTCGGCGCTTTGCGCACGCTGCGCAAAGATATCGAGGATCAGGCTGACGCGGTCGACGACGCGGCATTGCAGCGCACGCTCGAGGTTGCGCTGCTGCGCGCCCGACAGCGCGTGGTCGAAGATGACGAGGTCGGCGGCGGCCGCCGCACGCCGCGCGCCGATTTCTTCGATCTTGCCGCGACCGGCGAACAGTGCCGGGTCGGGCCGTGCCCGCCGCGCGGTGACGATATCGGCGACTTCGGCGCCGGCGGAAGCGGCGAGGGCCTTGAGCTCGGCCAGCCGCTCCTCCGGCTCGCCCGCGCCGAAATCGACTTCGACCAGCAGTGCGCGGTCGCGTCCGTTCGGCAGCTCAGGCATGCGCGAGGCGACAGCGTCGGCTGTTGCAGCCGCCTTGCCGGTCACGCGGTCGGGGCCGCCGATGCGATGCCGGCGGCCGCCGGCACCCGTCCGCTGCCGCGGGTCAAGCTTCGCGGTCGTTTTCCTGCGTCGGCACCGTGATCGCGCGGGCCGGAACGACGGTCGAGATCGCGTGCTTGTACACCATTTGCGTGACCGTGTTCTTCAGCAGGACGACATACTGATCGAAAGATTCGATCTGCCCCTGCAGTTTGATGCCGTTGACGAGGTAAATCGAAACCTGGACATGCTCTTTGCGCAGCGTGTTCAGGAACGGGTCTTGTAGCATTTGCCCTTTATTGCTCATTGTTGTTGCTCCGCTTTGTTGTAGGAAGCCGAGCGAATGTCCGCGCGCGGCTTCTTGCCCGCACCTTTATGTTCCGATCCGCGGCTCTTGGAGACTCCCCAGCCCGCGGCACGGATCCCGACGGCCGGAAGCGAAGGGATCGGTCGATCCTGGCTCGCTAGCGGCGGCCCCGCCGGTGCGTGGCGGCGCCTGCATAGGGGTTTGCGCCGGTCTTGAATTGTATCCTAAGGGGCGTGCCACGCAGTTGGAACACGTCCAGGAAGAAATGTTCCAGATAGCGGCGGTAGGTCGCCGGGACGTGCGCCAGCGAGGTGCCGTGGATGATGATCAGCGGCGGATTCATCCCTCCCTGGTGCGCGTAGCGCAATTTGGGCCGCGTCATGCCGGTCCGCGGCGGTTGCTGCTGCTCGACGGCGCGCGCCAGGGCCCGCGTCAGCTTGGGCGTAGGCAGCTTGGACATCGCCGCGGCGTAGGCTTCGTCGATCGACTTCAGCAGCGCGCCGATGCCCTTGCCGTCGCGCGCCGAAATCGTGTGCTGGGCCGCGAAACCGAGAAACCCCAGCTTGCGGTCGATCTCGCGCTTGACGTTGGCCCGCGCGGTGGCATCGAGGTCGTCCCATTTGTTGATCGCGACGACCAGCGCACGGCCCGCCTCGAGGATGAAGCCGGCGATGTGCGCATCCTGCTCGGATATGTCGCCCTGCGCATCGACCAGCAGGACCACGACGTTGGCATCCTCGATTGCCTGCAGCGTCTTGATCACCGAAAATTTCTCGACCGTTTCGATGACCTTGCCGCGCTTGCGCACCCCGGCCGTGTCGATCAGCGTGTAATGCCGCGCGCCGCGATCGAAATCGAGATACAGCGAATCGCGCGTCGTACCCGGCTCGTCGAACGCGATCACGCGCTCCTCGCCGAGCAGCGTGTTGATCAAGGTCGACTTGCCGACGTTGGGTCGTCCGACGATGGCGACCTTGATCCGGCGATCGCCCTGCTCGGCTGCGTCTTCGGCCTGGTCCGGCGCCGGGGAAGGACACGCCGCCAGCGCGAGTTCGACCAGGTCGCTGATGTTGTCGCCGTGCGCGGACGAGATCGGCAGCGGGGTGCCGAGGCCGAGCTCGTGGAAATCGGCGGCGGCGCGCTCGGGGGCGAGGCCTTCGCTCTTGTTCACCGCCAGCAGCACCGGTCGGCCCGAGCGCCGCAACAGATCGGCGATCGTCCGGTCCTGCGCGGCAGGACCTTCGCGCGCATCGACCAGGAAAATCACGGCGTCGGATTCGGCGATCGCCTGCCGGGTCTGCCTGGCCATCGCGTGATAGATGCCGGTCTTCGCCTTCGGCTCGAAGCCGCCGGTGTCGACGACCAGATACGGGCGATCGCCGCCGCGGCCGCGGCCGTAATGCCGGTCGCGCGTCAGGCCCGGAAAATCGGCGACCAGCGCCGCTCGCGTTTGCGTCAGCCGGTTGAACAGCGTCGACTTGCCGACGTTGGGTCGGCCGACGAGGACGATCGTGGGTAGCATGCGGGCATGCCGCCGTCTATCGTGCGCCGACGCTGAAGAGGTTTCCGGCTGCGCTTTGCCAGATGATCACGTCGCCATCGCCGTAGGGCTGCGCCAGCGGCGCGCTGCCGTCGGTCGCGACGCGGCCGACGAGGGCGCCGGTGCGCGGGTCGAGCAGGTGCAGGTAGCCTTCGCCATCGACGATGCCGACATAGGCTCCCACCCGCGCCGGGCCGCTGGGAAAGCGCGCGGCAAGCTTGTCCTGCTTCCAGACCGATGCGCCGGTTGCCTTGTCGAGTGCGTACACGCTGCCCTTGTCGTCGGTCAGGTAGAGATACTCCTCGTCGAGCTCGATGCCGGCGAGGCTGGAGAAGTCGCGCGACCAGAGCAGTGTGCCGCGCTGCAGCTCGAAGCACGCGACCCGGCCCTGGAATGCGACTGCGCAGACCTGCTTCCCGTCCACCACCGGCAGGCTGGTGACGTCGGCGATGCGCTCGAGCTCGGTCGCGCCCTTCGGCGTCGCGACGTTCGCCTCCCAGCCGAGCGTCCCGGTGTTGACGTCGAGCGCGAGCAGCTTGCCGCCGGCGGTGCCGGTAAACAGCGCGCCGCGGGTGAGCGTGCCGCCGACGAAGCGGCGCACGGTCAGCGACGGATTCAGCCGCTGGTAGACCCATTTCTGGCTGCCGTCGGTCTCGCCGAAGGCGAAGATTTTTCCGTCGATCGACCAGACCAGGATCTTGCCCTCGGCCGCCTTCGGCGGCCCGGCGACTTCACTCGAGACCTTGGCCTGCCATAGCGGCTTGCCATTGTTGTCGAAGGCCAGCACTTCACCTTTTTCCGTGCCCACCGCGACAGTGGTGAGCGATGCGCCCACGCCGGCTTGCAGCGGTCGACCGGCCTTGATTCGCCATTTCTGCCGGCCGGTCGCCTCATCGACGCTGACGATCGTGCCATCGGGCGCGGAGGCGTAGACGACGTCCGAGACCACGGCGGGCGCGAAATTCGCGCCGCCCTTGGCGCCGAGCGCGACTCTCCACTTGACGGTCGCGACCGCGATGCGGTCATAGGCCGGCAATGGGCCGGGCTTCTTCGCGTCCTTACCGATGCCGAGCCAGGTCAGCGAAGGCGTCGGCAGCGAAGAAGGCAGCCACGACGTCCACGATTCGGGCAATGTCTGGCAGCCGCCGAGCAGCAGCGCCGCGACCGCGAACACGACCGCGCACCCGCGCCTCATTGCGCGCCTCCGAGCGAATCGAGCTTGACCTGCACATACGGGCGGTACTGCGACTTCGGATCCATCTTGGCCAGCGCGACCTGATAAGCGTTGCGCGCTTCGGCCTTCTTGCCGGCCGAAGACAGGATGTCGCCGCGCAAGTCGGCGTAGATCGCGACGAACGCGTCGTCGGTCTTGACGTCGATCGTCTTCAGCGCCTCGTCGTAATTCTTTTCGTCGAGCAGCGCCTGCGCGAGGCGGAATCGCGCGATCGCCTTGAGCTCGTCCTCGCCGGCATGATCGATCACCCATTGCAGCTGCTGCTTCGCACCGGCCCGGTCGTCCTTGTCGTAGAGGAGCTTGGCGTACAGCAGCGCCGCCCTCGGCGCGTACGCCGTGCCGGCGTAGCGCTGCACGATCTGTGTCGCCGGGTCCTTCGCCTTGGCGACGTCCTGAGCACGCGCGGCGTCGCTGACCGCCTGGTACAGGACGCTCGCCTGCTCGGCCTGCGTGCGCTGGTACCAGCGCCATCCCTGCACGCCGATGACGACGATGGCGATCGCGGTGACCACGGCGCTGACGTACTTGCCGTATTGCGCCCACCACGCCTTCAGGTCCTCAATCTTTTCCTGTTCTTCGAGGTCGTAGACTGCCATCTTCGTCCTTGCTCAAATAGTCGCGCTCACTGGACCGAGCGTGGGTTGTTCGCGGAATCGTCGAAGTGAAGCGCGGCGCTTCAGCTCGCGCTGCCGTCGCCGCGCTGCGCGGCAAGCCGCGCAGCAAGATCGGCCGGCGCGAGCGTCAGCTGGTCGCCGGCGCTGCGCAGCGGCTTCAACGCCACGCGATTCGCCGCCGCCTCATCGTCGCCGACGATCAGCGCAAAACGTGCACCGCTGACGTCGGCTCTTTTCATCTGCGCCTTGAAGCTGCCGCCGCCGGCGTTGACGGCGAGCGAGAACCCCGCATCGCGCAGCATCTCGGCCACCGAGAGCGCAAGCCTGCGGGCGTGCCCGCCGACATGGACGACGTAGGCATCGAGGGTCGCCGCCGGCGCGATGCCGGCGCCCTGCAGCAGCAGCACCATGCGCTCGCTTCCGATCGCAAAGCCGCAGGCCGGCGTAGGCTTGCCGCCGAGCTGCTCGAACAGGCCGTCGTAGCGGCCGCCGCCGGCGACGGTGCCCTGCGCGCCGAGGCGGTCGGTGACCCATTCGAATACCGTCCGGTTGTAGTAATCGAGTCCGCGCACCAGCCGCGGGTTGATCGTGAACGCAATGCCGTGGTCGGCGAGCAGCTGCTGCACCTCGTCGAAATGCGCGCGCGCGGATACACCGAGCGACTCGATGAGCTTCGGCGCCGCTGCGATCGCCGGTTGCAAGGCCGGATTCTTGCTGTCGAGCAGGCGCAGCGGATTCGTTTGCAGCCGGCGCTGTTCGTCCTCGTTGAACAGCTCGCGGTGACGCTCGAAATGCGCTATCAGCGCGGCGCGATGCGCCCGGCGCTCGTCGGCATCACCGATCGAATTGATTTCCAGCCGGATGCCGTCGAGCCCCAGCCGGCGCCACAGCCGGGACAGCATGACGATCTGCTCGGCGTCTACGTCGGGCCCGGCAAATCCCAGCGCCTCGACATCGAACTGGTGGAACTGGCGGTAACGGCCTTTTTGCGGCCGCTCATGCCGAAACATCGGTCCGGCCGTCCACACGCGCTGCGGCCGCTCGTAGGTCAGGTTGTGCTCGATCGCCGCACGCACGATGCCCGCGGTCGCCTCGGGGCGCAAGGTCAGGCTCTCGCCGTTCAGCCGATCCTCGAACGTGTACATCTCGTGCTCGACGACGTCGGTGACCTCGCCGATCGCGCGCACGAAAAGCGGCGTGGCTTCGACGACCGGCACGCGCAGATTGCGGTAGCCGTATTGGCCGAACACCGCGCGAACCGCGTCCTCGAAACGCTCCCACAGCGCCGCCTCGTCGGGCAGCACGTCGTTCATGCCGCGCACCGCCTGGATCGAGGGGGCCCTGCGCTCGCGCGCCTCGGGTGCCGCGGCTTGCGGCGGCGAGGGCTTGGTCTGCGCGATCATCGCCGCTATCCGACAGCCTTGAGCTGGATCGATTTCTTTTCCGGCTTCAGATGCGCCGACGGCGGTTCGCCGCCATAGGTCGCCCGGACATAATCGGCGACGATTTCCTGGAAAGCTTCGGCGATGCCGGCACCCTTCAGCGTCACCGTCTTGTGCCCGTCGACGTACACCGGCGCCACCGGAACCTCACCGGTGCCCGGAAGGCTGATGCCGACGTTCGCCATCTTGGATTCGCCGGGTCCGTTGACCACGCACCCCATGACCGCGACGGTCATCGTCTCGACGCCGGGATAGCGGTTGCGCCACTGCGGCATCTCGGCCCGCAGATAGGTCTGGATCTTGTCGGCGAGCTCCTGGAAGAACGGGCTCGCCGTGCGTCCGCAACCCGGACAGGCGGTGACCAGCGGCGCGAACGAGCGCAGGCCCATCGTCTGCAGGATTTCCTGCGCGACCAAGACCTCGCGCGTGCGATCGCCGTTGGGCTCCGGCGTCAGCGAAATCCGTATCGTGTCGCCAATGCCCTGCTGCAACAGCACCGCGAGCGCCGCGGTCGAGGCGACGATGCCCTTCGAGCCCATGCCGGCTTCGGTCAGCCCGAGGTGCAGCGGATAGTCGCAGCGGCGCGCGAGCTCGGTGTAGACGGCGATCAGGTCCTGCACGTCGGAAACCTTGCACGCCAGCAGGATGCGATCGCCGGGCAGGCCGATCTCCTCGGCGCGCTGCGCACTGCCGATCGCGGAGGTGACCAGCGCTTCGCGCATCACGTGCGCCGCGTCCAGCGGGTTCGCCGAGCGGGCGTTCTCGTCCATCAGCCGCGCGAGCAGGTCCTGGTCGAGACTGCCCCAGTTGACGCCGATGCGCACCGGCTTGCCGAACTCGATCGCCTTCTCGATCATCACCGCGAATTGCGGATCGTGCTTGCTGCCCTTGCCGACGTTGCCCGGATTGATGCGGTACTTGGCCAGCGCGCGCGCGCATTCGGGATAGTTGGTCAGCAGCTTGTGACCGTTGAAGTGAAAGTCGCCGATCAGCGGCACCGTGCAGCGCATCGAATCCAGACGCTCCCGGATCAGCGGAACGGCGGCCGCCGCTTCGGCCGTATTGACCGTCACGCGGACCAGCTCGGACCCTGCCTCGGCGAGCGCCTTGACCTGCGCGACCGTCGCAGCCACATCGGCGGTGTCGGTGTTGGTCATCGATTGCACGACGATGGGCGCGCCGCCGCCGATCGCGATACCGCCGACCAGTGCGGTGCGCGTTCGGTGACGGATGATCGGCGGAAGATGGAGCGCGGTCATTGCAACCTCATCGATGTCGGGACATCGCCTAGCGCAGGACCAGCCGGGCGACGTTGAGACGGGTGTACGGTGTCAGATCGACCGGCTGGCCGCGATAGACGAGAGTGACGGCCCGCGCATTGCCGATGACGATCGAAAAAGGCGGCGCGCCGTCGAACGGCTCGACTGAATCGGCGTCGACCAGGCGCGAAATCAACATCCTTCCGGCCGAATCCCGGATCTCGGTCCACGACGGTCCTTCGTAGCGCACTACCAGCACCGCATCGGCGGCGCCGGCGGCTTGCGGCGCCGATGCCGGTTGGGCGGTACCGTCGGGTGCGGACTGGCCCGACGTCGCCGGCGGCGCGGCAGGGGCGGGCGCGCCGCTGTCGGGCGCCACGGGGTTGGGCAACGGGGTCGTCGACGTGTTCGGCGCCGCCGGCGGCGCTGTCTCGGTCGAGCGCGGCGGCGACGCGACGCCCGAGGGTCTGCCGCGGTACCACTCGTACCCGGCAGCGGCCACGATCGAGGCAACGAGCACCAGCGGTATCAGCCAGCGGCCGAAGCTCGGCGCGCGCGCGTGCGCGGTCGGGAGCTCGGCCATCGTCGTTCCGGTCGAATGCAGCGGCGGCGATTCGAGCGAGGGTGCATGCGCCGCATCGGGCAGATGCGCGACCAGGAGATCGGGATCGAGGTTCAAGAGGCGGGCGTAGTTGCGCATGAAGCCGCGCGTGAACGTGCGTCCGGGCAGCATGCCGAAGTTCTCTTCCTCGAGCGCCCGGACCTGGCGCGGCGCGAGCTTCAGCTGCTGCGCCACCTGGTCGAGGGAAAGGCCGGCAGCTTCGCGCGCCGCCTTAAGCTGCGCTCCGGCGCCGAATGCCTCGGGCTCGGGCACGCCGCCGCGGGCCGGCTGCGCTTCGAGATCCATCACTCGCAAGCCTCGGCGATCGCCCGCGTTTCGGGCGCGTCCGGATAGCGGTTGCGCAACTGCGAAATGTACGACGCCTCGGACTGGCGGTCGCCGAGCTTGCGCTCGACGCACATGCCGAGTCGCAGCGCTTCCGGCGGCGCGTTGTTCGTCTGAATCACGCGCCGCATCAAGGCGCGCGATTCGTCGTAGCGGCCTTGCTTGTACGCGAGCTGGGCAAGGCCGTAGCTCGCCAGCACGTTGTTCGGCTGCCCGGACAGGGCGCGACGGAAATAGCCTTCGGCGGCGGCATTGTCGCCGATCGCCTGCGCGCAGCGGCCGGCATTGACCAGTGCGATCTCGGGCGTGCGATACAAAGGATCGCTGATCGCGGCTTCGAACTGGGCCAGCGCTTCGCGCTCCCGCTTGTGCTGGCAAAGATACCAGCCCCAGTTGTGATGGATATCGGGGTTGTTCGGCGCGAGCTGCAGCGCGCGCTCGAAATTCTGCTCGGCCTTGCTGTCCTCGCCCAGCACCGCGTAGATCAGTCCGAAGATGTTGTACGCCGGGGCGTAATTCGGATCGAGCTTGACCGCGGTATTGAGCTCGCCGATGGCGACGTCCATCTGGCCGCGCTCGTAGTAGCCGCTGCCGAGGTCGGTATGCAGCCTCGCCCGCTCGGCGGCGCTCGCCATCTGCTGCGGCGGCGGCGCCTCGCGCGTCGGCCGCTCGGGCGGCGTCGTCGAAGGGGCGGCGACCAAAGGACCGACGACCAAAGGATTGCCGCATGCCGCGAGCAGCGACAGCGACACGGCGGCGATGGTCAGAAGACGGTAGCGCATGGCAGGCGAGCCTCTAATGAGTCGCAATCGGCTGAATCCTGCGCAACGTGCGGCGCGTCCGGTCCTGGACCCGGCCGGCGAGCTGCCCGCAGGCCGCGTCGATATCGTCGCCTCGCGTCTTGCGCAGCGTGGCGACCAGGCCCGCGTCGCGCAGGATCCGCTGGAATGCCAGGATCCGCGTGCGCGAGCTCGTCTTGAACTCGGTGTTGGGGAACGGATTGAACGGAATCAGGTTGAACTTGCACGGCACGTCGCGCACCAGCGCGACAAGCTCGCGCGCGTGCTCGGCGCCGTCGTTGACGTGGTCGAGCATTACGTACTCGAACGTGACGAAATCCCGCGGCGCCTTTTCGATGTAGCGCAGGCACGCGGCCAGCAGCTCGGCCAGCGGATATTTGCGGTTGATCGGCACGAGGCGGTCGCGCAGCGCGTCGTTGGGCGCGTGCAGGCTGACAGCCAGCGCCA